>Ga0115569_10003201_pt1 | contig 12185 bp, 8 predicted proteins | sample COGITO_mtgs_1205_2_FD_87295 | JGI IMG/M metagenome (GOLD analysis project Ga0115569, IMG submission 87295) | Pelagic marine microbial communities from North Sea - COGITO_mtgs_120503 | ecosystem: Environmental > Aquatic > Marine > Epipelagic | place: Germany:Helgoland, sampling site Kabeltonne...
TAAGACCAATTATAAAGTTATTTGAACGTGCCGAGGGAACTACTGACAACTACATGTATGCCTTATGAGACATGATGATAGCTACCCCTCAGACTGCGTCTCATACGCTATATACGAGTGCCGTTGGCATTCATTGGCTGAACGCACTTAAAATTGAAATAACTGAATGAAAAAAAGAGAAAAAATATTTGCATTAATCCCTGCGCTTTGGGCAAGTTTATTTGACACCATAATCACAATTAATGGTCAAGCACCTGAATATTGGAATGGAAACCTAAATATGGCGAATGAGGGAAATCCAATCGGAAATTTTATGATGAAAAACCACGTCTCAGGAATATTTGTGATTTGCGGACTTTGGCTAATCTTAATAGCAATTTTGGGTTACTATCTACCTAGAAAAATATCACGGATTTTTCTTCTTTTTGTCTTAATGGCTCATAGTTGGGGAGCTTCCACTTGGATTTCAATGAAATACGGGTTTTGGCCCATAATGATATTTATTTTATTCAATTCAATTCTGTTTTATATAATTGATGATCTAATTAATAAGAAAAATGTATGAGGTAGAATTGAGAAATTTATTGTGATATAAAACGCTCACTGAATTCATTCAAACTCTAAAAACGGAAAATAGAATTTTGATTAATAATTTAGAATCTGAAAAATAACGAAATGGCTACAAAGTATATACCAAATAGCGGTGGGCGTATGAATTAAGAGAATAACTAGCAATCACCTTGAGGGGGTATCGAACTAAAAAGTGCATATCATGTCGTTATACCGCCATTTGATAACGTTCTTTTTGTCTTTTTAATGAATCGCATTAAAATGCATCCATTTAAAACCCAGAACGTCACTGCGTATAGCGCGGCGTTAGCAAAAATTTACAAAATGAAAATAGAATTAATAATCTCACAATAAGTTATGAAAAGTAAAAAAATGTGTTTAGCTATTTTAACTACTTCAAATGGAAATAATCTCTTCGCTGTAATATTGGGCACATTTCTATTTATATCTTTTGGATGCAAAAATATTCATAATGAAGATACTATTCCCAATTATAATATTCTTATGATCTGCGTAGATGATCTGCGTCCAGAATTAGGGTGTTATGGAAATCAAATCATTCAATCACCCAACATTGACAAGTTGGCATCATCAGGATATGTATTTAATAATCATTATGTACAATCAGCAATTTGTGGCCCATCAAGATCTTCTATGCTAACAGCTAAAGTTTGTCAGCAATGGGATCCTTGGGAAGAATTTAGAAAAACAAACCGTGAACCAGATGCCCCTATTGCGCTCCCTCACTTATTCAAAAAAAATGGATACAAAACTATTAGCATTGGTAAAGTAACACATCAGCCAGGAGGTGTAATAGATGAGGCTCAAAGAATTCCTCAGATTCCATTCAGTTTGGATAAAACATACACTGCAGTTGGCAAATGGAAAACTCCTTGGAGATCATTTTTTGCGTATTCTAATGGAGACGCACATAACACAGCTATGAAAATTGGAATGGAAACGCCGCGAGTCCCATATGAAGCAGGAGATGTTGATGATGAAGGATATCCAGATGGCTTAAATGCTATCGAAGCTATCAAACAACTTCAAAAATTAAAAGAAGAAGATACTCCCTTTTTCCTAACATTAGGTTTTAATAAGCCCCATTTGCCTTTTAATGCTCCCAAGAAATATTGGGATTTGTATGATCGGGATGAAATACCGATGGCTGAAAATAACTTTATACCCAAAAATTTGGATAATATTTATAGTACCCACAACAGTCCGGAAGTTACAACGCATTATCCATGGCCTGATGGTCCTGGGAATGTTACGCCAGAAAGCGCAAAAACATTAAAACATGGGTATTATGCGAGTATTAGTTATATTGATGCACTGGTTGGAAATGTCCTTGATGAGTTGGAACGATTAGACCTGTCTAAGAATACTATTGTGGTATTATGGTCAGATCACGGTTGGCATTTAGGAGAGCAGACCATGTTTGGAAAAATGTCAAATTTTGAAATCGCCACACGAAGTCCACTGATCATTAAGGTGCCAGGTATAACTTCTGAAGGCAAGAAACTAAATCACCTAACAGAATCAATAGATATATATCCAACACTTTCCGAGTTATGCGGCTTAAATTACTCGAATGATCTGGATGGTGAAAGTATAGTTGACGTTCTAAAAAACCCAGATATTAAAGGTCAAAATTATGCACGAAGCTTTTATTACAGAAATCAAGCCTTGGGCAAAACTATTAGAACTGAGCGATACAGAATTGTACGATGGGCTACTGAAAATGATAGCACTGTAGCGGTGGAATTATATGATCATAAACTTGATCCGAACGAAAACATCAATATTGCAGCGGTACATTCAGTAATCACAGATTCGCTTTTGAAACAGTTGAAAACCGTGAAGTTCATGGATGAAGACATGCCTTTTCAAAGTGGATGGGAATGACATCCTAACGCGAGGAAATAGCAACAACCTTGGTCGGGAATTGCCTAGCGGCAGGAAAATTGCACTGCATGCTCCCCTTTCATAAATTAATGACCAATGGCATTCGAACAACTCGCTCATGGCAATAGTTTAAGACCAATTATAAAGTTATTTGAAACCTACCAAAAATCTACTGACAACATCATAATTGATGGCTTATTAATTCCAATGATGGCTGCTGGAGACTGCGTCTCAAACGCCACCCACAAATACCGTTGTTAACAAGGCGATAACCAAATGATAGTAAAAGACAAAAGATTAAATAAGCCTCATGGAAATACGGTCATATGGAGATATTTGGGCCTAGATAAATTCTTGGACTTATTGGCTTCTAATGAATTGTTTTTTACAAATGCCAAAAAAATGACTGATAAGCATGAAGGAGTAATTCCTAAAAGGAATGAAAAATACATACTTAAACAACTGAAAAGTGAAGGGTTTAACGATGAAGAAGCAAAATATGAAAGCCAAAAAAGGCTTCACCAAACGAATTCTTTAAGAGCTTTAACATTATTAAACTGTTGGACCATAAACCAACATGAATCTTATGCCTTGTGGAAAATTTATTTAGGGGGTGCCAAATCAGGGGTCGCTATCAAAACAACTGTTAGTAAATTAGAAAGAGCCATTAGGATAGGGAATGACCCGTATGATGAAGATATTTTTATATCGAAAGTAAATTATACTGATTTTATTAATGACGAACCTGAAAGTCGATTTAATGTAACTACTACCAAAAATAAATTTTATGAATATGAGAACGAACTAAGGCTATTTATTTTTAATTACCAAAAGTCTCAAGGTGGAACAAAGACACCCTATGATATCTCAATTGGCAGAAGGGTTAAAGTTGATGTAAATGAACTTATAGATGAAATCTATTTAAGCCCTTTCACCGGTCAATGGTTTGATAAAACTATGATTAATATAATAGAAAAATATAATCCTGATTTAAAAATAAAAATTAAAAACTCTGAAATATTGGACGAATAAAACCAACGTAAAAAACTATGTATAGCTGTAATTACGCTGGGTTCGACTGTATCCAAATCCACTCGAAATTGCCTATGGCTTTGGTTAACCGAAAACAATAATTTAAAACCTGCAACTAACCGTTTTAGTAGACCGCTGTCCTTTAATACTGACTCGTCCTAAATAAATACTAAATAATTCAATACAATTATGAAAAAAAACATACTACTTCTACTATTATTTACGTCAAGTAATTTGTTTACTCAAGCCATCCTAGAAGATGAAAGATACGTGCCAGAGACAGACCCACTAGTCCTTGATAAATTAGACCAATGGCAAGACATTAAATTTGGACTGTTGATGCATTGGGGAGCATACAGCCAGTGGAGTATAGTAGAATCTTGGTCTATTTGTCCAGAAGATTATGGTTGGTGTAAACGGAAAAAAGGAACAAGTCCAGAAAATTACAATGCATATGTTAAAGAATATGAAGGACTAAAGAAAACCTTTAACCCTAAAAAATTTAATCCAGAAAAATGGTCAAAAGCAGCTAAATCTGCTGGAATGCGGTATATGATTTTTACAACCAAACATCACGATGGTTTTTCAATGTTCGACTCTAAATACACTGATTATAAAGTAACTGACCCAGAATGTGCCTTCAGCAGTAATCCTAAAGCAAACATTACCAAAGAACTCTTTAAGGCCTTTAGAAATGAAGACATGTGGGTTGGTGCCTATTTCTCTAAACCAGACTGGAACCACAAAAACTATTGGGATCCTTATTGGCCTGCTTTTGACAGAAACGTTAACTATAACCCTGCCCTTTATCCAGAAAAATGGGAAAGCTTTGTTCAATTCACCCATAATCAACTCTTAGAATTGGTCACTGATTATGGAGATATAGATATTGTTTGGCTAGATGGAGGTTGGGTAAAAAAACAAGACCAAATCAATTTAGATGAAAATTACACAGAAAAATTTACTGAAAATAAGGCCGCTAATGGTTTTATAAAACACAGAATAGTATCTCAAGATATTAGAATGGATGAACTTGTAGGTGCACTTCGCGAAAAACAACCTGGATTGATCGTTGTTGACAGAGCTGTTCATGGAAAAAATCAAAACTACTTAACTCCTGAAAATCGAGTGCCAGAAAAAGAATTACCATACCCTTGGGAATCTTGTATTATTTCTGGTGGGGGTTGGGCTTATACGCATGATGCCGTTTATATGTCTGGACAGAAAGGAGTTCAGATGCTTGTTGATATAGTCGCCAAAGGGGGGAATTTGTTATTGAATATCGCTCCCACCCCAGATGGCGAATGGCAAGATGGTGCGTATAGATTATTGAAAGATTATGAATACTGGATGACAATAAACAGTGAAGGAATTTACAATAGCACTACCCTCGCCCCATACAAAGAAAACAATATATGCATGACACAACAAAAAAATGGTAACGCCTATTTCTTTTATATGACAAAAGAAGGTGAAACTATAATGCCTGCCATTATTACCGTTAACGCTCACCAACCTATTGAGGGAGGAATTGTGAAACTTTTAGGGTACGACCTCCCTTTAAGATGGACCAAAAACGGAAAAGGTTTCACGGTCAATATCCCAAAGAAACTTCGTAATAATCCGCCAAGTCAATTTGTATGGACTCTTAAAGTCTCAAAGTTAAAATAGCCTAATGAAAAAATATTGGACTAATTAAATTGACTGGACGTTAAGTTAATAGTTTAATTTACTTTAAAATAATCCCGAATATATAGACCCTACTAAATAAAAAAAAATGAAAACAATAAATTTACTTGTAGTTATACTCTTCTTCGTTTCTTGTAAAACAAATAATGCAGAAAACAAAAGTCAGCTCGAAATAAACACAGAAAAATCATTAACAGCAAAAGAGGTAACCCAATGTGACACATTAGATGAAGCCTATGAACAATTAAGTATAAAAGAAATTAACAGCCTATTATCAGAAAATAATAGAGCACTGACTCCTGCTAAAATTATGAGACTTTATTACCCTCATAAGGCATCTACTCGAGAGGGTAATGAGTCAATAGAACTGAAGGAAGAAATGATTGATAATGGGAATACCCAAATAACTCTTATTCATGACAATTTTTTGGATGATTCAGTTAGAGGAGAGAAATATAAAATGGAATTAAAAGAAATAGATAATAAATGGATTGTAGTTTCCATAAAAAGGAATTGGAAATGTTACAGAGGTCATACTAATTGGGGAATAGAATTCTGCAAGTAAAACAGTTGTTAACACTCTAAGGAAAAACGGTTTCTTACTCCTTACGTAGCTGGTGAACTTATCAAAGTTTCAAGGCCGAAATACCAACAAATGCAACTAATGTTTTAGAAATAGAGAAATTTTAGTAAAATATGTGTTTTAGAATTCAGTATATAAAACAGCATCAATAATATTAAGATATTTCCTGTTCTAAAAATAAAACTCAACAAATGCTATTTATAATTGCGGCACTCCCCTATTACTTCAAAATAAACGTAACTACGCTTAGAAGTGACGTTGTGATGCACTAAGAGAAATTATTACTCTACTTACAATTAAAATTAATTAAATAATTTCAAGAATGAAAATAGCTGTGATATTTACAATTATCGCTTTCTTCCTTATCGGTTGTAAAACAGAGAATACCTTTTTAAAAGGAAATGAATCGAATCAGAAGGAGCAAAACAATGCTTCACTAGGCCTTGATCTATTAGAACAAGAGACTGACCCTCTAGTTCTTGAGAAATTGGAAAAATATCAAGACCTGAAGTTTGGTTTTTTTGCACATTGGGGAATCTATAGCCAATGGGGAGGTGTTGCCTCATGGCCCCTAATTAAAAACTTTAAAGGCACACGTACATATGATATTGCTTTTGCCAAGTGCAACAAAGATTTTGATAAGTATTTTAAATTTTATTACAATTCAAACAAAACATTTAATCCAACTAAATTTAATCCATTGGAATGGGCTGATGCGGCAAAGTCAGCAGGCATGAAATATTTTGTTTTCGTAACCAAACATCATGACGGGTTCTGTATGTTTGATTCTAAACAAACTGACTTTACTATTACTGGCACAGATAGTCCTTATCGTTCAAATTCTAATTCAAATATCACTAAGGTTTTGTTTGATGCATTTAGAGAAAAAGGCATTAGTGTTGGTGCGTATTTTTCCAAACCCGACTGGAGCAATTCAGACTATTGGGCTTCTGAATTTCCCGTTTCTGATCATAGTGTAAACTACGACCCAAGAAAATATCCCGAAAAATGGAAGAAGTTTAAAACATTCACCTACAATCAAATTGAAGAATTAGTAACCGATTACGGGCCAATTGACATGCTTTGGTTGGATGGAGCGCAAGTATTACCGGTAGCTAATCAGGATATTGACATGGATCGTATTGCAAGAATGGCAAGGAAAAATCAACCCGGGCTGATAATAGTAGACCGTTTGGCAGGAGGGAAATTCGAAAACTATTTGTCTCCTGAAGGACATCATAATCTACCCAAAAAGCCTTTACATAAACCCTGGGAATTATGTATGTCTTTAGGTAAGGGCTGGTCGCACAGGAATAATGATGTTTTTAAACCATCCAAGGAAATTATCCATATTTTAATTGATGTTGTTTCTAAGGGTGGAAATCTTTTGCTGGATGTTGGGCCTCCCGCAAGTGGAGAAATTCCGGCCGCTGCATTAAAAAGCATGAAAGAGATTGGAATGTGGTTGGAAATTAATGGTGAAGGTATATATAATACGCGAAGCTTTAAATATTTCCAGGAAAACGATCAAATTTACTATACTCAAAGTAAAAATGGAGAAACGATATATGCTTTGTGTTATGAATGGCCTGAAACTTCACTGAAACTTACAAAAGTGAGGCCGAGGAAAGATTCAAAAATTCACCTTTTGGGTTCGGATAAAGAATTGAGTTGGAACCAAGCTAATGGCGTACTAACCATTGACCTCCCTGAGGAGCTTAAAGGTAAAATAAAACATTCGTCAAAGCAGGCTTTTGTATTCCGTATAGAGGGATCAGCACTAGAAAGCGTTAATAACATAGATGTAAAATATGCAAACATCAATGATTCAGGTTCTTATTTTTCGGATAATAACTGTACTTTAATGCTATCCTGCCCTACACCCGGTGCCCAAATACATTTTACCTTAGATGGTACTGAACCAAATGAAAGTTCAGCAATTTATAAGCAAGCTATTCGGATAGATACAACTACAATAGTAAAAGCAATTGCAAAAAAAAATGGATTGGCAGACAGTCCAATCTTTCAAAAAAAAATTACAAAAATCATAAAGCCAGAACAAATAACACTTTCAAGCAAATTAAACAGCTCTCAAATGGAGGTAAATGGAGATAGATTAATGGACCTCAAACGAGGATCTCTTAGTGAAACAAACAGGGACTGGATTGGATTTGAACAAGAGGACTTTATTGCAAGCCTTGATTTAGGAAAAGTTAAACGAATTAGAAAAATATCACTTGGCTTTTTAAAAAATGTTTACGAATCTATTTTTGTTCCGGATTCTGTCAATTATTACATATCAAAGGATGGAACTAACTATAGTATGATTGGAAGTGTCAAATATAAAATCTCACCGTTTGAGATGAAGGTTTATGTGAAAGACTACGTTTTAGACAGCATTAATAATTCTGCACGATTTATTAAAATAGAGGCTAAAAATAGAGGCATCTGCCCACATCCTCATTTTAATTCAGCTGGCAAAGCTTGGCTTTACACAGATGAGATTTTGGTTGAATAGTTAGCATAAGTCTGGGGTTTAGTTAGGTTGTAAATAAACTATCAACTCCACAATACTTTATAAAATATCGACCAAAACAGTAGTAATTTCAAGAGTTGTATAGCACTTCAATAATCTTGTGGTTTGATTGGAAAGTGCTACGCAATTCGCTATACATTATAATACAAGACCATTAACAACCATCTGATAACAAACGTATTAATTTATCAACTTAGCTCAAATTAAACCATTATGAAGAACTTATTTCTGTTTTTATTTATTTCAAATTTATTTTTAATATCCTGTACAAATGACAACAAATCCTCTATTATAGATTTTAAGACCAAATTCTTTAAAATTAGTATTAGCGATATCGGTTCAATTATCGAGTTTACAGATTTAAAAACAAACAAAGACTATCTCTCAAAAGACACTGTTTCGACTTTAATGTCGTTAAGAATCAACAATAAAATAAAGATTGCACAAAGTGCTAAAGCCAAAGATGGCATCATTATTCTAACTTTCGAAAATAATATTGAAGCCAATATAAAAGTAGAAGAAAAAGATGCTTATCTCACCTTTGAACTAATATCACTCACTAATAATGATTCTGTAGATTTAATTATTTGGGGGACTTACTACTCTACAATAAATAAAATAATTGGTGAAACGGTTGGTGTTGTTCGTGGAGAAGAATATGCTGTGGGTATCCAGTCCTTAAATATCAAAACACTTGGAGGTTATCCTTGGAACGAGAGTGACCGCATGCCTGCATTTGACATATTTAGTGAAGAAGATCCAAATAATATGAAACCAAAATCAGATAGGAGTGTCCTATACAGAGTTGAAGCCGCTAAACCTACCAATACAGGAAGTAGCTTACAGGCATTTTGTAGAAATAGACATAAAGACAGAATTGTCGATGATATTAACAATGGAAAAGTTGTCGCACCCGCTTATGATGATGGAGGGGTAATAGGTTCTAAAATTGCACTTTTTGGATGCCCTGTAGAAAAATCCTTAGAAACTCTAGGTAAAATTGAAATAGCGGAAGGATTGCCACACCCAACCATTAACGGACAATGGGGGAAAATATCGCCTGATGCTGCATCAGCATACTTAATCACAAATTTTACTGAGGATAATATTGATTTAGCAATAAAACTAACAAAAAAAGCAGGATTAAAATATTTATATCATTATGGAAAAACATTTGAGAACTGGGGTCATTTTGAGTTATATAAAGGGGAATTTCCAAATGGGGTTGCAGGGCTAAAAACCTGCGTTGATAAAGCCGAAGCAGAAGGCGTTATGGTTGGAACACATAACTTATCAAATTTTATTACTACTAACGACCCTTATGTTACTCCTGTTCCCGACAAACGTCTGGCCAAAGCAGGAAGTTCAGTAATTTTAAATACTATTGATGCAGAAGAAACTGAAATCTTAATTCAATCACCCAATTTCTTCAATAGAATGAAAAACAACAATTTGAAAACTGTTATGATCGGTTCGGAATTAATCAGATATGGAAAAGTTTCTGAGACGTCTCCTTGGAAATTATTGGATTGTCAAAGAGGTGCTTATGAAACAAAAGCGTCAGAACACAAATCTGGGGCAAAAATATCGAAATTACTTGATCATGGCTATAAAGTCTTTTTGACGAATACAGATTTGACAATAGAAATGTCGAAAACATTGGCGAAATTATATAATCAAACTGGTATGCGCCAGATTTCATTTGACGGGCTAGAGGGTAATCGATCAACAGGCATGGGAACCTACGGAGAATCATTAATGCCTTATACTTGGTACAATTCTTTATCGGATGAATTAAAGAAAAATTTGATAATTGATGCCAGCCGCACTACGCATTTTTTCTGGCATATTTATTCACGTATGAACTGGGGTGAACCATGGGATGGAGGATTTAGAGAGAGCCAAACAGAATACAGGTTTAAAAACCAAGCCTATTTCAAAAGAAACTTTATGCCTGGAATGTTAGGCTGGTTTAAAATGACTCCTGAAACAAGTCTTGAAGATATTGAGTGGTTATTAGCACGCTCTGCAGGATATGATGCAGGGTATGCCTTTGTTGCAAATATGGAGGAAATAGAAAAAAATGGAAACTCTAATAAAATTTTAGAACTTATTGGAGATTGGGAAAAACTAAGAATTGGAGGAACATTCACAAAAGCACAAAAAGAAATATTAAAAGATAATAACAAAGAGTTTACCATCAAAAAGATACGTAAAAATGAATGGAATTTTCAAGAAGTAAAGGCTGAAATATTTAATCATGAAATGAAAGTCCGACAACCTGGAGAACCACTCTATTCTACTTTTACATTTTTTAATATAGGGAATAGACAAGCCCTAAATTTCATCCTCAGTGCTATTGATAGCGATGCCAGTGAAATTACCATAGAATTAAATAATTATAAAAAAATTAAACTTCCTACTGTTTTAAGAAAAGGGCACTTTATTAAATACAACGGAGGATATAAGGCATTTGTTTATGATTCTAATTGGAATATTGTTGAAGAATTTGAGGTTAACCCTTCCGATTTTAAAGTAAGTAACGGTGAAAATTCTGTGACTTTTGATTGCAGTTTTGAAAAAACCCAAAAAAAAGCTAGTGTAAAACTTGAAATTAGAACCTTTGCAGAAGGTGAGAAAGTAATTTCTAATATATAAAGTAATACTTACCTGTGGTAAAAATGTATAAATAATATCCGGAATAGTGGTGAAATTATGCGTTAAACGCACTTTAAATTTCTTGTAGCTTGACAGGGAAGCGTCCAGTAGTCCGCTACTATTCATATACTATCCGTTGTAAGTGATTTAAAAACAAACTATGAACATAAAATATATTTTAGGAGCAATTTTAACATTTCCACTTTTACCATTAATGTACTATCAAGGTAAAAAAATAAAAAACAAAGTTCCAAGATTACCTGAAGCGAAAGGGGTTAACGGACTATGTTCCGTTTCTTCTGAGAAAACATTCAGAATACTCAGCATTGGTGAAAGTACTATTGCAGGTGTAGGAGTCAATACACACCAAGATGGTTTCACAGGTACTTTAGCAAGTGAATTGGCAACTAAATTAAAAACCAATATTGATTGGAAGGTTTATGCAAAAAGCGGATATACCGCAAAAAGAGTAAAGGAAAAAATCATTGACCTTATTACGGAAAAATCTATTGATTTTATTGTAATTGGTCTTGGAGGTAATGATGCCTTCGAATTAAATACCCCTAAAAAATGGAAGAAAGACATTCGCGGACTTATTGAAAAAATAAGATTAAAATTCAAAGGAGTTCCGATTTTGTTTATAAATATGCCCCCCATTAAAGAATTTCCAGCATTTACGTCCTTAATAAAGTTAACCATTGGAAATTTGGTTAATATACTTGGAAAAGAATTAGAAAAAACAGTAAAAGATTTTGAACATGTTTACTATTACTCTCAAGAGATTCGTGTTGTAGATTTTATTAGAAAATTTAACCTTAAAACAGAACATGCTGATTTTTTTTGTGACGGAGTTCACCCATCAAAAAAGACATACCAAATTTGGGCGAGGGATGTTTCAAATTTTATAACACATTCAAAGGAAATTAAAAACGCCTTACAACAAGGGGTATAAAACAACAGCTATTAATAGCAAACTTCAAAGCTTCTCTCCTATCTTAAAAGTCCGACAAATAAAAAAATAGCTATATGTTAGTCCAAAAAGTTAGTGCCTTTTTACTCGCTTCGTTTTATACACAAGACGTAGCCAATTAGAATGAACAGACGAAAATTCATAAAACGAACATTTTGGGGGTCAGTTGGAGTTGGATTTTTGACTGGACTTTACACTTGGCAAATTGAACCTTTCTGGTTGGAATTTGTGAAACGTAA
>Ga0115569_10003202_pt1 | contig 12183 bp, 6 predicted proteins | sample COGITO_mtgs_1205_2_FD_87295 | JGI IMG/M metagenome (GOLD analysis project Ga0115569, IMG submission 87295) | Pelagic marine microbial communities from North Sea - COGITO_mtgs_120503 | ecosystem: Environmental > Aquatic > Marine > Epipelagic | place: Germany:Helgoland, sampling site Kabeltonne...
GAAGCTTCTGAGGCTGAGGATTCAACTATAGTTTCATTTTCTTCAATTGATTCTTGTTCTGCAGGAGTTTCAGTTGATTCGTCTTCACCTTTAACTTCTCCAAATTCTTTTCCTGATAACTTTTGAACATACATAGCAATAGCCCAACGATCAGATAATGAAATTTGCGAAGCATGCGGTCCCATATTTTTATATCCGTAAGTAATCGTATGAACAATTTCACCTGAGGACAATTCATTCATCATTCCACCACGACCTGACCTGCCAGAAATGTATGAAGGTGGCGGCGGAAAACCACCATTTGTAACTACAAGTCCATCAGCATCACCGTTTTCTCCATGACAATGAGAACACATTTTAGTATATCGATCTTCACCGTAGGTCATCATTTCTTCGGAATAAGCTATAGGACTCTTGAGAGAATCCGCTAATTTATAATCTTCTTCTGATGCACCTAATGGAAAACTTTCGAAGCCTCTTGGGATAGTGCCTGCAACTGGCAGTCTCGCAGACATACTGTCTTTACCTCCATATACTGCGTTTTCTAAATACGTTTCGTAAGAAGGTGAACGATACATATCAGGCATAAACTCAAACCCTGCACTATTAGGGTCGGATTTGCATGAAGTCATAACAACAGAAGCAAAAGCCAAAATGGCAATAATCACGTTTGTCGAAGTAACTTTTATTTTATTTATCTTCATATCTACTGTAATTTCTATTATTTTTCAAATATTTCAACTGCACCAGAATCTTTAAGCATTGATTTTATTTCGTCTTCAGAAGCTTTGTTTTGAACTGGATTAATTTCCATACAAAAATGATCATCAGTAGTACTTGGATGCGGATTACGAGCTTTCACAAAAGGAAGCGTCCAATTTCTAATTAAATAAGTAATGACCATACCATGCGCAGCACATAAAACGGAAAATTCAAAGGTAATAGGAACAAAGGATGGAAAGTTTTGAATGTATGAAAAATTTGGTTTACCACCAATATTCATTGGCCAATCAACAATCATAAAATAACGCATACCTATGGTAGCTAAAGTACATCCTATCATACAATAGATAAAGGCCGCAATGGAAATTTGCGTCCATTTAATTCCAATTACTTTTTCTATTCCATGTATTGGGAAAGGAGCATAAACATCCTTTATCTTAAGGCCATTTGAAACAAAGTTCTTAGCCGCTTTGGTTAGCGTGCCATCATCGTCATAAAGTCCGTATATCATTTTAGTCTCGCTCATTATTTGTCGTTTGATGGGGTTGACGCATTAGTATCTCTATTTCTCTCTTTTTGAGCTTCTCCAGCTATTTTCAATATTGATTTAAGCTCATTTAATGCTAATACTGGAAATGTTCTTGCGTATAAAAGGAATAACACAAAGAAAATTCCAATTGTGCCAATGTAGATCCCAACATCAACAAAAGTTGGGTGAAACATTTCCCAACTTGATGGCATATAATCTCTGTGCAATGATGTCACAATAATTACGAAACGTTCAAACCACATACCAATGTTGACGATAATTGACATAAAAAATGTAAAAGTTAAGTTTGTTCGTAGGCTTTTGAACCAAAATATTTGAGGAGAAAGAACATTACAGCTCATCATAATTGCATATGCCCACCAATATGGTCCGGTCGCCCGATTCATGAATGCATATCCTTCATATTCAACACCAGAGTACCAAGAGATAAATAATTCAGTGATATATGCTACACCCACTACAGAACCAGTTATTATAATAATAATGTTCATATACTCTACGTGCTTCACGTGAATATAAGATTCTAAACCAACCACTTTTCTTAGGGTTAACATTAATGTTTGTACCATCGCGAATCCAGAGAAAATTGCACCAGCAACAAAATATGGAGGGAAAATAGTTGTATGCCATCCTGGAATAACTGATGTTGCAAAATCCATTGACACAATTGAGTGAACAGAGAAAACTAAAGGGGTTGCGATACCTGCTAAAACTAAAGAAACCTCTTCGAAACGAATCCAAGCTTTTACATCACCCGTCCAGCCGAAACTTAATATGCCGTAAACAGTTTTGTAAACTGGTTTAACGGCTCTATCTCTTATTGTCGCAAAATCCGGCAACAACCCAACATACCAGAACACCAGTCCAACGCTGAAATAAGTAGAAATCGCAAATACATCCCATAATAATGGCGAGTTAAAGTTTACCCATAAAGACCCAAATGCATTGGGAAGTGGGAAAACCCAATATCCAACCCAAATACGCCCCATGTGAATTCCTGGAAAAACCGCAGCCATCATTACAGCGAAAATGGTCATCGCTTCAGCAGAACGATTAATTGCCATTCTCCAACGTTGACGGAATAACAAAAGTACAGCAGAAATTAAGGTTCCTGCATGACCAATACCAACCCACCAAACGAAGTTCGTAATATCCCATGCCCAACCAACAGTATTATTTAATCCCCACACTCCGATTCCCCTGCCGATTGTATATATGATACAGCAAACACCCCATAGTGCAACTATTGCTGCAAAAGTAAATGCCATGTACCATAACTTATTTGCTTTACCCTCTACAGGGGCACAAACGTCCTCTGTAATGTCATGATACGTTTTATCCCCTAAAATAAGTGGTATTCTAATATCTGCTTCTTTGTGCATTCTATTATTTTTTAAGAGTGTTCTTCAGTTTTTTCTTCGTGGTCATGCCCGTGGCCATTTTCTTCCTTATGATTATGAGCAGGTTCAGCTGCTAAATGTCTCATTTCCTCAGAATTTTTAACCTTAGTTAGATACCATACATTTGGTTGAGTTCCAACTTCTTCTAGAAGATGATATGCCCTTTCGGACTCCGTTGACTTTCTAACCTCAGAAGCAGCATCATTATGATCACCAAATGTAATTGCATTTGTAGGACAAGCAGATGCACAAGCTGTTTTAACCTCCCCATCTACAACAGGTTTGCCTTTTTTCTTCGCATCTAGTTTACCTGCTTGCACACGCTGCACACACATGCTACATTTCTCCATAACCCCTCTTGCTCTAACAACAACATCGGGGTTTAAGACCATTCTTCCCAAATCATCCTGAGCAATACTGATGTCAGCAAATTTAGAATCAGCGTTATAGTTGAACCAATTGAAACGTCTTACTTTATAAGGGCAATTATTCATGCAATAACGTGTGCCAATACATCTATTGTAAGTCATTTGATTTAAGCCTTCGTCACTGTGAGTGGTTGCTGCAACAGGACAAACTGTCTCACATGGCGCGTGATTGCAATGCTGACACATTACTGGTTGATGAACAACACGAGTTGGATATTCAGCAGGATCTTCCATCGCATCATAATCGCGATCACCCTTATCTCTTGAATGCGCTAATGGATCTGCATCACTACTATAATAACGATCAATTCGCATCCAATTCATCTCTCTGTTTCTTCTAACCTCATCACGTCCCACTACTGGTACGTTATTTTCTGAATAACAAGCAGTAACGCATGCACTACAACCTGTACAAGTATTTAAATCAATAGACATCCCCCATCTATGTCCAGTTTTAATACCGTGGTCATTCCATAGGTTAAGCTCGTCAAAAGGCTGAGCCTTGCCATAGGCATCAAGTATTTCTCCCTTAGGATTCCATACTTCTCTACCTTTTGTTTTGTATGAATTTAAATCTGTTTCATTCACCATTTTACGACCCATCATTGTATGATGAGTTTGTGTACAAGCCAATGGATAGGTCTCCCCTGTTCCGGCAATTGTTATGTCAAAAGCATTATAGCTAATGGTACCATTTGAGAAGGATGTTAATGGGTAAGCATTCTGACCTATCTGAACACCATCAACAGCTACACCTGCTTGACCATAACCTAGCGCAATAGAAATTGTTTTTCTTTTTTGACCAGGAACAGCAACTACAGGAAGCGTAATTGTTTGACCGTTTGATGTTACAGTTGCAACATCTGCAGGTTCCTGTTGTTGGATACTAGTATTAAAATCTAGCTCTTCCATGTCCACGGGATTCATACAGATGTAGTTATCCCAAACCACTTTTGTAACAGGATCTGGAGTCTCATGTAACCATGGGTTTCTTAGTTGCTGACCATCGCCAATTCCTGTTTTAGAATATATTGACATCTCCCAGGATCCACCAACAACTCCATTAATAGAACTTGCAGCTTTATTTATGTCGCCACCGTAATTTCCAGAGGCAAGGGGGGACATATCTCCTTGTTCTAAACCTTCTTCTGTCTCAACCATTGGCGTTGAAATCGCGTTAGTTTTAGTAGAGTAAATTCCGTCCTGTAATACTTTATTCCAAAAAGGTGAAAACAACATTTCCCCACTTAATGGAAACAAGTTTTCTTTCCAATAATCTTTAATGAATTGATTGTAATCAGACCCAAGACCCGACCATTGCATTAAGCTAGCGGCACCTTGTCTTGTATCAAACAAGTTACTAATAACTGGTTGGGTTAAACTGTATTCTCCAGCTCTTGGAGATGCATCGTTCCATGACTCTAAATAATGACTATCAGGGCAAATATAACCACAGCTTTGAGCTGTCTCATCTGGTCTTCCTGTTAAAGAAACAGATAAAGACACTTGACTTAACGCTTCATCAAAACCCCAATCAGCAGGCATAGAATAAGATGGGTTAAGTCCCCAAATAATCAATGCATCTACTTTTCCTGATGTCATTTCGTTTACTAAACCGTAAGCGTCAGAATCATTTGATTGTTTCAAGTTTGAAGAAGTATCAATATTAAGTGCAGAATCATAATTACCTAATAGAGTGTTGATAGCATTTACAACCGACTGCACTGCTTGGTCATTAGAACCGCTAATTACCAATCCGTTTCCTTTATTCGCAGCCAAATCTATAGCCGCAGCAGCAATTTTTTCTACAATACCATTATCATTATCAACATCTCCTGCAGAAACGGTTGCCTTACCCATTTGCTCAGCAATAGCATTATACAAATGCAAAGCAACTTTACCAAACTCTGATGGCTTGATTGCACCACGAACATCTGCATTAGTACCCGTCATAGACATATTTGCCTCAAACTGATAGTGCTTCGACATCCACTCTCCATCCGGATTTCTTCTTGACGCATACTGACCAGAATACTCAATAGAAGATAACCATGTAGACAAGAAATCTGCACCAATACTTACAATTGTTTTCGCTTTTGCAAAATCATATGTGGGAATAACAGCCTTGCCAAAATCTACTCTGTTTGCATTGATAATACCAGCATTAGAAACTGCATCATACGTTACGTGTTGAACATTTGCTGTGCTTTGATCTAATTCGGTCTCTTCTATATCATTCGCTACACTAGCATATTTACTTGTAAATTTTGCAATAACAGCCTTGGTTGAAGGGCTAATAATGGAATTCGTTAAAATTCGAATATTTCCACCTCTAGATGCTATTTCCTCTAATTTTTGAGTAATTTCCGAATCTACCGCATCCCATGTTGATGCAGTTTCACCAATAAATGGTGTTTGAATTCTTGTACCATCATATAGAGAAAGTACTGATGAATTAACATTAGCGTTGACTCCTCCTCCGGTAACGGTACTCAACTTGTTCCCTTCAATATGAATTGGTCTACCCTCACGAGTTTTTACCAAAATACTTGCATAATCATTGCCGTCAGAAAAAGTTGAAGCGTAGTAATTAGCAACGCCAGGGGTGACCTCTTCTGGTTTGACTACGTATGGAATTGCTTTTGTTACAGGTGTCTCGCAAGCTGCTAGTGTTGCTGCCGCAGTGCTAAATCCTAAAAACTTAAGGAAATCTCTACGAGATGTTGACGTTTCCGCCAACTTAGAATCAGCCAAAAACTCATCAACAGGAACCTGTTCAGGAAATTCGTTTTTAGCATTTTCAACGAATTCAGGATCTTCCTGCAATTCTTCAACTCCTCTCCAGTATTTATTTTCAGTACTCATATTATAAATAAATTACCTTAATTATTAATAGTGACACTTAGCACATTCTAGCCCACCAATATCTTCTACTGTAAAAGTTGTCTTACCTTCAGCAGCATACTTCTCTTTTAATTCTGTGTGCATTTTATCGTAATAACCATTACCTTCCAAAGCAACACCAGTTTCACGATGACAATCTATACACCACCCCATCGTTAAATCATTTTCTTGATGCATTGGATATCCAAACTCTTGAACCTCGCCATGACAAGTTTGACATTCTTGCTCTCCAACTACAACATGTTGTGAATGATTAAAATAAACGAAATCTGGTAAGTTATGTATTTTAACCCATTTAATCGCTTTCTCTGGTTTATCGTATTCTCTGGTCTCTGGGTTATATCCGGCCGCTTCATAAATTTTTGCAATCTCAGCTTCACCAGTTATTTTTCCTTCAGAAATAGAGCTGTGACAGTTCATACAAACATTTACTGATGGAATAGCGGAGGTCTTGCTTTTTTCCGCACTATGGTGACAATACACACAATCAATACCGTTTTGACCCGCATGTATTTTGTGTGAAAATGCTATTGGCTGCTCTGGTGCATATCCTTCATAAACACCAACATTGTCCTTTAAATAATGAAATCCATTTTTAGAACCCACCATAAGAAGTATCAAACAAATGACTACAACCTTTGTTTGATTGTTAGAAACCCAATGTTTAAAAGCTTCCCAATGAGAAACGTCAGGAAGAGAATCTTTCCCTTCTCTTTCTAATAATAAGTTTTTTAAAGAGCGTTTAACTCCAACTAATACGTTTACAACAATCGCAAAAACAACCAAAAGAATCAACAACCATAGCAATGGATTATCTTCTTCTTTAACTTCTGTCTGAACAACTTGCTCTTCTCCAGGAGGCGGCAAAGGAGGGTTCTTTACATAAAAAAGAATATTGTCAATATCCTCATTAGAGAGGAATTGAAATTGAGTCATTACTGACTTTTTGTTCTCATTAAATATTTTGTTTGCATAAGCGTCTCCCGATTCCCTTAATGCGTTGTTATTCTTAATCCACTGGTACAACCACTCCTTAGATGGCACCCTTTCCTCTACACCTGCTAAACCAGGCCCTGTAGACATTTTATCGTCTATCCTATGGCACGTTGCACAATTTTGTTTAAATAATTTTTGCCCTGCTTCTACATCCTGCGCGGAAACATTATTAAAATTAAGCGAAAGAAATGCTAGAAAGAGGATAGAGCACAGCAAATTGCTGGTTGCTCTGCAAGCCTTGATGTTGCTCATATTGCTACGTTTATTCACTAATCGATTATTGGAACGTATAGTCTATTTATTGTTCGCAAAAGTAGAAGAAACATTATCTTAGAATTAAATTGTGGTTTAAAATTAGACACAGTCAAACCAATTTAGAAAGATTCTAAATAAGAAATTCTTTACAAACTTAATTACCAGTTAGATAGTTTAAAAAGCAAAAACTAAAGTAGCTTGCATTTCCTCGAAATTATACAGCAATATTGGAATACTACAATTTAAATACTCCTTAGAAAAATTAGGTATAGATTTTGAGTAGTTTTGCAGTAATGAACAAAACTAAATATACTTTAAGCGCATTGTTTTTTGTTTACCTTTCCTTTGGTTACTGTCAAGAAGAACAAAACACAGAAGCAAACTGGAAACTATATCCTAACGGGTTATCTGTTGCCTTCTCTGACTCAAGCAAAAAAGAACCAATTTTAGTTCTAGATACTTTAAGCTCAGATACCCTCCCAGCATACAGCGGGCCAGCGTTTGTTGAAGTTATACAAGACTACAGGATTAAGCAATTATTGGAGAAGGACAGATTTTTGAATCAACAAAATGATCCTCCACAAATTGATGGTTATAGAATAAAAATATATTTCGGTTCTGGGGCAAATAGCCGACAAGATGCAAATCAAACTAAAGCAAAGTTTCTGCAAAAATTCCCTAAAGAAAACGTTTACGTTAATTGGAATACTCCCAATTATACAACAACCGTTGGAGACTACAGAACCAAAATGGATGCGGAGAAATTCCTAAAAGAAATGTCTTCTTATTTCCCAGAAGGGTTTATTGTACCAAGTAAAATTGAATTACCTGAACTACAATAGAGCTAAAATTCTAGTTTTCTAGCTTTTGCTTCACTGCAACTTCTTCGTATCCCTCTACAATGTCACCAACTTTGATGTCGTTGAATTTATCGATATTCAAACCACATTCGTAGCCCATGGCAACCTCTTTTACATCATCTTTGAATCGTTTTAACGAACCTAAGTTTCCTGTGTAGGTTACAATTCCATCACGGATGATGCGAACTTTAGTATTTCTAGTAATTTTACCATCTAACACATAACAGCCTGCAATAGTTCCAACTTTAGAAATTTTGAATGTCTCTCGAATTTCGATATTACAAACAATTTTCTCCTCAATTTTATCCTCAAGCATTCCCTCCATTGCTGACTTAACTTCATCAACAGCATCATAGATAATAGAATATAAACGGATATCAATTTCTTCTTTTTCTGCCAATTTACGGGCAGTACCTGAAGGTCTAACCTGGAAGCCAACAATAATTGCATCGGAAGCCGTTGCTAACAATACGTCAGATTCAGAAATTTGGCCCACTGACTTATGAATAACATTTACCTGAATTTTTTCTGTAGACAGTTTAATCAACGTATCAGAAAGTGCTTCTACAGAACCGTCAACATCACCTTTTACAATAATGTTCAATTCCTTAAAGTCACCTATCGCCAATCTTCTACCTATCTCATCAAGTGTAACATGTTTCTGAGTTCTAATTCCTTGCTCTCGCTGCAATGTCATACGTTTGTCTGCAATACGTTTAGCTTCTTTTTCGTCATCCAAAATATTGAACTTATCACCTGCATTTGGTGCGCCATTTAAACCAAGTAGAGTAACTGGAGTTGCAGGTCCAGCCTCTTTGATGTTGTTCGCACGTTCATCCTGCAATGCTCTTACTTTACCTGAATAACATCCAGCAACAATAACATCTCCTACTCTCATTGTTCCGGCTTGAACAAGAACGGTGGTAACGTAACCTCTACCTTTATCCAGCGATGATTCTATGATAGTGCCGACAGCTTTTTTCTCTGGGTTAGCTTTTAACTCTAGTAATTCGGCCTCAAGCAAAACTTTTTCTAATAATTCATTGATATTTAATCCTTGTTTAGCTGAAATTTCTTGACATTGAAATTTACCTCCCCAATCCTCAACTAGAACATTCATTTGAGAAAGTTCTTCTCTTACTTTGTCGGGATTAGCGCCTTCTTTATCTATTTTATTAATCGCAATAACTATTGGCACACCTGCTGCTTGCGAGTGATTAATCGCTTCTTTTGTCTGAGGCATTACCGCATCATCTGCAGCAACAACCACCACAACAACATCAGTAACCTGCGCGCCCCTAGCACGCATAGCTGTAAACGCCTCGTGCCCTGGTGTATCCAAAAATGCTATTCTTTTCCCGTTTTCTAAAGTAACACTGTAAGCGCCTATGTGTTGAGTAATTCCACCCGCCTCACCTGCGATCACATTTTCTTTTCTAATATAATCAAGTAATGAAGTTTTACCATGGTCAACATGACCCATAATGGTAACAATTGGCGCTCTATCAATTAAACTTGACTCCTCGTCTTCAACTTCAAGAATTTGTTCTTGAACTTCAGTACTAATGAACTCCACCTTGAAACCAAATTCTTCTGCTACAATTGTTAATGTCTCTGCATCTAACCTTTGGTTAATTGAAACAAACATACCAAGACTCATACAGGCTGCAATAATGTCGTTGACTTGAACATCCATCATTACCGAAAGTTCACTTGCAGTTACAAACTCAGTAACCTTAAGGGTGCCCTTATCTATCTGCTCTTGAATAGCATCAGCTTCCGCTTGGTATCCTGCAGCTTCTCTCTTTGCTTTTCTATGTTTAGCCCCTTTATTCTTGCCACCACCACCACCGCTTAATCTGGCTAATGTTTCTTTCACTTGTGCTTGGATTTGCTCGGGTGTAAGTTCTTCTTTTTTCTGTCTCCCTCTTCCTTTACTTGCCGCAGGTTTTGCTCCACGAGCTTTAGAAAAATCTTTTTTATCTAATGCACCACCAGTACTGAGTCTTTTACGTTTCCGCTTTTTATCTGAATCTGCTTTATCTGAAGATGAAGCTACTGGTTTTTTCTGTTTAGGTTTGAGAACAGGCAGCTCAATTTTACCAACTACTGTTGGTCCTCCTAGATTGTCAATTTTAGTAGAGATATGCTCCGGAACCGCAGATTTATCTTCCTCCTTTGTGATTTTAGGTTCTTCTTTGGCTGGTTCCTCTGCTTTAGGCTTCTGTTTAACTTCAGGTTTTTTCTTTGGCTTTTTAGAATCTACCGTTTCCAAATCTATTGTACCTAGAACACGGACCTCGCCTGGTTGCCTAGTTGGTAGTTTTTCATCAGCTTTGGGCTCTTCTTTAACTTCTTCTGCTTTTTCTTCTTTCTGATCTTCAGTAACAGCATTTTCAAGGTTTTTTATTATAATTACCTCCTGTTCTTCAACCCTCTTCATCGGTTTACGATCAGTGTCTTCAATAGTAATGGTCTCCTTAACTTCTACTTTCTTTTGAGAAAGCGCATCAGATTTGGCTTTAGCGCTCTTATCTGATTGAAATTCTTCCGCCAAAATCTCATAAGTATCACCATCTATTTTGGCGTTTGGGTTAGATTCAACCTCTACACCTTTAGTTCCTAAGAACTCCACGATGGTGGATATACCTAGGTTTAACTCTCTTGCTACTTTGCTTAATCTTTTTGGCTTCGCCATACTATTTACTATTTACTTATACTCTAATAACGTAATTGGGTCCAATATTCAAAATTATTTATCGCCGTCCCACTAACTCTGTTCCAATTAATCAACAGAGTTATGAAGACAACCAACTGTTATTCAAATTCTGCTTGTAGTATCGACAATACCTCATCGATTGTTTCTGCCTCCAAATCAGTACGTTTTACTAAGTCAGTTTTACCAATTTCAAGAACACTTCTTGCTGAATCACAACCAACGGCTTTCAATTCATCTAATATCCAGTGCTCTATTTCATCTGCAAATTCTTCTAGGTCTACATCTTCGGCTTCACTTCCAGCCTCACGATATACATCTATTTCGTATCCGGTTAATTTACCCGCTAAACGAATGTTAAACCCTCCTCTACCAATAGCCAAAGAAACTTGGTCTGGTTTGAGGTAGACCTCAGCTTTATCACTTCCTTCAGTTAATTTAATTGAAGAAATTTTCGCTGGACTCAAAGAGCGTTGAATAAATAACTGATCGTTACTAGTATAGTTAATAACATCAATGTTTTCGTTTTTCAATTCTCTAACGATACCATGAATTCTAGACCCTTTCATTCCAACGCATGCGCCAACTGGATCAATTCTATCATCGTAAGACTCAACAGCAACTTTTGCTCTTTCGCCCGGCTCACGTACAATGTTTTTAATTGTAATTAAACCATCAAATACTTCAGGAACTTCTAATTCGAACAATCTCTCCAAGAACATCGGAGATGTTCTAGATAGAATAATAACTGGGTTATTGTTTCTCATTTCAACTTTAGATACTACTGCACGAACAGCGTCTCCCTTTTTGAAATAATCGTTTGGTATTTGTTCAGATTTTGGAAGGATCAACTCGTTGTCTTCATCATCCATAATAAGAATCTCTTTCTTCCAGATTTGATAAACTTCGCCTGTAATAATTTCACCAACTCTGTCCTTATATTTTTTATATATACCATCTTTTTCGAGCTCCATGATCTTACCAATAAGGTTTTGACGCATAGAAAGTACTGCTCTGCGGCCAAAATCTTCTAAGTGCACTTGATCAGTGACCTCTTCGCCTATTTCGAAATCCGGCTCTTCTAAAATAGCCTCTGAAAGTGCAACTTCTTTGTTTCCATCCTCAACTTCACCTTCGTCAACAATGATTCTGTTTCTCCAGATTTCAAGATCACCTTTATCGGGGTTGATAATAACATCGTAGTTGTTATTATCTCCCGACTGCTTAGCGATTATGTTTTTGAAAACATCTTCTAAGATGTTCATCATGGTTACTCTATCGATGTTTTTGAATTCTTTAAAGTCTGCAAACGATTCGATTAATTCTTGTGTATCCATTACTCTATTATTTA
>Ga0115569_10003204_pt1 | contig 12178 bp, 8 predicted proteins | sample COGITO_mtgs_1205_2_FD_87295 | JGI IMG/M metagenome (GOLD analysis project Ga0115569, IMG submission 87295) | Pelagic marine microbial communities from North Sea - COGITO_mtgs_120503 | ecosystem: Environmental > Aquatic > Marine > Epipelagic | place: Germany:Helgoland, sampling site Kabeltonne...
AGCTGTGCCTCAGCCTCGCGAAAGTAAATCCTTCGCGATTGCACGGATCTGCATCTCGTCGGTGCCGGCGTAAATTTGTAGGACCTTCGAGTCTCGTGCGAATTGCTCGACGACGTATTCGGACATATAACCGTTTCCGCCGTAGACTTGCACCGACTCCATGGCCACTTCGACGGCAGCACGCGCCGCGTACAGCTTCATAGCCGAAGCCTCGGCATAGGTCATCGTCTTTCCGTGCGCGGTGAGCTCGATCGTTCTGAAAACCAGGTTCTGGAGATTCATGCGCGCGACTTCCATACGCGCGAGCTTGTCTTGGATGAGCTGGTACTCGCCAATGGGCCGCTCGAATTGAACGCGCTCGCGTGCGTATTTCACGGAAAGCTCGAGGCATCGATCGACCATCCCAAGCGCCATCGCGGCAACCCCGGATCGCTCCGTCTGGAACGTGCCCTTGGCGCCTTCGCGCCCGCCGCCGCCACGGGTGAGTGCGGCTTCTTCGCCTAGCAGGTGGTCCATCCCAACCCGAACGTCTTGCAAAAAGAGCTCGCCCGTTGGAGACGAATGCATCCCCATCTTGCGGAGCGGCTTTGTCTGCTCGAAGCCCGGCATGCCGCGGTCGAGCACGAAATTGAGAATTTTGCGGTCGCGTGTGTCGACGCCGTCTTCTTCAAGCTTGCAGATGAAGACCGTGGTGTCGGCGAAGGGGCCGTTCGTGATGAAGGTCTTCGAGCCGTTCAGGACGAACTCGTCTCCCTCGCGTCGCGCAGAAGCGCGCATTCCACCGAAGGCGTCGGATCCGGATCCGGGCTCGGTGATCGCCCAGGCGCCGATCTTGTCGAGGGTCATGATGTCGAGGGCCCAGCGCTCTTTTTGCTCGATCGTCCCCTTCGAGTTGATCGCGCCTGCAGCTAAGCCCGTGCTGACACCGAGGGCCGTAACCATGCCGGGGCAGTAGCGGCATAGTTCGATGATCGGGATGAGAGTGGCTGCGGCCTGATCGGCTTTCGCTTCGGGGTCGGGAGATTTGCCGGAGCCCTTCGTCGGCTTTTCGCCGCGCTTCTCCGCTTCGATCGTCTTGGCGAAGCGGGCACGTGCCATCTCGTCCATGCCGAAGGTCTTGTACATTTTGCGCATGAGCTCATAGGGTGGCATGTCGCCGTGTTCGAGCTCCTCGACATGCGGGGCGATTTCGTTTTCGACGAAGGTCCGGACGGCGTCCCGGATCATCAGTTGAGATTCGCTCCATTCATGCATTTCGATCTTCTCCTGCGCGGCGTATGAGGCGGTTGCGGCATATTGTCTCGGGCCCTTTGAAAGGCAAGCGGCAGTCTAGCTGGACCGGCGGTCTTTGGTTGAGTCGATCTGCGTCCTTGACGAGACGGGAGCCTGACTTAGGTTCCCTCGCCATGGAAATTCGCCGAGTTCTGTCCGTTGATCAAATCAAGCTCTCCCCCCGCGACTTCTGGATGCGGCCGATCGAGGAGCGCGAAGGCGCTTTCGCGACGCTGCGCGAGGAGTGTCCCGTTCATTGGGATGAGGAAGAGGAGATAATGCCTAATTCTCCGATTCCGGCAGGACCCGGGTATTGGTCGCTCACGCGCCATGCGGACGTGCTTGAGGCGAGTCGAAATCCGGCGATTCATTCGTCGGCGCGAGGCGCGACGTCTATCGCGGACCTGCCGCCGGAATTTTCGGAGTTCTTTGGCGGCATGATTAATATGGATGACCCGCGCCACGGACGTCTCCGTCGCATCGTCTCCCGAGGCTTCACGCCTAAGGCCCTGGGCCGTTTGGAAGACTCCGTCGAGCGCCGCGCAGATATAATCATTGACCGTGTGATCGAGCGCGGCGAATGCGACTTCGTGACTGACATCGCGGCGCCGCTTCCCCTGGAAATCATCTGCGACATGATGGGAATCCCCGATAGCCAAACTGAGATGGTCTTTCGAAATACCAATGTCATCCTTGGCCTGGGCGACCCCGATCTCGTCTCAGATCCAGCGCAGATGATTCCGGCGGCTCTTGGTGCGGGTGGCGAACTCGCTGCGCTCATGAATGAGATTGCAGCGGATCGCGCGAAGAACCCGGGCAACGATCTGACGACGCAGCTGTTGAATGCGGATCTTGAAGACGGCGCGATGAGCGGAGGGGAACTCGCTTCCTTCTTTATCTTGCTCGTTGTCGCGGGAAACGAGACGACGAGAAACGCGATCAGCCACGGCATGAAGGCGCTCTGCGACAATCCCAACGAACGTAAGAAGTGGGCAGCTGATTTTGAGGGTGTCGCCCCGACGGCGGTTGAAGAAGTCGTTCGATGGGCCTCGCCTGTGATCTTTATGCGACGAACCTGTACGGAAGACACTGTGCTAGGTGGTCAGCAGATGAAGGCTGGGGACAAGACGATCCTCTGGTACAACTCGGCCAACCGAGATGAAGCGGTTTTCGAAAACCCGCATCAGTTCGATGTGCTTCGAACGCCGAATGAGCATGTTGGTTTCGGCGGCCCGGGGCCGCATTTCTGTCTTGGCGCCAACCTGGCTCGTCGTGAGATCAAGGTAATGTTCGAGCGGCTCTTGCGACGAATGCCCGATCTTGAAATCACGGGCGCACCCGAGCGGCTTGAGTCCAACTTTATTCACGGAATCAAGCGCATGCCCTGCGCATTTACGCCTGGTAAGGCTGGCTGACCAGCAGCCTTATTGCGAAGCCAACCTACGCCGATTTTGCCGCGTTTTTCCCGGCCATTCGGCCAAAGAAGCTACTTCCGCCGATGGACATGCCGCTCGCGTAGTGACTGCCAGAGCGCGTGAGGCCTGCGGATGCTCGGCCTGCGGCATAGAGGCCACCGACGATTTCACCATCTACGCTGAGCACTTCCCCGCTCGCCTTCGTTTCAAGGCCGCCTAACGTGAATACGGCCCAGATGCTTTCGTCGACGGCGAGATCGAGAGCGGCGAAGGGTGGGTTGTTAAGGGGCGTTACGTATTTGCTCGCTTTGTTGAAGATGGGGTCTTCGCCCTTTTCGGCTGATCGGTTATAAGCTTCGAAGGTGTGGGCGAGGTGGCTCTCCGGAATGCCGAGCGATGCCTCGAGTTCTTCGATCGTCTCTTCGACCGCGGCCATTTTGTAACGCGCGAGCATGCCCTCCTCGTCATAGAGCGCGTCGTCGACGATCAGGTACGCCTTGCCGTCTGCCTTCTTCATGATCGCGTCGGTGACTCTGCCGTGATAGCAATCTTCGTTGATGAAGCGCTGTCCGCGGGTGCTGACGAGCAAGCCCTTGATATGACTGGCCGGGGGGAAGAAGGGCGTGGTCATGAGCCCTTCGTTCATGTTGATGGCGTTTCCGCCAACGCCCATGCCCATTCGGATTCCGCTCCCGTCACAACCTTCGCTGCCGATTGGGAAGCGGCACTTTGCTAGGTCGGGCGCGAAGCGCTCGACCATATCCCGGTTCATGATAAAGCCGCCGGTCGTGAGGATGACGCCGCGGTTCGCGCGGATCGCACGCGCTTCGCCTTCGATGAGTGCGAGGACACCAACTACGCGGCCGGTTTCGTCTTGGATGAGGGTTTGGACGCGAGATTCGTTTTGAATCGTGCCGCCTTCGGCTTCGAAGGTCTGGATCATCTGCTCGATAATATAGCCGCCGGCGCTGCCTTCCTTTTTTGGTTTGTGTCCGCGTGGGATGGGTGTCGCTTCTTCCGAGAAGGGATGCGCTTGCTCGTTGCCCGAGTAGATCAGGCAATCGTCGGTCGGCGGGAAAATCACCTTGTGGTCGTAGTAGGTGTCTTTGAATTCGACGCCGCAGCTCTCGAAGAACTCGAAGTGGTTGAGGCTATTTTCGCAATAGAGCTGGACCTTTTCGGGATCTGCGGTCGGCCCCGCCGCGCCTTTCACGTGCGCGAGCATATTCTCAAGAGAGTCATCGAAGCCCGCCGCCTTCTGGACGCGCGTGCCGCCCCCAAAATAGACCGTGCCTTCGGAGAGCGCCGTCGCTCCGCCGCCGCGTGTCGCGCGTTCGAGGATGAGCGTCGAGGCGCCGGCGCGCTGCGCTTCGATTGCGGCGGCACCGCCCGCGACACCGAAGCCGACAACCACGACATCGTATTCGCCCCACCAGGACTCAATTGAGTCGGCGCTTCGAGGGTTGGAGGGCAGGGCATCGGTGGGCGTGGAATCGGCGGACATGATTGAGCGGGCTCCAAATGAGGGCACGCATGCTTTTAACATGCGGAGCCAGGGGCTTGGGAAGAATGATGGGGCGTGAAACTGCGACCGAACATAGCCGCTCGATCCCACCCGGATCATGATCTCGCACAGCATTTTTCAGGAGGTGGGGCGGGACCGCCGGAGCTCGCGGGGCGGACAAATGCATTTGCTGGATCGAGTGTCAGATGTTCCGGGACGAGAATTTTAATCAATAAATACAGATACTTGCGAACCAACGAAACGAGTTTTTCAGTTGCGGTGCAGTTCAAAAGAATGGTCGTTTTAGGATGGCGTGGGGTGCCATTTGTGGGCTCCGCCCGATTTGGATCCCAGGCCCCCTCATCCTGCGATTCGTCACGGGCTTCGTCTAAAGCCACGGCGGCCTGGGTCTCCAGCGCGAGTCGATGCTCTACTGCGTGCCGCTCGGGGTGACCGTCTGCTGCGGATATTGGCGATTCCGTCTCTCTGCGCAGCTCCTTGATAGCGACGGTGTGGCAGCACAAGCATTGCCCGCAGGCGTGGCAAGGGTGTCCTGTCTTTGGATTCTGAATAGAACCGTGGGCTTGGGGGCATCGTGAGGACAGGTAGCGATCTCGTTATACCCGAGTTCGATGCGCTGTCTTGGGTCGAGTTAGGCGTTCAGGTTTTGTGGCCGGCCTGTAGAGATAAAGGTCTCGGAATCAGAGATTGCGGATTCGCAATAAAGATCGACCTTTTCGAGAAGGTCGATCTCGGTCGTTAGAGTTCGATTATCCCCTTCGTGAGCTCTGACCGAGGGGCGCTACCTGAGGCGTTCGAGTTGGGTATCGTCGCGCCTCTTCACCCCAGCGCCCCCGGACTCCTCTGCATGAAATTTGGCCTTATGTTCGCGAAGGTCAGTCCCTTCGTTCGGTCCGAAGGCCTTACGCATCTCGCGCAGAGCTCGGTTCTGCGCGGGCCGATTCGTTTTAAGTGAGTGACCCTAGGAATACATGCCTGTTTTAGATGCTGCACAGCTGAGCAAAATCATCGCGGGGCGAAAGCTCCTTGAGGACGTGACGCTCACGATTCGTCGCGGCGAAAAGGTTGGATTTGTCGGACATAACGGTTCGGGCAAGAGCACTCTCGGTCGGGTCCTTGCTGGGCTGGACGATATCGATGGGGGCCGTATCTCGCGCCGCCGCGAATCAACCGTCGCTTATCTCGCTCAGGAGCCGAGTTTCGAACCCGGCCGTACCGTACGTGAAGTCGTGCTCGAGAGTTTGGTCGAGTGGAGTGGGACGCGTCGTCGCTATGACTCGTTAACAGAAGCGTTAGGTGTGACGACGGACGAAGACGAGCAGTCGAGGCTAGCGACAGAACTTGCTTCTGTTGGCGATGAACTCGAACGGCACGGTGGCTGGGACCGGGAGCACGAAGCCGAAGCGACGGTCGGCAATCTGGGGATCACCGATGCGAGCCGGCTTGTGGATACGCTTTCCGGTGGTGAAGCCCGTCGGGTCGCGCTTGCGCAGCTCCTCGTCGCTCAACCGGATCTCGCGATTCTCGACGAACCTACAAATCATCTCGATCTATCAACAATCGAATGGCTCGAAGAACATCTTCGCGACCGCTTCGAGGGCGCGGTCCTTTTGATTAGCCATGATCGCGGTGTGCTTGATGCAGTCACGACTCGCACGCTTGAAATCCACGAGGGCCGAGTTGATAGCTACGACGGTGGTTACGGGCGCTACCTAATTGGCAAGGCCGATCGTATGGCCCACGAGGAGCGCACTTGGCGCAATACGCAGAACTTCCTGCGCAAGGAAGTCGAATGGCTGCGACGTGCACCAAAGGCACGAAGCACAAAACAAAAAGCACGAATTTCGCGAGCGGAAACAGCGCTCGATCAGACAGCACCTATTGCCGAGCGGCAAGCTGACTTCCGGCTTCAGTCGGAACGCCAGGGCAAGACAATCCTGGACCTAACAGGTGTTTGCGCTGAGCGTGACGGAAAGCGCCTGATTCAGGGGCTCGATCTCGCCCTTCGTCCGGGAGATCGCATTGGGATCGTCGGGCCCAACGGATCTGGCAAGACGACGCTTTTGCTCGCGATCCTCGATCAACTTGAAATCACGAGCGGATCGATCATCCGTGGGTCGAATACCAAGATCGGCTATCTCGATCAGGCGCGCGGAGAACTCAACCCCAAGGACACCGTCCGCGAGGCGGCGGTCGGGGACGCCACAGAAATCGCCATAGGGGAAGAGCGGCTCTCGGTCGGAAGCTATCTGGAGCGCTTTCTGTTCGATAGAAAGCAGCAACGTGTGCAAGTTGCAGAACTCTCCGGCGGAGAACGTGCGCGAGTCTGTTTGGCGCGACTGCTTGCACAGAAATGCAATCTGCTGCTGCTTGATGAGCCGACGAATGATCTCGACGTCATGACCTTAAGCGCGCTCGAATCCATGTTGGTGGATTTTGGCGGGAGTATTTTGCTAGTTAGCCATGATCGCTGGCTTCTTGATCGGGTGACGACAGGCATTTTGGCCTTCGAAGGTGAGGGCCGAGTCGAGTACTACGCGGGCGGGTTTGAAGCCTACCGGGAGCGCGTTGCGCGAGGACGCGCGAGCGGCGCGGCACGGGCGCCGGAAGATGTGAGCGGAAAAAAGTTGAACGCCCCCTCTTCACCGACCGGCGCGAACTCAAGCGGGAAGAGTGCTTTGTCGTCCGCTTCGAAGACTAAGAAGTTGAGCCACACGGAGAAACGTGAACTCGAAGGCGTGATGGATTTGATCGAAGCGGCGGAGCTTGAGGTCACCTCGCTACAAGAGAAGTTGGCGGACCCCGCGCTCTATCAAGGCGCAGGAGATGAAGTGACTACGCTACGAGGTGAACTCGAAGCGGCAGAAGCCGAAGCGCTCCGCTTGACCGAGCGATGGGAAGAGTTGGAAGCGCGCAAGGCCGGGGCTGCCGGGCAGTAGACGTTTTAGGGATGCCCTGCGGTGATGGCGAGGTTGCCTAACGGCCGCTGGCCAAGAAGATGATTCCGGCCAACGCTGCTAGCAGTGCGACAAAGACGGCAATTCCGACGCGGGCAGATCGCTGGGCGCGTTCCTCGAGCCACCAATTACGCGGCCGCATACCACGCGCCGCGAAAGTCAGTATCGCGGCAAGTGTGACGGACGTGATGTTTCCCGCGGCGAGCAGTAAAGCTGCGCCCGCGCCGTTCCACTCGCCTGCAGAAATCAACATCCCACTTGCAACCGTGGGAGGCAGGAGTGCGACGGCGACCATGACACCGGTCAGGTAGGTGGGGGCCCCGCTCGTGAACGCGAGCGCTCCGGCGCAGCCCGCCGCGAGGGCAAGGGCGAGATCCCAAATGCCGACCGTTGTGCGCGATGCGAGTTCCGGCGTCGTTGGGTCGACGCCGATCATTGCGCCGAGCGCGATGGAGAATACAAGTGTGAGAGCGAAGCCTGCACCTGCGGCCACGAGCGCGCGTTTAACGAGAGGGAGATCGCCTAATACGAGGCCGAGGGCAATGGCCATATTCGGACCTAAGAGCGGCGCAACGACCATGGCGCCAATCACGGCCGCGGTATTGTCGTGAGTCAGTCCAATTCCGGCGACGATCGAAGCCAGAATGACGAGGAATAGGTAGTGGCGATGGAGCTTTGCGTTGTCGGCGATCGCCGCATAAACCTCTTCGCGACTCACGGCTGCGGAGCTTGAAATGCGCTCGCCCCGACTGGGGTGCCGAGCCGCAAGCGGCCTTGGCAGAACAGCATCGAGGGATTCGACTAGCACCATGATGGATCCACGGTCGGCGAGCTTTTCATGAAGCAGGTCGAGCGCCGAGCCCGAACGCTCGGAGCCGACGACTGCGCGAACGACTCTTCCGAATCGCCCGCCTTCCTCGATCCAAGTCTGCCCTGCTAGGTCGCTTAGGACGTCACGAGCCTCTTCGGCGAGCTCAGCAGGCACATGTGCTTCTATGATCTTGAGGGCCATGGCCGCGAATTCCCTTAGTGCCTTCGCCGCCACGTGGGTCGGGCTGCTTGAAGGGGAAGCCTACCGCCTAAATACGGAGAAACCCCACCCTGGCTACCGATTTTAGATTCTCCGAGGAAGTCATTTCGGCCGTGGAAGAAGGAGCTTGTTCATCGGGCGACGGATTCACCCACGACTGTTCGTGATCTCTCGGGAGTTTATCGAAGGGGACCAGCCCCTCTGAATCCGAAGCGGTCGGTGTATCGCGTGGCATAGGGAAACACCGTGCTCTCAAAGCCGAGAGCTCTACTTTTAGAAGCTCTGCAGAATAGGCGAGCGACACTTCAGGCTAATTCATAAAGCTGGGTTAGCGCCTTTCCTCCGGCTCATAGAAATCACCCTCTAGGTCGACGAGCTTCTCTTGAATGAAGCCATGCGCATCTCTGATTGCTTGATTGTATAGAGGTGGCCCGAGGTTCTTAACGAAAAAGTCTAGAATCAGGCCAGCCTTTAGCTCTCCGAAATCGTCATCGAATTCATTACTGAAATGAGCTTGGACAGCGGCAATCATGTACGCACGCCGTTCATCCGTGAGCTTGAAACGCATTGGTTTTGCCTTCGTTGGTTAGTGACGTCAATTTTAACAGTATGCGGCATAACCGGTCGGGCGGGCTAGGCCACTGGTTGAACCCTGTGTCACCTCCAGTTGTTGCCAAGGGCACGACGGCGACGATTAGAATTGAGGAAGTCCCAGCAAAGCTGTAGTTCGAAGAGTCGTACGCTTCTTCACTTGTCCCAATCCGTTCGCCAATTTCGTTTCGTTTGATGCCCTGAGTCACATTCCGGGTGAAGAAATTTAAAGACGCAAGGACGTAAAGAGCCGCTGAGAGCGTTCCAAGGCTTCAGACCCATTTCCCCTCAACAAAATGCGAGCCGACAACGACCGCGAAGATGCCGTTAGCCACAATTCGGAGACCTGTTCCATGACCCACGCAACTGAATCGAACACGTCATAGAGTTCGGTCTTGGTCACGAAGCGTAGGATCCTCCCTGAAAGCGTGAGCTGACAAAAATTGCTAGGCCGATGGGGCTTCGGGGGAGTTGGCTAGGCGGGTTCTTCGCCCGGGGGCCCCTAAGATTTCTGTATATGCGATAGGGATTGCGGGCTCAGGATATGGGCTGAGATCGCTCCCTTTGCTTCGGACCGGAAATGCGGATCGGGTGCGGGTGCGTCCGTTATTGGAGGCTGTCCGTCTGTCTGGAAGGGAAGTGTGGATTAGGCTGTCGTCAGCTGGGTTGTCAGAGGCTGTTATGAGGGCGAACACAGCAGGGTTCCGCGGGGGATATGCGCGAATAGGCCGTGAGAATGGTGAATTTTTGACGAGGCTCGGGAGTTGCGTTCTTGGCACCTCATGGTGTCGGGGGGGCTGTGCTACGGTGCGCCGCCTCGTGAAGGGCTTCCTGTCCTTCATTACCCCCCAATAAAAAATCCCAAGCGAGCTATGAAACCTGAAATCTTCGCGGATCTTCCCGCGCCAATTACAGCTGCGCTTATTCGTCGCGGCTTCGAAGAACTGACGCCTGTGCAGTTGGCAGTGGTTGCAGCCGCTTCTGATGGCCGTGACTTGCGCATTTCATCTCAGACTGGCTCTGGAAAGACGGTAGCGATCGGGCTTGCGCTCGCTGAGCACTTCTTGAAGCAGGCTGGGTACGTCCCGCCCGCATCTGAGCCCGAAGCAATTGCAATGGTGGTTCCGCCGGAAGAGGCGGAAGTAGTTGTCGCCCCAGGCGCGGAGAACGCGGCGGACGCATCGACTCCCGAAGTTCATATCCCGGCGATCCCGCAATCGAAGAACCCCGCTGCCGCAACTCCTGCAGCTGCTGCCCCTGGCGTGGCTCAAGGGTATAAAACATATGCCGCATCCAAGAGCCCAAAGGGCGCGCGTGGACCTCGCGGACCAAAGAACAATCGCGGTTCTAAGCGGCCCAAAGATGGCGCGGCTCATCCGACGGGCTTGGTGATCGTGCCGACTCGTGAATTGGCCGCGCAGGTGAGTGAAGAACTCGCTTGGCTCTACGCGGATATTGCGGACCTAACAGTCGAGGTCGTGACCGGCGGCACGTCGGTGATGATGGAGCGGCGCGCTCTATCACGCGGACCGGCGCTTGTGGTTGGAACGCCTGGCCGACTCCTTGATCATCTCAAAAATCGCGCCATTAAGGCCGATGAGATTGCGCATGTCGTGCTCGACGAAGCGGACCAGATGCTCGATATGGGCTTCCGGGACGAACTCGACGCGATCCTGGCAGAAATGCCTCCGGAACGGCAGAGCCATTTGGTTTCGGCGACGTTCCCCCGCGCTGTGACGCAACTCGCGAACCGCTTCCAGAATAATCCGATGGTGATTGAGGGAACACGACTCGGCGAAGCGAACGCGGACATTCAGCATATTGGCTACGGCGTTCGTCGACATGAGACTTTTGCGGCCCTCGTGAACGTTCTTCTTCTTGCCGGCGAGGAGCGCTGCTTGCTCTTCGTGAACCGTCGCGTCGATGCGACAGACTTGGCTGAGAAGTTGGCCCGAGATGGCTTCGGTGCAGCGCCCTTCAGTGGTGAACTCGCTCAGGCCCAGCGCACGCGAACCCTCGCGTCCTTCCGAAACGGCACGCTCCCAATTTTGGTTTCGACTGAAGTAGCGGCTCGCGGTATTGACGTTCCCGGGATTTCGACGGTGATCCATGTTGATCCGCCGCGTGATCCCGAGGCCTATACCCATAGAAGTGGGCGAACGGGACGCGCGGGTCTATCCGGACGCAGCATCCTCTTCGTGACGCCTGCTGATCAGAACCGTGTTAAGCGCATGCTTCGTTCTGCGAAGGTGGATCTGTCCTTCCAGCCCGTGCCCACTCCCAACAAGGTGGAGAAGGCGCTACGCAAGCGCGCGCGCAAGGCGCTTCATGACACGCTCGCTTCGCATACGCCAGAAGAGTCGCAGATGATGTACGCGAAAGGACTGCTCGAGGATCATGACCCGGTCCAGGTGATCGCCACCCTACTCGACCTCGCTAAGCCGGACAGCAAATGCAAGCCTATGCAGGTACAGGGCTTTGATCCGTCGCAAGAGCGTGGTCCGCAGGGTCGCGACAATCGTGAGAGCCGAGGCGACAGCCGCGGTCGACCTGATCGTAATCGCCCGGGACATCGTCCTACGCGCGACTCCCGCGACAACTTCCAAAGTGGCGGCCGTACGTCGTCGAGCGGAAATCGCGGTGGCAGTGGCGAAAACTATCCGCCGATTCGACCTCCGCAGGAAGCCTATACGCGCTTCTTTGTTACGTGGGGCGAAGGCAGTGGCGCAACGACGGGGCGACTTCTGTCCCAGGCATGTCGACGCGGTGGCATTAAGAGTGATCAGGTTGGGGCCATCGAAGTCTCCGATCGTGTTTCCTTCATATCTGTCTCGAACGATGTCGCAGCCGCCTTCGAAGCCAAGGTAAGCCGACCCGATTCGCGCGATCCCGGAATCGTGATTAAGCGCGCGGATGATAAGTCTGCGGGCCCGCCCTCGAAGCCCTTCTTTAAGGGTGGACGAGGTGGCGGCGGCGGACATGCTGGTAGTCGAACCGGCCATTCGTCGGGGCAGGCTCCGAATCATCGACAGGGTGGAAACCCTGGGCGCCCGAGTAATGCTCGTGGCCCGAGCGGCCCACGCAATAACAATTCTTGGAAGCGTGATGGCGGCAGTGGTGGTAAGCAGGACCGCGCTCCGCGAAGCGACTACCGAGATAATCAATCAGTTAGGCCCGGCCGAGGCGCCCCGCGCCCCGACCGATCATCCGGTTCGCCTAATGGATCTCGTGATGGTGCTGGCCGACCGCCGAGTGGTCCGGGCGGCTCTAATGGACGACCGACCGGCCCGCGGGCTGAAGGCGGCGGGCCGAACGCTCCGCGTGGTGGCGATGGAGGAGCTTCTCGAAGCTCGAGCGGCGATCAAAAGAAGCGCACTCAGGGAAACCG
>Ga0115569_10003206_pt1 | contig 12178 bp, 9 predicted proteins | sample COGITO_mtgs_1205_2_FD_87295 | JGI IMG/M metagenome (GOLD analysis project Ga0115569, IMG submission 87295) | Pelagic marine microbial communities from North Sea - COGITO_mtgs_120503 | ecosystem: Environmental > Aquatic > Marine > Epipelagic | place: Germany:Helgoland, sampling site Kabeltonne...
AAAAAAATAAAAGAAAGAAATAAAAAAAATCCTCTACATTTGTACCTCTCTAAAAATAAGATATGGCTAAGAATTTAGTGATTGTTGAGTCCCCTGCTAAGGCAAAAACTATAGAAAAATTTCTAGGTAAAGACTTTAAAGTCGAATCTAGTTTTGGGCACATTGCGGATCTACCTTCCAAAGAATTGGGAGTAGATGTTGATGGTGACTTCAAACCCAAATATGAAGTTTCAAGCGACAAAAAAGCAGTTGTTAGCAAACTAAAAGCGGCCGCTAAAAAGGCAGAAATAGTTTGGTTGGCAAGTGATGAAGATAGAGAAGGAGAAGCGATTGCCTGGCATTTAGCGGAAACCTTAAAATTAGACAAAGCCAAAACCAAACGTATTGTTTTTCATGAGATCACAAAAACTGCGATTGAAAATGCAGTAAAAAATCCCCGTGGAATTGATTATAATTTAGTCGATGCTCAGCAAGCACGACGTGTTTTGGATCGAATTGTAGGGTATGAATTATCTCCAGTTTTGTGGCGTAAAGTAAAAGGAGGCCTTTCGGCAGGACGTGTACAATCGGTTTCTGTTCGATTGATTGTAGAGCGTGAACGCGAAATACAAAAATTTCAAACGGAAGCGACTTTTAGAATCGATGCTGAATTCACAACTGCAAAAGGACAGGTGTTTAAAGCAAAACTCCCAAAAGCATTTAACAGCGAAGCCGATGCAAAAGCGTTTTTAGACAAAAACAGTAATGCATCTTTTTCAGTTTCAAGTCTTGAGAAAAAGCCCGCAAAGAAATCACCAGCCCCCCCATTTACAACTTCTACATTACAACAAGAGGCGGCTCGAAAATTATATTTTTCAGTAAGCAAAACAATGAATATGGCCCAGCGTCTTTATGAAGCGGGTTTAATTACATACATGAGAACCGATAGTGTAAATCTTTCACAAGAAGCACGAAATACAGCGGCTCAAGAAATTTCGTCATCTTACGGAGATACGTATAGCAAGCCACGAAATTTTAAAGGAAAATCAAAAGGAGCTCAAGAAGCGCATGAGGCGATTCGTCCTACCAATTTTTCAACCCATTCGGTGAATATAGAAAGAGATCAAGCACGACTATACGATCTTATTTGGAAACGCGCAATTGCCTCTCAAATGAGTGATGCACAATTGGAACGTACCAACGTCAAAATAAATACACCCAACCACAACGAAACATTTACGGCTAACGGTGAGGTTATTAAATTTGATGGATTTTTAAAAGTATACCTTGAGGGAACTGATGAGGAGAATTTAGAACAAGAAGGCATGTTGCCAGCCATGACGCTGAACGAGGCCTTAGGGAATAATTATATCACGGCGACCGAACGTTTTTCGAGACCACCATACAGATACACAGAAGCCTCTTTAGTAAAAAAATTAGAAGAATTAGGCATCGGAAGACCTTCCACTTATGCGCCTACAATTTCAACAATTCAGAACAGAAAATATGTTGAGAAAGGTGCTGTTGATGGAGCGGAACGCAGCTATTCATTATGGACCTTGTCTGAAGGAGAATTGACAGGAAAAAAATTGACTGAAAAGTTTGGTTCTGATAAAGGGAAATTAGTTCCTACAGATATCGGGATGATTGTCACTGATTTTTTGGTAAATCATTTTGAAGCCATTTTAGATTACAATTTTACAGCTAAGGTTGAAGCCGATTTTGATTTAATTGCCAGTGGAAAAGAAGATTGGACAAAAATGATGAAGTCATTTTATAAAGAGTTCCATCCGAAAGTTGAAGACGTCAGTCAAAATGCAGAGCGTGAATCTGGTGAGCGAATTTTAGGAGTCGATCCAAAATCGGGACGCCAATTAAGCGTTCGTTTGGGAAAATTTGGACCGATAGTTCAGATAGGAAAAGCGGATGAAGAAGAAAAACAAGTCTTTGCAAGTGTACCTCCTAATTTTCAATTAGCAGCCATTACGTTTGATGAAGCCTTGGAATTATTTAAACTTCCAAAAGATTTAGGTACTTATAAAGGAGAAGACCTTATTGTGAATAACGGACGTTTTGGGCCTTATGTGAAATTTGGTGATAAATTCATATCCCTTCCTAAAGGCGCAGATCCAATGCGTATTGAAATGGAAGAAGCGATCGAATTAATCAAAGAAAAAGAAGCTGCGGATGCTCCAATTTATGAGTATGATGGCTTGCCAGTTCAAAAAGGTAAAGGGCGATTTGGACCGTTTATCAAATGGAATAATATGTTTATTAATGTCAATAAAAAATACGATTGGGACGATCTTTCCAATGATGATATTGAGACTTTAATTAAGGATAAAATCCAAAAAGAAATTGACAAACTAATTCATGACTGGGAAGAAGATGGCATTCGTGTAGAAAAAGCACGATGGGGACGACACAACATCATTCAGGGTAAAACCAAGATTGAACTTCCAAAAACAGTAGATGCTACAAAACTAACTTTAGAAGAAGTAAAAGGGATTATTGCTAAAAATGCTCCCAAGAAAAAAACACGTGCTAAAAAGAAAAAATAATGGATTATAGTTTTCTTTCTCCTGTTCAAGATCGGCTTGTAGACGAATTAGAGTTACTGCATGACCAAACCATAGGAAAAAAACTAAAGATTCACAGTACAATGCTTGAGCCCAGTTTAGAAGGGGTCAAAATGGCTATTGTAGGTGTTTTGGAATCCAGAAATTCCGTTGATTATATAGGTGAAGAATTTCAGTTTACCGAAATAAGAAAAGCATTCTACAAACTATTCCCAGGAAACTGGTCGTATGACATTGCCGATTTGGGCGATATTCAAAGAGGTGAAACCGTTGAAGACTCCTATTCCGCACTGATTCAGGTCGTGTCTAGTTTGATCAAAGCGAAGATCATTCCAATTATCATAGGCGGAAGTCAAGACTTAACGTATGCTAATTACCGAGCGTATGATAAAATTAGCTCAATGATTAATATTGTTAATGTTGATAAAAGCTTTGATTTAGGAGATTCTAGCAAGCCGATTAACAACGGTAGCTATCTAGGAAAAATCATTTTAGAACAGCCGTACAATCTGTTTAACTATACAGCATTAGGGTTTCAAACGTATTTTAATTCTCAAGAAGAGATTGATTTAATGGAGAAACTTTACTTCGAATCCTACCGATTGGGGGCAATTACGCACTCAATTAGCGTGGTAGAACCGGTGCTTAGAGATGCTGACATTGTAACCTTGGATATTAACTCTGTTCAGTCTTCTGAAGTAAGTCTTAAACAAAAACATTCACCAAATGGCTTTAATGGTCGCGAAATTTGTGCCATTTCAAGATATGCTGGAATTAGTAATAAAGTCACTTCTTTTGGAATTTATGAATACAAACCTTCACAAAATGATGAAGCAACGGCGATGCTTGTTGCTCAGGTCATGTGGTACTTTATAGAAGGAGTGAACTGCAGGATTAAAGATGATGATTTCAGGGATTCAAACAGTTACTTAAAATTCACGGTTCTGGTGGAGTCGGAAGAATTAGTGTTTTTTAAGAGCAAAAAAACGGGAAGATGGTGGATTGAAATACCTTTTTTAGAGTATTCAAATACTAAATTAAAACAACATCCGTTATTAGCCTGTACACATGAAGATTATATCAGTGCAACGAAGGGGTTAATACCTGAGCGTTGGTATAAAGCTTACAAAAAAAATTAGATTTTAAACGCATAAAACTGTTTATGTATTTTGAATTAGGATTCAACAAAAAAAAAGTTGTTTTTTAAGAAATATATGGATAAGTTTACAGCCTGAAGTTTTTAGGAGTTTATTCCTTGAATTAGATACTTATGAAAAAAATTGTATTAATAACATTAGTTTTAGCTTTTATCACCAGTTGTGGCTCAAAAGACAAAGGAGAATTGGTTGGTGTAAAGGGAAAAAAATGGCATCCAGAGAAGCCTTACGGAATGAGTTTGATACCTGGAGGTGCTTTTGTAATGGGAAAATCGGATGATGACCTCGCTGGAATTCAAGACGCCCCTACCAAAACAGTCTCTGTACGCTCCTTTTATATGGACGAAACGGAAATCACCAACAGTGAGTATCGACAATTTGTATTTTGGGTACGAGATTCAATTCTAAGATCCAAACTTGCTGAACTGGCAGACCTAGAAGGTTTAACTTCAGAAGACGATGAAGGTATTGGTCAATTCGCTTACCTGTCTTCAGAAGAAGAGGACATGACTCCTTACGAAAAATACATGCTCGACACCTACGGAGATGAACAACGTAAAATCAACAATGATGTAGATCTTATTTTTGAAACCGAAGACTATCCAGATGAATTATATTCTGAAGTTATGGATAATATGTATCTACCTTTAGAAGAATCGTACAATGGACAACGTACTTGGGATGTAAGTCAATTTGAATTTGAGTATTCTTATATGGACATTCAAAGAGCAGCAAATGACAGAAGTCTCTCCCGTTCAGACGTTATTAGAAAAGAAGCAGTCAAAATTTATCCAGACACGACTGTTTGGATTAGAGATTTTGAGTATTCTTATAATGAACCAATGCACAACGACTATTTTTGGCACCAAGCTTACGGGGAGTATCCTGTAGTTGGCATTAGCTGGGAACAAGCCAAAGCATTTTGTCAATGGCGTACTTTAAAGAAAAATACTTACAAAAAAGATAAAGGACAACAATTCGTAAATTCATTCCGATTGCCATCAGAGGCTGAGTGGGAATATGCTGCGCGTGGTGGTCTTCAAGGAGGTACGTTCCCATGGGGAGGGCCTTATGCTAAAAATGACCGTGGTTGTTTTATGGCAAATTTCAAACCTTTAAGAGGTAATTATGCTGCCGATCAAGCATTATATACTGTAGAGGCGGATTCGTATGAGCCAAATGATTATAACTTATACAACATGGCTGGTAATGTCGCCGAATGGACGATGTCATCTTACCATTCATCATCTTACGAATTTTCATCTACGATCAATCCAAACGTAAACGACGATAGTTACAACCGTAAAGTCGTACGTGGAGGCTCTTGGAAAGATGTCGCTTATTACTTACAAGTAAGCTCAAGAGATTACGAAGTAGATACAATTCAACGAAGTTACATAGGTTTTAGAACCGTTCAGGATTATATGGGCACCGACGTAACAGCAAATCAAGCAACAAATTAACTTAACATAAAAATAACCAATTAAATATATCAATTATGGCATTTAAAATAAACAAAAGAGTAATGAATATGGCTTATGGCCTAGGAGCAGCAGTAGTAATTATTGGTGCATTAATGAAAATTATTCACAAAGATTTAGGACCTCTAACAGGAAGTATGTTACTAACTATTGGTCTTGTAACGGAAGCTGCAATCTTTGCACTTTCTGCATTTGATGCTCCAGACGAAGAATTAGATTGGACTATAGCCTATCCTGAATTAGCGGGTGGAAAAGCCAAAGCGAAGGATAAAAAAGGAACTGAAGAAACTCCAGAAGGTGTGCTTACTAAGAAATTAGACAGCTTATTAAAAGAAGCCAAAATTGATGGTGCCTTAGTCACAAGCTTAGGGGATAGTATTCGAAATTTAAATTCTACTGCTTCAGGTATGGGTGGATCTATGGGAGCTTCTCAAAAATACAGTGAAGAAATGGCAAAAGCTGCCGCTCAAATGGAGTCTATCAACAGTCTTTACAAAGCACAACTAGAAAGTGCAGGTCGTCAGGCTGATATCAACCAAGAGTCTATTGAGAACGCAACGAAACTCAAAGAACAAATGCAATCTTTAGCATCTAACTTATCTTCATTAAATGGAGTTTATGGTGGAATGTTATCTGCAATGAACAAAAATTAATTAGCTTTTTTAACAACTAAAATTTATTTAACAATTTAAAAAACTAATTAACAATGGGAGGAGCAAAAGAAAGTCCAAGGCAAAAAATGATTAATTTGATGTACTTAGTATTTATATCAATGCTAGCATTAAATATGTCTAAAGAAGTATTAAGTGCTTTTGGAATGATTTCAGAGCAAGTAACAGAAAATAACATCTCTTTACAAGAACGTATTATTACATTTGAAACATCTATAGATAGTAATTTTGAACAAGAAGGTAAAATTTGGAAAGAAAAAAAGTTAGCGAAAGATCAGGTGCATGAAATTACAACCAATTTCCTTACCTACCTTACTGATATTCAACAAACACCGCCTCAAAAAAAAGTTAAAGGATTAAAAAATCCAATTAATGATTACGAAGTGATGGACAAGCCAGACTACTTCAATAACAAGTTTTTTAGGAAGTCAAGGCGTTTTAAAACCAGAAGGTCAAGAGTTTTTAGATAGAATTAAAGGATTTAAAACTGAATTTATTGCAATTGTAGATTCGCTTAATGTTGGTAAAAGTGACGAGAATTACGTCAACCTAATCCATGAAGTAACAGAAATTTTTGATACAGAGTCGGAAGTAATTAATAGATCAGGAGCCAAAACAACATGGATTGAATATAACTACTTTGGATATCCGGAAGTAACTACTAATACGAGGCTTACAGTGATGAAAGCCAATGTTCTTGGTTTTCAAGCAGAACTATTATCTGCAATGATTGGTGGTCAATATAAAATTAATGCAACACTTGCCAATTTTGATGCCTATGTTGTTTCAGACAAAGCCGCTTATTTTCCAGGATCTAAATTTTCTGGTAAAATAGTCTTAGGTAAAAAATCTGAAAACCTTCAACCAAAAGAAATCATAATCAATAATTCAGAAATTAACCCAATAGAGTCTTTAAATTCCGAAGGTGAAATTGTACTTGACTTTCCTGTAGGATCTGTAGGTACAAGAAACATTACAGGAACTATTACTTTTATTGAAGGCGATGACGAACCAATTACCATTCCTGTGATTTCTAATTACGAAGTTATTTCAAAACCGAACACTGCTTCAGTACAGGTCATGGGAAGAAATACATTGTTCAGAAACTTTGATAACTTGGTAAAAGTATCGGTACCAGGCGTTGCAGCAAATCTTGTTACAGCAACGGGTCCAGGAGTCACTAACAAAGGGGACGGATTATACACAATCAAACCTCAAAAAGGACAAGAACTTGTATTAAACATTTCTGCTAAACTTCCGGATGACACTACATTTAGCTCATCTGAAAAATTTCAGATAAGAAGAGCTCCAGTACCAAGTATTTTATTCAATGGTAAAGAAGGTGGGGCAATGTCAAGAAGCTCTATGGTAAGTGGATCTATGAGTGCCATTTACGATCCAGCTTATGGTTTAGAGTCTACAGTTAGAGTGAGATCATTCACCGTTAAAATCGGGCCAAAATCTTTTGAGTGTACAGGAAACGCTTTAAGTGCAAAAGCAAAAGCAGCTTTGAAAAAAGCACCAAAAGGCTTCGATGTTAGTTTTAAGAAAATTAATTACGCAGGGATTACTGCCGGTCAAAAACAATCGGGACCCTCAATAACCATAAATTAAATTAAACATGAGAAAATCTGTTTTTTTATTACTATTACTTTTGAACCTATCTATCGGGTTTTCTCAAGCAAACCTTTTAAATACGAAATCATCTTACAGTCTTGAAACGGTTTCTAGATTAGAAGAAGATACGGAATCCCAGCCCTTGGACTACGCAAAAGTGAGCGATGAAGATATTGTGTTTTCTTTTACAACCTGGGAAGTGATCGACTTAAATGAACGTGTCAACTTTCCGTTTCTATATCCGATTGATGTAAGCACAGTGACTCCAGATAGAAGGCCGTTAATTTCATACCTGATTGATGGTATAAGGTCTTTTGAGTTCCCAGCTTATTTTAATGATACTTTTACAGAAGAGATATCAGAAGAAGAATTTGAAAACATTCAAGTTTATAAAGTTTTAAAACCAGGTATTGATGCCGACGGTATTACTGAAGGTAAAGAACACTTCGATATTGCAGGTTCATGGCGCGCGCATTTAGAAACTCTTGGTTATGAATTCCCCGAAGAAGAATGGGTAAATTACGACCCATCATCTGCGGAATTCTTAGAATTGGAAGACAATGAAAAAGTAGTTAAGTTTCAAAGAAAATGGAATGCTGTTGCGGCTTCTTTGATGCCTGATACAGATTTTAATTCTGCTGAATTTGAGTTTAGTGATGTAAGAAAGTACATCATTAAAGGTGTTTGGTATTTTGATAGAATTTCTACAGAGCTTAAATTCAGACCCATCGCCATTGGGCCTGTTGCATTGAGTGCTGAAGATAAATTTGAACAAACCAATGATGACTCAGGGAGTGCAGACGACTCTGCTGATGATGGTGGTTTTGGAGCTTTCTTTGATGACGAACCAGAAGAAGAAGTTGCTGAAGAAGAAGTTGTAGAAGAGGATTCTGAGACAGATAGTTTTGCAGAGATGGCTAGTAACGAACCAGCAGTAGATTCTGACAAAGAATACACACCAATGTTTTGGGTTTTCTACCCAGAATCAAGAGAGGTTCTTAGCAAGGCTTATGCCTTCAACCAAAAGAATATGTCTAAACCTTTTTCTTTTGACCGTTTAATTAACTCAAGACGCTTTTCTGGGACGATATACAAAGAATCAAATGTGTACCAGGATAGAGACATTAGAGATTACATCAGTAAAAATGCATTGATGCAACTTTTAGAGTCCGATCGAATCAAAGAAAAAATCAGAAATAAGGAACAAGATATGTGGAGTTATTAATCCACATTCTTACCACCATTACAAAACGCTTATCAATTCGATAAGCGTTTTGTATTTTAATACCTTTGCCAAATGAAATATGATTACATCATTGTAGGGTCGGGCTTGGCAAGCATTATGTTTGCTGAACAATTACGGCTTCATAATAAATCATTTGTAGTAATCAGTAACCGTTCCCAACAAGCCTCTGTGGTCGCAAGCGGATTGTACAACCCCGTTGTTTTAAAACGTTTTACTGCCACTTGGAATGCCGCCATTCACTTGGAGTCAGCAATTCCTAAATATGCCGCCTTAGAGCAGCTTTTAGGTCTTAAACTCGACTATGTGCTTCCGATTCATCGGGTATTTAATTCTGTGAAAGAACAAAACAATTGGTTTTTAGCTTGTGACAAACCCCTGCTTACGGATTTCTTAAATCCTAAGTTGGTAGACAATAAAAACCCGTCAATCAAAGCCCCTTTTGGTTTTGGCGCAGTAAACCATACCGGACGTATAGACACCCAGAGCCTTATAGAAGCCTATCGCAATTATCTGATCCACTTAAACCAATTTAAAGAGGATACATTTGAATACAATGATTTAAGCGAAAATCCAGAAGGAGTGGAGTATCAATCTATTAAAGCGCAGCGTATTGTATTCACCGAAGGTTTTGGAATTCACAAAAATCCTTATTTTAAGTATTTGCCGTTAGAAGGAACCAAAGGCGAACTTATTACCATTCATGCACCAACGCTCAAATTGGAGTCCATTTTGAAATCCAGCATATTCGTGATTCCTATGGAGAAAGACCGCTATCTTGTCGGCTCTACTTACGAATGGACTGATAAAACAAATGACCCAACCGAGGGAGCAAAAACCGAGCTCTTAGAAAAACTAGAACGTCTCATTGATTGTGAATTTGAAGTCGTCGATCAGCGTGCAGGCATTCGTCCCACCGTGGTCGATAGACGTCCGTTAGTCGGGCAGCACCCCAATCACAAAAGTATGTATGTATTAAATGGTTTGGGAACACGAGGTGTTTTGGTTGCGCCGTCTATGGCAGAAGCCCTTTACGATTCTATAGAAAAAAACACGCCTTTGCCAGAAGAAATCGATATCAATCGCTTTGCGTAGCTATTTTTTTTTGGCTAATTCGGCATCATAACTCATAAAAAGATTGATCCATATATTTCGAGACAGTCGCATAATGATGGGCATAAATCCTATGAGCGTACAAACAATGGCAATAAACGATATCACCAGCGAGCTTTCAAAAAGGATGAATGTTAATAAGAAAGCTGCCATCGAAAATGCAATTCCAACTCCGTAACTGACATACATAGAGCCATAAAAAAAAGAAGGTTCAATTTTGTATTTTGTTTGGCAATGCCCACAACGTTCGTGCATTTTTAAGGTTTGTGAAAGTTGGTAGGCGTTTTTCGTTTCATACATTAATTCAAGATGACATTTAGGACATTTCCCTGTCAAAATACTATACAGCTTATTTCCTTTTTTTAATATCATAATTCACTATTTTTGCAACTTGTTAAGAAAAGCTAAACTATTTATAATTATTCCCTTTTACAATTTTTAAATGTTAAACATCCATAAGTTATCCGTATCATTCCAAGGCGATTATTTATTTGAAAATATTTCCTTTCGACTGCGTGGTGGCGATCGTGTGGGTTTAATTGGAAAAAATGGAGCTGGAAAATCAACACTTCTAAAACTACTTTCGGGAGAATTAGAATATACCGAAGGTCAAGTGGCTCAAGAAAAGAAAGATCTCAAAATTGGATTTCTAAAACAAGACATTGATTTTGTTTTGGGACGCACCATTCTTGAAGAAGCCTATCAAGCCTTTGTGGAAATTAAAGCACTCGAGCTTCAACTTGAAGATATCAATACCCAATTGGCGGAACGTACAGATTATGAAAGTCAAGGCTATCATGATTTGATGGTGGGATTGAATGAAGTTCAGGAACAGTACGAAATCCTTGGGGGGTATAACTATCAAGGGGAAACTGAAAAAATACTTATCGGATTAGGATTTAAGCGTGAGGATTTCAACAAGCTCACCGATACCTTTTCAGGGGGGTGGCGTATGCGAATTGAATTGGCAAAATTATTGTTGCAAACCAATGATATTTTGCTTTTAGATGAGCCTACCAATCACTTGGATATCGAATCGATTATTTGGTTAGAACAATTTTTAAATAACTATTCTGGAGCCGTGGTGATTGTGTCGCATGATAAGATGTTTTTGGACAATGTGACCAACCGAACCATTGAAATTGTACTCGGTAAAATATATGACTATCCACGAGCGTACACAAAATATCTTGTCTTACGAGAAGAACAAAAAACCTTGCAATTAGCCTCTCAAAAAAATCAGCAAAAGCAGATTGAACAAACGGAGAAGTTGATTGAGAAGTTTAGAGCCAAAGCGTCCAAAGCCACCATGGCGCAATCTCTTATAAAAAAATTAGATAAAATTGAACGCATCGCAGTAGATGAGGATGATAACAGTGTAATGACTCTTAAGTTCCCTGTGTCTACCACCCCCGGAAAGGTGGTTGTCGAAGCGTCTCAAATATCGAAAGAATACGGCGATTTAAAAGTGCTTCAAAACATTGATCTTATGGTCGATCGTGGAAGTAAAATAGCCTTCGTAGGTCAAAATGGACAAGGAAAATCCACGCTTGCCAAAATTATAGTAGGCGATTTAGAAGCCAAGGGCGATGTCAAACTCGGACACAATGTTCAGATTGGGTATTTTGCGCAAAATCAAGCAGAGTATTTGGATGGTAGTAAAACCGTTTTAGATACGATGATTGATGCCGCCAATGAAACCAACCGTTCTAAAGTTCGTGATATATTAGGGTCCTTTTTGTTTAGAGGAGATGCTGCTGAAAAATATGTCAGAGTTCTTTCAGGTGGGGAACGCAACCGATTGGCACTCGCCAAACTTTTGCTTCAACCGTTGAATGTGTTGATTATGGATGAGCCTACGAATCACTTGGATATAAAATCTAAAAACGTTCTCAAAACGGCACTTCAACAGTTTGAAGGCACGCTTATTTTAGTCTCTCATGATAGAGATTTCTTACAAGGATTGACGTCGACCGTTTATGAATTTAAAGATCAACAACTCAAACAATATTTAGGCGATATCGATTTTTATTTAGAACAACGTCAGGTTGAAAACTTGCGTGAAGTTGAAAAACGCACCCAAATAAAAACACCTCAAAAAACAGCAGCTCCAAAACAATCCTATGAAGATCAAAAGCAACTGAAATCGCTCAACAATCGATTGAGTAAAGCGGAAGCTTCGATTGCCAATTTGGAGCGTGATATCAAAAAAATTGATGTAGAAATGGAACTCAATTACGATCAAACGGTTGCCAAGCCTGGTTTTTTTGAAAGTTACCAAGCCAAAAAAGATCAATTGGATCAACTCATGTCCGATTGGGAAGGGATTACAGAGTCG
>Ga0115569_10003224_pt1 | contig 12136 bp, 7 predicted proteins | sample COGITO_mtgs_1205_2_FD_87295 | JGI IMG/M metagenome (GOLD analysis project Ga0115569, IMG submission 87295) | Pelagic marine microbial communities from North Sea - COGITO_mtgs_120503 | ecosystem: Environmental > Aquatic > Marine > Epipelagic | place: Germany:Helgoland, sampling site Kabeltonne...
AGGTTTTGATTCGTCTTATAAAAAAACAGTAAATTTTACTACTGTGTATTTTAATAGAGTAGAAAATGAAGCTATAATTTTTAATAATTTAAACGTTGCTTCTTGGGGAATTTATGGTAATTCTACAGAAACGGTAAAATTAAGTGGAGTAGAATCAGTTCTTACTATAAAACCATTTGATAAATTAAAACTTACTTCAAGTTATACATTCACAGATAAAAGTGTAGATGTTGATTATATTCCAACACATAAATTCATTACTAATGTTGAATATTATCCAACAGAGAATTCTTTTGTAGCTTTAACCTTTAAAAATGTTGGAGATCGTTTTGCAAGATATTATGATAACAGTACTTTTTCTACTGTTGAAACAACTTTACAGAAATATAACCTATTAGATTTCAACACAAATTATAAGTTGTTAGAAGGTACGGTAATCTTATTGGGTTCTGTAACAAATCTCTTAAATGAAAATTACGATGATATTTTAGGATTTTCTACAAGAGGTAGAAATTATAAAATAGGAGTAAGATTGCAATTTTAGAGGGTAAAATAGTTTTAAATAAAAGACAATAGGCTCCGAATTGGAGCCTATTTTTATAATAAATTTTTCACATCATTCTTGATAAATGATATTGCGGTATCTGTTGGCGGTAATGATTTAGAATAATATAGAATAACGTTTTCTCTGAGTTCATTCGCAGAATTAGATGTTTCTGAAAGCTGTTTTAATTTGTTTATTATAGTATTTTTAGTAGCTAAAATAGCCGTCCAAGAATCATTAGAAATATAAATTTGTTGTACTAAATTGTGTTCAAATTCTTGCTCTAAACTTGCAATTAATAATTGTAAATATTCCTGTGTGTTTTCTGAAATTGGTTTAACTCTAACTAACATTTTAGAAGGGGTAATACGATCACAAAACAGCAACATCCGCTCATAAGCTTGCAGCTTTATAGGCAGAGATTCTTTCTTTTTCTGTGCTAAAAGTTCTAAATTTTTTTCAGAACTTTGTTGTTTTATAAATCCGTTAAACATATAGTAGGCAACTAAACCTGTAATTGCTGCAGGTAAAATATATCCAATACTTTCTAACATTTTATATTCCATATCTAACTTTTATTATTGCAAATGTACTTTTTTTAAGTGAAAAATTTGTGAATAAAAAAAATGATAATCAACTCTTAACAACGCATAGATTTGTTAATTTCACATTTATAAATTCATTTAAAAAAAAATTTTTGAATACATATTTAGATTCTTTAAACGATGCACAAAAGCGAGCTGTCTTGCAAAAGGATGGACCAATGATAATTATTGCAGGAGCTGGCTCGGGTAAAACACGTGTATTAACATATAGAATTGCCCATTTAATGCAGCAAGGAATAGATGCCTTTAACATTCTATCACTTACATTTACGAACAAAGCAGCAAAAGAAATGAAGGCAAGGATTGCTGGTGTTGTTGGTAATAGTGAATCAAAAAATTTATGGATGGGAACTTTTCATTCCGTTTTTGCAAGAATTTTACGATCAGAAGCAGATAAATTAGGTTTTCCAACCAATTTTACAATTTACGATTCACAAGATTCAGTTCGTTTGATATCATCAATAATTAAAGAAATGAATTTGGACAAAGATCGCTATAAACCAAAGCAGGTCTTGGGTAGAATTTCTTCTTTTAAAAACAGTTTGATAACCGTAAAAGCTTACAGAAATAATCCTGAATACTTGAAGCAAGATACGGAAGCAAGTAGGCCAAAAGTAGGAGATATTTATAAAATGTATGTTGACAGATGTTTTAAATCAGGAGCAATGGATTTTGATGATTTGTTATTAAGAACCAATGAGTTATTAGCTCGTTTTCCTGAGGTTTTAGCAAAATATCAAGATCGTTTTAGGTATATAATGGTTGATGAGTATCAAGATACGAACCATTCACAATATATAATTGTTAGAGCTCTAGCAGATAAATTTGGAAATATTTGTGTCGTTGGTGATGATTCTCAAAGTATTTATAGTTTTAGGGGGGCAAATATTAAAAATATTTTAAACTTTCAGAAAGATTATCCTGACGTAAAAACTTTTAAATTAGAACAAAATTATCGTTCAACAAGCAATATTGTAAATGCAGCAAACTCTGTAATTGAAAAAAATAAAACGAAGTTAGATAAAGAAGTTTGGACTTCTAATGATGCTGGGGAACTAATAAATGTAATGCGTACAATTTCCGATGGAGAAGAAGGTAGGTTTGTAGCACAATCTATTTGGGAAAATCAAATGAATCATCAATTAACATCTGATGATTTTTGTGTATTGTACAGAACAAATTCGCAATCTAGAGCTATTGAAGATGCCTTGCGTAAAAAAGGGATAGTCTATAAAATTTATGGAGGAATGTCTTTTTATCAAAGAAAAGAAATTAAAGATATATTGTCTTACTTGCGCATTCTAATTAATCCAAATGACGAAGAGGCTTTAAAAAGAATTATAAATTACCCGGCTAGGGGTATTGGAGCAACAACCATTGATAAGTTAACAATCGCTGCAAATCACTATAAAAAATCTATTTTTGAGATATTGAAATATATTGACAAAATTGATTTGAAAATAAATTCTGGAACAAAAAATAAGCTTCAGAACTTTATGATAATGCTGCAAAGTTTACAAATAGAAGCGCAAACCAAAAATGCTTTTGAAATTGCAGAAATAGTTGTTAAAAAGACTCAATTAATTAAAGATTTAGAAAAAGACGGAACTCCAGAAGCGGTGAGTAAAGTAGAAAATGTTCAAGAATTACTTAACGGAATTAAAGATTTTATTACAGATAAGATTGAAGAAGGTGAGGATGCTTCGTTAACTACGTTTTTAGAGGATGTTGCGTTGGCAACAGATTTTGATACTAAAAAAGATGACGACAAGCCAAGTGTATCTCTAATGACAATACATCAATCTAAAGGATTAGAATACAGGTACGTTTATATTGTTGGTTTAGAAGAAAACTTATTCCCTTCAGCAATGAGTATGAGCACAAGAAGTGAGCTAGAAGAAGAACGTAGATTGTTTTATGTAGCAATAACAAGAGCGGAAAAAGTTGCTTATTTATCATATGCACAAACACGCTACAGATGGGGTAAATTGGTAGATGCAGAACCAAGTAGATTTTTAGAGGAAATAGATGACAAGTATTTAAATTACATCACTCCTAAATCGACAAACCCAACCATAAATAACTTTCTTGATAAAAGTATTTTTGATGATGTACCAAAACGAATTCGCTTTCAAAAACCTATTCAGCGCAAAAAAGCTGAGCGTGATCTCGTAAAGAAAAAAGAAATTATTATCCCTAAAAACTTAAAGAAAGTATCCCAAGCAACAACAAAGGCGAATTTGTTTGATACCAATATTGTTGTTGGTAACATCATTGAACACAACAGGTTTGGCATGGGAGAAGTAATTGCATTAGAGGGAAATGGTCCAAATAAAAAAGCAGAAATTAAATTTGGTACAATCGGAAAAAAGAAATTGTTATTGCAATTTGCAAAATTAAAAGTGATTGGTTAAAAATCAGTCATAAAACTAAAAATAAATTACTACTTTGCAGCCATAAATAGCTACAAAATTATAAATTGTTAGTTCTAATGTTTTTTCTGGTTTTAGATGATGAAAAAATAGGTATATAGAACACTTCACAAAAATAAATAAATGACATTCGATTTAGAGTACAATTCGGAAAGACCATTGATGATAATACCGGAATACGGTAGACATATTCAGAAACTAGTAGACCATTGCTTGGCATTAGAAACTAAAGAGGAGCGCGATAAAATGGCAAAAGCTATTGTAGATGTAATGGGTAATTTACAGCCACATTTACGAGATGTTCCAGACTTTAAACACAAACTTTGGGATCAATTATATATAATGTCAGACTTTAAACTAGATGTAGAATCTCCTTATCCTAAGCCTTCAAAAGAAGAATTACAAGAGAAACCTGAGGGATTGGCTTATCCAAAATCGGCATCAAGATACCGTTATTACGGTAATAATATTCAGACAATGATAGATATTGCTTTGAGTTGGGAAGATGGTGATAAAAAAGAAGCATTGGTATTTACCATTGCAAATCACATGAAAAAGTGTTATTTAAATTGGAATAAAGATACAGTTGATGATGCAGTTATTTTTAAGCATTTGTATGATTTATCTGATAAGAAAATAGATTTTAGAGAAACAGAAGAAACACTCTCTGATAGTAAAAATCTATTAAGAAAATCCCGTACACAAGGTCAAGGTCAAAACACCTCTAAAAGCAACTACAAGAAATCACATCATAATAATCAGAATAAAGGCAGAAAAAGATATTAGTCTATGGCATCATTTAAAATTGAAGGCGGACATAAATTAAACGGAACAATCACTCCACAAGGAGCAAAAAACGAGGTTTTACAAATACTTTGTGCAGTTTTGCTGACACCTGAAAGAGTTGTGATAAATAATGTTCCTGATATTATTGATGTAAATAAATTAATTTTTATTCTTGGAGAGTTAGGCGTAAAAGTTGAGAAATTAAATAAAAAGTCATACTCGTTTCAAGCAGATGAAATTAACCTTGATTATTTAGAATCAGAAAACTTTAAAAGAGATGGAAGTTCTTTACGTGGTTCAATTATGATTGTTGGTCCACTTTTAGCTCGGTTTGGAAGAGGATATATTCCACGTCCTGGTGGCGATAAAATAGGTCGCAGACGTCTAGATACACATTTTGAGGGTTTTATTAGATTAGGCGCAAAGTTCAGATATAATAAAGAAGAACATTTTTATGGAGTAGAAGCCCAAGAATTATATGGGGTAGACATGTTATTGGATGAGGCCTCTGTAACAGGAACTGCAAATATTTTAATGGCCTCCGTGTTAGCAAAAGGAACTACAAAAATTTACAATGCAGCTTGTGAACCTTACATTCAACAATTAAGTAAAATGTTGAATTCTATGGGGGCAAAAATATCAGGAGTTGGTTCTAACTTATTAATTATTGAGGGAGTAGATTCGTTAGTAGGTTGTGAGCATACTGTTTTACCAGATATGATTGAAATTGGTTCTTGGATTGGTGTTGCAGTTATGACACGATCTGAATTAACAATTAAAAATGTTAGTTGGGAAAACCTTGGTCAGATTCCAAATGTATTCAGAAAATTAGGAATTCAATTAGAGAAAAAAGGAGATGATATTTATATTCCTGTGCAAGAATCTTATGAAATTCAGAACTACATAGATGGTTCTGTTTTAACAGTTGCAGATGCGCCATGGCCTGGTTTTACACCTGATTTATTGAGTATTATTTTGGTAATTGCTACACAAGCAAAAGGAACTGTTTTAATACATCAAAAAATGTTTGAAAGCCGTTTGTTTTTTGTTGATAAATTGATAGATATGGGAGCAAAAGTTATTTTATGTGATCCTCACAGAGCTACAGTCATAGGAATGAATTTTAAAAGCTCATTAAAAGCCACCAAAATGACTTCTCCTGACATTAGAGCTGGAATTTCTTTGTTAATAGCAGCATTATCGGCAACAGGTACAAGTATTATTAACAATATTGAACAAATAGATAGAGGTTATGAGAATATTGAAGCTCGTTTAAAATCTATTGGAGCGAAAATTGAAAGAATAGAAAATTAAATTAAGGTTTCGGCGAGGAAAGATGAACTAATAAAAAAGTGTTTTACAAATAAAATAACAAGAATATCAAAGAAGTTAAAGCGCTTTGCCAATTCAAATAAGTCAGGACATTTATAATTGAGTCATGCTAAAACCAAGTCATGAAAAAATATAAAAAACAAAAAAATAGTGTCAGATTGACACTATTTTTTTGTTGGCAACGTTTTTGCAAAATAAATTGGATATAATAAAGGTAATTAAACAAATGAGTACGAAAGATAAGATTAAGGAAGAGGAATTAATCAATGAACAAGAAACGGTTCAAACAGAAGAAAATCAAAAGGTTAATCCTGAGGTAGTAATTGAGGAACCTACGCCTGAAGAGTTAATTCAAGCAGAAAAAGATAAGTTTTTACGTTTATTTGCAGAGTTCGAAAACTATAAAAAAAGAACATCCAGAGAAAGAATAGAATTATTCAAAACTGCTGGACAAGAATTAATGACATCTTTACTGCCAATTATTGATGATTTTGAGCGTGCCCTGACACATATTGAAGAAGACAAGGAGGCAGAAGAATTAAGAAAGGGTGTTTTATTAATTTATCAAAAGTTATATAATACATTAGAATTAAAGGGATTGTCAAAAATAGAAACTAAATCTGGTGACGTTTTTGATGCTGAGTTCCATGAAGCAATTACACAAATACCTGCGCCATCTGATGACTTAAAAGGAAAAGTTATAGATTGTGTAGAAACAGGTTACAAGTTAGGAGACAAAATTATTCGTTACCCAAAAGTGGTTATCGGACAGTAAAAACAATTATTAATTACGAATTAATCATTTAAGATTTTTAATTCTTCAATAATAAAAATGGCAAAACAAGATTTTTACGAAATATTAGGACTTTCAAAGTCAGCTACTCAGGCAGAGATAAAAAAAGGTTATAGAAAAATGGCTATTAAATATCATCCAGACAAAAATCCTGATGATAGAACTGCTGAAGAAAACTTTAAAAAAGCAGCGGAAGCTTATGAGGTTTTAAGTGACGAAAATAAAAAAGCAAGATATGATCAGTATGGTCATCAAGCATTTGAAGGTCCTCAAGGCGGCGGCGGTTTTGGAGGTTCAGGAATGAATATGGATGACATATTTAGTCAGTTTGGAGATATCTTCGGCGGCGGCGGTGGCTTTGGTGGTTTTGGAGGTGGTGGACGCCAGCGTCAAGCAAGAGTCAAAGGAAGCAATATGCGAATTCGTGTAAAGCTTACCTTAGAAGAAATTGCTAAAGGGGTTGAGAAAAAAGTGAAAGTTAGACGTAAGGTTAAAGCTGAAGGAGTTACTTATAAAACGTGTCCAACTTGTAATGGTTCTGGTCAGCAAATGCGAGTAACTAATACCATATTGGGAAGAATGCAAACTGCAACTACTTGTAATACGTGTTCTGGAGCAGGAGAAATTATTAGCAGTAAACCAAATGGATCAGATGCACAAGGATTAATTACTCGAGAAGAAACTGTTTCTATTAATATACCAGAGGGAGTTACGGAGGGAGTTCAATTAAAAGTAGGAGGTAAAGGTAATGAAGCTCCAGGAGATAGCTCAATTGCGGGTGATTTATTGGTCTTAATTGAAGAAATTCCTCATGACACTTTAAAAAGAGAAGGAACAAATATTCATTATGATCTGTATGTTAATTTCTCTGAAGCAGTTTTAGGGACAAATAAGGAAGTTGAAATTGTTACGGGTAAAGTTAAAATTAAAATTGAAGCGGGTACTCAGTCTGGTAAAATTTTGAGATTAAAAGGAAAAGGTTTGCCAAGTATAGAGCGCTATGGAACAGGGGATTTCCTAATCCATATTAATGTTTGGACACCACAAGAATTGGACAAAGAACAAAAACAATTTTTTGATAAAATGTCTGATAGCGAGAACTTTAAACCTAGTCCGAACAAATTAGACAAATCATTTTTCGAGAAAGTAAAGGATATGTTTTCTTAGATAGGTCACCTTACTATGAAAAAAATAATCTTTTAATACAAAAACATTTTTTTGTAATATAATTTAATATATATTTGCAGTGTTATTGAGAAATCGATAACACTTTTTCTTTTTCATAGCAATTTTTCCCACTCATTTATGAGTGGGTTTTTTTTTATGATTTAAGAATGAATATAAAATAATATAGGAAATTGCAGACTTATCTTATCGACTTGTTTTGACAAGTAGGAAAGTCCGGACACCAGAGAGTAATCATAGCGGATAACATCCGTCCAACGTGAGTTGAGGACCAGTGCAACAGAAAGAATGTACAGTTCGGCTGTAGTGAAACCAGGTAAACTCTATGAGGTGCAATGCCATGTAAATTAGAGCTTGAGGGCTACTCGTCCAATTCTAAAGGGTAGGCAGGTAGATTCTAAGAGTAATTTTAGAACTAGATAAATGATAAGAGCCTTTTTAAGGAACAGGATTCGGCTTATTAGTCTGCATTTTCTTTATTTTTATTAAATATTCATTTATTCGTTAGAAAATTTCTTTTTTTGGGACTTGAATTCAGTCTGATTGATAATAACTTTTTCTTATTAATTAATTATAGCTATCTATGATTTATCTTTTAATTTTCATATAAAAAATGTAAGTTTGTCACACTAAATTAACAAAAACTTATACAGTAAAACTTTTGGTGTTATAAGATCAATGGGCAAACTGTTAAAAAGATTTCTTTCATGAGCATTTATATAGATTACCTAAAGCAGATAGAAGAGCGAAAAGAGCATGGACTTCATCCACAACCAATTGATAGTGCTGAATTACTTGGCAAAATTATTGAGCAAATAAAAGATTCAGATAGCGAATATAGGGACGATTCTCTTCAATTTTTTATATACAATGTTCTACCGGGAACGACAAGTGCTGCAGGTTTAAAAGCTAAGTTCTTAAAAGAAATCATCACAGGGGAATCAGTTTTAAAAGAAATTACTCCAGCTTTTGCGTTTGAACAATTATCGCATATGAAAGGAGGGCCTTCAATTGAAGTTTTACTTGATTTAGCTTTAGGGAAAGACGCTTCTATTGCGACCGATGCAGCAAAAGTGCTAAAAACACAAGTGTTTTTGTACGAAGCAGATATGGAACTTCTGGAAACTGCTTTTAAATCAGGGAACCAAATTGCTAAAGAGTTATTAGAGAGTTATGCACAAGCTGAATTCTTTACGAAACTCCCAGAGGTTGAAGAAAAAATAGAAGTTGTAACTTACATTGCTGGCGTTGGGGATATCTCAACAGATTTATTATCGCCAGGAGCAGATGCACATTCCAGATCAGATCGTGAATTACACGGGCAATGTATGTTTGAGCATAATAAAGATATGCAAAATGAATTGTCAGCTTTAAAAGCACAACATCCTGATAAGCGTGTAATGTTAGTTGCTGAGAAAGGAACAATGGGAGTTGGTTCTTCAAGAATGTCTGGTGTAAATAATGTAGCATTATGGACAGGTGTCCCTTTTAGCCCATATGTACCATTTATTAATTTTGCTCCTGTTATTGCCGGTACAAATGGTATTGCGCCTATTTTCCTAACAACTGTTGGGGTTACTGGTGGTATTGGTATTGACTTAAAAAATTGGGTTAAGCAAAAAGATGCAGATGGAAATACAGTTGTTGATGAGGACGGAGAAGCAATCTTAAATGAAGAGTATTCTGTTGCCACAGGTACAGTACTTACTATAAATACAAAAACAAAAAAATTATATAATGGAGACAAAGAGTTAAAAGATATCTCTACTGCTTTAACTCCACCAAAAATGGAGTTTATCAAAGCAGGGGGGTCTTATGCTGTTGTTTTTGGTAAGAAATTACAAACATTTGCTTGTAAAGTTTTAGATATTGATGTGCCCGAAGTGTATTCTGCTTCAAAAGAAGTGTCTATAGAAGGACAAGGGTTAACTGCTGTTGAGAAAATTTTCAACAGAAATGCAGTAGGAACTACTCCAGGAAAAACACTACATGCAGGTTCTAATGTAAGAGTTGAAGTAAACATTGTAGGTTCTCAAGATACTACTGGTTTAATGACTTCTCAAGAATTAGAGATGATGGCTGCTACAGTTATTTCTCCAATTGTTGATACAGGTTATCAATCAGGATGTCATACAGCTTCTGTATGGGATGATAAATCTAAGGCTAACATTCCAAGATTAATGAAGTTTATGAATGATTTCGGATTAGTTACAGCACGTCACCCAGAAGGGAAGTATCATGCAATGACTGACGTAATACATAAAGTATTAAACGATATTGCTGTTGACGATTGGGATGTAATTATTGGTGGAGATTCGCATACACGTATGGCAAAAGGAGTTGCTTTTGGCGCGGATTCAGGAACAGTTGCTTTAGCATTAGCTACAGGTGAAGCTACAATGCCAATTCCAGAGTCTGTAAAAGTTACTTTTAAAGGAGAAATGAAATCTTATATGGATTTCCGAGATGTAGTTCATGCGACTCAAGAACAAATGTTAAACCAATTTGATGGAGAGAATGTTTTTCAAGGAAAAATTATTGAAGTGCATATTGGAACTTTAACTTCTGATCAAGCATTTACATTTACAGATTGGACTGCTGAGATGAAAGCAAAAGCATCTATATGTATTTCAGAAGATGATACTTTAATAGAATCATTAGAAATCTCAAGAGATCGTATTCAAATTATGATTGACAAGGGAATGGATAATCCTAAGCAAGATCTTAAAGGTTTAGTTGATAAGGCAAATAGTCGTATAATCGAAATTAAAACAGGAACTAAATCGGCATTAAAACCAGATTCTGATGCAAAGTATTATCAAGAAGTTGTTATTGATTTAGATAAGATTGTTGAACCAATGATTGCTGATCCAGATGTAAATAATGAAGATATATCTAAGCGTTATACACATGATAACATTCGACCATTATCATTCTACGGAGGATCTAAGAAAGTAGATTTAGGATTTATTGGGTCTTGTATGATTCATAAAGGAGATATGCAAATTTTAGCTCAAATGTTAAAGAATATTGAAGAGCAACATGGTAAAGTAGAGTTTAAAGCTCCTTTAGTAGTTGCACCACCAACATATAATATTGTTGATGAGTTGAAAGCAGAAGGGGATTGGGAAATCTTAGTGAAATATTCAGGGTTTGAATTTGATGATAATGCACCAAAAGGAGCAGCAAGAACTAAATACGAAAATATGTTGTATTTAGAGCGTCCTGGTTGTAACTTATGCATGGGTAACCAAGAGAAAGCCGAAGCTGGAGATACTGTAATGGCTACTTCTACACGTTTATTCCAAGGTCGTGTAGTAAGAGATACTGATGAGAAAAAGGGAGAATCTTTATTATCATCAACACCAGTGGTAGTCTTGTCTACTATTTTAGGTAGAACTCCAACAATAGAAGAATATCAAGCTGCTGTTAAAGGTATTGTTTTAACTAAGTTTAAGCCTTCACAAAAAACATTAGTAGTGTAAATAAAAATGTATCGTTTAAATAAAAAAACTCAAGTTTATACTTGAGTTTTTTTATTTAAACGATACGATATAATGAAATGGTATTTTAGATTATATTTTAATTACGACATGGAAAAAAATTTTATATTTAATCGAATTTGCTAAAGATATACCTACAATAGCAAAATTTTTGTTTATCATGATGGTAGTAAAAAGATAATTGTTACAAACTATACGTATAATCAAATTCAAATAGAATGGTATAATGAAGGTTATTCCTTAAATTTAATTAAAAAATAAAATGCTTAATATTTAAGTATTTCATACAAAAACCTCTGAATTAATTCGGGAGTTTTTTGTTCCATACAGCCATGAATACAAGAAAATTTAATCAATTTTTGAATCAAATTTCAGAATTTCCTATACCTGTAATTGATGTTCCAATTTCATTAGATACATATATTCCTATAGCTATTTCTGATAAAAATATAGATTTATTAAATTTTGAGATTTCTTCGTCTTTAGAATGGGAAAAATATATCAAATCCTTTTTAGAAGATAATAATGCTAAAGTTGCTTTTGGTGGATATTTAGAAAAAAGAAATATCTATGATAGAAGTGATTATTTTAAAAGTTTAGCAGAGAATGAGAAAAGAAATATTCACTTAGGAATCGATTTATGGTGTAATGTGAATACAAAAGTATTGGCTGTTTTAGATGGAGAAATTCATAGTTTTAAAAATAATACTAATTATGGTGATTATGGCCCAACGATAATTTTAAAACATCAAATAGAAGAAGAAATTTTTTACACTTTATATGGGCATTTATCTTTATCGTCAATAGAAAACTTAAAAGTAGGAAATACTGTTTTACAAGGAAATGTAATTGGTCTTTTAGGAAGTTCTTCAGTAAACGGAGATTATGCACCGCATTTGCATTTTCAAATAATTAAAGATTTAGAAAATAATTTTGGAGACTATCCAGGAGTTTCA
>Ga0115569_10003226_pt1 | contig 12135 bp, 13 predicted proteins | sample COGITO_mtgs_1205_2_FD_87295 | JGI IMG/M metagenome (GOLD analysis project Ga0115569, IMG submission 87295) | Pelagic marine microbial communities from North Sea - COGITO_mtgs_120503 | ecosystem: Environmental > Aquatic > Marine > Epipelagic | place: Germany:Helgoland, sampling site Kabeltonne...
AAAACAAGCTGAATATAACAAGATAAAATTCGCGTGGGTAATCGCTTTAGCCATAGTTGTAGTATCAATAATCTTAAAGAATCAGCTTACATTTTTTCCTTCGTTCCTATTTGATTTGATAACTATGATCGTATTATTTGGTGCTTCCATTTATACGATAAAAGTGTTTATTGATGTATCCAGACGTGAAAAAATAAATTTCAACAAGTTAAATTTACCTGACCCTGCTGCTCGCACCCAAGCTGAATTACAAGATGCGGCTAAAGCTGCTGCCAAGGAAGAAGGTGGCGATTTACTAGGTGGAATGAATTTATATGGTTGTGTAGGCACTTATTGCTGTAGCCCTGGTACTAAATGGGATACTGGTATTTCAAAATGCGTTCACGATAGTGAATATGATGTGAATAAAATCCAAGATGAAAGCAGTTCCGAAGAGTTTAATACAATGGTAAATAGCTCTAATACAAAAAACCGAAGAATCAATATAAATAATGTAAAAGAGAACTATGCGAACGAATATGATAATTATTCAAAATTATAGTTATTTTTATCCCATGATATAGTAAGTATAATATCATATCATGGGAGGAGGACCATCACGACAAACACTCAATTACCGAAAAAACGCTTTACGGAGGTATGATAAATATAATTCTGATATTCAATCAAAAATTAATGTGATTACCCCTATTAGAGATGAGTTACGACAGAAAATAGATACAATGAACGATGAAATAGATCAATTAAATACTGATATTAGTAAACTAGGAAAAACTACCACTTCAAATAGAAAAACAAAAACTTCTTTAGCAAGTGAAAAAACGAGGTTGGAAAAAGATTTGAAAAGTGCGAAGTATTTATTAAAGACGGTAGACCAAGCAATAGATGAAATAACAAAATACGGGAATATTCAGAAACGAACACAAGACTTTTTTGATAAGGAATATGAAGTTCTTTATACAAAAGTAATGACTCGACAACAATTAAAACAAAATGACTATATAAATCGTAATGAAACATTAGAACGTGCGATAAAACAATTTAACCAAAATTTTAGTAATGATTATAGAAATACTGAATACCAAGAAAATCATACCGCATATTTTGTAACATTAAATTCACAATTTTGGTGGGTATATTACATTTTATGCTTAATCCTATTATACCAAATAGTTTATATACAGAATGAAATGAACTTGAAAACAAAAGTTATATTGGGAATTATTTTAACATTATATCCATTATCATACCGAATATATGATTTAGTCGGAACTAAAAAATAACACTATAGTATAGAATATAGTAAATATGGAATTTAATAGAATAATTGAAGGATACAGTGATAATGCCGTGCGTAAATCAAGCACCTATCTAAGTAAATTGAGGTCAAAGATGGACCAGAAACGCAGACTTACTAGTAAATTACAGACAACGACCAAAGAACGTAATAAACTACAAACAAAATATGAAAATACGTATAATGACTATATCATAGATGACCCAAATTTAAAACTTACAAAAGCAGAAAAGGAAAGGGTTCTTTCGATTTTAAAAAAACAAATAAAAGAATTAGAAAAGGAAATCGCCAACTTAAAATATGATATTAAATCTATCAATGCTGAATCAGACATGAAATATAATAATAAATTGATACCTGCCCAAAAGGATTTTGTTGAAAGAAAACAAGTGACAGACAATAAATTAGATGAAATTTTACCACTAAAAAAGAAAGAGAATGGTGAAGCAAAAAATTACTTTAACTTGCTTATTTCACAAAATGAAGAAGTATTAAACGCAATAGTAGACCAAAAAAATGACCTCACTACTGCGGATAGAAGATATGTTATAAATGATACGAAACATCCATATTATGTAACGTTAAATCGCGGATTATTGTTTTTGTATATTATTGTAGCATTATATGTTATTTATAAAGTGATGTTTGGTATGATTACACAAAACATTTATGGTAAATTAATAATAGTGCTGTTAATTTCATTATATCCGATTTATATATTTGGTTTAGAAAAATCCATTTATAATCAATATCTATTTATTAAAGCTATGTTACGAGCTGAGCCATATATCCCTACAAAATAAAAAATATATATTTTAATTTATCCAAAATATATACTTACCTAAAATTGTTATTTATTTACTACTTTACAGGCCATTGATAGTATCATTATCTAGGCTATTTTTTATAATATCGTCATCATCCATATCTTCGTTGGATTCGTATTTAATCTCAACACCGAACCATTTTGACGCACGGTTCTTTCCAAAGCATCTATCCATATATTCGTGTAGGTCCTTGGGTGAAGGCCCTCTTCCACCATAGTTCGTCTCATACCATCGTGAAAACTCATTATTGAGCTCAGATTTCTGAACGCACGCACTAGAGTTGCTGCGTAATACACATTCCTCAACGAACTCAGATAGGTAATCTTGGCTCTTTCTGTATTCATTGCTCTTCTGTAACACGATGTCACAGTCATTAACCAGACCTTTCGTTTTAGATGCGCGTTCCACCAACATTGCCAGAAACACTTCTTTCCAAGCATCAAACTTCTCGTCAATTGACTTGTCAATGAGAAACTGGAAAGGCTTCTCTCTGTCACCTTCAACCGGTTTTTCTGTGAAGAGTGATTTAAATGGAACTGCTCTAATACGACGCCACGTACCGTGGTCGTTACTCTTGATACCCATTAGAACATTACACGTAACAACTAGTTTAAATTGTGGTAAGAATGATATTGTCTGAGGCATATATGGAGCTCTACCTTGGATCGGGTCTTTTCCACTAGTTAATTGTTTCATAATACCTTCGTTTATCACATCCCCCTTTGATGGCTCCTGCATAACTGCGAAACGTTTCCCTTTCAGTTGGACGATTTCTGGTGCTAATCCACCAACTTTACCGCGTCTATCAGTTACTAATGTAAGTGGAACGTCGCCCTTATAGTCACCAAGAACAACCTCCATTAGATTAACTAATACCGATTTGCCGTTTTGACCGCCACCAATATACATATTAAATGTTTGATTGGTAGATGTGCCTAAGAGCGTGGATGCCAAATGGTCCCACATATATTCACATAACGGTTTCTCTGGAAACAATTGGTCCATAAATGTATTGATTTCATTCACCTTATTTGATTGTTTTACTAGGTCAATTGGCTTATAGTCAATATTGGTTGACATTGAGATATTGTCCTCTGGGATACCATTTCTAAATATGTTCTCCTTAAAGTCATATACTCCATTCTTACAGCAAAGTAGATGAGGGTTTACATCAAGCTTTCCTAAGAAATCTCCGTCATAAAACAATTCCTTTGCTTCCTTCATAATATGGTCTTTGTCGCTGGTTTGGGCTAATTTTTGAGAAATATTAATAGCTCTCTGTTGGATTACACGATGAAGTTCATTCTGTTCTGCGATCGGTTCGTCATCATCCGTTCGATTACTTTGCGGTTCATTGTTATGCATGTATTGAACTGCTTTGTTTCTATAACGCTCTCTTAATGGACCAGATATGGTTTTTCTAAGAGTAGTTCCTGAGTCCAAATCGTACCAACGATGATTTTTATAGACCATCCACATATTATTCTTAACACTTGTGCATACGTATGTATGTTTACACATTTGATACAAAACCCACGCCAAATCCCAATCCCCACATCCGGATTTTTCATTATTCTTACCTTTACCACCACTTATCTTAAGACTTTGTTCTACGTGATAATCTAATGAGTTATTCATGATACGGGTGTATTCTTCTGGCGCATCTGTCTTCGCCCAATGATATAATGACCTTTTTGTAATGCCATCATTGGGACGTCTGTCAAAACCTCGCCATTTATCGCATAATTCAGGAATACTCCCAAAATCAAAAGTAGATGATTTCGCACTAAACGCAATCCATACAATTAGCAATCGATTACTTATATTCTTAAGGCACCATCCAACCTTCATCCACTTCAGATATGAACCAGACTCGTAATATGAAGGTGGTAATATCATTACATAGTCATAAGAGTCTTTGAGGTCATAATCCAATTGAGAGCTCAATGATGATTCTAAAAATACTTGTACCATCATATCAAGTTCATCTTGTGTCTTGATATTAGCTATATTTAAGTCCTCAATCACAGGTATATCTTGTATGGTCATAGACGACAGACTATTTGAAGAAGCACCTGATCGTTTGATATTATTCTGTCGGTCATACTCATCGCGTTCTTTCAAAAACGAAGACTTCAAGAATAATGATGGATGGTTTTCATTGCGAACTGATAACTCATTTATATTTTTATTAATCTCAAATGATTGTAATGGAATTTCTTTACGCATAAACTCGCCGTCCGTGTCATCAAATGATACGTTATAAATTCGAGTAACTTTATATCTATCATTGTTAGGCTTTCGTGAACCATATAATTGCCAATTCACGGTTCCATCGGTAATACCCTTATCAAATACATCTTCAAAGGAATTTGTAATAGGGAGATCTCCCCACGCGTCGGCAACTAATGGAATCACTTTATTGCGTATAATCTTTTGCGTATTTCTGTCGGTCTTTAATCCAAAAATCAAATGTATACCATCTTTGGTACAATTTTTATCTTTTACACGGTTTACTGTAGGTTTTTGTAATACGTAGGTATTGAAGTCACACGTGCTATCCACCTGAAAGATATCTTTGAATACATCAAGATAGATGTCAATCATATCTTCAATGTGTCCGTCTGTATATTGACGCTCATCTACATCATAATCGTGACGCAAGTCGATATCAATCAAAATAGGTCCATTATCAACTAGCTGTTTCTCGGTCAGATACTCCTTTTTATTTGAAGACAAAATATCTCGATTGTATAAATTAAGAAATAACTCATAATCTTCGGGAGGTATGGAATATGAGCCACCATAAATGTTATCATCCTTGCTTCCAATCCGTGTATTTGTAATTTCTTTATTTGTATTATTTTCACCCTTTTTTAGCTGATGCTTCATCATAAAGTCTTGAAACCCAGCATATTTGACACTGATAGGTGGTTTAGATTTTGAAGACGACCCATTAGCGATAGATTTCTCCATCTCCATCTCGTTTGATATATTGTTGATATATTTTTATCTTGTTTTGATTTATATATTCTAGCTTTCAATTTTATATTATCAGGTATATTTAGGGATACCATTTACGGTCAGATATTATATAATGTATATAAGCTACGGGTTGCCCATCTTACTAAATGATTTTGTAAAATTGAATTAATGTATCTCCAATATTATCACTTAAATAAATTATACTTCAGTAGTATATAAAATGAAGTTTTGCGAAAAGTGTGATAATATGTACTACATTGGGATTAATAAGAATAATCCCAATGAACTAACGTATTACTGTCGTAATTGTAAACACGTTGATGAAACTATAACTCAGGAAGGTATATGTGTAACAAATACCCAATTAAAGAAAGGAACACACGAATTTAATCACTTATTTAATGAATATACGAAGCTTGACCCCACCCTTCCACGGTTGTATAATATTCAGTGTCCGAATGATGATTGTAAAACCGAACATGGTGTAATTTATATCCGGTATGATAACGATAACTTAAAATATTTGTATATATGCGCTGAGTGTGATACAAAATGGAAAACTGATGAACGCAAATAATGATATTCGTGAATAGAAAATTGAAAATCTAGATGATAAATAACTATTTAGAAAAATTACATTATCTAATAATATAATAACTAATATGGACGCAGAAGATTATGTTCCAAGTGACACTGAAGATATCGCAAGTGATATTGAAGATAATGATGATGATATGTCAGTAGAATTGAATAAACCGGTTAAGACAGTCCCAATACCAATAGATGATGATGATGCGATAGTTGATGATATGGATGATGATGATGATGATAGTATTATTGAATCGGATATGGAAGATTATGGCGAAGAAGATATTATAGACCGGGATGACAAAGAAGAAAATGTGACATCTAGCAAATTTGCGATGGATGGCTATGGTTCCGACGATGACTCAGACAATGATTCGGATGATGATTTACAAAAATTTAATGAAACTGATAAAAATGATATTATTACTAACTTTCACCCAGAATTACACAGCCATAATTATGACGAAATACAAACAATGGCTAAGGTTACGCGTGACAACAATGGTACAATTGTAGACCCATTACATAAGACATTGCCATTTGTTACAAAATATGAAAAGGCACGAATACTAGGAGAACGAGCAAAACAATTGAACGCAGGTGCACAAACATTCGTAGAAGTAGATGATAATGTGATTGATGGCTATCTAATCGCATTAAAAGAGTTTGAAGAAAAAAAGGTTCCATTTATTATTAAACGCCCTTTACCAAATGGTGGATGTGAATATTGGAAGTTATCAGATTTAGAGATATTAGTATAAACACAAACATAAAAAGAAAAAATATATCTTGTTTTTTCTTTTTCTAAAAAGCAATATAGAAATAGCCATATAAGTAATGTAATGTCACAAAATAACAATAATAAACGAATTATACACTGTTCTTTTTGTGATGATGAAGGACACTCAATCAGTTCTTGTCAAGACCCTCGTATTGATATTGTAGTTAAAGATTTTGAAGAATCTATTTCATTGGACATGGAATGTAATTTTAAAATGAAATACGCAAAATATGTTATGAATTCACTATATAATATTTCCGATATTCGAATATTAGGCTATCAGAAAGGATTATCTATGAATAAGACATCCAAAGATATGTTTATAAATGAAGTATTGGATGAATATTATGATAAAACAGATACTAAATATGATGAAATTTTTACTGGGTTTAACGAGACTGAATTATTAGATTTTGCAAAAGACATATCTAAAAATTCAAAACAATGGAATTCCCGTAAACTATCTCTACCAAAAGTAAAAAAACTATTGGGTATTAAACAGAACGATATTGTGTTACACGAACCCAACAAGCAAAAATATAAAACTGTATCGTCATTAATAACTGTTGATAATTCGAAGGATGAAGAAACGCCTAACTATGATTTTCAGTATTTTTTACTACCATTAGTAAACGAACAATCATTTCGTGATTTATCTCCAGCATTAAAAAAAGGATTAAATTATATGTATTTTTTATCATTTGGAGCATTGGTTATGAATGCGTATGTTATTTATACCCAAGTTCAGGACTACTAATATTATGACTTCCAATTCTTACCACAATCCAAACACGTTATGAAAATTGTAGCTGGTTCATCCGCACTTCGCGTTTGTAATTCATAATAGGTGCATCTCTTTGATTTACACTTCTTGCACGTAAACATATCCGTTGACGCTTGTATATTGTTAGTATATTTGCTTGCGTCGCGCATTACTTTCTGTTCGATTAAAGTGTTCCATTGTAACGGGTTCATTTCCTGATGAGTCATAGACGCAATATTGAGTGGAGTAACTTCACCATTTTTAATTCGGTTTAAAAATGATGTATCTTTTAAATTAATATAAATACTCCTCAATCTATCCAAATAGATTTGTACGAAACGCGGATTTTCCCATTTTTTTATAATTTTCTTGCTAGACGCCTCCTTTAACGAATAGTTAAATACCCCTCGTTCTACATTTATACATAATGTATCATCTTCTATAATGGCATTTAATTTATTTGAAATATTTTTACGGAATTCAATAGGATTAGCAATATTACGCATTGTGTAAATAATATAATATGTTATAGTATTTACCGTTTATATTATTTCAATTTTTCTAATATTACAGATACTCTTCTTCTTCTAGTTCATTTGTATAATCACTATCTTCAGTATCAGATATATTAAAAACAGTAGGTGCGTTAGCTTGTCGGCGTGGTGTTTTAGGAGGTATATTTCGTTTTCTTTTATTTTGGGTTGATGATTCACTTTCACTTTCATCATCAAAATCGTCATCCACAATGAAATCATCCTTCACATATCCACTTTTGGTTTTAGGTAGATCTTCGTCTTCGTCTTCGTCTTCACTATCTTCTGAATCTCCCTCATCCAAATCATCAAATCCACCATACAAATGATTATATATACTATTCCATTCAGAAGAAGTCAGATTTATCGGAATATTATTTACCTTATTTACTAAAACACAACTACCAAAAAATAGTGTATTATCGATAGGTGGGGGAAATTCATATTTATTTTCTTGATTAGCTCTACCTACTAATTTGCCATAGATGTGAATGTTATATGTCATATTCTTTAACTTAATATTCTTCCATACAGACTGAAGTTTGAAATCAGTTGATGCCTTAAATCCTCCTTTTTTATAAAGTTCATTTTCATCATACGATTTCACCTTTAACTCCTTAACATTTCCTCCCTTCTCAATAATAATAATAGAAACTGATGTCATAATATACAACTTATATGTTGTAGATTTTATACCCTTTACAACTTACTAATATAAGTGTGTTTGTCGTAAAATTACATAAAAATTTTTGTTGTAGTTGTGTATACCAATAAATAAGATGTTATCAAATCCTATAATATCTTTCTTGATTAAAATAATTATATCGGTTGTTATAATTTATACATTACAATGCGGGTTTGAATACCTGAAATCTACATATACCAAGCCAAAAGTTAAGGATTTAGTGAATACACAAATTAAGAAATACAAGGAAATAATGACTGAATTGAACAACCCAATTGAAAAAGAATATGAAGAAGCTACAGATGAAATGAATGAAGTATTTAACGAACAAATAAATGTAAATGACATGAACAATGACCTATTGTCTTTTATGAATTCACAAACACAGCAATATGTAACTGACCCATAATTATATTTGCAAACCTATATAAAAACAATTATACGTTCAGTATAATGCCAGAATTAAGTCCCGCACAGATAAGCCGATTATCTGATAGATTTCCTGAATTTGAACTTTCGTATGAAACTATTTCACATACGAAAGTTTCGTCCGCGTATAATGTAGTTACTGCTATACCCAATGGGAAAAAGGTATTTTTATGGTTTACATTTTACAAAGATAAGGATGTATGTTATTTGTTTGAATTGAATAGAGAAAAACGCATTACCAAAGGGAAAATGCTAAACATTGGGTTCAATTTCAAATTATCATTAGGCACGGTATTGTATGGGTCTTGTGTAGTAAATGAACTGAATGAATTGATGGCTATAGTTGTTGACGATATTTTATACTATAAAGGGTTACTACTCAAAAATACACCTACTATACAAAAATTATCCATGTTAAATAAAACGTGTAATGACATTACAAAACAAGACCCTCATCATCCTATATATTGTAGTGTTTTTTGGGAAATTAATATAGATAATAGTGCGATTGAATATCCAAATACAATTTCCAGTGATATTTTTCAAAGTATACCGTATAACATTCATCATATTCAGTATAGATGCTGTCAGGAAAAACGACCATTTGTCAATATCTTTATTCATAAAAAATTAAATGTAGTAAATTTGCCATCTACCAAACGACATTTTACAAATCCACTAGATAGTATTGACTTGACACCATTTAGAATGACGCAACATAAATCACAATATCGTTATCCTACTATTTTTCAGATAATGGCCGATATTCAACCTGATATATATCATCTTTTTATTTATGGACGAAACAACCAACGCGTGTATTATAATGTTGCATATATACCTGACTATAAAACTAGTATATTTATGAATTCATTATTCCGTAATATTCGTGAAAATGAAAACTTAGATTACATTGAAGAAAGTGACGATGAAGATGATTTCCAGAATATAGACGAAGACAAATATGTAGACGTAAATAAGGTATTATATATGGAATGTAATTATCATACAAAGTTTAAGCGATGGGTTCCAAACCGGGTTGTCAGCCGTAGAGAAAAAATAGTACACACGAGCCAACTTTAATTCTTCGGTTGACGCGCCATTCTCTCATCATGCATTTGTTGTAACCTTCGTCTATGTTGTAATACTTTTTTTTGAATTTCCTTGTTTTTTTTATCGTCTTGTTCATTCGTTTGTTTTATGTTTTCTTTATTTTTATAATGTAATCTTCGTTTTTCCATTTCAAATTCTTTTTTTCGTCTTATCTCTTCTTTTTTTTGTTCCCATTCTTCTTCGGTTTCAATACCTTTGAAAATATCTATAGTTGGTGTTATTCTATGAATATGTTCTTTCATTTTTGTTATTCTACGTTCTTCATATTCTTTTATTTTTGCTAATTGTTCTACCGATAACATTATTTATTATATACTGATAATATATAATGTCTGGTACCGGAATTCCAAACTTTGCATTCACCGAAGGTAATGTTCTACCTAACACAGTGACTACCGCTACTTCGGGGGGCGATAACATCAATGTATTTAAGGCAAATTTTGAGCCTACACAAACTGGCGGAAAGATACATCGCAAATCTTATGGTAAAAAACGCAAATCTATGCGTAAATTAAAGAAGAATAAGAAAAGTAACAAAAATAAATCACGAAAGAATACTCGTCGTAATAGACGTAAATAGAAGCCAATAAAAAACAAATATATACACATTTACATAATTGTTTTTATTTTTTGTATTTTTTTCTTACCTACGCCCTGCTCTCTTCATCTCAGACATCTTAATTTTGGCGTCTCCGTGTGCTCTATTATCGTGCCTATCTTCCCACATATAGTTTGATGCCTTATTTTGACCTCCACAGTTTCGGGCAACAATGTGTCCGGCGTCTTTATGAGCGGCTCTATCGTTTGCTTGGATTGTATTTAACCCCGCGTGTTGCTTGTAATGATCTACAGCAAACTTACGAACTGCCTGATTATTATTCAGGGTGGGGTTTTCATTCGCAATTCTACGATTGATAGCGATAGAGTGTGTTCCGTATGGCATTTTGAATTTAGTTATTGAATATAACACTTATGTTGTTACTATACATTCTATTACATTTCATAAATCAATTTTCTATTCTGTCTTCAGACTATCAAATATCGAAGTGTCAAGTAAACACTTCGAATCATTTAATCTCGTTAAATGATTGTCATCATCGTCTTCGTCATCTACTGTTTCAGCATCATTCTTTAATTCTTTGGGTTCAAATACCCATTTCCACGTTTTATCGGTATTCCATTCCAAACTCATTCCCTCATATTTATCTCCATCTATTTGACGGATACGATAATTACATTTTTTATAAAATCGTCTTCGTTGGACCCATTGTTTCTGAAATAAATCGTGACTATCTACAATATCTACTACAATTGGATTATTTCCCTTTACACGTAATATGCGTCCAACCGATTGGGTAATATCCGTTTTAGGGGTAACCATAATTAAGGATGAAAGAGTCTTTATATCAAGTGCCTCGGCTGCCATAGCATATGTAGCTAATACAATTTTTTTAGATTCGGTAGTTTGTAAATCATCTTGTTTCATTCCACCTACATAATATCCTATTGTTGCCAATTCACGATGACAAATACCTTCATATAGATACTTTAATAATGAGCGATTATGACATAAAATCATTATTTGTTTTGATTCATCTTCTTTTAATAAATCGCCTACCACTTTGATTATAAAGTCACTGCGTGGTCCGTAATTACATAATTTGGATATCATAGTGCTATATTTGGGATTTCCGCGGAAATCATATTCTATTTCATTAAAATCGGTATCTCTGGAAGTATAATTTATAGCACGAACACATACAACATCATCGTCTTTTCTTCCTTCGCTATGTATCTTATCGCCAATATACATATACAACACTTTGGTTAACTTATCTTTTCTATCTACTGTTGCTGATATACCAAGCATATAGGGAGTTACTGTTTTGAATAATGTTTTTGAAAATTGTTCGCTACCGATACGATGAACCTCATCTATTACAGTTAGTCCAAATGAAGTAAATGCGTTCGGACCTAAATCCTTATCATATAACGTTTGAAGCATACCAATTACAATATCTTTCCCTTCTATATCAAATATTTTACCTTGAATTTTTCCTATTTTCGCACTTGGTAAAAAGTCATTTATACGGTCTATCCATTGGTTCATCAAGAATTCTTTATGCACGATAAT
>Ga0115569_10003231_pt1 | contig 12123 bp, 12 predicted proteins | sample COGITO_mtgs_1205_2_FD_87295 | JGI IMG/M metagenome (GOLD analysis project Ga0115569, IMG submission 87295) | Pelagic marine microbial communities from North Sea - COGITO_mtgs_120503 | ecosystem: Environmental > Aquatic > Marine > Epipelagic | place: Germany:Helgoland, sampling site Kabeltonne...
AAGTAAAACACATTACCTCTGCGGATTAGATATGATGGGTGGTGGAGCATAGTTTGGATCACACTTCCTGAGTTAATAAACATAAATGCTTAATAATCAGTTACTTGATCCGTGGATCTCGGGGCTTTTGGTGCCCAGAAGAGGACGTCGAACTTTTCATATTTTGATTTAATTACAGTTACTTAATTTTGATTTTAAATTGAAAAGCGGTCCCGAAAGCGGTCCCGATTTATGTATCAGATCCGAGTGATGATTTGTGGCTCGCTCCCAAAACTGGACGTTCACGGAGTCAGTGTCCTAGGTTTGCTATGGAGACTTTGTCGATGTTGCCGCCTGAGTGGCAAACGACGGCTTTTTAAAAGCTGCAGTGTAGGCAAGACGTAACTATTGGGAAGCGGAAGTTCGCTGCATTGGCTAAATCGAAGGGCTAGCCCCAAGAAACTGGACGCTCAGGACATCGGCAAGTTTTTCTGCTGTGCAAACGCAACAATAGTCAGTTAGTGGCCTGAAATCTAAATTTCTGCAGCGTTTTTGAAAGATCGCGAGGCGGGGGTGCAAACTGGTTATTTCGTTGGAATCAGATTGAGGGTATCACGGCGCCGGGTCTTGAAATGACCTTAAGGGCAAGTTCGTGCCCTCGTTGCGCGGCAGTTATCATATCTTTGCCCACCAACCTGGCAGCTAAATATCCGGCATCAAAAGCATCCCCAGCGCCGGTTGTATCCACAACTTTTTTTGCCATGGCATATCTCACAGCAGCCGTTCTCGGCCAAAGCAAAGGTCCATCACTTGCGGATTTCAATACAATTTCGGCAACACCAAACTTTGCAATACGATCCAAGACATCGTCGGGCCCTAGGTCCGAATGGAGCTTCCGCTCGTCATCAAGGCTTGGCAATGCGATCGAGCAATGGGCCCACATTTTATCTATGGTCTGACGCGCGACTTTTGCACTTTCCCATAGGGCTGGTCGATAGTTGGAATCAAACACCACCAAACGCCCCAGATCCCGCGCGGAACCGCAAGCGGCAATGAGAGCGGCACGTATATTTGTGGGCAGGATTGCAAGGGTAATGGCAGATAGAAATACTACATCGAAAGAGCCGAGATCAGACAGGGTTGGCGTCATTTTACTGAACATCTCACGCGCGGCCGACTGTGATCGCCAATAGGTAAAAGTACGCTCGCCGCAGGCATCGACGTTAATCACATATAGGCCGGTGTTTCGATCTGGATCGCGCCCGATGTAGGACGTGTCGATTCCTTCACCTTCGATACGTCTAAGAACCTGTGACGAGATATTATCCTGCCCAATCCGCGTGAGAAATGAAACTTCAAATCCTGCTTTTGGTAACAATCGTGCCAGATAAATAGCGGCATTTAACGTGTCGCCGGCCACATCAAGCTTGGCCTGCGCGTTATCCCAACTTATGTTGGATAATTCTACCATGCATTCGCCAATACAGGCAATGCGGGTTGGTTTTTTTTGAGGTGCGTCATTCACAGGCAGATTACCCATCTAAGGAACTCTGATTGCTCTAGGGTTTACCAAAATCACATGATGCCATATGTTTCGAAGGCTTCAACAGTGCTCATGCCTTCCTGGAGTGCCTTTCGCACCGTACTTTCACCTCGGACTTTTTCAAGAGCAGCCATAATAACTGCTTCTTCTTTTGTACGTGGTACGCAAAGCACACCATCACAATCGGCAAAAATAATGTCGCCAGGGTTTATCCTGACCTGACCAATAGTCAGCGGCACATCGTAATCGAGCACCTTTCCGCGCGGTCCCTGGTCTTGGGCGTAACAGCCCCTAGATGCGACAGGCAGGCCCAATTCAAGGATTTCTTTGCTATCGCGCACAAACCCGTCCAAAATTGCCCCTGCGGCCCCAAGGTGCAGCGCACGAGTGGACATCAATCCGCCCCATAAGGCAAAGCGCGGCGACGACCCGCTGCAGATGTAGACATCGTTTTCTGACAAGCTATCAAGCGCTTCGAACATCAAACCAAACGGCTTGGACATCAATGGATTGGCGCTGCCCTCGGAGGTTTCTTCGAAAACATCCGCCTCAAGCACCGTCATAGCCCGTCCGGCAATAATCATGCTGCGATCTAGCACAGATAAGTACGGAGGCAGGAATTGCGTTTGTAGCCCCATCTTGTCCATCACATCGCCTACAACTGCGGTAAAAAGCTCGGTACGCATTAAGCGGAATACCTCAGCATCGGATAGCCAATTTGTCATGAGTGTTGCCTTTCTGGATACAATTAAGCGTCGGGTTTTGCTGCCCACATTTCAATTTCAACAAGGAAGTCATGTAGGAGCCCTGCCTGTACCGCTGTGCGAACTGGAAAGGGTTTTTGCATCATCTTTTCATAAATGCCGTTAAACTTTGGCCAGTCGCTCAGATCGGTTAGAAAGACATTTACTTTGAACACGTCCGAGAAACTGCACCCAGCGGCTGTGAGCTGCGTTAGGCAGTTTTGGAGGGTGATGACAGATTGCTCTTCGAAATCTGTTGTGTTGACATTGCCCTTTAAATCAAGCGCGGCCTGCCCCGATATCACGACGATCGACTTTGTCTTGACCTCCAATACGGGCGAATATGGACCAGCGGTCGCGTGTTGTCGGCTCGGCGGGCAATAGATCGCGGTACCTGTTTTTCCTGCACTGTCCACGGCATGTTCCTTTTTCATTATTTTGTGTCCATTCCATCGTCACCTGATCCACATAGGACCGCGACCGCGCGTTCATCTTTTCGCAGGTTTGTAAAGCCGTTCAGGACCGCAGAAACCACTGTGGCTGCACCCAGCTCTACAGCAAGCCCAGTCTGAGCCCACATCCAGCGGGCCATTTTAGCTGGGCTTTCCTCATCGACCAGTATGATCTCATCAACGTTGTCGCGCACCAATTCATAGTTCAGGTCTTCGGTCTTGCGAGCGCCGAGGATGGGCACATTTGTCTGGACGTCTTCTAGAACAACTGGCCCACCTGCTTCTAAGGCTTTGGTTAAAGTTGGGCAGCCCGCTGTTTCAACGCCGACGATGCGCACGTCGGGGCGCAGCAGCTTGATCGCGGTCGCAATGCCACCGATCATGCCACCGCCGCCGATGGCGACAAATACGGTTTCAACGTCAGAGAAATCTTCCAGGATTTCAAGCCCAATGGTGCCCTGGCCGCCAATCACTTCTGGTGTTGCGAACGGATGCATCAGCGTGGCACCGGTCTGTGCCGCAATGACTTGGGCGTGGTCCCAGCTTTGATCCCAATGGTAGCCAGCAACCTCAAGGTGCGCTCCGAAATCACTGATCCGATTGCGAACGGTATCGGTCGATTGCTCCATTACGACAACATGAGCGGGCAGGTTCAACTGTTGACCAACATAGGCAATGGCAGCACCGAAGTTGCCACCCGAGGCTGTAACCAAGCCGCTTGCTGCGGCTTCTTGACTGAGTGACAGTGCAGAATTGAAAGCACCACGCGCCTTGAAGGACCCTGATACTTGCAGGCATTCGGGTTTGAACCACAGGTTTGCAAAATCAGAGGCTGGCGCAGCAGGCACCAATGGCGTCCGCCGCACATGACCTTTGACCCGCAGGGCGGCATCGCGAAAGAGTTGCAGATTGATTTCACCGTGTGGCATAAAGCTATCCTTTTACTGCGCCTGAGAGCATTGATTTTCCTATGTAGGGGTAAGCAAAGACCCCCAGAATCATAGGTGGGAGAATTCCAAGCGTCATTGCCGCCGCAGTCGCGCCCCATTTGACACCGTAGGACGTTACAAAGAAGGTAGCGCCGACCGTAACGGGTGTTGCATTCTTGGTGGTAAGGATCAGTCCAAACAGGAATTCATTCCAGCTAGTGATAAAGCTGAGCAGGAGTACAGCAAGCACAATCGGGCGTGCGATTGGGAATATTAGTTGCCACAAGATCACCCGTTGGCTAGCACCATCCAGCTTGCCTGCCTCATCCATATCAATCGGAATATCTTGCATAAAGCCAACAAATAGGACCAATGCCACCGGAATGGATATCGTCGTGGTGACAAGGATCATACCCAGCCAGCTATCAAGAAGCCCAACAAGCTGGAACATCAGATAGAGTGGAATTGCATAAACGATTAGCGGCAACATCCGAATATTCATCACAAGTGGTAAAAGCCAACTGCGCCCAATGCCGTGACGCACGATTGCGTAGGCCGCCGGAAACGACAATAAAATTGCGAGAATCGAACCGCCGCCCGCAATGATGATTGAGTTCAGGATATAACGCAGGAGATTAGTGTTTCCAGTAAACAAAACCTCTGAGTAGTTGCTCAGAGTCGGTGTGAAAATGATTGGTGGTGGACTGGTATTAATGACGCCAGTTGTCTTAAACGACGTGAGAACTGTCGCAAGAATTGGCAGGTTGATAATGAATGCAATGATCAGGAATAACAGCCAGCGCAGGCCGTTGGTGGTGGATTTCGCCGCAGATTTCTCGGTCACGATCATGACGGTTCCTTTCGGACGGCCAATTTCATACCAAAATATAGCAGCACCAGTGACGCAAACAGTAGGACGAGAGAGAGCGCGACGGCTTCGCCGAGTTCGCTTCGCTGAAAGAAGAGTTTGTAGATATAAATGCTGATCGACGTAGTGCTTGATCCTGGGCCGCCGCCGGTGAGCACAAAAATATGATCGAAGACCCTAAAACTATCAATGAACCGAATAAAAGTAACAATGATGATCGCTGGCGTGATGAGCGGCAGGACAACTTTGAAATTGAAGCCTGTTTCAGTGGCTCCATCAATCGCTGCGGCCTCTTCCAATTCGTATGGCAACGACTGGCGTGCTGTAAGTAAGATCAAAAAGGCAAATGGCGTCCACTGTAGGACCTCAATGGCAATTACTGTGTGCTGTACCATCGCACGGCCCATGAGGCTAACATGAAATCCCAGAAGGTTCAGATAGCCAGGAACTATCCCCGTGAATTCGTTCAGGATCAAACGGTACATGACCCCCATTAAGGCAGGCGATACCATCATTGGCATCATCAAGATGGCCGTCAGCCAGGGTTTTCGCGCCAAGAGTGGATGTAATGTGAACACCATGATCAGAGCGAGCGAGACTTCAAGGAATGTTGCGATGACGCCAAATTTTAGCGAATAGCCCAGTGCTTTCCACAGCCCCGGGTTCGACAATGCCTCCTTGTAATTATTAAGACCTGCAAATCCGTCACCAGTCAGGTTATGGAAGGAAACCTCGTTCAGACTGAACCACAGATTGGCAAGGGACGGAAAACCAAGCATGAGAGCGAGAAAGACACAGAGGCCGACTAAGAAAATCTTTGCTTCCCGGCGTTCGCGTGCTTGCAAATTCATGCTTGGTTCCTGTTTGTTTTGGGCAGCCAAATAGGCTGCCCAATCTGTTTGGTGAAAATGTAATTTCGCCTATTTAGCAAATTCTTCTTCCATGAACTCAGTAACGTTGTTGATAGCAGCATCAATGTCCATTTCATCCGCCCAGTAGGCGGTGAAGTTTTCAGCCATGTTTGAGTAGATACCCAGTGCAACAGAACTCGCACCGCCATTCATTACGATGCCGTATTTTGCGGTATGGTCGGCCATCATCAACATATCAGGACGATCGCCGGCTTGCGCGTTCATAATGGCATCTACAACAGGTGGTTGGCCACCATTTGCAAGATACATTTCCATTGCTTCGTTTGAGCCCAGATAAGACAAGAACGCTCGCGCTTCATCCTGCCGCTCTGAATTGGCATTAATACCTAATCCAAGTGAGTGATAGTGTGTTTTGGGGCCAAGATCGCCAGCAGGTTGGCGGGTAATGTCAAAGTTTCCTTCGATTGCGGGATATTCGCCTGGCTTGATGAATTCAGCAAATGCAGCAGACCATTGCGTATAGAATGCAACCTGTCCGGCACCAAACGCTGCGTTCGCTTCGGCATATTCATACGACAGGCTATCTGCTGGTGTTGCCTCTGCGTCGATCAGCTTCTTGTACAGCTCCAGACCACGACGATAGGCGTCTGAATTGACCGTGATGTTGCCATCCGCATCGCGCCAGTCACCGCCAAAACTGGCTGCTGTACCTTGCCAGATCATGATGTTGAACAATAGGTTTTTAAGTTGAAGAACCGTACCATATGCAACTGGGCTTTCAGGATTGATGGATTTAGTGAAAAACAAGGCCGCTGCGCTAAAATCATCCCAGCTCCACTGATCTGCAGGCTTTGGTACCATCGCTGTGCCAAGATACTCTTCTGAAATTTTGGCATACTTGGCCTTCCAGGCTGCGTTGCTCAGTAGTTCATTGATGAGGTCCTCACGATAGTAGAGAAAATGCAGACTAAGGTCGGTCGGCATGCCGTAAACATTGCCTTCATACGATTGTGTATCAATGGCACCCTGCGGATAGGTGCTGAGCACCTCGTCGTTGATCAAATCGTTGATGGGCGTCATGAACGGTGCGTATTTGCCCACGTTATATGTTGCCGTCAGCATTACGTCGAAATCTTTCGACCCGGCAGCAACATCCGCGAGCATCTTGTCGAAGAAATTGTCGCGGCTGAAGTAGAGAAGCTCGGCTTGGCTTTCGGATGTTTCATTGTAATGAGCGACAACTTTGCGAAGCGCTTCTTCTTGTGGGCCACCGGGCCAAGCAAGCACGGTAATATCGGCCATTACTGGAACGGCAGCAATAGCCAAAGCAGCACAGCTGACTGATAAATTTTTCAAAAGTGACATAGTTTTTCCCCTTCTGTCATGATTAGACCTTTCGGTTTTGTCCGCTCTAGCGGCAAATAAAGTATTTCCGTTATTGTAGAAGCTACTCTATTGTTACATACTAGTCTCATGAAGGTGCATCAAGTCAAGAACCAATCTCAAATGTCGTACAGATACCAGTCACGACCGCCTAGCCACCGTGTAAAGGCAATCACCGGGCTGAACGTGAGTGTGCAGCCGCCGCGAGGTGATAACGCCGTCGCATTGAAAGAAGAGTTCAGACGGTTCATGCACAGGGGACATAAAATCTACGATTCGGCCCGCCAGTTGCCCGACTTTTACGTCATCCCCGATATCAAACATCGGTTCGAACCAACCGTGTTTTGCAACAAGCAGCATGCCCTCTGGTCCAGATTGCTCTATAAAGACAGTATCTTGAGCAGAAGAAATTTCCTCAAATACGGGAGCGTCGGTCAGACCGACCGCCATCATGAACCGATCTAGGACCGCGAGTGTCGTATCAATTTTTTCTCTACTGGTAGAGCCGCCGCCGCCAAATTCACCACTGACTGCAACGCAGCCAACGCGGTTTGCCGCCGCCAGCGATGTTGGAGAATCCCGCCCGTTGTCAGCTGTCAGGGCAAAGGGCATCCCCATCGCAGACAAGAGAGATCGTGCTCTTTGGTCGTGTACATCGCCATATCCAACCTCGCAAAGTGTACAACAAAGATGTGCCATCGATGTTCCGCCAGAATGCAGATCAAAGACATAGTCCTTGCCTACCATTAATTCATTCTCGATCATGTGAGCGATTCGACTTGTTGGGCCTGCGATGGGGTTGCCTGGAAAACACCGGTTGAGGTTCCCACCATCATACGGCGAACAACGGCTTGCATTATGAACTGCAGGGCCGTTGGCCAGTGGCAGGATCGTTACTTGACCTTTGATTCTTTGTGGTTGGAGCTCACGGATCAACTGTGTGAGGGCCAGCTTGCCCTCGTATTCATCACCATGAACCCCGGCCATCAAAAGAACCGCAGGTCCATCGCCGTTTTGTATGTGACACACGGGCAATTGGATGCGGTAGAACGGCGACCTGTCAACCGAATAGGGCAGTTCTATTTGGCCGATATGTTTACCATCATGATCAAGTGGGATTGTAAAATGAGCGCCAGTATGCATATCTTGTCCTATGTGGGGGCTGCGATGAACGGCGATTTGACACCGAACAAAAATAGATTTTTTGAATGAAGATTGATAGCGATATCGCCCTGATACTGAGCGGTGGACTGGGGCTTGATTTGTCCGATCCTTTCGACTGTAACGCCTTTGCACTGAGATTGGGAGAGCAATGGGTCCTTTTTGATGCAGGCGCGGGTTGCGATCCAGCACGGACCATTTCTGTATTTGAGAGATTGGGTATCCGGCCTGCGCACCTTTTTCTGACCCACGCCCATGCGGATCATTCTGGCGCGACCAGTTTGCTCCGCCATGAATTTGGCCTGCAGGTTTGGGCGGGCTCTGCGACGGCGAATTTGGTGGAGGCCGGCGACGAATCCCAGATTGGATTGGCTCGTGCACGCGCGGCGGGCGTGTACCCCGCTGACTATGCCTTCCGGCCTTGTGAGATCGATCATCGACTGGATGATCAGCAAACTGTGACTATTAATGGCGTAGCTATTACTGTGCTGATGACGCCTGGTCATAGTGCTGATCACGTGTCTTTTGTCGTCGACCTTCCAGGCAGACGTGCATTGGTTGCTGGAGATGCGCTGTTTCACGGCGGTCATGTCGCAATTCAGGATATATACGATTGCAACATTGGGGAAGTCTGCAACAGCGTTCGGAAACTTGCGTCGCAGGAAGATATATCCCTGTTTTTGCCTGGCCACCTGGCATTCAGCCTGCACGACGGAGGACGACATGCTCAGGCCGCCATGACTTATGTCGAAAAATTCCAATGCCCACCCTCGATCATTTGACATCCAACATCTAGCGTCTTGGACGCAAAGCGCCAAAAAGCATGCTTGTGAGTCCGCCGTCGATGACGATATGCGCACCAGTCATGTATGTTGAATCATCCGAGACTAGCATCGCTGCTACGCCCGCGCATTCTATAGGCAAACCTGCTCGTCCCATAGCTATCTGCCTATTGAGTTGTGCCGCTGCTGGGCCTTCAGAGACCACGCTGTTGGCATCTGTGTCAATAAATCCGGGCGCTATCATGTTTGCGCGGATTTGATGGCGCGCAAGATCAACCGACATCGCCCTTGTCATCATCCATATTCCACCCTTTGAAGCGGCATAGGATGCCGCGTTGGGTTCGCTCATAACACTGTTGACGGACCCAACGGTCACAATTGATCCACCATCACCAGCCCTGACCATCATACGCGCCGCTGATCGGCAGGCAAGGAATGTTCCTGTCAAATTAACGTCAATATAGCGCTGCCAGTCGCTGAGCTCGATGTCTTCAAACGCCCCCGATCCATGCATAATGCCTGCACAAGCAACCAAAGCTGCAGGCGGGCCGACCAAATCGTGGGCCTCCGCAAATGCCTTAGTAATCGAAGTCTCTGAGCTTTGATCCATTGAAACTGCAGGTATCCCTGTTTGATCATGCCAGCGGTCAATGTTCGCGCTGCGTCCCATACCAACAACAAGGGCACCTTCTTCTCGAAGGCGCTGACATATCGCATTGCCAATTCCACCTGCCGCGCCTGTAACATAGACAGGTTTTCCAGCCAGTCGCTGGCTGTGCGGATCTATACCGCTCATGCAGTCAGTTCTTCGCGTTGCCGGCGTAAACCGGTTTTGGTGTCAAACAAGTGAACGGACGATGGATCAAGTTCCAGCAAGATTTCGTCACCTTTTTGTACAAAGGCAGTACCCCGTTCGATTGCAGTAATCTCTCCAAACTCGCTATCGCAAACAAGCAACCGCTCGGGGCCGGTTGGTTCGACCAGACGCACCCGCGCAGCAATGCAATTTAACGTATCTCCATCAGACGGGTTCAGGACAAACTCTTCGGGGCGCACGCCCAATGTGATTGTTCCGGCTTCGGCGCCAATTCCAGTTGCTAGTTTTTCAAGCCCGACAAATCCACCGACACGTATTAAACCGCCCTGCACGTTCACTTCGACCAGATTCATTGCGGGAGATCCAATAAAGCCAGCCACAAATGTGTTTGCAGGGCGATTGTACAAGCTGTCGGGTGTGCCGACCTGCTCGATCCGTCCGTCACGCATGATGACAATCTTGTCTGCCATAGTCATCGCCTCGATCTGATCGTGAGTGACATAGACCGTTGTTGTGTTGAGGCGCGCATGAAGCTCTTTGATCTCGCTACGAACCTTAACCCTCAGTTTAGCGTCAAGATTGGATAGTGGTTCATCGAATAAAAAGACACGCGGATCCCTAACAATTGCGCGCCCCATTGCCACACGCTGTCGTTGCCCGCCCGATAACTGCCCTGGCTTGCGTTTCAGATATGGCTCCAATCCCAAAATATCCGACGCATTTGAGACCCGCTGCTGGATTTCATCTTTTGGCGTCCCGGCGATCTTCAACCCAAAACCCATGTTTTTTTCGACTGTGAGATGTGGATAGAGCGCGTAATTTTGGAACACCATTGCCACGCCACGACCCTTTGGGGGGATGTCATTGACGACTTCGCCGTCAATTTTCAACTCACCAGTTGTGATATCCTCAAGGCCAGCAATCATCCGGAGTAAAGTTGACTTTCCGCACCCCGATGGCCCGACAAGAGTCACAAATTCTCCGTCTTCAATGTCTAACGAAATGTCGTGCAAGACATGAACTGTCCCAAAGCTCTTACTCGCATTTTTTAATCTGACGTTCGCCATGGTGTCGCCCCGGCCAAAAGTTTATACTGGCCAACATTGTCACTACATTATTAGGAAATCAATACCTCAATAATGGAAGTCATGTTTTTTGCCATCCCATCCGGCTTTCGATTTTCATCGCAGCACGCCTAACCGCCTGAACATAATATTCTTTGTTATTTTCAGCCCTGGAATCAGGAAGTACAATCGAAATTGTCGCAAGGCATTCGTTATTTTCGTTGCAAATTGGCGAAGCAATACAACAGACCATGTAATCTGCCTGGCCTGCTTGTACGGCCAGCCTTGCTTTGAAAGATTTACTCGCTGCTTGTGACAGGACTTCTGGATTGGTCTCGGCCTTACCTGTCGGGGATTTAAGCGCACATTCCTTGAGGATTTTAAGGCGCTCCATATGGGGCAAATGTCCCACCAACAGTAAGCCAGAAGCCGTCCAGTTCAATGGGAGACGTGTGCCTACATTCGATGCCATCTGAAATTGGGTATTTGCCTCTGCCATATCCATGACCACCAGTGATGTATTGTCCCTTCCGCAGATCTGGACAGTTTCTTCTACCTCGTCGCGCAACGACACCATGGCCATCTTTGCCTCTTGGAGAAAGTCCAGTTGCGAGGAATAGGCAAGCCCATAATAATACAAGTGCGCCCCGATCCAAATTGTCCCGTCTTTTCCACGTTGGAGTAACCCGTGCCGTTCCATCTCATCGATCGTAGAATAAATTGTAGAGACAGGTGCATTCGTGGCCTTCGCAACTGCATAAGGGCTGATGGGGGCTTGCTTTTTGACCAGAAAGTCAAGAATCTGCACGACTCTCGTTAGGCTGTTCACCCTATTACTGCGCTTGGCTGGTCTTTCGATGTCGGCCGTCTTGTTCAATTTGACCTTCCTTTTTGCTCTGTCTTTTTCTTGCACTACCGTATTCCGCAAGTATGGAATACTTACAGTGAAAGAGTTGTAAAATACAACTCAATTTCTGATCTGGCCCAGTAGTCGACGACGATACCTCATTATGCTCACTTCATCTTAATCTTAACCTGTTTGGGAATACGGCATTTTTACCCAAGTACTCAGAGCACTTCACTACAGTGCAGCTAGGCCTCAAGCCTCCAATAAAGGTATTTCTGGTGGTCTTCCGTATCAGACGTAAACGAATATCTTTTGATATCAGCGGGTTACCTACAGTTTACTAAGGATTGTGGTGCCCAGAAGAGGACGTCGAACTTTCTATAATTGTGTTTAATTACAGATACTTATTTTAGTTCCAAAATATAAAAGCGGTCCCGAAAGCGGTCCTCTTAGATCCGAGGTGCACCAAGTGTTTCACGTATCAATTCCAAGTTAAACCGTGCCGCTGTTCTTGGCGAGTGGAGCCAATTATTGAGCGCATAAATTTAGGTTACGCCAGAAATTCGATGCCTGTTCTTATTAGTTTGACAGCTTCCTTTTGACGCTTGTCGAGCATAAAACGAGATTTAGCGTTGCTATCAATTTTATGCGAAACTATGCTTCGTTACCTTCTGACTGGCTTC
>Ga0115569_10003233_pt1 | contig 12117 bp, 6 predicted proteins | sample COGITO_mtgs_1205_2_FD_87295 | JGI IMG/M metagenome (GOLD analysis project Ga0115569, IMG submission 87295) | Pelagic marine microbial communities from North Sea - COGITO_mtgs_120503 | ecosystem: Environmental > Aquatic > Marine > Epipelagic | place: Germany:Helgoland, sampling site Kabeltonne...
AGTCAAGAGTAGTTTTTGAATAATTAAAACAAGCTCTTCTTAATAGATGTTTTGCTTTTCGAGACCCTAAGAGGGCTGTATGTGGATTTAATGATGCCAATAATTGGTTTATAAGTTACTAATTTAGGTAAAAATTTGATAATTAAAGTATTAACCGACAGCTTTATTGTATTTAATGTGTTTAAATGTAATTTGTTCATTGTTTTTGTCGAGTGTTTTTCAATTTGTGTTTTAATATAAACATTTTAAGCTAGTATGTTCTTTTCTAATTCCCTAAAATTCTCCATTGATTATGTTTTAAATAACTCAATTTTTTTATTACTCATACTTTACAACCAATTTAAACTTAATTTAAAAGCAAAATTATGAAACCGTTATAACAATTAATAGTCACGGTTATTTTAGCATCTTTAATATCTTACTTTATCATTAATACTCATTGAGATAAAATATACATACTATTAGCTAACTTTTTTGTAATTTGGCTAAGCCCTTAATTACTAGTTATATGAACCTCGTTATTGCTGAGATAAACAATAGAAATATCAAAGTTTTTAAAAACTTATTTAACAAGCATTACAAAGGACTAGTGATTTATGCTAATGGGTACCTTTTTGATATGGATTCAAGTAAGGATATAGTTCAAGATGTATTTATATATGTGTGGGAATATTCGGAGAAATTAAATGTCAAAACCTCTTTAAAAGCTTATTTGTATTCAATGGTTCGTAATCGATGTTTAAATTATTTAAAAACGATAAAAATCACGGATAATTTTAGTTTTTTAGATTTTAATATTTCACTCATAACAGAGCATGTTTACGATTCTAGTTTAGAGAAGGACAAAAGTAAAGTTTACAATAAAGTTCTTGAAATTGTAGATACGCTTCCCGAAAAAATGCAACAAGTTGTAAAGTTAAAGTTTCTTCATAATTATAAATATGCTCAAATTGCAGAAGAACTTGGCGTGTCTATTAATACAGTTAAAACCCAGCTTAAAAGAGCTAAGTATAAGATTACTCAGATGGTCACGTCTCTACTTTTTTTTATGCAAATCTAGTTCTGTTCTTTCTATTTTTTCTAGATTTTTTTTCGAATATTAGGTTTTAAAGTCCAATAGTAATGTGTAGATTCTTAATAACTGAAGAAAACTATTTTTTTTGTCACCCTTTTTGTCTTTTTGGTTGTCTTACTTATAAACAGTTGCAATAAAGAATAATGGAATTTAAATTAATTGTAAAAAAACTTCAAAACACTCTCACACCAAAAGAGACCTTCATTTTTTCAAGATGGTATGAAGCGTCTGAAGCCCACAAATCTTATTTTGATAATGTGAAGGCAAACTTTGAAAATGATGTCACGCACATCGATGTTAAAGCTGGATGGCTCAGGATTGAAAATAAATTACGGGTTTCTAAACGAAAAAAGAATCAAAGGAAGTATGTAGCAGCTGCATCCGTATTATTTTTTGTTGCCTTATCTATAATTTTTAATAATGATACAATTGAAACATCGGACGTTCTTGTTATAAGTGATGCTATTAAAACTGGTACAGATAAAGCACTGCTTACATTGGAAGATGGCTCAACGGTTACATTGCAAAAAGGAAGAAAATATCAAACTCATAATTTAACAAGCAATGGCAAAGCGCTGGTTTATAGTTCTAAAAATAGCTATGAAGATAAAATTGCTTACAACTACCTAACCACTCCAAGAGGTGGGCAATTTCAAGTTACTCTTGAGGACGGCACCCGTCTTTGGTTGAATTCAGACTCAAAAATCAAATATCCCAAACAGTTTACCAAAGGCTCACCCCGTGAAATAGAGTTAGTTTATGGCGAAGCCTATTTTGAAGTTTCGCCAAGTAGCGGTCATAATGGATCCTCATTTAAAGTTATTTCAAACCAGCACGAAGTAGAAGTTCTAGGGACCGAATTTAACTTAAGGGCCTATAAAGATGAACCTAATATTTACACGACACTTATTGAAGGAAAAGTAGTGGTTAGAAATGGGGTCACTTTCGAGACATTAAAGCCAAATGAACAAACAGCAGTAAATGTCCAAAACAGTACTATTTCCATGGCCATAGTTGATGTTTACAATGTGATTTCCTGGAGAAATGGTATTTTTAGTTTTAAAGAAAAACCTCTTGACGAAATTATGAAAACACTTTCCCGTTGGTATGATATAGATATCATTTTCAAAAATCCGATAGTAGAAAAAATGAAGTTTAATGGAGTTTTAAGTAAAAATCAAAAATTAGAAACTATTTTATCAATTATAAAAGCGACAAACAACATTGATTATGAAATAAAAAAAAGTCACATAACCATAAAATAAAAAGGAAAAAAGGGTCAGATCTCTCACAATTCAAACCCTTAATTCCATTGTTAGTATTAATTATAAATAATTAACACCCCCCAAATCTATGAAAATTAACATTAACACTGTTCTTTTAAAAAGGAAAAAAGAACATTTAACCTTAATTATGAGAATTTCTGTATTCTTATTTTGTGCTACAGTTTTTAGCTTAACTCCAGAGAATGTTTTTTCTCAAAATGCTAAAATTGTAATCGATTCCGATAAAGAGGTCTCGATCCACCAAATTTTTGATCTCATCAAAGAACAAACAAATTACACTTTTATTTACAACTCTAATTTGTTTGATGATACTTCTAAAATTAGCCTAAAAAAGGGAACTATTTTAGCAAATACTCTTTTGCAAAACACCCTTTCAAATGTAGATTTTAGTTTTGAGTTTTCAAAGAATCAAACCATTGTTTTAAAGGAGAAACAAATAGAAAGCAAGCTTCAAGTTCAGCAACAAATATCTGGAATCATCACAGATGAATTTGGTTTAGGACTTCCAGGCGTTAATGTGATAGAAAAAGGAACTAGTAATGGTACAACGACTAATATTGAAGGAGAGTACACACTAAAAGTTACTAGTCCAGATGCCATTCTTGTTTTTTCGTTCGTTGGATATACAACTCAAGAAATTACCGTAAATGAACAGTCTGAAATTAGTCTTTCCCTTGAAGAATCGGTACTTGCTTTAGATGCTGTGAATTTAATTTCAACAGGCTTTCAAACGATTGCTAGAGAGAAACTTACGGGCGCTGCTGAAAATATTAATAAATCTTACTACGAAAACTCATTTAATCAAACCTTACAACAAGGTTTACAGGGTAGTATTCCAGGCTTGCAAATAATTTCAAATAACACCCACCCACAATCGCTCCCTCAAGTAATTATTAGAGGAGTAGGCTCTGCTTTTGGAGAATCTGTGGGAGGTATAAGTATTGGTGACAAGACCACTGTGCTGGGAGATCCACCGATCCTAACCGCAGGCAGCCCTTTATATGTAATTGATGGTGTACCAAGCTTTGATGGAAGAGATTTATCAAGTATTAGTGGACATGATATTAAATCAATCACCGTACTTAAAGATGCTGCTGCTTCGAGTATATATGGCGCAAGAGCTGCCAATGGTGTCATTGTAGTTGAAACTAAATCGGGAGTATCTGGAAAAGGTAGAGTTAACTATTCTACTCAAATCGGTTTCTCTGAATTTGTAGGTTTAAATGAAAGTCTCAACACCTCTCAATTGCAAGAGATATTTATTGAAGGGTTAATTAATAATTCGACAAACTCTATTGACACGAGTGAAGCCGCTTTAGATTGGTTAATCAATTCAAATCCCTATACAGCCTTTAATCCTGATCAAGACACGGATTGGGGTAAGGAGTTAACAAGAGTGGGACTAGTAACACAACACAACCTGTCTGCTTCTGGAGGGAAAAACAATAATAATTACTATTTATCTATAGGGTATTTAAAAAATGAGTCCCCTATTAAAGAAATTAATTTCGATAGACTCACATTGAAGTTAAAATACGATACACAAATTTCTAAAAAGCTGAAAGCTTCCGTTATCATAGGATATGGAAAGACAAATTCTAATAATCATGAAACGGGTGTTGAATATTATAATCCTTTTAGAAATATCTATCGTGTGAGACCAGATTTTAAAATTTATAACGATGATGGTTCTTATGATACTAGCTATAATTCTAAAGTAAACCCATTAGGGATATTGACAGATGAAACCCGCCAAATAGAATCAAATGATTTTAGAGGGTCCCTAAATATAAATTACGAATTAATTTCAGGTTTAACGTTAGAGACAAGTTTAAGTACCAATTATAGATTAACTGATAACTATAATAACTTCCCCTCTCATTTAGGAAAAGGAGCTAATTACAGAATTGGTTTTTCAGTGATTCCTACCAGTTATGGAAACCAAAGAAATACGAGTATATTAACATGGAATGCAAGATCTTTAGTTAGGTATACCAAGAAACTTGGTGAAGATCATACTTTTGGTGCCTTTGCAGGAATTGAACAAAACGCAGTAGATACAAATGGTACTAACTTGTCTGTGATTAATTTACGTAAAGGCTCTGAAACATTTGATAATGGAACCATAGAGGCTGGAGACACGTTTAGAAGAGAGTCTTCAATCAGCTCTGCGTTTTTAAGTTTAGAGTATGATTTTCAAGAAAAGTATTTGGTAAATACCATTTTTAGAAGGGATGGGTCTTCACGATTTGGAGCTAATAATAAGTATGGAAATTTCTATGCCATTGGATTGGGTTGGAACCTTCACAAAGAAGATTTTATGCAAAACAATGACTTTATAAATATTCTGAAATTACGCAGCAGTTATGGAGTTAATGGAAATGACCAAATTTCTCCTTTTGGTTACTCAGGAACCTTTGATACAACAGCGTCTTATAACGAACTAAACGCCGCTTCTATCTCAGCCGCAGGAAATGCTTTAATTGGTTGGGAAGAAAATGCAATCTTTGATATTGGAGTAGATTTCGCGCTTTTTAATAACAGAGTTTCAGGGTTTTTTGATTATTATGTCAGAAATACATCGGATCTTCTTTATAATCTACCAGTCTCTGGATTCAATGGAGGCCAATTTGTCTATCGGAACTTTGGAGGTATGAAAAATAGCGGAGTTGAACTCTCCTTAAATACGAAAAACATCGTCACTAGCACTGATGGATTTACTTGGTCTACGGGGATTACTTTGACGACAAATAAAAATGAAATAACAGAACTTGAGACAGACGAAATTATTTCAGCTAACTATTTAAGAAAAGTAGGAGAAGACTTTAATACGCTTAACCTATATGGATACGCAGGGGTTGATCCAGAAACGGGTAGTGAGTTGTTTTATACTGACGAAACCGAAACCAAAACAACGACGGTACTGGGAGAGGCAGAAAAATATAATCATGGTAAGGCAACCCCAGATTTTTACGGATCCCTAACAAATACAGTTGCTTTTAAAAATTTCTCTCTTACAGCACAATTATACAGTGCTTGGGGAGGGCAAATATTTGAGCCTAACGGAAATGCACAAAATGATAATGGATCTAGAAAAACTCGTGATGATAGTAATACATCTAAATATGTATATGATAATAGATGGCAAAAGCCCGGAGATATAACTAATGTGCCAAAATATGTGTATGGTAATTCATTATCAAGTAACCAAACTTCAAGATGGTTACACGATGGAAGTTATGTCCGTTTAAAAAAAGTGGAGTTAGCTTATACTTTTTCTAGTAAAATATTGCAAAACACTTTTATCGATAGACTACGTCTTCATGTGAGTGGAGATAATCTATGGACTTTAATTAAAGACGACACATTGATGAATGATCCCGAAATGGCAGGAATAACTGGTTCAGCAAGTTTCAATAACCCGATCACCAAAACAATTTATTTTGGTCTTAATGTTACCTTTTAATATAAAATCATCCAATTTTAATCAAATAAAAAATACATAATGATGAAAAAAATATATTTAATAATTTTAATGATATCTATCACGCTTACTTCTTGCAATAGAGATGAGTTTTTAGATAAAGATCCTTATGACAGAGTTCTGACAGAAAATCTAGTTAAAGATTTTATAACTTTTGAATCAGCTACAGCTGGCGCATATAATATACTACAGGACCGTTTTTATTATGGAGGTTTATATCCGATTGCTTCAGATTTAATGTCTGATAACTCTCTGTCATCTTGGATCTTATTTCCTGGTACAGATGCTTATGAAACTCCTACTGATGACCGGGAGGTGTTACGAATATGGAATAAAATCACCAGTCTTATTGCACATACGTCAATCGTTATTAGACAGGCTGAAAGCTTTGACTTTGAATCTGACCAAGCCCAAGCGTCTGAACTAATTGCACAACTCTACGTCATCCGTGGCTTGGCGTATTTCGACATGCAACGTTTGTTTGCACAGCCGTATAATTTTACTGCAACTGCCTCTCACATGGGAATTCCTTTAGTGGATGAAGCGCAAGTAGGGATAGAGATTATTAACCCTGCAAGAAATACCACTGCTCAGGTGTACGCAAAAATAATATCTGATATTCAGTATGGAATTAATGGCGTTGGGGATGATACGTCCTCAATTTATAATTTTAATAAGACCTCCGCAAAAGCATTATTAGCAAGAGTCCATTTATATATGGAAAATTGGGATGAAGCAAACGCACTGGCTACAGAAGTTATCGGAGCGGGTTATACTTTAGTTTCTAACACTGATTATGTAGCAAGTTGGGCAGAAGACACGACAACAGAATCTATATTTTCAATTGTAAACACTGAAACAGATAATGGAGGTTCTTATGCCATTACTTTTTTATATGGACGTCCCCGTTTCAAAGCGACTACGGATCTATTTGATGCTATCGATGCCAATGATGTTAGAAAAAACTTGATAGACGCACAAAAGGTGCTTAAATACCCATCTTACACAACACGTGATGATAATACACCTGTCATTCGTCTTTCTGAGATGTATTTGATTCAAGCTGAGGCCATGGCAGAGCTAGGGATGGATTCAGAGGCTCGGATAGCCGTTAATAAGATTCTGTCAAGAGCAAATCCATTGGCAGCTCCTTACACTGAAACGGGCCAGACCCTAAAAGATGTCATTCAAGATGAAAGACGTAAAGAACTGATGTTTGAAGGCCACCGTATCTTTGATTTGACAAGAACTAAAAGAAGCTTTGTTAAATACAGTACTGTAGCAGAAGATACAATCAATGTGAATTACCCAAGTGATAAAACAATCTTACCAATTCCTCAATCTGAGATAGATGCTAATGATAATATATCTGAATCTGATCAAAATGCTGGTTACTAATTAATTTTAATTTATAATTAAGACAAGCTATAATTGTTTATCTCTTGTAGCTTACTTTTTTTAAACAACTATTTTAAGAATCCAAATTACCTACTGTAGGGGTAACAAAAAATCTATTTAATAAATTTAAAACTATGAAAAATATAATTCTATTATTAGCGGCCTCATTTGTGTTTACTTCCTGTTCTGAAAAGAATTATGTTTTATTTTCTGGAAACATAGCAAATACTAAAGAGACTATGATTAAAATAGGAAACCTTGGGAGGGATTTTAAAAAAGAAGTGACTATAGACGAAAACGGCAATTTTAGAGATACTTTGTATATTACCGAACCCGGTGCTTATTTTTATAAGATAGGAAGATCGTATTCCACTTTTTTTTTAAAAGAGGGTTACGATTTAAACTTAAGTCTTGACGCCGATGATTTTTTTAAATCTAGAAAATTTAAGGGAAATGGAAGTGAAGTAAATAACTACCATGTTGGGAAAAGTGCACTAAAAAATAAATTAGTTGGAGATGCTAAAACATTTTTTGTAGTTCCCATAGAGGATTTTTTGATTAAAATTAAAAAAAATAAAGACACTCTTTTAGATTTTTTAGAAGCCTCTACTCTAAAAGGGCACGACAAAGAGATTCAGCGCAAAATCATAGAACATGATTATTTGTTGACACGTAACAACTTTGACAGGTTTAACAATTACCATACAAATAAGCACCCTGAATTGCCTGAAGGGTATTATGCTCCCATCATTCAAATGGATCTTGATGATGAAATTTCATTTATCTATGACAAAAGTTATAGATATCTTATCATTGAAAATTGGGGACTTACATCAAAACAAGCATTGAAAAATGACCCTAGTCTTACACAAGTGAGTTTTGTAAAAAACAAAATAAAAGATATTAAAAGCACTAAAATAAAAGACCTAATTGTCAGTATGTTGTTTAGACAAATTAGCTTAAAAAACAAAAATTATAAAGCGGATTACCCAAGGGTCTTGGAGATGCTTACAGCTGATCAATTAAAAGAGAAGCTTACAGCTAAGTTTGTTGGTATACAAAATACGAAGCCGGAAATGCCAGCGCCTAACTTTAATTACGAAAATTATAAGGGTGGCAAAACAACTTTAAAGGATTTAAAAGGCAAGCTAGTCTATATTGAAGTTTGGGCAACTTGGTGTGGTCCATGTATCAAAGAAATGCCTGCGTTGACACAATTAATCAAAGATTTTAAAGGAAAAGACGTAGAATTTGTGAGTATTTCAGTGGATTCAAAACTAGATTATGAGAAGTGGCGAAAAATGATACCGGAAAAGAATGTTGGAGGTATGCAGTTGTTAGCAGACAAATCTTTTGAGTCTGACTTCATGAAAGCTTTTAGTATTGGCCTTATTCCAAGAACACTTATGATAGACGAAGAAGGAAGAGTCATAACCACTAAAGCACCTAGACCCTCTGCAGATAATACAAAACGCTATATAGATAGCTTATTAACTAGAACTAAAATTGAAATTAAAGCGACCCCTAAAACAATAAAATTATAATGAAAAAGAAGTTTATATTTTCTGTATTATTTTGTTTCGGATTCCTATTGTCTTTTGGTCAAACGGTAGATTCAAAATTTAAATTTATTAAAAAACTAGCGGATATTGAAGAGTATCTATATGAACCCAATGGTCTATCCATATTGCTAATTAAGGATAATTCAACTCCTGTTGTTACAACTCAAATCACCTACAGTGTAGGGTCTAAACATGAAGTTTCTGGAAATACAGGCTCTACCCATCTCTTAGAACACTTGCTTTTTAAAGGCACTCCAAAGTATAATAAAAAAACCCAAACAATAGCATCAGCTTTACAAAACGTAGGGGCTAGAATGAATGCAACCACATGGTATGATCGTACAAATTATTACGAAACTATTCCTAGTGATTATCTTGAGTTAGCATTAGATATTGAGGCCGATAGAATGCGTAATTCTTTTTTAAAAGCAGAAGATAAAGCAGCCGAAATGACGGTTGTTCGTAATGAGTTCGAACGTGGAGAAAATAACCCAAGCAGTCTGTTGTCTAAAGAAATATGGGCGACCGCTTTTAAGGCACATACATATCATCATTCTACTATTGGATGGCGCTCAGATATTGAAAATGCACCTATCGAAAAACTTAAAGAATTTTACAATACGTATTATTGGCCTAATAATGCAACCCTATCTATTATAGGAGATTTTAATACTGAAACTGTATTTCAGTTAGTAGATACGTATTTTGGGGTTATTGAAAAATCCCCAAACGATTTTCCACAACCTTATACCGAAGAGCCTCAACAATTTGGTCCTAGAAAAACAGTGATCAAAAAACCTGGCAAGCAAGGCCTTGTAGTAGTCGCTTTTAAGAGCCCAGGCAAAATGCATAAAGACCACGCTGCATTGTCTGTTTTAAGTGATATTATTAGAAGTGGCGCCTCCTCTGTTTTAAATAAAACTTTTGTTGACACAGGCTTAGCATTGTATGCTTACAGTGCGTTGTCAAGTTTTAAAGAGCACAACCTTTTTTCAGTTGGAGCTGGTTTTACGGAATCCTCAAATCATGAGGACATCAATGAAAAAATAATATTGGTACTAAATAATATTAAAAAGAATGGAGTCGCCCAGGTAGATTTAGATCGTGTTGTAGCCAAGTCCAGAGCAAATGATATTTTACGCCGTGATGGCTCGTTTGCAATTGCGGGTGTTATTAACGAAGCAATTGCCGCTGGAGATTGGACAAACTATATAACCGATATTGTTAAATTATCACAAGTTTCAATAGAGGACATTAAACGTGTAGCTAACACCTATTTGTTAGAAGATCAAAGTACTACTGGCTATTTTATTCCAAAAACAGCAACACCAAGTAGTGTCTCTACAACAAAAGGTAGTCAGAATTTTCATGAAGATAGTAGGGCTTTTTTTAGAGATCCCCAAGCCGAAAATGAGAGTCAATATTTTGTGTCAGATGACATGCCGGATCCAGTTTTAAAGTTACAACATACACAACAATCTAAATTAAAGTATAATCGAAAACTAATTTCAGGAATTGATATCACAACTGTAAAAACAGGGGTAAAAGGATTTGTTAATGTAGTTGGAAGTATAAACTCAGGTCGTTTTTATGCAGCTGAAAATGGTGTTGTTGCAGCATTTGCAGCAGACATGTTATTAAAAGGGACTTTTACAAAAGACAAATATGAATTATCAAAAAATTTAGAAAGTTTGGGAGTTCGTCTAATAATAAGAGCTGGAACCTATAAAACAACTTTCAGTTTCAAATGTTTGTCCAATGATTTAGAAGAGGTGGCAGGGCTTTTGGCTGACGCACTTCGCAACCCTGCATTTAATGAAAAGGAGTTTGAATTATTAAAACAACAATATATTGGTAATACCACAAACAGGCTAGAGTCTCCTGCTGCACTAGCAAGAATTAAACTGAGTCAGCTTATATATCCGGATAACCACCCAGAATATAATGACTCGATTGAAACGCAAATTGAAAAAATAAACAGCGTTACTTTATCGGATATTAAAACATTTCACGAAAAGTATTACGGAGTAAAAGAGATGCATATGGTGGCTGTTGGAGCCATTAACGATTCAGTATCAATGACTCTCGGAAATGCATTTAAGGGATGGAATGGAGGCGTAGAGACTAAAAAGGTAATTAACAAAGGAAAGGCACTACCTAATGCAAAAACGGCGGTTATTACTATTGAAGGAAAGCCAAATGCCCAGTTACTTATGGCGCAGTATACAGGTCTGAATATCTTAGATATAGATTATAGACCTTTTCAAATAGGCGTATTTTCATTAGGTGGTGGTTTTTCAGGACGTCTCATGCAAACCGTCAGAGACAATGATGGATTAACCTATAGCATCGGGGCACGTCACTCTTCAGATCGTTATTCCGATGGCTATTTTGTTGTGAGTGCATCCTTTAATCCCACCTTAATTCAAAAGGGGGAAGACGCAACGAGGGTGCAAATTAATAAATGGATCGATGAGGGACTTTCAGAAACAGAACTGGAAAACAAGAAATCAAACCTAATAGGAAGTTTTAAGGTAAGACTTTCAACTACTGGAGGCTTAGCGAGTAGCATCCTTTCATTTATAAACGAGGGTAAATCTCCTGCTTACATAGATGAATATCCAAAAGAGATAAAAGCGGTTACTTTAAATCAAGTAAATTCAGCAATTAAAAAGTATATCAACCCAGCTTCTTTTTTGATTATAAAGTCTGGAAGTATTGACCAACAAGTGAATCCTGAAAATTAAAATATAAAAAACCTTCACAAACTTTGTTTTTATTAACAAATTAAGATTGGTCATCTTAGAGAAAGTGTTTTTAAGGATTGTTAATAGCAATCCTTTTTTTTATGCATCCCTCACTATATTTTAGTAAAACCCGTCCTTCAGTTGTTCAATAAATTAGTGATGGCTTACAGAAATCCCTCATTATTTGGGTCAAATGGAGTTGTATTTTTATTTAAAATCAAAACAATGTCGTTTGATAGGACAGAGGTATTCATTTTAGCCTTAAGTCGTTATAGTGCATGTGTTATAGTTTTTACAGACTTTTAACTAACGACGTACTTCGTGTTTAAATAGCGTGTAATACATGTAATTGATAAATTACAACTCCCTACATTATAATAAATTTAATTAATCATAATAAAAAAACACCAGAATTTTATACCACTATATTAGTTTAATTTGTTATATTTTTGCATTGATAATTAAAATTACATTTTATGCGTTTTCTATGTTTATTGTGTCTTCTTTATTCATTTTGCCTAACGGCTCAAATTGACCATTGGGAAAGTGTCGTGTTGCCCGGCGA
>Ga0115569_10003241_pt1 | contig 12086 bp, 8 predicted proteins | sample COGITO_mtgs_1205_2_FD_87295 | JGI IMG/M metagenome (GOLD analysis project Ga0115569, IMG submission 87295) | Pelagic marine microbial communities from North Sea - COGITO_mtgs_120503 | ecosystem: Environmental > Aquatic > Marine > Epipelagic | place: Germany:Helgoland, sampling site Kabeltonne...
TTCTATTAGGGCCGCGCGCATCGCCTTCGGCGTCGTGAGGCCGACGTGAGCCGGGTCCATGCCGTCGTATTTCCCCGCGATCGCGATGGTCACGATTTCGCGGACCCCGCCATCTACTATGTTGTTTGTGTTCAAAGGGGAGATGTTCCGGTCCTAGTTCGGCGATTGCGCAAGTTTAGGGCCTTCGCTGGCGCGCGCCCCGCCCGACATTAAACCGAACTAGACATTCGGCGTCTTCTCCTGAAAAAGCTCCGCCAGGAAATTAGTCAACGCTTGCCAGGATCGCCGCTCGGAATCACGGTGATAGGCCACGCCTTGCTCGGGCATGTCGTAACGCATGTTCGAAAATGAGTGCATCGTGCCCCCGTAGGCTATGAGCTGCCAGTCCGCGTGGCGCTCACTCATTTCTCGAGCGAAGGGTTCAATCAACTCAGCGGGAACAAGGGGATCGTCCCATCCATGAAGAACTAACACGCGTGGTTCGATCGGTCTGGTCGATTGAGTCGCATGACTTTGAGACGGGGCACTCAGCAACCCATGAAAACTCGCGACGCCGACGAGGGGGGCATTGCCTCGTGCGAGGTCAAGTACGCACATTCCCCCGAAGCAATAACCGATTGCCGCCATCTCGTAGGCGTCGACCTCGGGGAGATCAGCCGCCGCCTCGAGTCCCGCTCGCAGGCGGGCCTGTAGAAAGTCGCGATCCAGTTCGAAGGGCTTCATGAGGGAATAGGCATCCTCATTTGTGGTGCCCTTGACTCCCGCCCCGTAGACATCCAGTGCGAAGCCCGCATAACCCATCCCCGCCAAGGTCACGGCTCGCTCTTCTTCAAAGCCTTGGTCGGTTTTCATGGCGTCGTGCACAACCACGACGCAGGGCCGCGGTGTCGTCCATTGATCATCCCACGCGAATTCGCCGCGAAGGGCATGGCCCTCGTGTTCGTAGTCGACCGATCGGATACGCACCGTCATACTGAAGCTTCCCCCAGCCCGGAGCATCGCCGAACATGACCTCCAATTCCAACCAAGATGATGGAAACGCATCGGCGCCGAAATCCAGTACCCCCCCGGAAGCGGCGGGTACCGCGATCAATGACTTTTTCGAAGTCGTCGAAACGACGCGGTCGGTTCGCAAGCGACTCGATTATGACCGCCCGGTTCCTCCGGAGCTGATCGAACGATGCATCGACGCGGCGGTTCAAGCGCCGACGGGGCTGAACCGAGAGGCCTGGCGCTTTCTGGTCCTGACGGATCCCGAGCCGAAGGCACAAGTTGCCGAACTCTATCGCGCGAGTATGGAGGGGCTTCAGGAACGGGTGCGTGACCGTCTCCCACCGGAACTTCGCGATCAGCCGCTGCCCGGAGACAAGCCGACCTACGTAGGCCTCGCGGAGAATATGCATCGCATGCCCGCACTGATCCTCGTTTGCAGCGAAGGTCGCGCAACCTCTGAAGACGCGGCCATGCAGGTGGCGTTTTACGGTTCGGTCTTGCCCGCAGCTTGGTCTCTAATGCTGTCGCTTCGCGCGTCGGGGCTCGGGACGACTTGGACGACGCTGCTTGTAGCGGAAGAGGCGCGCGTGGCTGCGGCACTCGGGATCCCCGAGAACGTTACACAAACAATTTTGCTCCCGGTCGCCTATACGAAGGGCGCCGTGTTGCGTCGTGCGAAGCGCAAGGGCGCAGCGGATGTGACCTATTGGAACCGTTGGGCGCAGTCGCGAGAATAATTTTCCGTTAGGCAATCACGAGCCTGCCGCGACTCTGCGAAGCCAGAGCAGCGCATTACGAGGAGAGTCGGTTAGACGCAGCTGTAGCGACCGGACGCGTCGGAGCAGACTGCCCTCTGTAGCTCCGCACCAAGGCGCGAAGCCTCGGATTCATTGGGCACGAAGCGGCAGGGGGCTCGCTTCGTGCGCGCATTCCTCTTGCCGCACGGTCGCAGGTCCGCCGCGAAATGGGCATACTCGGGCGCCCTCGCAGAACTTGGCGGGAGGAAATTTGGCCCTCTGGGGGCGAGCCGCGTCTTTGGATTGCCGGCTCGATATTTGGTTGTGAAAGAACGGGAGCAGATGGCGCGGATTCTCACGCTGGATGAAATTGAAGGTGAACCGGTTGGCGGGAAAGCCTCCGGGCTCGCTCGACTTCGCGACATGGGGCTTCGAGTTCCTGAAGCGGTGGTCCTAGTCGGGGCAACTCTGGAAACTCCCGAAGATGAACTCGATGAGCTCGTACAGAAGCTCGTCGAAAGATTCGGCGCGGACCGGGTTGCAGTCCGTTCTTCAGCGTTAGGCGAAGATGGCGTCGAGAGTTCGTTCGCGGGCCAATACGAGACAGTGCTCGATGTGGCGGGTGCGGCCGAGATTCGAGATGCAATTAGAGTTTGTCTTGAGTCGGTCGAGAATGCACGCGCGAGCGCCTATCGCGACGCGCGTGATGCCCAGGCCGAAGAGTCGTCCGTGCCGATGTCGATCGTGGTGCAGCGCATGGTCGATGCACGCGTGTCCGGCGTTTGCTTTACCGCCTGCCCTGTCACGAATCGCAGAAACCGCCTGGTGATCGACGCGATCGAGGGACTCGGAGAAGCGCTGGTATCGGGCGAAGCGAGTCCCGACCACGAGGAGTGGCTACGGGAGGAGCGGGTCTGGGAAGAGACGCAACTCGCGGGAGAGGCCCCCTTTCTTAGTCGAGAGGAGCGGACTCAGATTGCTGAAGAAGCCATCGTCGCCGAAGGTCGCGTGGGCGAACCGATTGATCTGGAATGGGCGATCGATCGGCAGGGGACGCTGCAGTGGCTGCAGGCTCGACCGATTACGACGCTTGCGTATGATCCGCAAACGCTAGACACGATGCTTGAAGAGGTCGGCGACGTCTATACACGATGCAACGTCGGGGAGATGATGCCGGGCGCGGTGTCTCCTTTGACGTACTCCACCTGTGCGAAAGGAATCGACGTAGGCTGGCAGCGGATCAAAGACGATATTCGATTGCCGCGGGGCTCGGCGCCGCCGCGACCTTACCTTGGGATGTCCCACGGCCATCTTTTCATCAACATGAGTGAAGGCGCTCGAGTTTCATCCTCCGTGTCGGGGACGAGTGGAGACCAGCAGAGTCTCGCGATTTGCGGGCGTCTCGTGCCAGAGGTCGTTGCTCCGCCGCCCCCGCCGCTCTACGTGCGCCTGCCGCGGCTGCTTCGTCAGGCTTGGGCGATCTTGCGACCTGCGCCGAGAATTCGTCGCATGGAGGAGCTGCTCGCCTTGGGTGCGATCCCGCGTGAATCGACCGGGCTCGAATCATGGCGTGCGGTGGATGCGCGTATGCCGGACCTTTTTGAGGCCTATCAACTTCATCTCGTCGTATCCTCCGGCGCGGGCGCACTTACACCCATTCTTTTGGGGCAGCTTGCGGGAGATGCGGAGCCGAGCGACGAACATCATGCAATCGTTGCCTCGGTTTTGTCCGGCGCCAAGAATGTGGAGAGCGCGGACATCGCCGAAGGCGCTGAGCGGATTTTGCATGGTTTGCTTGCCGCGGCGGACCGTTCGGCTTCTTTCGTCGACCGGGGAGCCACGGAAGCACGGACTTGGCTCGAGAGCGAAAATGCTGGGGAAGTTGGCGTCCTCTACCGAGCATATATGTCGAAGCACGGTCATCGAAGCTTGCGCGAGCTTGATATTAGGCAACCCGAATGGGCACATGATCCAACGCCTTTAATCCGGTCGCTTCAGACGCAATTGCGCGGACGTCTTTCATCCACTGATGCGGAGCGCTCGGCGGCTGTAGTGAATACCTCGCCTCCGGAAGGAGCGGCCCGCTTTGATCGAATTCGAAAATTTGCTCACATAGCGGTTCGAAACAGGGAGCGATGTAAGTCGCTGCTCGTAGGGTTGACCACAATTTTCAAGAGAGCGTATCGAGCGTTAGGCGATCAGCTTGTAGCTGAAGGGCGTCTTTCGGATGCGGACTCGATCTACTTCCTGTTTCACGAAGAGATCGAAACCCTGGCGGCAGCCCCACCCGGGCACGCTTTGCGGGACGAGGCGCTCGCTCGTCGCGAAGCCTTGGCCTATCAAGAGACCCTGCGTTTTCCCGAAGTGATGGTCGGCCGGCCTCAGCCGGAGAGGCCCAGTTTCGAAGGCGCGGACGAACAGCTTGTGATTGGCAAGCCCGTCAGTCGCGGCCGGGTCGAAGGCATTGTTCGCGTGGTGATGACGCTCGAAGAGGCCGAATCCCTAGAGCCCGGTGAGATTCTGGTTGCTCCGATCACGGATGTGGGCTGGACACCCTATTTCGGGGTTATTTCGGGGCTGGTGACGGACGTGGGGAGCGCGGTGTCCCACGGCGCGGTTGTCGCGCGGGAATACGGATTGCCGGCAGTGCTTAATACGAGGAATGGCACTTCTATCTTACGGACTGGAGAGCGCGTAGTTATCGACGGCGATCGCGGCACGATCGAGCGGTTGGATTGGACGGCCTGACGGTCTGCTAGAAACGAGAGTGAGCAGTATCGATCAGCTCAGCCTCGTCGAAGAGTCGTCGCAGAGAGCTGCTCCGGGGACGGACTGGGAGGCACCACGCCTTTCGAGCTTGTGGATCAAATTAGGGAACTGACTTCGTGCTTCGTCTGCTGATTGAGTTCTCTATCCTCGGCCATCCACCATTCAGGTGGCCCGAGGAATCATGATGCCTTCCTGTCTTCGAACCCAATCCGCTCAGCTCTTCGTATTGTTTGCTCTCATGATGTTCTTGAACGCATCCTTGGTACCCGCGATCGCGAGTGCGGAGGCTGAGGGGCAGCGCACATCCGATCTCGGGGTGTACTCGCCTGGTGGCTGGTCGACGCTTCATCGCGGTCCTGCGAATCGAAAACTCGTTCAGGGCGTTAAACTCGTGGAAAGCTATTCGAGTTGGAGCACACTCGAAGGGGCGTCGATTTTGACGGCGCCGACAATGAGCCCCGATGGCAAGACCATGTACGTAGCGACAGGTCAGGCAGAGGGCAAAGCGAATCTTCACGCCTTTGACCTCGACGGGAACATGCTCTGGCAGGCGCCGCATTGGACGAGTCGCCGCGATGGCATTGATCCGTGCGCCGTACTTTCGAGCGTCATCGTCGACCGTGAGGGTGATCTATATCTGGGCGATTGCAATCAGCTCTTCGCATATCACGGGGACGGACGACTGAAGTGGGTGGCACCGCTGCCTAACGTCCAGCAAGGCGATTGGGTCGTCTCTGACTCGCTTCCAGTGAACGCGCTTACGACCGCAGTCTTTACGAAGGACGGCGACGTATTCGGCGTAACCAATTTTGGCGACATTGTCGTCTTTGATCGCAAGACCGGCCGTAAGCTAAACTCTCCCGCGCGGCTGCCTGGGCATGTTCCGGGCACATCAGAGGTGATGCCCATGCCTCCGACCATCTTCGGTGATGGACTTCTGGACGAGCAAATCAGGGATTGGGCATGGCAGTTGTTAGTCGGCGGGGCAATGCCTTCAGCCAACACGCCCGGTGTGGACATGAAGACCGGGCGCGTATTCGTCGCGGCGACTGCGGTGACTGTGGGTCGCGGGGCACTCTACGGCATTGACCTGGAGCGAAAAGAGGATGCGGAAGGATCCGTCTCAGTTGAAGTTGAAATCGCGTTCGGGACGGAGATGGGCCCCGGCAGTGGGTCGAGTCCCTCGCTCTCGCCCTCTGGGCATCAGGTCTACGTGAGCGACGAGAATGGAAGATTCTATGGAGTCGATGCCAGAACAGGCGAAGTCGTGTGGGAGGCGGAGACGCGAGCGGCTTCGGCTGCTGCTGCGGTCGGAGCCGACGGCACCGTTTACGCGCTGCAAGCCTACGGCCCGGCGCTTATCGCGATCTCAGAGGACGGGCAGGTTCGCTGGGAGAGTGACTTAGAAGCTTTAGCCGAGGCAGCACTTCCTAAGAGTCTGATGCTTGGTGAGCCCTCCGCAATCGGGAATGGAAATCCGACTGTCGTCGATGATCAAATTATTGTCCCGATTGTCTACGGATTTGAGACGAGGATGTTTGGTCGACGCATCCCGTGGCCTGTGACTTCGTCGCTTGTCGCGGTCGACGCCAAGACGGGGAAGGGCCTTCGAAATATTCTCTCCCTCGCTGATGACTCCACGGGGATTACAGTCGTGTTGCCCGATGGGTCGATCATCAACAGCCTTGGTACAGCGATGACTTCTGGCGCGACGCCGCTTGCGGGCCTCGCCCGGATGCTGCTTCCTGGCGATCTCGAGCCGCTCTTGCCCTTGGGCGGGCTTCAGGTGAGTCGGCCTTTGTCTACGGATGCTGCATCGACGAGAGATGCTATGTCTGCGAGGCTCGCGCTTCGGTCCGAGGCGGATCGTCGAGACGATGCCACGCGACACCCTCTCGAGTTGCTTGAGTTTGCAGGAATTCGCGAAGGTATGCGCGTTGCGGAGTTGATGGCGGGCGGGGGCTGGTATGCCGAAGTACTTGCACGCGCAGTCGGTCCAAAAGGTCGGGTCTTAGCCCAGAACAACGAGGTCTCGGCAAGTCGCTACGGAAAGGATCTCGCTAGGCGCCTTGAAGCGCAGGGACTAGAGGCGATCGAATCTCGTGTTGAGGAACTCGATGCACTCAGTTTGGAGTCCGAATCTCTTGATGCGGTCTTTCTCGTCAAATTCTATCACGACACGGTTTGGATGGGCGTGGATAGGCCCGAGATGCTTCGACGGATCCGGGACTCACTCAATCCTGACGGCGTGTTCCTTGTAGTCGATCATGCAGCCGAGGCTGGAGTTGGCCTAACGGAAGTGAGTGGGCTTCATCGCATAGAAGAAGCAACCCTGATCGCGGAAGTCGAAGCCGCGGGGTTTCGACTGGCGGCGCGCTCTTCCCTTCTGGCCAATTCCGGGGATGATCGGACGAGCAATGTCTTCCGCTCGCGTGTTCGAGGAAATACCGATCGCTTTATGCTTCGATTTGATCCAGCCAAATAGCTGGACGATTCTCGAGTAGAATTTTCGCCAGAGCGTAAGCACAGCTTGGGCGGCAGGCCAGATTCCGCACTGATTTCAACTACTTTCGAGTCGCTTCGGATTGGGGTTTGATGTGTCAAACTCAGGGGCATGAAGAGTCCCTACGACGGCGTCGCCATTGTCGGCGCATACAACACTGTGCAGGCCAAACAACTTCCTAACTGGACCGAGTCGGGGCTAGTTCTCGACGCGATTCGCGGCGCACTTGGAGATGCTGGGCTCACACCTGCAGACGTTGACGGCGTGAACGTTTCGACGTGGGTGAGCCAGCTGAGTTCACGGACAGTCTGCCAATGGTTTGGTGGTCGACCGTCTTGGACCGGCACGTCGCATCCGGGAATCGAATCCGTGCTCGAAGCGGCAGCGGCCATTCAGTCGGGCCAGGCCCATACGGTCGTGATTGCGACCGCGCAGTGCGGCGAATATACGGAGCGTGAGTCGACGGTGTCCTGGACTCGTCCGGAGAATGAATTCGTCGAGTGCTGGGGACTTTATACCGCTGCAGAGTTCGCCTTGATGGCGCAAAGACACATGCATATCTACGGCACGCCTCGTGAGGCATTCTCGGAAGTTGCGGCGGCGATTCGCAGCAATGGCGCTTTGAATCCGGACGCCGTCTTTTACGGTCGCGAATGCTCGCCAGCTGAAGTGGAGAATTCGCGAATGGTCGCGGATCCCTTTCGGCTTCTGGATTGCTGCATCACGTCAGAGGGCGGTGCCGCGATGGTGCTGACGAGCACCGAACGCGCGAAAGATCTCGATGTGAAGCCGATCTACGTGCTAGGGGGAGGCCTTGATCGTCAGGGGATGTCCTACGTGACCGCACCGGTCTGGGAGAAATACGGCTGGGTCGGCCGGCGAGCGGCGGAGATGACCTTCGAGCAATGCGGACTCTCGACGCGTGATGTCGATTTTGCTGAGTTCTACGATCCCTTCTCTTTTGAAATCATCAGGCAACTTGAAGCCTTCGGATTTTGCAAAGAGGGGGAGGGCGCCGATTTTGTGTTGGAAGGCCGTATCCGCATCGATGGCGATCTCCCGGTCGCGACCAATGGTGGGATCCTTTCCTATTCCCACGCGGGCGTCGTGCAGCTTCTGCAAAAGCCGCTGAACGCGGTCTTGCAGCTGCAAGGACGCCTAGCGCCAGAGATCACACTTCATCAACCCAAGGTCGCGCTTGCGACGAACGGGGGTTCGGGCGCGCTCTTCTGCGACGTCATGGCCCTGGGGAGCGAGCCCGTATGAGCGACTCAACGCCGGCGACTGGACGACCGCAGACGCCGCTTCCGCAGCCGACGGAGCTCTCGAAACCCTATTGGGAAGCGTGCCGCGAAGGCCGCCTTACAGTCCAGCGATGTAAGAGTTGCGATGGCTATGTGTTCATTCCGCAGCCCTGTTGCGGAACCTGTCTGAGTGAAGACCTCGAATGGGTGAAATCGTCAGGGAAGGGCACGCTGTATAGCTTTACAACGGTCTACCGACCGCAACAGCCGACTTTTGAAGTGCCCTACACGGTCATCGTGGTGGAGTTGGAAGAGGGGTACTACATGCTTTCCAACTTGATCGGCGTCGAACCTGACGAGATCAAGATCGGAACGCCTCTGGAAGTCTTCTTTGAAGAACGATCCGAAGAGATTTCCCTGCCCTTCTTTCGAGTCCGCGCCGAATAACATTCGAGAGGAACGAGATGAGCTCGACCGGCAAGACGTGGGTTTTTTGTCTGGCAATCGCTTTGTTCGGATGCGCGTCTCTCGGAGAGCGTCAGACTGCTTCGGGCTGGGCGCCAGATGCGGAGCGCGATGCCGCTGTGATGTCCGTGCTTGATCGATATATGGATGGACTGAACGCGCTCGACTTAGAGACGCACGTATCGACCTATCATTTCCCTCACTATCGGCACGCGAGTGGCAAGGTCGTTCTTTGGCAGGACAGCCTGGAGGCGATTCCTATTCTCGGGGTTCCGAAGGCAGAGCGGCTTCCTGCCTTACGTGCCGCACTCGAGTCCGACTGGGTCAGAAGCGAGTGGACGAGGCGAGAAATCGTTCAGGCCGACGCGCATAAGGTGCACGTTGTGACGCGCTTCGATCGTCTCAGGGCGGACGGAAGCGTCATCAAGAGCTTTAATTCGCTCTATGTGTTGACGCTCGACGAGGATGACGCCGGAGCGCTTCGGTGGGGAATCAAAGGGCGATCGAGCTTCGCGCCTTAGGGACCGCCCCGCAGCCGATCAATCGAGGGCTAGCGCCTATAGCAGGCGGCTGTCGTGGCCCTTCCAGTACTCGTCCTTGAGCAGGCGCTTATAGAGCTTTCCGGTCGGGTGACGTGGGAGCTCGTCGCGGAAGTCGATGGATCGCGGGCATTTCACGTCTGCGAGTTGTTCGCGGCAATAGGCCATCAGCTCGCGCGCGACTTCTTCGCCGGCATCATTGGGATCCACGAGCTGGACGACTGCTTTGACTTCTTCCCCGAAGTCTTCGTTCGGGACACCGAATACGGCGACGTCCTGAACCTTTGGATGAACGGTGAGGACGTCCTCGGTCTCCTGTGGATAGATGTTGACGCCGCCACTGATGATCATGTTCGCCTTGCGGTCGGTCAGATAGAGAAAACCGTCGTCGTCGAGTTTGCCGATATCACCGAGGGTGCTCCAGCCGTTCGCGAGCTTTGCGGAGGAGGTCTTCTCCGGATCGTTGTGGTACTCGAATCCAGCCGGGCTCGCTCCGAAATAGACGCCGCCTTCATCGCCTATGGGGACTTCATTCCCTTCGTCGTCGACGATATGCACTTCGCAGTTGATCGGCTTTCCGACCGTGCCCTTGTGAGCGAGCCAATCAGTCGGCGCCGCATAACAGAATCCGTTGCCTTCGGTCCCTGCGTAATATTCGTGGATGACGGGTCCCCACCAGTCGAGCATTCGTTCCTTGATCTTGACCGGGCAGGGCGCGGCTGCGTGAACCGCGAAGACGAGGCTGCTGAGGTCGTATGCAGTTCGCTTCTCTTCTGCGAGCTTGAGCATCCGAACAAACATAGTCGGAACCCATTGGCTATGGGTAATTTTGTGGTCCTGAATCGCGCGGAGTGCGCCTTCCGCATCGAATTTCTGCATCACGACGAGCGTCGCGCCGAGGCGCTGAAACTGTGCGCAGTAGCGTAGTGGTGCGGCGTGGTAGAGCGGAGCCGGCGACAAGTAGACGGAGTCGGGGTTTCCGCCAAAGAGTCCGGCGATCAAAGCCGTCAGTCCTTCGCCAGCACCTAGAGGTACGCCCGGGAAGGGGCTCTTGACACCCTTGGGACGTCCCGTGGTGCCGGACGAGTAGAGCATGGGCTGCGCTTCGATACGGTCCTCGAGGGGCGTCGCGGTCTGTTTGGCGATCGCGTCTTCATAGGATTCGAAGCCCGGAATGGGGCCACCAACAGAAAGCCGGAGCTCGAGCTTCTCAAGAACCTCGCCCAATCCCGCAACCACTGAAGAGAGGTAGGGGCTTGCTATGAATGCGCGGCTTCCGCTGTCCTGAATGATGTAGCTTATTTCGTCCGCCGTGAGCCGTGAGCTGACTGCCGTGTAGTAGAGCCCCGCATAATGTGCGCCCCACATAACAGCAAGGTATTCGAGTCGATTCTCCATGCAGAAGGCGATGTGGTCGCCGGTCTGAAACCCAGCCGCTCTGAAAACCTGAGAGAGCCGATTGGCAGCGTCATCGAGTTCCGCGTAGCTCATGCTCTCGCCGGTCTCGGCGATTACGACTGCGGGTTTGTCCGGGGTGCGTTCTGCCCAAGTTCCGGGGTAGAGGCTATTCGGCGGGAGGTCTGCGAGAGAGGTCATTGCGGGGGTACCTCGATTCGGTGGCGCGAATCAAAAAAGGCAGAAAATTCCAGGCCACATGAGTGACGAGTCGATCTCCAACCGGGGGCAGGTTAAGAAGAAGCAGTCTCGGCTGCGCGGGCGTCGAGCTCGCGACGAATGACTGCGTGATCCGCTTCGCTCAAGCTGAACTTTGAGAAGAAGACAGCGCCGAAGAGATAGCAAACGAGTGGGAGGCCTCCCATAAGCACGAGCATCGTGGTTTTGACGAGTTCCGTCTGCTCTTCGGACTGACCATCAAAGCCAGCGATCGCGAGGGCCCAGCCGACGATCCCAATCATGATGCCGGCCGCAAGCTTGCTCATGAACGCCCAGCCCGCGAAATAGGCCCCCTCTTTCCGCTGGCCAGTTCGATGTTCATCAAAGTCGATAATTTCACTCTTGAGTGTATACCCGAGGCTATTAGGGCAGCCCCCGGAGAATCCGGCGACCAGAGACGAAACAAGCACGATATGCCAATCGCCTTCGCCGACGAAAAAGACCATGCCGTATCCGACCGCGCACCCGATCATCGAATAGAGCATGAGGCGTCGCTTCTCGAAGTAGCGAGAAAGCCGAAGCCAGACCGGGATGGACAGAAGGCTCGCTCCCATATTTGCGCCTAGCAGTGCCGGAATCATTTGCGGTTCGCCGACGACATAGTCTACGACGAAGGGTGTGAGGGCTCCGATGCCGCCGACTCCGATAGCATCGATAAAGACTACCAAGAGCAGTAGTCGTGCATGCGGATTTGAGAATACGTCGCGGACAGCCTCGAGGGGGTTCGCGGGGCCGCGCCCCTGGTACTCCGCGCGTTCCGCCGGAAGCATGCTGACGCCGCCGAAGATGAGCAGGAGGGTCATTGCGCCAAGGATGTAGACCATGGTCCGTGTAGGTTCGATACCGGATTCTATGACTGAGGAGCCCACGATAAAGGCCACGCCCATGCCTAATACTTTGAGGGCTTGGCGAAACCCAAAAACTCGATTTCGCTCAGTGGCTTTGATCGAGATCTCCGCGCCAAGGGACATGTGCGGAACTTCAAATAGCGTGTAGGCCGTATAGAAACCGAAGATTGAAACTGTGATCCAAACTATGAGCTGCGTGCCGTCGAGGCCCTCGGGCGGGGCCCAGGCCATGATGCTGAATAGCGCTAGGAGCGGCGCACTTGCGAGAATCCACGGCCGACGACGACCGAATCGACTCTTTGTGCGGTCAGAAA
>Ga0115569_10003246_pt1 | contig 12079 bp, 10 predicted proteins | sample COGITO_mtgs_1205_2_FD_87295 | JGI IMG/M metagenome (GOLD analysis project Ga0115569, IMG submission 87295) | Pelagic marine microbial communities from North Sea - COGITO_mtgs_120503 | ecosystem: Environmental > Aquatic > Marine > Epipelagic | place: Germany:Helgoland, sampling site Kabeltonne...
AAGTTGGAATTAGGGCCAATGCACGATAATGCTACGGGACTACACAACGCGCTATGTCGAGTATTTCGCTCATCTACGGATGCCGAGAGATTAGAGGTGCTTATAGCTCATCCTGACTTGGCGGGGAAACTTGCCGCTGCACGGCGTCTAACTGCTGCAAGCACAGCTGAGCAGGCTGGTGCTGGTCTGGACGCGCTTACTGATAGTGAACGAACAGATTTTGTGAAGATGAATTCTAACTATGTCAAAAAACATGGATTTCCATTCATTATTGCCGTGCGCGATCACAAAAAAGAGGATATTTTGAGTGCGTTTGAAGCTCGAACTGCAAATGATCAAGCAATCGAATTCAACGAAGCATGCCACCAAGTTGAACGAATAGCTGAGTTGCGGCTTCGGGATCTATTACCACGCTAAAAACTTATTGAAATTTATTTGCTAGTTATAGTTTCAATGGCATATGACGATTCACGTCTTTGTATAATAGATATCGAAACGGTTCGGATCCACCCGCATAGCAAGCTTGGGGACAAAAGGCTCTCAGCCACATGAAGTCGCCCGCCTCAACCTCCACCCAGTCCTGGTTCAGTTTATAGACAGCTTTTCCCTGCAGAACATACAAACCATGTTCCATGACGTGAGTTTCTTCGAACGGAATAACACCCCCAGGCTGAAAGGTTACGATATTTACATGCATATCATGCCGAAGGTCATCCAGCTCCACAAATCTAGTGGTCCCCCACGCACCATCCGTATCAGGTACAAAATTTATAGTATTTCTGTCTTCGTGGGTGACAAAGGCTTCAGGTGCATCAATACCCTTCACCCCTGCATAAGCTTTTCGAACCCAATGAAACCTTAATGTTGATTTACCCGCTTTTAGCTGCCAACTAGCACCAATGGGAATATAAGCGTAACTGCCAGCACAAAGTTCGTGGTTCTCACCATTTATCTGCAGAAAACCCTGCCCATCTGTAACAAATAAAACAGATTGCGCACTTAGATCAGTGTCTGGTTCGGTACTCCCTCCTCCTGGTAGTACCTCCATGAGGTATTGCGAAAATGTTTCAGAAAATCCACTAAGTGGCCGTGCTAAAACCCAAGCGCGAGTGTTGGACCAATGTGGTAAAAAACTGGTAACTATGTCACGCATACAGCCTTTGGGGATCACAGCATATGCCTCGGTAAACACGGCGCGCTGGGTCATAATATCATTTTGACTTGGCAAACCACCCGTCGGAAAATAGTATTTTTTACCTTCTATCATTGCGACACCCTTTTCAGCTTGAAGCTAGTTAACGCGAAACATAGCAAAAAAAAAGACCTGAGATATAATCTCTGTTCAGTTTTGGCTTTTACTAATGTTAATTGTAGTTAAAAATTTGGATGCTAATACATTGTTAATGTCAGGCAGTTTTTCTTCTCAGGTTAACCAAAATCACTATTCTTTTAGATTTATACCAGATCTAAAGCCTCTTTTTGCTGATCCGCCCAAGTATGAATTAAGTGATCAACAGCGAGGCCAATAAATGCCACGCACAACCCCAACACTAGCCCATTGCCGATACCATTCTTATCCGACAACGCCTTTAAAATGTATTGACCTAAATCATCCGTTCCAATCATTGCCCCTATAATGACCATGAAAAGGGCAAAAACCACTGTTTGATTTACTCCAAGCATAATGTGTGGAAATGCCAAGGGAATTTCAATTTTAAGCCAGCGCTGCAATCTATTTACACCCGACATCGAACCTGCATCATGAAGTGTTGTCGGCACGCTTCTGAGGCCCTCTACAGTGTAGCGGGTAGCAGGAATAGTTGCATAAACAATCACCGCAATCAAAACTGACGTGTCTGTAACACCAAACAGCATAATTACAGGTATCAAATAAATAAATGATGGAAATGTCTGAAACGTATCACAAACAAGTAATATTACCTTGGTCGCAAAGCTATTTTGGGCACACAAAGATCCTACGGTAATTCCTATAAATGCGGATACCATCACCCCAAACGAAGTCATATAAGCTGTAATTAATGCCCGATCCCACCATTCTGTTAGTGCTATGAACATGAGAAACCCACCAACTATTAGAGCTGAACGTAATCCTCCAAGAATGTAACCCACCCCCATCACTAAAACAAAGGTTGCAATTACCGGCATGCCTAAATACGCCGCCTTCATCGGCATTAAGACTCCTACTATCAATCCAGTGTTGAAAATTTGTAATCCTTGGTACCAATTATCAACCATCCAATCGACACCTGCCTGCCAGAAAAGCTCAGTAGTAATTCCCTGGTTGTGTGGAATTAAATAAAAATAGTTAATCCCATCACCAAATAATACCTTTCCAAAAAAGGTAAAAATAATGGCAGTTACAAGCAACACTAAAAAGAAACTTCCATATTTGTTGCGTTGTAAAAAACTGCTATCTGCAAAGTAATCGGTTTGTTTATGTGCCCAAGCCAGGGACAACTTATCTAAAACAACTGCTATAAGAACTATGCAAATCCCCAGTTCCAGCGCCTGCCCAATCCGCAACTGGTTTAAGGCTAGCAATAGATTGAACCCAAGCCCTTTCGCACCAATGAAAGAAGCTATCACTGCCATCGCCAAACACTGCATAATAACCTGGTTAATGCCAATTAAAATATCATGACGAGCAGTTGGTATTAACACCCTGAACATCATCTGGACATCGTTGCAGCCACTCATCATACCAGCCTCAACAACTTCAGGCGAAACCCGCTTCAATCCCAAAAGAGTAAGCCGGATCATCGGTGGTGTTGCAAATATAATAGTTGCAATTGCTCCTGCATGATCCCCAACACCAAAGAACACCATAACCGGAATGAGATAAGAAAAATGCGGCATTGTCTGCGCAACATTTAAAAGTGGTTTAAGAATTACTTCTGCTGTATTGCTTTTATAGGCAACAGAACCCAGCAGAAGTCCCAGAACACACGATACTGGGGCAGCAACAAGAACAAAAGATAACGTTTCCATTGCAGGTACCCATTGCCCAAAAATTGCAATGTAGCCAGTGGCCAACCCCGCTAGGAGAGCCAAGCCCTTTCCCTTGAGGGCATAACCCAAAATGATCGCACCACCTGCCACTACGGTCCAAGGTAGTGCAGGCCACACCGCCCATTTGTTTTCCTTGATAAAATCCCAGCTGGTAAATGCTACAATTGTCTTCACACCTCCAAGAAGAATTTCTCTAATTAGATCAATACAGAAAAGCACACCTCGAGAAAAACCTCGCGTTAATTCTTTTATCAGTGCGGATTCTTCAAACTCTTCCAATTCTGGATCATATATCTCAATTAGCATCCAATCATACATCAGATATTCAGCAAAAGCATTAATAGTGCCCGGGAGCCCTGCAAACAGAGATGGAAATCGCCAAAACACATTTGTTTCAGATGGAACAACCACCGCACAGAGGGTTAAAAAAACTACAAGTAGCAAAGCAAATTGCATCAATTTTGGATGCTTATGTAGAAACTTCATAGGTCCGATCTACCCATTATTCTCTGATGAATTCACATTTCCAAACAACATTTTAATCACTTTTTCTGCATGTATGGAGCCAACAACATCACCTGCTTCATTAACTACTTCTACGTGTTTGGGTTCGGTCAATATTGCTTCTGCAACCGTCTGTATAATTGCATCTTGCGAAACCTTTAAAGAGCCTAGTTTAGATGCATGAACTGCTGAATCCATTACAGCTCCAATTTTAAGTACCTTTTCTCGCGGCACTTCTTCGGTAAACTTACGGACATATTCGGTTGCCGGTTTCAAGACAATATTTGCTGGCGTATCAAGTTGTTCGATAACACCATCTTTCATAATTGCAATCCGATCAGCAAGACGCAGCGCTTCATTGAAGTCATGAGTGACAAATAGAATAGTTTTATTTAAAACTCCTTGCAAACGAAGAAATTCATCCTGCATTTCTTTTCTAATTAATGGATCAAGTGCAGAAAACGGTTCATCCAAAAACCAAATATCTGGCTCAACAGCTAGAGAACGAGCAATACCGACCCTTTGTTGTTGCCCACCAGACAGTTGCCGGGGAAAATAGTTTTCTCGACCATCTAAACCAACTAATTCAACCATTTCAAAAGCCCTGTTTACACTCTCTTGCGTGCCAAGGCCTTTTACTTGAAGTGGGAAAGCAATGTTTTCCAGTACAGTTTTATGAGGCAGTAATCCAAAGTTTTGAAAAACCATTCCCATTTTATTACGTCGGAGTTCAATGAGTTGTTTAGAGTTCATAGCCAGCAAATCCTGGCCATCTATAAAAATATTTCCAGCCGTTGCGGCTGTCAAACGAGAGATGCAGCGTAGTAAGGTTGACTTGCCGGAGCCAGACAATCCCATAACCACTAAAATTTCACCCTTATGTACTTCAAAAGAGGCGTTATTTACTCCGACAACACAGCCCGCATTGCTAAACGTTTTAGCATCCACTTGACCATTGGATTGTGTGAGGATTTTTTTAGCATTTTCACCAAAAACTTTATAAACTGAATCACATTTTATTACCGCATTTGCTGTGTAATCTGGAGCATTTTGCGAAGACATATTTAGTTCCTATCAAGCGCATCAGTGAAGAAAATGTAGTATTAGCAAGCTATTGACCAAGGCCAAATAGATATTCGAACGACTAGAGATTACTTATGGCAAAGCATACTGCAAAATAGGAAACCCTGTAACGCCCTTGGGCGTTACAGGAAAGTAGTACCACGCTATTCTACGAAAGGCTTCCAAACGTCTTCATAAGCAGCCAACCATGCTTTTCCAGCATCTTCATGGCTCATTTTGTCAATATCAACTAAGGCAGCCATTTGACCGATATCAGTTGAAGTAAACGAAATTTTGCTGAATGCCTTATAAGCTGCAGGATGTGTTTTTGGGAACTTGTAATTCGCAGCCTTCTTCAACCAACCTTTTGGGGAACCACATGCGCCGTCACCACCGTCACCAACGCGACAACCGTCGAAGTACTCGGGGAATTCAATAAATACGAAGCCCTCTGCGTCAGTAAAATTTGGCGTCCAGTTAAATGTAATAACACCTCGGCCTTCTTTTTTAGCAGAAGCAAGCTCGGCCCAAAGTGCATCGGCAGAACCAGCAAATTTAACCATGTATTTATCATCTAAACCCAGCCCAGCCAGCCGCTCTGGCATTTGATCACCATGCCAACTTTGTGGACCTTCTAACCAACGACCTTTGCCGCCTGAATCAGCCGTTGCAAAAACTTCTTGGCAATTTGCAAGAGCTTCCCAATTTGGCAAACCTGGACACAAATTATCGTCAATTACATACTGGGGAACGCCCATTTCTTCCAAAGTCATAGCCGCATGAGTACCAGCGTCTATAATTCCGCCTTTGTCCATCGCATTGTAAAATGACGCTCCAAAAGTAGACTGCCAGACTTCATGAGAAATGGTAACATCTCCATTACGTATAGCTTCGTAAACAGCTTGAGTATCGGCTGGAACGTACTCCACGTTGTTGCCCATGCTTTCAAAAATTCCGCCAATTACGTAAGCCATAACAACCTGGCTAGACCAGTTGTGCGTTGGTATCACAATCGGCTTGCTTGAGTCTTCGGCAGAGACTTGCCCAGAAACAGATGCGAGTGTGAATGATAGGGCCACAGCAGCAAAATTTTGTTTAAAATTCTTCATCAGTATTCTCCCTTTTATGCGCTTCTTGCGCATGGTTTTAGTACCGCCACAGCATCACTCTTTTATTTAGTCTGCTGATTCTTTTTGAGGCAGATACATAATAACTAGCATCCTCCCATATTGTTCCTCACAATCAAGTTTTTTTCTTTTGAATACCTATTTTGACTGTAAATTTACCAAAATTTAATCAAGAACTAGTTAATTAAGACTACACCATACCCTGCCAACAGTATCCTTAAGTCGGAATTACCATGAACTTTGTCCGATTCCAAAGAGCAAAAAAGTTAAAAAAGGAGGATAAGAAGGGATGGAAACAAAATTATGAGATACTCAGGCCTAAGGGTAATCAAGGAAGCATTAACCGGCCACAAGGGTTGGAAGCCGGCATGGCGCGAAGTTGCACCAAAACGGGCCTATGATTACGTGATAATTGGCGGTGGCGGCCACGGACTAGCGACAGCTTACTACCTAGCGCGAAACTACGGAGCAAAGAATATTGCTGTGCTGGAAAAGGGCTGGGTCGGCGGTGGAAATGTGGGTAGAAACACCACAATCATTCGCTCAAATTACTTGCTTGATGGCAACGAACCTTTCTACGAACACTCACTGAAACTATGGGAAGGTCTAGAGCAAGATTTAAACTACAATGCCATGATAAGTCAGCGTGGGATCCTTAATCTGGTGCATTCAGATGCGCAACGCGATGCATTTACCAGACGCGGAAATGCCATGATTTTAAATGGGGCAGATGCAGACTTAATGACCACTGAAGCCATTCAAACACGGTACCCTTTTTTAAATGTCGACAATGCCCGCTTTCCAATAAAGGGCGGGTTAGCCCAACATCGCGGTGGCACTGTACGCCACGATGCCGTGGCCTGGGGGTATGCTCGAGCAGCCGACAGTCTCGGCGTTGACATCATTCAAAACTGTGAAGTTACGGGCTTTCGCATTGAAGCCGGAAAGTGTTTAGGAGTTGAAACAAACCAGGGTTATATCCGCGCCAATAAAGTCGCGTCTTGTGTCGCAGGTTCGTCAAGTCGGCTGATGTCAAAAGTGGATATGCGGCTACCAATCGAAAGCCACGTTCTACAAGCATTTGTTTCAGAGGGTCTTAAGCCAATTTTGCCAGGCGTAATTACTTTTGGAGCTGGCCATTTTTACTGCAGTCAGTCTGATAAAGGCGGTTTGGTTTTTGGTGGCGATCTTGATGGGTACAATTCTTACGCGCAGAGAGGTAACTTACCTGTAGTTGAAGATGTCTGCGAAGGCGCTATGGCTATCTTTCCGATGTTGGGACGAGTTCGACTGCTGCGTATGTGGGGCGGGATCATGGATATGTCGATGGATGGTTCCCCCATAATTGATCGCACTCACGTAGAGAGCCTCTATTTCAATGGTGGCTGGTGTTATGGTGGTTTCAAGGCAACCCCAGCCTCCGGTTGGTGCTATGCTCACCTTTTGGCCACCGATACGCCTCATGAATACGCCAAGGAGTATAGATTTGACCGTTTTGAAAAAGGTCGAATGATTGATGAAAAAGGTGTGGGTAATAATCCACAGCTACATTAAGCGGAACCGAATTATGATAATAAATCACCCCATACTTGGTCCACGGGACAGCGCTGAATTTACCTATATTGGTGACGCCGCCCTAATTGACCGTCCTGACTGGCAGGCTGAAGATGCATTGGCACAGTTTGTAGACTACGGCTACTTAAGGGATAATCCAGCAGGTAAACACAAAGAGTTATGGTTTCATGAACAGGGCGATAGGTCTTTTTTAGTCGTAACTCGCGATACGACAACGCATGAAATATCAGGTGTGGAATTGGCCCGCGACGTGGCCCGCAAACGGGGTCGCAGAAAATGAGCCAAGTAAACCGGCTTACAGGAGGACAAATCGACCGTAGCCAAACATTAAAGTTCAAGTTTGATGGCAAAAATTTTGAGGGCCACCCTGGCGATACACTGGCAAGTGCTCTGTTAGCTAACGGCGTGCGTCTCATGGGTCGGTCCTTTAAATACCATCGTCCGCGTGGCGCTCTTACAGCTGGGTCAGAAGAGCCGAACGCAATTGTTGAATTACGGGAGGGAGCGCGCCAAGAGCCCAACACCAGAGCCACCACCGCAGAGCTCTTTGAGGGATTAACTGCCAAATCACAAAATAAGATTGGGTCACTAAAATTTGACTTGATGGCAATAAATGATCGCTTTTCAAACTTCCTTACAGCAGGGTTTTATTACAAAACTTTTATGTGGCCCGCTGCGTTTTGGGAAAAAGTCTACGAGCCGATAATTCGGAATGCCGCAGGTTTGGGAAGCATCAGCTTCAAGGATGATCCCGATAGCTACGACCGTGGTTTTTTACACTGCGACCTGCTAATTATTGGAGCTGGACCCGCTGGTTTGGCAGCAGCTCTCGTGGCCGCAAAATCTGGTGCCGAGGTCATATTAGCCGATGAAGATTTTAATATGGGTGGTCGCCTTAACTCTGAGCGCTTCAGCCTAAACCACCAATCTGGGGTAGACTGGGCTCTTTCAACAGTACTGGAATTGCAAAGTTTTCAAAATGTCCGCCTGATGCCTCGAACCACAATTCTGGGGGCTTTTGACCACGGTATATATGGTGCCTTGGAACGAGTATCAGACCACCTCTTGGTCCCGCTGGCAGGAAAACCGCGACAAATTCTTTGGCAGATTTATACAAAGCGTAGTCTACTATGCGCAGGAGCAACAGAACGCCCTATCGCGTTCGAAAATAATGATCGGCCCGGTATTATGTTGGCCGGAGCAATGCGCAGTTATGCCAATCGATGGGCAGTCACCCCGTCACAATCTGTCGCTATTTTTACTAACAACGATGATGGTCACAAAACTGCCATAGATTTGAAAGCACTAGGCGTAAATATTGCTGGCGTAGTAGATATCCGCCTGGATGCACCAGATAGTGATCTCTACGAGGTCATTGCTGGCGGCCAAGTAATCGACACCAATGGCCGTTTAGGCTTAACTTCCATAACTGTTTCAACGCCGAATGGTAAAACTCGCTGTTTAACCTGTGGCGCCTTAGGTGTCTCAGGAGGCTGGAACCCAAACATTCACCTGACTAGCCATCACAGAGGTCGACCAGTGTGGAATGACGATATAGCTGCCTTTTGCCCGCCCATAGATGGGCCGGCTGGCCTGAGTGTAGCTGGAGCTGCATTAGGCAGTTTTACAACGACGGGCGCTCTATTATCAGGTGCCAAACAAGCGACAGAAGCACTTGAAGAATTGGGGTTTAAAACAAAGAAAGCTGTTCTCCCAGAGGCAGAGGGAACCATTACTAAAATGACCCCATTTTGGTATGTTGAAGGGTGCACAAGAGCGTGGCTGGATCAGCAGAACGACGTCACTGTGAAAGATGTCAAACTTTCACATCAAGAAAACTTTGTAAGTGTTGAGCATCTGAAAAGATACACCACTTTAGGGATGGCCACTGATCAAGGAAAAACTTCAAATATGGGTGGTTTAGCCATTATGGCCGAACTGACTGGAAAAACCATACCACAGGTAGGCACTACAATCTTTCGCCCGCCTTACACCCCCACAGCAATTGGAGCATTTGCAGGCAGGGATCGTGACAAAGATTTTCGTCCAATCCGTAAAACACCAAGTCACAAGTGGGCTGAAGAACAGGGGGCAGTTTTTGTTGAGGTTGGTATGTGGCTGCGGGCTCAATGGTTTCCGAAATCAAACGAAAGACATTGGCGTGAAAGCGTAGATAGAGAAGTCCTGGCGACCCGAAATTCTGTCGGAATATGCGACGTAACAACCTTGGGAAAAATAGACGTACAGGGCTCTGACGCAGCAATATTTCTTAATAAAATATATGCAAACGGATTTGCAAAACTCGCTATTGGAAAGACCCGGTACGGATTGATGTTGCGCGAGGATGGCATCGTAATGGATGACGGCACAGCCGGACGGTTAGCTGAAGACCACTTTGTTGTAACTACAACAACTGCCAACGCCGTACCAGTTTATCGCCACATGGAATTCGCGCGGCAATGCCTCTGGCCAGATCTTGATGTGCAATTGATCTCAACTACGGAGTCATGGGCTCAATATGCCGTCGCTGGGCCTAATGCCCGAAGGTTATTACTGAAGGTAGTTGACCCTAGCTTTGATATTTCTAACGAAGCTTTTCCCTTCATGGGCTGCGCAAATATAACTGTTTTTGGCGGCTTAAGAGCAAGACTATTTAGGATTTCTTTTTCTGGTGAATTAGCTTTCGAAATTGCTGTCCCAACTCGTTACGGAGATGCCATGATGCGGCGCCTAATGAAGGAAGGTGAAGAGTTTGATGTGACACCTTATGGGACAGAAGCACTCGGCGTAATGCGCATAGAAAAAGGTCACGCAACCGGAAACGAATTAAACGGTACCACTACAGCCCTTAATCTTGGAATGGGTTTAATGGTATCAAAAAAGAAAGATAGCATTGGCTCCACGCTATCGGAGCGTGTCGGAATGAACCCAGAGGATGCATTGAAATTAGTAGGGTTCAGACCAGTTAACCCTAAAGATCCAGTTCCAACAGGCAGCCATTTAATGACGAAAGGCGACCCCGTAGACGCAGCACATGATCAGGGGTATATAACTTCAGCGTGCTACTCACCAAATTTAGGTTACTCTATTGCAATTGGTTACCTGAAATCTGGTGACACTCGCAAAGGTGAAATAATGCGGCTTGTAAGTCCATTAGCTGGGTATGACCACGAGGTTGAGGTAGTTAGTGCACATTTCTTAGATCCAGAAGGGGAGCGAATGCGTGCATAATTTATCAGCAATTACCGCTCTTAATGGAACTGAACCACGTATCGACCAACAGGGTCCAATCACGCTCACTGAAGAACCAAATTTTGCGATGGCTACAGTCGCAGCTCGCAATGGTGGCCAACGCGCTACTATGTCGGCAATTCGCCGTATTATTGGCTCTAACGCTCCAAAGCCTGGCCAGTTTTCAGGTGACAATGTTACTGCTTTTTGGATGGGTCCAGATCAGTGGATGTTAGAAGCACCTTACCACAGTCACGAAATGTTATTTGAGCAAGTAATAGTGGAAGTTAAGGGGAAGGCATCAGTTACCGAGCAGTCAGATGGTTGGTGTCGATTTGATATGCGCGGAATAGGCTTAGCCTCAGTTATGGAACTCCTCTGCCCCATTAACATGACAAAATTTAAAACAGGCGATGCTATACGAACCAGCATAGATCATTTGGGGTGTTTTGTTGTTTGTAGAAATCTAGAACACTTATCCATAATTGGCCCTCGCTCTTCAGCCCAGTCGCTTCATCACACATTATTAACTGCAATGACTTCAGCATATTAATAAATTTCTGTGAATTTTAATAAAAAAAACGACGCTCAAGAGCGCCGTTTTAAGTTATTGCAAAAGTTTCGGGAGGAATATTTTGCTACAGCGTGCGTAACCCATCCTGCAGTCAGTCAACAACATACAAAATTGCAAATCCGTTATGCAGTGAAATCATAGATTGATATTGGTTTAAACGGGAAGGCTTAAGACCAAATAAAGCTTTCAAATGCTTTACTGTTATTTAAAAAATAGTTGAAATCTACGTTTCCCATACTCTTATTTTAGACCTTTTTAAATAGAAGGTAGTGAGATATTATCCTGCACGCGGTATAGATTAATGCGACGACGATCCTCCTGTGGAGAAATTCCAAATGCAATTCGGTAATGTTGAACCATAGGGGTCGTTGATCCATACCCCACTTGCAATGCAATTTGGGCCATACTGTCTTTAGAATACATAACTAATTGGCGTGCCGCATTCATGCGCATAGATCGATAATAATGTGATGGACTTTGACCAGTTTCTTTTTTGAAACTCCTTTCAATTTGTCGGGCAGAAACTCCTACGTCAGACGCCACCTTTGCCACAGATACGGGCTCACCCAAATTCGCAGCAAATACAGCTACAGCCTTAGCCACTACGGGGGGCAGTGTCGCATCTGTAGAGGATTGGCGATATGTCGGTATACTCTGGCGTACACCCTCGCCTCGCATCAAGGGGTGCTGAAACCAACACGCAACCTCAGTAGCGACGTTTGAACCAAGGCTGTCTTCAATCAGTTGTAATGATAAATCAAATGCAGCTGCAGCACCCGATGCTGTGCAGCTACGCGCAGACAACTCAATCACTTGATTTGAGGCAGAAATTTCAGGGAACTCAGATCTAAACGCCGCGTCGTAACACCAATGCACAGAAACCCTCTGCCCAGCCATCACTCCCGAACGAACCAGTGGGAAAACTCCACCACTGATACCTCCTAGCATAGTGCCATGCCGTGCCAAATTTCGTAGA
>Ga0115569_10003259_pt1 | contig 12041 bp, 10 predicted proteins | sample COGITO_mtgs_1205_2_FD_87295 | JGI IMG/M metagenome (GOLD analysis project Ga0115569, IMG submission 87295) | Pelagic marine microbial communities from North Sea - COGITO_mtgs_120503 | ecosystem: Environmental > Aquatic > Marine > Epipelagic | place: Germany:Helgoland, sampling site Kabeltonne...
CCTGCATTCGCAATGAACGCAGATATTAGCCAGTCATTTGCTTACTTCTTTGGAGGTACATCTTTGTTAATTATGGTAGGTGTTGTTTTAGACACATTACAGCAAATTGAAAGTCATTTATTAAACCGTCATTATGATGGATTAATGAAAGGAGGAAGAATAAAAGGGCGTTCTACTTCATCGGCAGTGTCGATGCAGCAGTCGCTTTAATTTTTGGTCGTATGGTTTTCTATAAGACTAAAGAAGAAATTGAACTATTAAGAGAAAGTTCTTTACTTGTTGGAAAAACTTTAGCAGAAGTTGCTAAGCTCATTAAACCGGGTGTAACTACTCTTCAATTAGATAAAATTGCGGAAGAGTTTATTCGAGATAATGGGGCTGAACCTGGATTCTTAGGATACGGTGGATTTCCGAATACGTTATGTACTTCGGTAAATGAAGCGGTTGTTCACGGAGTTCCAAATGACAAACCACTGGTGGATGGAGATATTGTATCTGTCGATTGCGGTACGTTGATGAATGGGTTTTATGGAGACTCAGCTTACACCTTCGAAATCGGAGAGGTAACGCCAGAGATTCATAAACTACTTGAAGTAACCAAAGAATGTTTGAATAAGGCTGTGGAAGCAGCGGTATCAGGCAATAGAATTGGTGACATTGGGTATGCCGTTCAAAAACACGCAGAAGATAATGGATATGGTGTAGTTAGAGAATTGGTTGGTCATGGATTAGGGAGAGGGTTGCACGAAAAACCAGAAGTGCCAAATTATGGTAGGAGAGGTAGAGGACTAAAAATGAAAGAAGGTTTAGTTATCGCTATCGAACCAATGATTAATTTGGGAGTTAAGGAAGTGTCTCAATTAGAAGATGGATGGACAATTGTCACAAAAGACAGAAAGCCATCGGCGCATTTTGAACACGACGTAGCAATAGGAAAAGGTAAAGCAGAAGTTTTGTCAACATTTAAATATATTGAAGAAGTATTAAATAAAAATTAGAATGGCTAAACAAGCGTCTATAGAGCAAGATGGAACAATTATCGAAGCGTTGTCAAATGCAATGTTTCGTGTAGAGTTAGAAAATGGACATATTCTTACGGCTCATATTTCAGGAAAGATGAGAATGCACTATATTCGCATCCTTCCTGGAGATAAGGTAAAGGTAGAAATGTCGCCATATGATTTAACAAAAGGAAGAATTTCGTTTAGATATAAGTAATCTGGACGAATCGGAATACATAAAACAAAAGAGATGAAAGTAAGAGCATCAGTAAAGAAAAGATCATCCGACTGCAAAATTGTACGCAGAAAGGGTAGGTTGTACGTTATTAACAAAAAGAATCCTAAATTCAAACAACGTCAAGGATAGAAAACAGTAAGTATTATGGCAAGAATTGCAGGAATAGATGTACCAGACAACAAGAGAGGTGTAATAAGTTTAACTTACATCTACGGTATTGGTAGAAGCACAGCGGCTAATATATTAGCTAAAGCAGGTGTAGACGAAAATATTAAGGTAGACGAATGGAACGATGATCAGATCGGAGCAATCCGTAATGTAATATCTGAAGAGTATAAGGTTGAAGGATCTTTGCGCTCTGAAATCCAGTTGAATATCAAGCGTTTAATGGATATTGGATGTCAAAGAGGGATACGTCATAGAAATGGCTTACCTTTGCGCGGCCAAAGAACAAAAAACAACGCGAGAACTAGAAAAGGAAAAAGAAAAACTGTTGCTAATAAGAAAAAAGCAACTAAGTAATAAATAAGCTTAATTATGGCTAAGTCAGTAAAAAAGAAGAAGAAAGTTAAAGTTGATCCTGTTGGACAAGCGCACATTCAGGCTTCATTTAATAACGTTATCATATCATTATGTAACGCAAGCGGTCAGGTAATATCTTGGTCTTCTGCCGGTAAAATGGGTTTTAGAGGATCTAAAAAGAATACACCTTATGCTGCACAAGTAGCAGCTGAAGATTGTGCGAAGGAAGCATTTGATTTTGGATTACGTAAAGTTAAAGTTTATGTAAAAGGACCTGGATCTGGTAGAGAGTCTGCTATCCGTTCTCTTCATAACAATGGAATTGAGGTAACAGAGATTAATGATGTTACACCTCAACCACATAATGGTTGTCGTCCACCGAAAAGACGTAGAGTTTAATTATTAGAAAATTATTATAAGATGGCAAGGTACACAGGACCCAAATCGAAAATTGCAAGAAAATTCAAGGACCCTATTTTTGGTGCTGATAAAACTTTGGAGAAGAAAAATTATCCTCCAGGGATGCACGGACAAGGTAGAAGAAGAGGAAAACAATCTGAATATGCAGTTCAATTAGCTGAAAAGCAAAAAGCAAAATATACTTACGGTATTTTAGAACGTCAATTTTCTAACCTATTTAAGAAAGCAAGTTCTAAATCTGGTATTACAGGTGAACTTTTACTACAATTGTGTGAATCACGATTAGACAACGTTGTATATAGATTAGGAATTGCACCTACTCGTGATGCAGCTCGTCAATTTGTTTCTCACCGTCACATAACAGTAAACGGTCAGATTGTTAATATCCCTTCTTATTCAATTAAGGTAGGAGAAGTTATCGCGGTACGTGAAAAATCTAAATCATTAGAAAAAGTAACACTTTCATTAGCTAATAGAACTTCTTATGATTGGTTAGATTGGAATTCTACTGAAATGTCAGGAGAGGTGAAAATCATTCCTACAAGAGATCAAATTCCAGAAAACATTAAAGAGCAACTTATCGTTGAATTATACTCTAAGTAATAGAGGTTAACAAATTAAAACTATAAAAATGGCAATTTTAGATTTCCAAAAACCAGATAAAGTAATCATGATAGATTCTACGGACTATCATGGAAAATTTGAGTTTCGTCCACTTGAACCAGGATATGGTATCACAGTAGGTAACGCACTTCGAAGAATTCTTTTAAACTCTTTAGAAGGGTTTGCAATTGCTTCTGTTAAAATAGAAGGGGTTGATCATGAATTTGCAACTATCAAAGGTGTGGTTGAAGATGTAACTGAAATTATTTTGAATTTGAAGCAAGTGCGTTTCAAAAGACAAATTGAGGACACGGATTACGAAAAAGTTGTTATTACATCAGCAGGTCAAGAGACCTTGACTGCAGGGGATATAGGGAAATTTACATCTGCATTTCAAGTATTGAACCCGGAACATGTACTTTGTCGCATGGATTCTTCAGTGAAATTGAATATTGAAATTACCATTAATAAAGGTAGAGGATATGTTCCTTCTGAAGAAAACAAATTGACGAATGCATCTGCAGGAACAATTTTTGTTGATTCTATTTATACTCCAATTAAAAACGTTAAGTATACTATTGAGAACTTTCGTGTGGAGCAAAAAACGGATTACGAAAAATTAGTAATGGAAATTGATACGGATGGATCAATAAACCCAAAAGATGCATTAAAAGAATCAGCAAGAATCTTAATTCACCACTTCCAATTATTCTCAGATGAGAGAATCACATTGGATGATGATGAAAGAGCTGAATCTGAAGAGTTTGATGAAACTTCATTACACATGCGCCAGTTGCTTAAAACAAGATTGGTTGATATGGATTTATCTGTAAGAGCACTGAACTGCTTAAAAGCTGCAGATGTTGAAACACTAGGAGAATTAGTTTCTTATAACAAAAATGATTTGTTGAAGTTTAGAAACTTTGGTAAAAAGTCATTGACTGAGTTGGAAGACTTAATTGAGTCAAAAGGACTTTCTTTCGGAATGGATGTTGCGAAATATAAGTTAGATAGAGAATAAAAAAATACGTGTTTGATGGAGAGGTTAATCCTCATACCTAGAACATAAAATTGAATTGAAATGAGACACGGTAAAAAAGTTAATCACTTAAGCAGAACAAGTTCACACAGAAAAGCTATGTTAGCAAACATGGCGTGTTCACTTATTGAGCATAAAAGAATTAACACTACAATAGCGAAAGCAAAAGCACTTAAAAAGTTTGTTGAGCCTTTGATTACAAAATCGAAGTCAGATACAACTCATTCGAGACGAATGGTTTTTAAAAGCTTAAGAAGCAAACAAGGAGCTGCTGAATTATTCAGAGATGTTGCGCCAAAAATTGCTGATAGACCAGGAGGTTACACAAGAATAATCAAATTAGGAAGCAGATTGGGTGATAATGCCGAAATGGCAATGATCGAATTAGTTGACTTTAATGAGTTATTACTTGAAGGTGCTGCTCCGAAGAAAAAATCAAGAAGAAGAGGAAAGAAAAAAGCTGAAGGTGCAGTAGCTGAAACAGCAGAGGTTGTAGAAGAAGTTAAAACTGAGGTAGTCGAAGAAGTTAAAGAAGAGACTAAAGTAGAAGAAGCTGTCGTAACTGAAGAAGTGAAAGAGGAAAAAGTTGAAGAAGTAGTAGCTGAAGCAACTGAAGAGGTTGTTGAAGAAAAAGCTCCAGAAGCTAAGACTGAAGAACCTGCTCCAAAAGAAGAGGAAGAGAAGAAAGAAGAGGGGGACGATAAAAAAGAAGAATAGGAATTTATGATTCTTAATTTATATAAAAGGGACAACATTTATGTTGTCCCTTTTTTTGTTAATAATTTTTTATTCTTGTTTATATAAAAAGATAAATAAAATTAACAACATCACTATTTTTGTGCTATGATTCAAAAAGAGATTACAACGGTTTTATTATTAGCAGATGGAACTGTTTTTTATGGAAAATCATGTGGTGCTATTGGTACTACAACTGGAGAAATTGCTTTTAATACTGGGATGACCGGTTATCAAGAGATTTTTACGGACCCTTCCTATTATGGACAAATAGTTGTTATGGCAACTTCGCATATTGGAAATTATGGTGTACAAGCGCATGAAGTTGAATCAAATAGCGTTAAGATAAAAGCATTGGTAACAAAGAAGTTTTCTCAAACACATTCGCGATATGGGGAAACGAGTTCTTTACAAGAATATCTAGAGAAAGATGGTGTTGTAGGGATAATGGATGTTGACACCCGTGCATTGGTTCGCTACATTAGAGATAATGGAGCTCAAAATGCTATTATATCTTCTGAAACAACGGATATTGAAAGTTTAAAAGCCCAATTAGATAAGTTACCATCTATGAAAGGTATGGAACTTGCTTCTAAGGTGTCAACAAAAGAGGCATATACTTTAGGAAAAGAAGATGCAAGCTATAGAGTGGCGTTATTAGATTTAGGTGTAAAGAAAAACATTGTACGATGTTTAACTGATAGAGATTGTTTGGTGAAGGTTTTCCCATACAATACCTCATTTGAAACAATTAAAGAATGGAACCCGGATGGGATTATGCTGTCTAATGGACCTGGTGATCCAGAACCATTGGAAGATGTAATTAATACGGTGAAGCAATTAGTAGATGCAGATTACACAATTTTTGGAATTTGTTTAGGCCACCAAATGTTAGCATTAAGCCAAGGTCTTACCACAAAAAAGATGTACAATGGGCATAGAGGAATCAACCATCCAATAAAAAACAATATTACTGGAAAGTGCGAAGTTACTTCGCAAAACCATGGGTTTGTTGTTGACATGGAGGGTGCAAATGCAAATGATAATATTACGGTAACACATACACATTTGAATGACGGAACGCTTGCAGGTATTTCAATAAATAACAGAAGCGCATTTTCTGTTCAATATCATCCAGAAGCAAGTCCTGGATCTCATGATTCAAGATATTTGTTTGATCAGTTTATTGAAAATGTAAAGTTAAAGAAACAAGAGTTAGTAAAGAGTTAAACTAAGCAGCGCATTATTACGCTGCTTTTTTTTAAAGCAAAAACAATGGCATACATCGCAAAAATTCAGGCAAGACAAATTTTAGATTCAAGAGGTAATCCAACGATTGAGGTAGAAGTATTTACAGATGATGGCAGTTTTGGTAGAGCGGCTGTTCCATCTGGAGCGTCTACAGGGGTTCATGAAGCCATGGAGCTTAGAGACAATGACAAAGGAGTTTACATGGGGAAAGGTGTTCTCAAAGCAGTTGATAATGTGAACGCAATTTTAAATGATGAGCTGAATGGTGGTTATATTTTTGATCAAAATTTAATTGATCGGGTAATGATTACTTTAGATGATACAGAGAACAAAGCTAAACTAGGAGCAAATACTATTTTAGGAGTTTCTTTGGCTGTGGCAAAGGCAGGAGCGCAAGCAAGTGGATTGCCATTGTATAAATATATTGGAGGAATTAATGCCAATACACTTCCAGTTCCAATGATGAATATCTTGAATGGAGGTTCTCATGCCGATAATAAAATTGATATACAGGAATTTATGATCATGCCTTTCGGTGCCCATACTTTCAGTGAGGGTTTACAAATGGGAACGGAAGTATTTCATACATTGAAAAGTGTATTGAAAGACAAAGGGATGAGTACTAATGTTGGCGATGAAGGTGGATTCGCTCCAAATTTAGGCTCTAACGAAGAAGCTATAGAAGTTGTTATTCAGGCGATAGAAAAAGCAGGATTCAAACCTGGAGAGGACATTCATATAGCATTGGATGCTGCTGCATCTGAATTCTACAACAAAGAAGATAAAATGTATCACTTTCAATCAACAGGAGATGTTTTAAGTTCGGATGATATGGTTGCATTTTGGGCAGATTGGAAAAAGAAATACCCTATTGTTTCCATTGAAGATGGATTGGATGAAGATGATTGGAATGGTTGGAAAAAGCTAACAGATTCTATTGGTGATAAATGCCAAATTGTTGGGGATGATTTATTTGTAACAAACGTAAAAAGATTAGCAAAAGGAATTGAAACGAATACAGCAAATTCTATTTTGATAAAAGTAAATCAAATAGGAACACTTACGGAAACGATAGATGCAGTTAATTTAGCTACAAGAAATTCTTATACTTCGGTAATGAGCCATCGAAGTGGAGAAACGGAAGATACATTTATTGCTGATTTAGCGGTAGCATTAAACACCGGTCAAATTAAAACAGGTTCTGCATCACGTTCTGATAGAGTTGCTAAATACAACCAATTATTAAGAATCGAACAAGAATTAGGTAAAATGGCATACTACCCTGGTAAAAACTTCAAGTATTTATAGTTACTAATACATACTTATTGTTAAAAAAGGTTTCCATCCCGATAGCTATCGGTAGGAAACCTTTTTTATGGGATAAAGAACAATAAATAAGGATAAAGACCCCTTTTGTAAGGGTGAAGGCTCAATAAATTGGTTTAACCAAAAAAAATATACGATATTTAGGGCAACCTTTGTGAAGTTAGTCGTTAAAAGGTCAACAACTTAGCCAATATACCATGAAACAAGTTATTTATACTTTCGCTTTCTTCCTGCTAATTCTTCCTACTTCTAGCTACAGTCAAGGTAATCTTACAGAAGAAGAAGCTACATCTTATGCTGAAAGATTTAATCAAGCAGGCGGGACGTATCAAATTCAAATTATTGATTCAAGAGAAAAACCAGCAATAAAAATTTCTTTAATAGACCAAATAGACGCTGTTAGAAAAGAAAATGATGTGTCATATATATCGGTTAAAGACAATATCAGAATAAAGGTGTTGCCAATTTCGGTAATTAATTCTCCCGATTTTACGGCAGTAGAAAGAGTTGTTTATTTGAATTCATCTGACATATAAGTTTTAATAATGAAAAAGGCTTTAATTTTTATAGTTTTTACAGTTTCAAGTTTCATTTTATTTGGTCAATCAAATGATTGCGCAACAGCAACAGTACTTGATCTTTCTACTGGAAATGCATGTATTACTGGTACAACAGTGAATGCAACAAGTGCCAATATATTATACGGTACAGCACCATGTAACGCTTCTTCGGTTAACGAAGTTTGGTATACTTACGTGACAAGTGGTCCAATAAATGATTATACAATAACCCCTCAAGGATTAACCAATGCTGAAATTATATTGTATAGTACTTCCTGTGGAGGTCAACTAGAAGGTTGTTCTACTGCAAATGGAACAGGGGTTTTAACAGATAATTTGGGACTTACATCTGGTACTCAGATTTGGATTGGGGTAGCTACTAATGGAGGGACTGAAGGAGGTTTTGAGTTATGTGTTTCTTCAACTGCAGCCCCTGCAACTGGAGGTAATTTATGTAATACTGCCATTCCAGTATGTGATCCTACTACGACAATAAATATTGATATGTCTACTTTAACAGCCTCAGGAGCAGATCCAGGTTGTTTTGGTACACCACCACAACAGGACGTTTGGTTTGAGTTTACAGTTCTTGTATCTGGAACTTTAGAATGGCAAGGTTTACCAGTTGGTATAACTGCTGGAGTGGAGTTAGATTGGGCAATGTATGATATTTCAGGAGGCTGCCCAGGAACAGAATTTGATTGTAATTATAATTGGACTATGGGTGATGGAGATCCTTCTGGAGTCTCCTCAAACCCGCCAAACGGACCTAATACAAACGAATTTAATGCACCCTTGAATTTAATAGCTGGAAATACATATGCTATTTTAATAGATTATTTTACCGGAGGTGCTACTGGCACAATGGATTTTTCAATATTAGGAGGTACGGCAATTATTTCCCCAGTAGTAGATTTTACAATTAGTCCAACCACAATCACATGTGCACCATCTGTAGACATAACAATTACAGACAATAGTATAGGTACTCCTGATTGGGATTTCGGAAACGGAAATACATACACTGGGAATAACCCTCCTACCCAGACGTATCCTGCATCTGGAACTTATGCAATTACAGCTACAATTAATGGTGCATGTACATCTACAATGACAGAGTTTGTGCAGGTATTTGGACCCTTAGTTAGTGTTCCTGATTTTACAAATGAAACGTGTATCGGAGATTGTGATGGAGATGCATCTGTAACAATGTCAGGAGGAAGTGGTACCTACGATTATTCTTGGGCTCCAAATGGAGAAACAACTAATTCAATAACTGGATTATGTAGTGGCCCCTTTTCAGTAACTATATCTGATGCGATTTGTAATACATCCATAACTGAAAATTATACAATTGGCGGAACTAATTGTGCTACATGTTTATTAACGAATATGACTTCGCTTACTTCAGCTTGCGACCCAGCAACAGATACATATACTACAAGTGGTATAGTTGAATTTACAGACCCGCCATTAACAGGAACACTTACTGTTTCTGATTGTAATGGAAATCAACAAGTTTTTACTGCTCCTTTTACAAGTCCAATCAATTATAACCTGACAGGTCAAACAGCAGATGGACTTGCCTGCGATATTACTGCAGTATTTTCAGATGATGTTACTTGTACGCAAACGTTAAATCCAACTGCCCCAATTTGCTTATGTAACATGGATAACTTCTTTGCGTCTATTGGTTCGTGCGATGGTATACTAAATACATTTCAAGTAACGGGCGATATGGCATTTACCTCTGACCCTGGAACAGGGTTTTTAATTGTAGAAGTTGATAATGGAACAACCGTTTATGACACAATAATAAATCCACCTTTTACGAGTCCACAGACTTACAGTATCTCTGGTATTCCTGCCGATGGTTCTGGAATTACTGTAACGGTATATTTTTCTGCAGACCCTACTTGTACTGCAACACTAAGCAGTAATGCGCCAGCAGATTGCTCTTGTGCTGCAGATGTTGGAACGTTTACAACCAATAGTAATGTGATATGTTTCGGAGATCAAGTTAACATAACAAGTAACTTGGATGGAACACCTCCAGGTGAGGCAACAAATCCACCAGGACCAACTTATGATCCAGGGATAATTTACTTAGCATATACTTGCCCTCCTTCTGTTTTTCCACCAGATGATTTATGGGATGTAAATGGCGATCCCGTTGATCCTTGTTTAATAGGTGTAGTTAGTTTTGGAAATGATTATTCAGATCCAAATTCAAATGGCGCTCCACCGAATTATGGTCTGCCATATACTGATAACACAATCTACTATGTGCCAATTACTGGGTATAGCTTAGTGGATGGCTTCTATAGTTATACAAATACAAATGTTTCTTGTTATGATATGGGTGCTCCTATTGCAGTTCAATATCTGCCTGAAGTAATTGGAACTCCAACGGAAGATTGTTTTGCTGGAACAGTAACTCTAGTCGTTAGCGGTGGTTTACCTGCTATTGATGGTTCGCTATTTACAGGGTCCAATCTTGTTCCTGGTGCCGCTTCATTTACAAATGGAACTGCAGCTGATGGAGGAAGTATTTTAGTATCAGGATTATTAGATGGTGATAACTACTCTTTTGATATTGCCGATGCAAATGGATGCCCAATTACAATATCTGGAACATTTACTGGAGTTCCAGTTGCTAATGCCGGAACAGATGCTACAAGTTGTACTTTGTCTTATACTCTTAACCCAACGGTGAGTTTTGGAATAGGAACTTGGACGGGACCAGCAGGTGCAACTTTTACACCGAATGCGAATACAGCCAATGCAACAGTTACAGTACCTGGAGAAGGGGCTTATTCTTTTACTTGGACCGAGGATAATGGAGGAGGATGTTTAACTGCTGATGTAGTTGCCATCAATTTCTCTAACCTATCTCAATCATTTGTAGAAAACTGTCCTTCTACATTAACTTCAACAGTAACCGGAGGTTATATAGGTACAACTGGATTTAACACAGCCTCAAACTTATTGCCAGCGACAGCCTTTTTTGTGAATACTACTGCTGCAAATGGAGCAACGATTGTTGTGGATGGATTAGCTACAGGTGATATGTATTCATTTGATATTACTGATGACAATGGATGTGTTGTAACTGTTTCTGGTGGCCCTTATGTGGGTACGCCTGTTGCCATTGCGGGACCTGATGATGTTAGTTGTGTCTTGAATTACACGTTAGCAGCAACGGCTAGTTTTGGAACAGGAACATGGACTGGACCTGTAGGTGCAACATTTGCTCCAAATGCTAATGTTGCTAATGCTTTAGTTACCGTGCCTTCCGAAGGTTCTTATACATTTACTTGGACTGAAGATGGTGGAGCGGGATGCCTAAGCTCTGATGATGTTGTTATCTCTTTTTCAAATATGAGTCAGACATTTGTTGAAGATTGTCAAGGACCTACGGTAACTGCAACTATCTTGGGTGCATTTACTGGTACATCTGGTGTTGTTTCTGCTTCAAATTTATTGCCTGGTAATGCAAGTTTTGTTAATGCAACTGCTCCAAATGGTGGTGATATTGTGATTAATGGTTTATTAGAGGGAGATATGTATTCGTTTGATATTACCGATGACAATGGATGCGTTATTACTGTATCCGGAGGTCCTTTCGTTGCAGTTCCAATTGCAAACGCAGGAACGGATGATGACGTTTGTGGATTAACATACGCACTTGCTCCTACGGTAAGCTATGGTGTTGGAACATGGACAGGAACTGGAGTCACCTTTACTCCAAACGCTAATACTCCAGGTGCTACAGCTACTGTTACAGCAGCAGGGGCATACACATTTACTTGGACCGAAGATAACGGTAATGGTTGTGTAAGTGCGGATGATATTGTAATCCAATTTTCAGACCTTAGTTATGTAAATGCTGTTGTTCAGTCAACTTGTGGGAATGCAGATGGTGAGATATTGTTAACCGCAAGTAATGGTATTTCACCTTATTCTTATTCTATTGATGGTGGAGCTACATTCACAAACACAACGGGTAACTTTAACGGGTTATTAGCATCAACATACGATGTGTCTGTTCAAGATGCTTTGGGGTGTATTGTAACTGGAACAGTTTCTGTAACGGACCAAGGAGGACCAGTAATTAATAGTGTTACACCTATATCTCCATTGTGTAATGGTACATGTGATGGATCTTTATCTATTGATGCTACTGGAGCGACTCAATTTAGTGTCGATGGTGGAGCAACGTTCCAAGGTATAAATACATTTACTAATTTATGCGCTGGAAATTACGATATAATGGTTGAGAATGCAATTGGTTGTCAAGCAACATCATCAACTGTATTAAATGACCCTCTTGCTTTATCATACGC
>Ga0115569_10003263_pt1 | contig 12033 bp, 10 predicted proteins | sample COGITO_mtgs_1205_2_FD_87295 | JGI IMG/M metagenome (GOLD analysis project Ga0115569, IMG submission 87295) | Pelagic marine microbial communities from North Sea - COGITO_mtgs_120503 | ecosystem: Environmental > Aquatic > Marine > Epipelagic | place: Germany:Helgoland, sampling site Kabeltonne...
ACAGAATCATCAACTTCCCCATCTGCACCACGCACTGCAAAATCGGAGAGGTTTTTCGCACCGCCAAAACCTCCTGGAAATACAATCGCATCAAATTCCGCAGGATCATACTCAGCCAGTTCGGAAAGCTTTTCGGCCCCCCTCGAGATTCGGGCACTCTCCACAAACACATTTCGGTTAACTCCACTCTCCACCTCACCGGTCAAATGATCAACCACATGCATTTGTTCAACATTCGGAGCAAAGCAATGCCAGGTCGCACCTTCCTCCTCGATTGCTAAAAGAGTCAATACTGCCTCATGAATTTCTGTTCCGTCAAACACTCCGCAACCAGAAAGAACTACCGCAATTCTTTTTCCATCTTCATTCATAATCTATAAATTTTTTAATATTGAAAATAACCTACGCAAAACCTTAACGAACAACATTATTTGAATTCAATCCAAATAAAATCAATTTCCTCAATAATGTAATTTAAATTCACAGGCTTGGACTTTTAGGACGCAGTTCCAAATAGATATCGAAATACTTTTTTAAATCCTCAGCCAACGCATATCCAAATCCACGACCAACTAAAATAATCTTTCGGCCTTTATCCCCAGTATCCTGACAAAAATGTAACCTTTCCCAACTCTCCTTTTTGCTTTCTTCAAACCATTCATTAATTCTTAATATATGAATCAAATCATAAGCCATAGACGAGCGAGACGGACGTACAACTCGGCAACTCATGAAACTTTTATCGAGTCGGTTTTCAAAGCGTTCTTCTGATAAATAGAATTTTTTCTTCTTTCTTAACTCGTTCCTTAATGAACTGAATTTCCTTGGGGGTAGGATGGATGTTTTTTCAAAGACAATTCTCCATTCATCTTCGTTCTGAGGAATTAGTCCAACCTCCAAGTTAAAAAAATCTGCCCATGTCAGTTGATTTTTTTTATTCGTTCCTAAGTTATTCAATCCCAACTGTGCATAGTTCATGAAAAAACCTCCGCTCATTTCAAAAGAACCATTTAATCCCCACTTTCTATGCAAAGTTCGTAAGTCTGCATTTATATTTTTGATTAAGTCACTCTTCATCAGAAAGCACTTTCTATATTACGATCCCTCAATCAAATTTTTTTAAATTATAAACATTGCATGACTCACCCGCTTGATTCATCGCCCATTGCACCCACGAAATAGTTATTGGTTTAACTAAAGTCATGCAAAGAACATCACTCCCGGTAAATGAACCCTCATATCTTTTAAGACTCCCCAAAACATGCCCGCACTTTGGATCATCCGTTCCTAATTTTAGTTTATCCACTAAGTGAACAAAACGGGCGGCTGGTAAATAATTATGGGCTAAGTTATCATAAAAAAATTCATCGTACACAGGTTCGTCTAATTCATCTACCGAAAGTCCGTTTGTAATTTTCTCAAGACCACTAAGTAATTCATCTTCTGTATATCCTTGGTATTCGGTGTAATATTCCCTCCATGATGGTGGCTCTGGGTAATGATCAAGTGGCCTGCCCAAATGTAAAACATCACTATTATCCAAATAAATATCATGTTTTGCATTTTTTTGATTTTCTAAAAAAGGAGTCCCTCTTCGTTCATAATGCCCAAGAGCTTTTTCAACAAATACATCAGGAATAAAACCACTGGAATTAGAATTAAGATTACCGCGAATAAAATAGTATTCACTCATCATCGCCCTCCTCATCATCATCACAATCTAAACTGCTTTCATTCCCTTCAACATCATAGCCCCAGTTAATCTCTGAACGCCATGCCCACGGATTCTTTACAATCCCTGAATCTATACAATCCGCCCATCCCTGCAAATACATGGCATCCCGGTCCCAATGGTTAATAATCACATTCTTCAAGCCACCTTCTATCTCAACGCCGTCAGGCAGATCTCCAATTGCCACATCAAGGTAGCCCTCCACATCATTGCTGTCGTAGGATGCAGTCACTACATACCTTTCATAATAAGGAATCCATGAAATGTAATATTTCACTGGCCAGCTAAAACCCGGGCCTGAGTCTGCCCAGTTAATCGAGACAACAAGCACGGGATCACTCCGAAAATCACGTAAAGGAAGGACCCCACTGTTCTCTTTTTGTCTTGTATGAAAAACCTGTCCATCCTCATAACTTCCCCATACAGGCAAGTCGGATCGGATTGGAGCTAAGGCTATTCGTGCAACTGCATTGCTTAAAGCCTGCAATTCGCTTCTATCCCCACGGCCTGGCCGACAAATAATCCCATTTTCAGACTCCTTATATTCGTCTTCAAAAGGAAGGGTTTCAAAGGGATCAAACTTACGGGCATCTTTGGGCAACTTATTTTTCAACTCCAAATACTCTGCCAAAATGGCATGCTCGCGGGGATGAAAATATTCTGTCTCTTTTTTTTCTTTGATACGATCGGTTGCTCCAGAGTTTTGCTGTAATCGATTTTCACTCATAGTTTTGGTCTCCTTTTATGCTGATTAAAATAAACTTATACCAAACATGCAGACCGATCTCGTGATTTACCATTCAAGTGAATGTCATAAGTGTCATAGTTCAGACTGAATACTTAGATCTGTTTGTCTAAAACAAAGGGATGCAATAGTATCAAAATCTTTAAATGAAACCTAAATCCTCTCTAAATCCGGTAACCCGAGTTAAAAAACCTGAACCATCAAAGGATAGTCCAGACTGGATTATTTGGGCCGCGTGGGCGGATCGAATCACCTTTGAAGAAATCAGGAAAGTTAGTGGCCTAACTGAAAGTCAGGTTATAGAGCGAATGCGGAAATCTCTGAAGGCAAGTAGCTTTCGCCTTTGGCGAAAACGGGCATCAACAAAAAGCATCAAGCATCAAAAATTATTTAAATACCGCAGGGAAAATAACCAAGCTTACCGGATTAAAAATTAATCCCTAAAGTATAGTTGAGCGAACTTCTTATCGAGTCGCTTAATAAAATTTAACCAACACTTGATCGTACCCCACCTGTCTCGTGTAGGATTTTTCCTTTTCCACCCGTGGTTTGTAAGAAATTAATTCCACACCGCTCACAAGATCAGATAATCCCTTGAGCAAACTTCTAATTATTAAGCGGGCTTGCGGAGCCCCCAAACAGCTATGTATACCATATCCGAACCCAATATGAGGATTCGGAACTCGATCCAGTATAACTTCATCAGGGTTTTTAAATACGGAACTGTCTCGATTTGCGGATGGCCAACATAAACCAATTCGGCTACCCGCATCAATCTCATGCTCCCCCACATTGGCAGCATGCGGACAGGTACGACTAATCGCAGTTAATGGACTGACATACCTGACAAACTCCTCGCATGCGGTCATGATATATTTTTCATCCTGCTTAAGAAACTGTAGAGCATCAGGGTGCTCGGCAAAATAAACAATGATACTACTTACAACATTGATTACGGTGTCCTTCCCTCCGGCAAAAGTCACATTGGCAATCCCTTGCTTCTCCTCAAAAGTTAGCTTCTTCCCCCGGCACTCTACCTCATTTAACATACTAAAAAAATCGTCCCCTGGATTCTGTTCCGCTTTTAAAAACTGCTCGGCAGTATAATCCTCCAACCCACTACCCTCAGTCAGTGCATGTAATCCCCATGACCTCCAGACCTCTGCTTCCTCCTCAGGAACATTTAACAAGCGTGCCAATGCTCGGCACTGTAATGGCAAAGCAAATTCATGAACTGCTTCCACTTCTTTATTGCTCAATAAATCAGCAACCATGGACTGAACCATTTCCGCCATTCCAAGCATATATTCAGTCTGTGTTGGACGTTTAAAAAAAGGTTCTACTAAAGCCCGATAATCCGTGTGATCGGGTGGATCCATCTCAATCGGAATCTGGCGCATCGAACGCAAACCTTCCTCGGAATGAGGAACCACCTTAAACGGATGATCACTGCTAAAACTTTGCCAATCCTTCACCGTTTTTCGCAAATCTTTTAGCCTAAGAACAAATGGAATTTTCTCTCCATTAAACTCAGTAATTTGAATGCCACTATTTTCACGGGCTTCACCAAATGGATCACATTTATAAGGCATAAGCCTTCTTTGCAACATCCCATTTAAAAGTCAAGGTTTGCATCTATTCTTATGGCTTAAAATTTGAGATCCTTGATTATTTTTTAAAAACTCAAACATTCTAAATCTATTCCAAACTGTATGCTTTTTGTGGAACTCGTCTAATAACTGTGTACCACGAATATCAAGTTAGAAATAAGTTTTAAAAGCCGATTTAATCATTGAGTTTTCAACCTAGGAAAAAGCTCGTTATCCAATCAATTTATTTAGTACAAATAACTATCAGACTACACTGGGTTACTGTTTTCGATATTTAATCAATTCCTGATTATAAAACATAGCCTTGAATTAATAGAATAAATCAAACAATATAGTCGAATAATTACGATAATGTTTAATGATTCGGTTATTCTTAATATTTATAATATCATGTACTTACCTTTTTGCTGAGTCGCATTATCGGGTTTGGACAGATGTGGATGGAAGAACAGTACGTGCTCGTTTTATAGCATTAAAAGGAAAATATGTTCTGATTGAAAGAGAGTCGGACAAAAGAAAAATGACTTTCCTAATAAGTCAACTTTCATCATACGACCAAAAAAGAATATCCGGACGCAATGGATACTCGGGTAGTTCATCGAACATAAAATCAATGAGCAGTAATGATTATAAAGGAATTCTCTTACGGCAAAAAAAATGGACCAACCAAGTCGGGGGTCGCTTTCAAAAATTTTTCTTCGCTTTCAAACTGGATAAAGTTGATAACGACCGGGATGGGTCTCCCGAAGGAAGTAAGGTAATTGTCCAACAGTTATGGTATGGAGGTCGCGAAAAGAATATTAAATCTAAAATTATTGACGAGCATGCCTGCGTGGGAAGTTGGACAGTGAATGACTCTGGCAGGTTGGAGGTTAGACTCGGTAAATGCTTTCCTGATAAAGATGCACACATTTATTATTATAATTACAGTCAGTATGGACATAGAGATTGGGCGGATGCAGGGTATCCACCTAGAACTCTTTGTGGAAATAAACGTGCCCATTCTCATAATTCATCGTGTGGATGTCCGTTCCAGGGAAATGGTGTCTGGAATTACCACAAAGGTTCAAATTCTTTTCGGGGATCTTCTAACAACGATACCTGGCAGGCTTCGATCTACCCTATGAGATAAAGTCATTGGCAGAATTTACTGCCAAATCCAATAAATAAAACGCGTATATGCTAAAGGGCATATACATGCAGGACGTAGGGGTAACTTGTAACGAAAAAAATTATCCATTGCAGGCAAGAAGCTTTCCACTCTAAACCATTTAACTTGCTACCTGATTTACATCTTTAGCGAAGCTTCACCCGGGATAAGTAAAATGAATATATAAATCCGGCACTTTCTCTATCTTGGTAAATAAATCCGCATTTGGTAATTTCAATGGAAAATATTTTAAGAGTTTTAGAATATATTTATTTTTCACTATGACACTTATGACATTCTGCTGACCTATCACTTCTAATAATTATTTGTTATTATATTTGTTATGAAAATCATTGAGAAATCTATTACCAAGCAAGAAGCCTGTCGTTTATGCACAAAAATCTACCACATTGCCCAGAGCAGACCACGTATTCGGGAACTCCTTAATTTAGACTGCGACCCTAAGCATTCGCCTCTCGCCCAGCAAGTTGCACAACAATTGGCTTACGGAAAACTTGTGGTGATTAATCGTTCAAATGGTGAAATCTTTACCAGTCGTAAAGAACAGGTGGACAAAGTACCCGACCTTGCATTAACACCCGCCGCTGATCCTGAAATAAAAATCCATTTGGTAGTTGGAGTATCCGAAGAAGCAATTGGTCCAATTCCACTCAATGAATTTGAAAAACTCCTTCCTACCATCGATCTGAACAATAGTTTCCTTTGGCACAAAGGAATTGAAACCTTTGTCAATCTGGCCGGGCTGAAAAGAAGACTGATTGGTTAATCAAATACTTACCGAACAAGCTCCAACAACCTCTGACAAAGAGATGCCGCGGTAAAGGGAGAGACTATATCATTTTTAACGGGAGCGAGTTCAACGACATCCATACCGACACATGTACGCCCTTTGAGAACGGAGCTTACTAAATCTATTGACTGATAATAATTCAACCCGCCCGGCACTGGGGTTCCAACTGCCGGCATAATGGAAGGGTCTAATCCATCCAAATCAAAGGAAATATATACAAGTTCTGGAAAATCATCGGGCAGTTCAACTGAGCTCGTATTGGAACGGACTAATTCCTCACCATCCCAAAAAAGGATCCCATTTGCTTTCCGGAAATCTCGCTCTTCTTCGCACATCGCACGTGCGCCAAGTGAGGCTAATTGATGCCCCTCATTCACCAATAGATTCATCACACTGGCATGGGAATGTGCATTGCCCAAATAATCCTTGCGAAGATCTGCATGCGCATCGACTTGAACAATCCCAATTTTCTTCCCCAGTACTTCGGAAATCCCACTCACTGTGGCCCAGGTTAAAGAGTGCTCACCCCCCAGAGTAAAAGGAAACTGATTATTCCGGACAATAGAACCCACCCGTTCTCTCAGTTCATGCAAACAATCCGCATGTTCCACCGAGCAATTAATTGCCTCCTGGGTAAAGATTCCTGCACTGCAAATATTTGATCTCTCCAACTCCTGGCTTGCCTCAATAATGGCTGCCGGTCCACCGGCTGTTCCCCGTCCATAAGAAACGGTTTTTTCCATCGGACATGGAATAATTTGAAACTTTGAAGATTCTCTCCCATTTTCCTCCTCCTTCAACTCCGACCCTAAAAACTGGATATTCTTATTTGTCATGATAAACGGTTCTCAAATTCCTCATAACCAAATTTTTTGATTATCGACAATTCATCGGTTTTTGAATTCCACAACGCAATCGATGGCAATGGGACTCCATTAAAAGTATTTGTTTTCACCATGGTGTAATGGGCTTGATCTAAAAATGCTACCCGGTCTCCGCGCTTAAGTTTCTTATCAAATCCATATTCCCCAAAACAATCCGCAGTCAAACAACTGGAACCACCCAGGAGATATCGATATTCCCCCTTATCTAGATCTCCCATCAGTGCCGGGCGATAAGGAGCCTCAATCACATCAGGAGCATGACAAGTTGCACTTACATCAAGTAATGCATGCTCTTTTCCCGCATTCATGGTATCAAGCACCTCACCCACAAGAATACCCGCATCCAATGCAACCGCTTCCCCAGGTTCCAAATATGTTTGAACATTGTATTTTTTCGAGACCTCAACCAGTAAATTGATTAACCCATCCCGGTCATAATCCTCCCTTGTACAATGATGCCCTCCCCCCATATTCACCCAGTCAAATTGATTTAGACGATTTCCGAGATCTTTCTCCACCTTCCGCCAGGTTTTATCTAATGGAGAAAAGTTCTGCTCGCACAGATTATGAAAGTGCAAACCATCAAATCCGGAAATTTGCTCTTCAGATAAGTGACTGATGGGATAACCCAGCCTTGAGTTTTCTGCGCTCGGATCATACTTCGGATCATGTCCCAGGGAAATTTCCGGATTGATTCGCAAACCAACAGAAACTCCAGCTTCACTTGCCTGCTTCACCCCGAATGAACCGGGATGATTAAAAATTAAATGGTCAGAAAGGGAGCAGATTTCATTAATTTCTGTAGACCGGTAAGCGGGCGAATAGGTCGAAAGAATCTTTGATTTACTTTTTTCAGCCAGTCCTTTCTCTCTTGCCAGCCTTGCCTCCCACAACCCGGAAGCACAACATCCATCAAGATACTCCTCTATTAATTCTGACAAAGACCACATCGAAAATGCTTTCAGGGCAAGAAGTAGATTGGCACCTGAACGATCTGCAATAGCACGTAAAACCTCAAGGTTTGAACGGATCTTTTCCACATCCACAACATAGCATGGCGTGGGCACACGATTTAAATCAAATTGATCAAAGGCACCGGGTCCTCCGCTTTGTGTCGGAAGCATTAGAAATCCAATGGACTACTTAACTCACGAACCTCCCAGGGCAGGCCATGTTCATTCAACATATCCATAAAGGGATCTGGATCCATTTGTTCCATATTAAAAACACCCTTACCCTTCCAAATACCCTGTACCATCAATGCGGCACCAATCATAGCAGGCACCCCCGTCGTATAACTCACCGCCTGGCTGCCAACTTCACGAAAGCATTTTTCATGGTCACACACATTGAATAGATACTTGGTTACCTGGGAACCATTCTTCTCCCCGGTAACAATGTTACCTATACAAGTTTTCCCCTTGGTTCGTTCACCCAATCCACCTGGATCTGGGAGCACAGCCTTGAGGAATTGTAACGGTATGATCTCCTGACCATTGTACATGATCGGTTCAATTGAAGTAAGCCCCACATTTTGCAAAACCTCTAAATGAGTTAAATAGGCATCTCCAAAAGTCATCCAAAACCTGGCTCTCTTTATTTCTGGTAAATGTTTAACCAAAGATTCTAATTCTTCATGGTACATCAGATACATATTACGCTCACCAACACTTGGAAAATCGAAGGATTTCTTATGGGACAACGCAGGTGTTTCCACCCAGTCCCCTTTCTCCCAGTGCCTGGCAGGTGCCGTAACCTCACGGATATTAATCTCAGGATTAAAATTGGTGGCAAAAGGATGCCCATGATCCCCCCCGTTGCAGTCTAAGATATCAAGCGTATCAATCCTGTCGAAGTGGTGCTTTTTTAACCAGGCGGTGAAAATATTTGTGACCCCGGGATCAAACCCAGAACCCAACAATGCCATAAGCCCGGCATCCTCAAACCTATCCTGATATTCCCACTGCCAACGATATTCAAACTTTGCCTGATCCTTGGGTTCATAGTTGGCAGTATCTAAATAATGCACCCCAACCTCTAGGCATGCATCCATCAATGCCAGGTCCTGATATGGCAAAGCCAGGTTTACCAAAAGATCTGGCTTTACCTTCTCCAACAGACAAACCGTATCCTCCACTTTATCCGCATCAAGTTCGAAAGATTCAATACTTACCCCAAACCGTTCATCCACTGATTTGGCAATCTTTTCACAGGAGGAAATCCGCCTGCTTGCAAGAGTGATCGAGGAAAAGACCTCTGGTAAACTTGCCATTTTATGAACTGCGACCGATCCAACACCGCCTGCTCCAACAACCAAAACTTTTGTCATATTTCTTCTCCTTTATCAGTCAGATTCATAATAAGTGTACCCACGCAAACTATCACGGTATGTGGCCACCAATTCCTTCAATTCCTCAAGGGTTGCCCCATGCTCTTTAACAGCTTTCTCAGCCTTTGCCTTAAATTTCTCCAATAATCTCTTGGGTTCATATTCCACATAGCTCAGGACTTCAGAAACTGTATCACCCTCCACCTCATCAAGCAGTTCAAACTCCCCACCCTCCTTAAGTCGTATGGTTACCACATTCGTATCCCCAAAAAGATTATGTAAATCACCCAAAGTCTCCTGATAAGCCCCCACAAAAAATGCACCCAAATAATACTGTTCATCTTCCCGTAAACTATGAAGAGGAAGACAATCAGCCACGCCATCCGCGACCACAAAGCGATCAATCCGGCCATCGCTGTCACAGGTAATATCAGAAAGCACGGCATTACGGTCAGGTTTTTCATGCAACCGAGTAAGTGGAATAATCGGGTGTAATTGATCAATGGCCCAGACATCGGGCAGGCTCTGAAATAATGAAAAATTACAATGATATATATCCGCCATCCCCTGAATCCGGAGATTTAATTCCTCACTATATTCAGAATCATCAAGCTCACTCATGATTGCCCGGACTTGCCCGAGAATTCGCTGGTGAGCCTGTTCCGCACGAGCAAGTACAGGAAGAGACAGCCTACCCCTTCTAAAATTCGCTCTCAATTCATCCCGATAATAACTGGCTTCATTAAGGGATTCTAGCGGACTGTGAGAACCAAATTCAGCCGATATTTCAATAAGGGAACGAAGCAATGGATGATCATCCTCACGGCTCACAACTTCCACATTGCTCTCATAACTTGTGCTCTCAAGAACACTGAATAAAAGCATGGAGGATTGCGCCACACATGCCCGTCCACTTTCAGTCACTATAAATGGATGAGGCACCCCGGCCTCATTCATTTCAAACGCTACCGTCTCCACCAAGCTGTAACAGTATTCTTCCAAAGAATAATTGATTGAATTTGGATTGGATGAATTTTCCCCCGTGTAATCAACCCCCAACCCCCCGCCCAAGTCCAGGTATTTTAAATTCGCTCCCAACTTACCAATCTCAATAAATAGCCTGCTTGCCTCCTGCGCAAATTTACGAATCTCAATCATATTCGGAACCTGGCTGCCCAAATGGGAATGCTGCAGAACAAGACAGTCTAATAAATTTTCCTGCCTTAATACATCCACCACCTCCACGACCTGTGCGACTGAAAGCCCAAACGATGAACGGTCTCCACTCGTTGCTGCCCAATTCCCACTTACAACATTTACCAGTTTTACCCGCACTCCCAGGGTCGGAGGAATATTTAGCTCACGGGATACCTTGATGATCAACTTTAGTTCCCGCACACTCTCCAGTACGATTACTGTATTCATACCGAGCTTTGTTGACAGCAGGGCAAGCCGAATAAACTCAGTATCCTTAAATCCGTTACAAATTATCAAAGATTGTGGATTATCGCATTGAGAAAGAGCAATCAATAGTTCTGCTTTTGAGCCAACCTCTAATCCGAAATCAAAACTTTCACCATACTCTGAAATTCTCTCCACCACATGAGCCTGTTGGTTTACTTTTATTGGAAAAACCCCGCGATATTTCCCCCCATATCCAACCTGTTCAATCGCAGAGCGAAAACCCTCATTAATTGCATTAATACGATGTTCCAAAAAATTTGAAACCCGTAGCAATACCGGGGTTTGAATACCTCTTTTTTCAAGTTTTTGAATAATCTCCGCCAAATCCACGGCCTGTGCATCCGGGCTCAGCGGGTCTTTTAATCCCACATTTCCATTAGGAAGAATATCCACCAATCCATCTCCCCAACGGGCAATTCCATATAAATCGTTAAACATCAGAAAAAACTATATAGTTAACATGCCCGACCGCATCATCGTAATTGAAAGGGCAAGTGAATGAAATAAAGCTAAATATTAAAAAAAACAGCCCAACTTATTAAATAATTTCATGAATTTTGCAAAACTCATTTATTCCACTGAAATTAATAATCTAGGCACTACTCCCAAATTAGACTCTGATAATAATTCAAGGCACAATCAATCAGCTATCAGATTCGTCGTCTACATCTTCATCTTCATCCGGTAAGTCGTAAACAATTTCTCCATTCGAAATTTCCGTTCGGTCTTTTAGCTCACCATTCTCTTCATAACTTAACCAGTATCCAAAACCGGCAGTCACACCGGACTCTGGACAGACCGTACCATCTGGCTTCCATACCGTTAGGTCCAGGGCATATCCATCCAGGAAATCTCCTGCCGTGCTCATCCTACCATTTTCATACCACTCCCACCACTTGCCATGTTTCTTACCGAGCCGGTAATGTCCCTGGAACGAAGTCACTCCATTTTCATACCACTCAGTCCAACGTCCATGGAAATCTCCGAAATGCCAATTTCCAATCTTTTTAAAACTCCCGTCCGCGTACCAACTGATCTGTTCACCATGCTGTTTTCCCTTCGAAGTTCTTACAAGACCCTTAATTTCCCCGTTCGGATACCAGCAATAATAATCGCCATAATGTGGAAATCGCCATTCACCATCGATCAAAACCGCTCCTCTGCTATGAGCCTGTGAACGGCTACCTTGATCATCTACATAAAACAGTAAATTATTTTCTTTTGTTCCAAATATTTTCACCTCGAACTGTGGCTTTACCCCAATCCCATTGAAAGGGAACTCCATTTGTGGATCCTTCAACTTGTGAA
>Ga0115569_10003278_pt1 | contig 11997 bp, 6 predicted proteins | sample COGITO_mtgs_1205_2_FD_87295 | JGI IMG/M metagenome (GOLD analysis project Ga0115569, IMG submission 87295) | Pelagic marine microbial communities from North Sea - COGITO_mtgs_120503 | ecosystem: Environmental > Aquatic > Marine > Epipelagic | place: Germany:Helgoland, sampling site Kabeltonne...
ATCGTCTTCACGCATTTTGGCAAAGTGTTCTTTTCCACGCACTGCGCGCCAGCGTACAACGCCGCGCACGGCGAAAACGTTTGCGTCGCTTTCGGCGGTTTCTGAGTAAACGGCACCTCGTAATCTAAACCGCCGAAAATTTGACCGCTAATCGCTCTCAGCGACTCGCCGTCGTTCATCTCTTTCGCGACGTCGTATTGCTCTCGCGACCAGTCGTGTTTGCTCTGCGCAATTTTCGGTGCTGGAGGTGCATTCGGTGCCGTGGGAGACGGTGGTAAGTACACCGGTAAAGTGAACGTCTCCGGATCAAAATACTCTTCTTTGTCTTCGTTCAGACCAAAAGCAGCTCTTGGTGTTCGATTTTCGTTCTCGGAATACGACTGAGTATTCTCGGTCATAAACACCGCGGAAACGATCAAAAGAGTCAACAAGAACACACATCCAGTCGATATTTTAGTATTCGTCGCGTTTGATGCTATTATTTGTCGAAAATTTTTCTCAGAACTCGTCGTCTGAGTCGTCGTAAACGTCGCCGATGATGATGTTGCCGAAGAAGAAGATTTCTGCACGCTCGCTCTCGCTTTCTTCTTCATCATCTTTTTCTCTCTCCGTGTATCCTTCTTAATAATACCAATAACACAAGCCCCGCGACTTCTTCTTCGTCGTCTTCTTCTTTTCCTTCATCATCTTTTCTTCATCATCTGCGCGTGAGTAAATGAAGAGTTTTGTTAGGGGAAATCTGATTCTTCATTTATCCAACGCACGCACATGAACGCGTGCGTTTCCTCTTCAACTCCTTGTTTGTCACGACAACGAAGCAGTTTCAGCGCGATACTACGACTACAAAAACTCTCTTGTAGTTCTTTTTCTCTCACTTTTACTTCTTTCACTGCTTTGACAAGGCCTGAGAGTAAGAGGAGGATTAGGCGTTCGTTTTCAACGAAGCTCCCCGTGGCGGCGAAACAGACGACGACGACGACGAACAACAACAACAACATTAATAAGAACGATATGGGAGCGAACGCGTCGAATAACAACAACAACAACAACAACAACACTTGTTTTCCTCTCGGTGGTGGTAATCTGATGTTGTTCGCGTGCTCAAAATGCCGAGGCGAGGGCGTTTTGATTTCGCAATCCCGAAGGCAACGGCAGGAGAAGAAGAGGCAAGAGAAACGAGAGATGTATCCAAACTCGTACCATCGCAACAGGGATGGTGACGATTCAGACGACGACAAAGAGAAGGAAAGAGGCGATGGTGTAGAAAATAAGAAAAAGAAACAGAAGAAGAAAGGAATGGGAGAGAAACGGGCGACGTGTGCGGATTGTCAAGGGACCGGGTTGGTGGATGTAAACGACGACGACGCGAGCGACGAGAGCGCTCTCAAGTATTCAAGCGCGCAAAGCCAAGGTCACGTGTCCATCATTGGCGGCGGCATCGGCGGGATGGCGTTGGGCGTCGCGTTGCAGCACCGAGGCATTCGGTTTACGATATTCGAGAAAGACGAAGAGTTCAAAGCGAGGAGGCAAGGGTACGGGTTAACCATGCAGAGGTACTCGGGGGCGTCCGCGTTGAAGCAGTTAGGATTGGAGTTGAACGGAGTTGGATCCGATGCGAACGTGGCGTTGCACAGTAACGGGAAGGTGTTGGGAGAGTACGGGCACTCGGTCGAGAAAAGGAAAGAACGAACGGCGAATGATGCGAGCGCTGCAAATAGCAATAGTAAACACTTACCGAGCGTGGCGCACTCGTTGAGGAACGTGCACATTCCGAGACAGGAGTTACGAAAAATGCTGTTGGATGCGGTGAATCCGGAGAACATTCGTTGGGGGATGAAGTTTGATAGTGCCAAGACGATATCAGAAGACGGGGAAAACAACGACGACCCTCGCGTAGAAGTGACGTTCACAAACGGTGAAAAAATACTCTCCGATTGCGTTGTCGGCGCGGACGGTTTGTTCAGTCGCGTTCGCGCGCACAAGTTTGACAACCTCGACGCCATTCACGAGGGGTTGAACTACCTCGATTGCCTCGTCGTCCTCGGCATTTGCCACGGCATGGACCACGAGTTGTGTAAAAACAAAGCGTTCCAGATTCTCGACGGGCACAACCGTTTGTTTTGTATGCCATTTTCAACGAACGAGATTGCGGAAGATATACTGGGCTACAAAAATGACGTCGACCCGACGTACACGAACATCCCCCACGCGATGATGTGGCAACTTTCGTTCCCGTGCGAGTACGACGAAGCCGTGGAGCTTTCAAAAGATCGCAAAAAATTATTGGAAGAGTCTCGAAAGCGGTGCGAAAGTTGGTGCGAACCCGCCCACACGTTGTTGAAATCGACGAGGAGCGAGAACATGTCCGGGTACCCGGCGTTTGATATGCTCATAGAAGACGAAATCGTGTTTCGGAATGGTAGAAAGAAAGATACGTCGGATAAGGAGGCGTCGAATGTGGATGTATTCACTACGCTTCTGGGAGATGCGGCGCACCCCATGTCGCCTTTTAAAGGGCAAGGCGCGAACCAGGCGTTAGTGGACGCCTTGAATCTTGCCCGAGCGCTTTCCAGAGCGCCTAAATTTCTCTTACCCGGTGAACGCACCAACGGCACGCCGCCTAAAGTCGCCAACACGAAAGAGGCGTTAGTTATAGCAGAGGACGCGATGTTGAAACGGTCGCGAGGGAAAGTGGAAGGTTCGAGAGTTGCCGCTAAATATTTACACAGCGAGGCGGCGTTAGCGGAAGGTGATTTCGTGAGAGCGAACGTGGCGGTGTCGGCCGCGGCGGGCGAAGTGTATGATGGACGAAACGGATAGATATAGGTTTATTAATGACAAACAACAACACATAACACGTAGCATATTAGTATATAATAGATTATTAGAGCGCCTTTTTCGCACTGCTTGCGCGACTAGATCTTCTCGTGGCAATTGGTTTTTGTCCCATCTTGTGTAAAAACTTGAACATCTTCACGGTTATCGGAAACAAACCAAAGATACCCGGGTGACCATGGTACGGCACGCCGGCTTTCTCGCACTCTTCTTTCACAATCGTCACTAACTTCGGGTACAAGTTATGTGCCATCCCTGGGAACAAATGATGTTCGATTTGTAAGTTCAACCCGCCGGATAAGAACGACCAGAACGATTCCCCCCAACTCGCGCTCGTGCGGATTTGCCACTCAGCCCAATCGTTTTGCGCTCTCTTCGGCAATGCTGCCGGCGTTAAACCGTCCAAGTTATGCGAGACGATGAAAAACCAACACAAAATGAACGACCCAAACGTGGAATACGCGACGAGTGGTAAAATGCACGCCTTGATGCCAAAGTTATACATCGGCAACGCGAATTTCACCCCGTAGTGCAACGCTCTTCCCAAGTAAAACAATGCAAGCTCGTGTTTCATTAATCCCAAATACTCCACTCCAGGGCTCGACTTAGTGATTACTACGTTCACGAAATCCCCGGTTTGCGCGGCCAAATACAAAAACGGCCACGCGAAGACCGAGTAAAACGCTTGATACTTGTGAAACCACTTCCACTCCAAACTCTCGTCCAATCGCATGAGAGGAAAGGACGTGTACACGTCTTGGTCTCTCGTCGCCTCGTTACAGTAGGAATGGTGCGATACCATGTGATGGTATCTCCACTCGATAGAACTTTTCCCTAAAATCACGTCACATCCGAACCACCCCCAAATGGCATTCACAAAACCGGATTGCGTCAACCCGCCGTGGTTGGCGGTGTGTTGCAACCCGGTGCCGCTCCAATACGCCGAGAAGCCTAAAAACATGCCAGTCAAAACCGTCGGATTCATATTAAACATGTATAAAGCCACGGCGTAGCACAAAATGACGCAAAACGCGTCGAATTTCACCCCACCCGCACCTCTCGCTTTCCTTCCGCTTTTCCTCGCTCGCGGCTCCACCACTTCCTCTCTCACTCGCTTCTGTATCTTTTTATACAAACTCGAATCGAGTGGTTTCGGAAAGGTTTCATCCGGACACCAGCTCTCTTCCACGTTTACGGTCGGTAGCGTCTTCAAAACTTTCTCCACGATTTCCGATCGCAAATGGTGCGATTCGAACAAAATCGTCGCGTCTCTTCCGTGCGCCAGCATCAAGAGTTGACTCCCTCCGGGATGACGTTTCGCGAACTCGGTGATGTCGTACGTTTTCCCCCGGATTTGCGTGTACTTTCTTCCCGGAATGATATTATTATCGATCATTTTTTCGCCATCTCCCTCCTTCTCTTCTGGAGCGGCGTCGACGACCATCGATGGTGCGTTCTTTCTCACGACGTCGATGACTTTGCCGCCGACTTTAGAAGACGAGTTTGCCCCTTTGCCCATTTTTATGATTATCTTTTTTTGTGACTTCCTTCGACCGCAAATTTGGGAGGAAATCATCGTCGTCATCACCATCATCATCACCATCATCATCATTCATCGAATTTCAAAAATATGTTGTTGTTGTTGGAAAAAGTTCTTTTGTGTTTCTCTGGTGTGAGTACTCTATTTTTACAACGTTTTAGTAGTATTATGCGCGTGTCTCTCTCTCTTTCTCTGTTCGTCTGTTTGTCTGCTTCACCGTAATGTCTAAGCGGCGCTCTTATTAATTTCCTCGAAGACGTTTTGTAACCATTTCGATTTACTCGCGTCGCGTTCCAACTCCGTTTTGAGTTTTTTGACGCGTTCGATGACGTCTTGCGGCGCGAGTTGCGGTAACGGGATGTTTTTGAAATCGTTCAGGAATTGCATGGCGCGTTTGCGACCGTACGTGGCGTCGGCATCGTCGATCCCGTCTGATTTATTGCTGTTGGTGGTGTTCTCTTTGTCGTCGTTTCCAGCAGAGTTACCACCGTTTTCCAACTCTTCGGCGCATTTGCGCGCGTCTTCCAACGCCTCAGCCGGGAAGCCGGAAAACTCGGCGCAGTGAATGCCAAAGGATTGGTCGCACGCGCCTTCCTCTAAAGCGTACAACATGGCAATTTTCTTACTCGCGACGTCGATTTTCGCGGAAACGTGAAAATTCTTAACGCCAGTTTCGCCTTTTAATTCCGTCAACTCGTGGAAGTGCGTGGCGAACAAACACGGCGCTTTGACTTCGTTCGCCAAGTGCTCGGCGATGCCCCAGGCTAAACCGAACCCGTCGTACGTGGACGTGCCGCGACCTAACTCATCGATGATAACCAACGACTTTTCCGTGGCCGAACGTAAAATGGACGCGGATTCAAGCATTTCCGCCATGAACGTGGAAACGCCGCGTAATTGAAAATCTCCGGCGCCAATGCGGCAGAAAATCGCATCCCGAACTGGAATGATTGCTTTTGAACACGGAACGAATGACCCGACTTGCGCCAATAAAACGTTCACACCGACTTGGCGAATAAACGTAGACTTACCGCCCATGTTCGGACCGGTGATAATTTGAAACCAACTCTCGCCTTTGATCATTTTGCACGAGTTTTGCACAAACTCGCCGCAGGATTCTTGCACCTCCACGAGCGGGTGTCTCGAATCGAGCAACACGAGTTCTTTTTCGTCCGCGTTGGTCATTTGCGGTCTCACGTACGGCGTCGGAGCGTTTTGCGCAACCTCGGCGAACGCGCACAAGACGTCCAACTCGGCCATCACCGACGACACTTTCAAAAAAATATCGACGAAAGAAACCGCCACGTCCAAGACGCGTTGGACCAAATGTTTCTGCTTCGCCTCGTACGTTCGATCGATTTCTAACCTCTTTTGACTCAACGCGCGCAATTTTTTATTCGTAAACTTAGAGCCGTCTTTTTTTGCCTCTAAGATTTGGAACTGCGCGGATTTCGATAACTTTGATCGCGCCGCGGTTTCGTCCTTCTTCGTCAGACGAAAAAAGTACCCGTGTTGGTTGTTCTTTTCCAATTTTAACTGCTTGTCTCTTTCCATCGTCAAATCTTCCGCGGCTTCTTGCCACACGACGTTGATTTCCTCCTCCGTGGATATCTTTTGCTGCTCTAAGAGAGCCAACGTGTCGTCAAACTCGGCGGAGATGACGTACTCGTCTGGGATCTTGTTCAAATCCACCGCGTGCTCAATCAAAGCTTCAAATTTGCCCAACTTTTCCTCTTCCACGCACTCTTTCAACGGCGAGATGTATTTTGAGATGAATAACGCTTTCCTCGTCTCGTCGGAAAAAGGAATGCGCTCTAAACAATCGATCGCGTGCGGAATCGCGCTCGAAGCTTGGTATAATTTACACAAATCCATCAGAGTCGTTTTCTTCTTCTCCAATTTCCTCGCCAAGCGCTCGACGTCTGGTAACGACTTCAAGTGCGCGTTACGCAACGAGTCTCTCAAAGCGCTTTCCTCAGAAAACGTCTCCACGACGTCGTGCCTTTCCGAAATCTTCTCCACGGAAACTAACGGTTGTTTCAACCATCGATACAACACTCTCTTCCCCATCGGCGACGTGCATCGATTGAGCAAGTTGTACAAGGAGAATCCTCCGCCGCTCCCTTTCCCGGCGGTTTCCCCGAACGATCTGTCCCTGCCGCCACCGCTGCTCGGCAACACGTTCAACGCTTTCAACGCCGCCGCGTCCAATCGCACGTGAGCTCCGCTGTCAAACAACTCTAACTCGCACCTTCCGTGGTTTTGCGCGTCGTTACCGATATCCGCGAATTTCATCACCGCGTGCAAACACTGCACGGCCAGCGGCAAGTCCAAAACGTTTCTGTGCGCTTGCACGTTATCGCCACTTTTTAGCAGCCTCTTCAAATCGTCCTCGACGTCGTCCGTTCGAAAATATTCGCTGTTCGCTTTTGCCGTTCGCATGGCGTCGCACCTATCGATCACGTCCGCGATTCTCTTCGCGTCCTCCGTCATCGCCCCTCCGCTCGCTTTATCAATTTCGTTCGGCACAATCACCTCTCGGGCGTTAATCTGCGCCAAAATAGACTCCAACTGCCCTAACCTCTCCTCGTCCGAAAACTCCAACGCTCGCAACGTCCTCGTCGAGTACTCGAAAAACGCTAAACCGATGCGTCTTTGCTCTTGTTTCAAAACGCACTTCACCGCGCAAACGATCGGTAACGAATCCGTATCCGCGTTTGCGTTGTTCTTGTTATTATTATTATTCAAATCGTTCTCTTTGCTCCCGTCGAACAAGATATCTTCGAAATCCAAAACGTTCCCAGGACTCCCGCGTTTCGTCAACTTAAAATCCCCTCTACTATTCGGTTCGCTTTCGTACACCTCCACCGTCCTCTCTCTCGTGTGTAACAAAACGTCTCGACAAATCGTTTCGAATAAGTTTTGATTGATATTCACGGACGGTAAAATAAACTGCGAGTTTCCCCCCGCGTCTTTGAGATACTTCACCACCGTGGTCGTTTTATAAAACCTCCGAGCGACGTAGAACGCGTCGTCGGCGCACACCGACCATCCTTCGTGTTTCGAACGGTTGAAGAATCGCAGCGAATGATGATGTTTTTCTTCTTCTTCGCTTTCTTTTTTGTCGTCATCATCATTCTTCTTCGAGAAGACGTTCGTAAAAGTTGTCTCGTAAAACCGAACGAATCCAGACGCGTCCGGAAGAATTGCATCCTGTTCGCGCGGGGCAAAAGAAGTCGTCCCCATTTTCGTCGTCTTTCTCTCTCTTCTGCCTCCTTTCTGTGATGGGATGATGATTCTTTCGCGAAGAGAAAAGCGTGGTGAGAAAATGTGATGGTTTCTGGTCCGAGACGGAACGTTTTCATTTTTTTTTCATTTTTGAATTTTTTTCTCTCATCAATCCTCTTCCTCTGTTTGTTGTTTGGTCTCCTCTTCCCTTGTCGTCCAACTTTTTAGGATACATATTTTTTCGAGAAAACGACAGAAAAAGCGTTTACAGAAAAAAGAAAATGATGAGAGAGAGGACGAAGAGAGGGGTGGCGCTTTAGATCCTCTTCTTCTTTCCGAGGAAGTCGATTCAGAAGAAGAAGACAAAGAAGAGACGGGAGAGATTGACGACTGCGAGGCGTGACCACCACCAGCACAAACGACGACGACGAATATGCGAAATTCGTCTTTTTTAGTCTCGAATGAGCAACCTCCTTTTAATTCTTCTTCTTCGGGAGGAAAAGGAAATCTCGCGACGGTTGTTTTGACGATTCTGTTTTCCTTCCCGGCGATAATCGGGTCGTGATGTTGGCCTTTACTCGTGGCTGGGATGGTAGGGACGGTCGCGACGCAAGCGTCGAAGCAAATGGCGCATTCGATCAGTTTCGGCATCAATTTAGCGGTGACGACGAACGTGTTCCAACTCGTTTGGCACCAAAACCGAAACGCAACCAAAGGTGGTGGTAATGGTAATGGTGGCGGGAGCAACAAAACGACTTCAAAACGACCGGTTTTCTTGGTGTTTTGTTCGATTCCTTTGATCATGTTGGATAACGTGCGACACGTTTTGCAAGACGGCGAAATGATTGGAAAGTGGAGTTCTATGTATCGTAGCGACAAGAAGTGCTATCATCACGACTTTAGGTGTTTATCGTTGGTCGGTTGGACGTGTCAAATTGCCACGACGGTTGGCTTCGCTTTGCTTTTACTAGGCGTGTTGATGAGCAGCGGCGCGTGGGTGAAGTTGAAACGAAGGTATAGGGAGTTGAGAGGTACTCCTACGAGGAACGTTGGTAGTTCGAATGCTTAAGCAGAAGAAGAAGAAGAAGAAGAAGAAGAAGAAGGAAGAGGAAACGTGTTTTCTATTTTCATAACGGTGTGAAGTGAGACGCGGAAAAATGTGCCGCCGGCAAATCCGCGACGACTGATAAATGTGTGAAATGATGAATTCAAAGTTTTGTTTTCTGCCTGCGACGCCTGCACGAAAGCAGTGGCAAAGTTGTTATTTAACTTACTTGTATTGTATGTATATGTTGCGCGTGTATATTATTACGGGTTTCTCTACGTGTTCTAGTATGTATCTATGCGTGCATGCGTCCTAAAATTTAATCTTAATCTCTCATCAAGAAGACTTGTGTCTTTTCGACATCTCCTCGGCTGGCGTGGCGGTGACTTCTTCTTCGTCGTCGTCGTCGCCATCCCAGACGATTTTGTTTTTGTTGCTTTTATTCTCGCTCGGTGAACCAAACGGTGGTCGAACAGAACCGCCTTCGGTCGTTTGCGAAGGCGGCACAACCGATGACCCGGGCGTTTGCGGAGGGACGTTATTATAGTTGATCGTCATCCTCCCAGCCGCCTCGTCGTCTTTTCTTCTCGCTTCTTCTTCTTTTCGTTTCTCTTCTTCATCATCCTCTTCTTCTTCTTCATCCGGTAACATCGCCGCCAACACCATCTCCGCGTCGAAATCAAAGTGCGGTATGCCTGCTCTCGGATTCTCGCCGCCGTGCATTTGTTGTTCCGACGAGGCGTAATGCCCTCCGGCAAACTCCCTCGTCGGTCTCAACGATACCGGATCGCCGTCTTTATCGCACGACATCAACACGTCTTGTTCGATTGACTCGCACAATTTCACCATCGCTAAAGTATCTTTCAAATTAATCGTCACTTTTACGAACTCTTTATCGTACTGTCGATTCTCGTACCTCAAAATCGCTTCCTCGTTTGCGTCTAAATGTACCGTCGTTTGCAACTGTTGAAACGGTCCGCCGGCTATATTCTGTTCGGCTTTTTTATCCACGTACGAAGATATCTCCACGCACTTCTTCGCCTTGTGCTGTTGCTTGGAGAAGCTCCCACCTCGAGACTGCTTGCTACTGAAAGCGTTGACGACTCCGCCCGCGGCGGCCGCGCTCCCTGGCGTCGTCGTCCCCGTCCCTGTCGCGTCCGATCCGTCACCTTCCCACTCGCCGTTGTAAAACGTAAACGTCGCGTCTTGTTGCGTCCCGACGTTGAAGTGACTTCCTAAAAACTTACCTAAACTTCTCGCTTTAAACACGATTTGAACGAGCATGGAATCGCTATCCACCTCTGCCGCTAAGTGTTCCGCGTCCTGTATCGCGTAAATGTTATACGTCTTTTGAAGTTGTCCTCCTTGTCCTCCTTGTCCTCCTTGTCCTCCTTGTCCGCCCGTGCACACAATCTCAACTTTTTCTCCGTTACTTTCTTTCATTTTTATTCTCACGCGATCGACTCGATTCGATCGCAGGCACCCCAAAACGTGCTTCGCCAACAGCGCCGTCTGCACTCCCGTCACAACAAAATCGTCGTCGTCGTTTTTATCCGCCGCTTTTTCAACGGCGCAACACTCGTACCCATCAAACGCGTTCGTCCTTAAAATGCAACTCAAAAACGCCGAGTGATTTTGATTCACCGCTTTGATGCGTAACCCGCTCGAAGGATGCGCTTCGATGAGCACTTCCGGGGAGATTTTCGCGCAACACCCGAGCGTTTTGAACAGATATTTCAAGGGAAGTGCCGCGAGAGAGGCGGAGAAGGCTACTGTTGAGCTCCCTCCGGTTGGTGGTCCTCCTCTCTCCATCTTTGTTTTGTTGTTTCTCTTTGAAGCACGAAAAAGTGCCAAGCAGAAAATGAAGCTTTTCTGGCATTTTTGAAAATGTTTTGGTTTGATTTTTGAAATTTCCAACAACCATTTTGACAACCATCCATGAAAAAGAGGCAAGAGTGAGAGGGGGGGGGAATAGAAAAATTCAAAAAAGCGAACACCACTTTAAATACGTGTATCTCTGATTCTCTGCTTTTGATAACATATAACGAAGAAGAAGACAAAGAAGAAGACAAAGAATATGAAAAGAAGAAGCGCATCATCATCGTCGAGTAAGTTGTCCTCTTTTTTGACTAAAATGAAGAAAAAAGGAATAAAAACGAAGCGAATGAAAAAGCTCATTTTCTCTCGGGCGAAGAAGGCGACGGTATTTCTGAAATCGAATTTGAGAATGAATTATCTGAGAATGAAGAGAATGGGACGGAGAGTTTTAAGATCGAAACGCATTCGACGGTACGCGAAAGTGGTGAAGATCTACGCGTGCGAAAGTGGGAAGAAAACGATCCAAGTGGCGAAGGAGGCAAAGGAGAAAACAGTGAGTTTTGTGAGCAAAAAAACGAGCGAAATGTGGACGAGTTTAGATACAGAGTTTTTGTTCAGGTGCGCGACGACGATTTTGATTTGCTATTTGAGTTTGTACGCGATGAGTCACGCGAGAAGCCGAGAGGAAAAGAGTGGTTTGAAAGCACTCGTGGCGTTCGTTTTGGCCGCGTTTTTATCGGTGAAGTATGAAGTCGTTCCGGAGGAATATATCGACGGGGTCGCGAAGGCGTTGAAAAAAGTGCCGACGTACACGGCGTGGACGCGGAAATACGCGAGAAAGATGGCGAAAACGTACGTCGATCCGAAAATGCTAAAGAAAATCGATACGTTCGTCAAAATGTATTCGCTAGAGGTGAAAATTGGCTTGTGCGTGTTGTTTTTCGTCGGATGGTGGTTTTTGTCTGCGTTCGTCTTTGGAACCGCGAGGACGAATAAGAATAAACCGAATTCTCCCACAAACAACAACAACAACAAAAAGGAGAAGAAGAAACGCGCGAAAGGACCGATTGAAGTCAACGTGGCGTTAGTGACGGGTGCCTCCGGGAACGTCGGCTCGAAAATTCTCAGTCAAATGCGTAAGAAGTACCCGGACTATATCGTCTACGGTACGTCGCGATCCGGGTCGGTGGATTTCAAAGCCGGCAACGCGTTGCAATCAATGTTTGACATGATGTCACCAAACTCAAAAAACGTCGCATCGACGTCTTTAGTGAACGTACCTTTGTGTTGTTCGAATATCGACGAAGTCCCGCCGTTGTTGCGAATGGACGTGACCGATGACGATTCGGTGAACGCGGTTCGAGATGCCATCGTCGCCAGGCACGGGAAAGGAAGTTTGAGAATCTTGGTCAACAACGCGGGGATTAGCGCGGCATCGTTAGCGATGAATACTCCCGTCGATATGGCCAAGAAAGTTCTTGAAACGAACTACTTCGGCGTGCTGCGCGTCGTTGCCGCGTTTTACCCGGAA
>Ga0115569_10003296_pt1 | contig 11973 bp, 8 predicted proteins | sample COGITO_mtgs_1205_2_FD_87295 | JGI IMG/M metagenome (GOLD analysis project Ga0115569, IMG submission 87295) | Pelagic marine microbial communities from North Sea - COGITO_mtgs_120503 | ecosystem: Environmental > Aquatic > Marine > Epipelagic | place: Germany:Helgoland, sampling site Kabeltonne...
GCACGGCCTGCGCGTGACCGACGCCGAGTCAGTGAAAGTCGTCGACCACACGCTCAACAAAATCGTCAACCAAGAGATCTGCGAAATCCTGCAAGCCAAGAACGCACGCCCGCTCGGCATCCCCGGCAACAACCTGCTGGTGTGCGACAAAAAGAAAGTCGTGATCGACGGCGAAACCGTGGACGTCGGCTTTGTCGGTGAAACACACACGGTCAAAACCAAGATCATCAAAAAAGCACTCAAGGATGGCTACATTCCGGTCATTTCCCCTGTCGCCTGCGATGAGGACGGACAAGTTTACAACACCAACGCCGACGCCGCTGCCGCCCGCGTTGCCAGCGCCCTGCGTGCCCGACGACTGGTCTATCTCTGCGATGTACCGGGCCTGATGCGCGACATCGACGACCCCGAATCCCTCATTTCCTCGCTCAAAGCGGAGGAAGTCGACGCACTGGTCCAAGACGGCACGATCAGCAAGGGCATGATTCCGAAAACCGACAGCGCGGTAACCGCCCTGCGCAACGGCGTGCACCGCGTGCACTTCATTGACGGCGAGCAACCACACAGCCTGCTGCTCGAAATCTTCACCGACAAAGGCGTGGGCACCGAAATCGTCAACACCTGAGCCCGAACACCGCAACCCATAGGGCCCTTGCTAGCGCCGAGCAGAGCATCTAAAGTCTACCTCTCCAGCCTCAGCTCTCCCCCCTCAGCTCTCAAGCCTCAGCTCTCAAGCCTCCCCCCTCAAGTCTCAAGCCTCCCCAGCCTCATGCACCACCCGACTCTGATTAAAAACTACGGCCCGCCCGCGTTCAACGCCGTGCGCGGCGAAGGCGTGTATCTGTATGACGAGGGCGGCAAGCGCTACTTGGACTTTGGCAGCGGCATTGCGGTCACATCGGTTGGCCACTCACATCCTCAATGGGTGCAGGCAGTGCAAGCGCAAGCCGCCACCCTCACGCATTGCAGCAACCTGTACGGTATCCCCGGGCAACAAAAGCTGGCAGATCGACTGGTCGCACAAGCCGGCCCGGGTCGGGTGCTATTTTGCAACAGCGGCGCGGAGGCCAACGAGGCGTTGATCAAATTGGCGCGACTACACGGACGCAATTTAAGCGGTGGCGAGGAAGCAAAGCGCTTTACCGTGGTCGCCGCACAGGATGCGTTCCACGGACGGACGTTCGGCGGCATGGGGGCCACGCCTCAAGAAAAGATCCAAGGCGGCTTCCGGCCGATGCTGGAAGGCTTCAAATTTGGCCAACTGAACAACATCGAGAGCTTCGATACACTGCTCGACGACAGCGTCGCCGCGGTATTCATCGAATCGATTCAAGGCGAAGGCGGCATCTTTCCGGCCGAGGACAGCTTTCTTCAAGAACTGCGTGCACTGTGCACCGAGCGCAACGTGCTCCTAATGCTCGACGAAGTGCAATGTGGCATCGGCCGCAGCGGACACTTTTTCGCCTTCGAAAAGAGCGGCGTCCAGCCGGACGCCATCGGCATGGCCAAAGGCCTCGGCGGCGGCTTCCCGATTGGTGCGATCTGGGTATCCGAACCGTATGCCGAACTGTTTCAGCCCGGCTCACATGGCACCACCTTCGGCGGCTCGCCACTCGCCTGCGCCGCAGCCAACGCCACGCTCGATATTATCGAGCAGGCATCCCTGCTCGAACAGGTGCAGCGCAACAGCGCCGTTTGGCACCAAGCCATCCATCGCCTAATCAAACAACACCCACAACACATCGCAGGCATGCGCGGTGCCGGCTACATGGTCGGACTGGCCTTACACGCCGATGCACTCAGCGTGACGGCTGCGGCACGGGACAAGGGCCTGATCATCGTCCCAGCGGGCCACAATACGATTCGCCTGCTCCCCGCACTCATTGCCTCCCCTGAAGAACTCGACGCATCCGTCGCGATCCTCAACCAAGTCTTCGCTGAACTGACTTAAGTTTGCTGACTTTAACACATTCACACTGCAACACATGCATCACTTCTTAAAAGTTACCGACTTCACGCTCGAACAAGCACAAGAAGTCTTCTCGCTGGCCAAGTCCTTTAAAGACGACCGGTGGAACACCCCAGCGGCGTTGAACAAGCAATCGTGGGGCCTGCTGTTTTACAAGAGCAGCACACGGACACGCGTCTCCTTCGAAGTCGGCGTCAACGAGCTCGGCGGTCACCCGATCGTACTCAACTCCCAACAAACTCAAATCGGCCGCGGCGAATCCGTTGCCGACAGCTCCAAGGTACTGTCGCGCTATTTGCACGGTTTGGTAATCCGCACGTTCGAACACTCGATCATCGAGGAGTTTGCCAAGCATGCGACGATGCCGATCGTCAACGGCCTGACCGACTTCAACCACCCCTGCCAGCTGTATACCGATATCTTCACCCTGCTCGAGCGCTACGCACCCGACACACTCGATATCAACACCCTTAAAGGCAAGAAGGTCGCCTTCCTCGGTGACAGCGCCTGCAACATGGCCAACTCGTGGATTCTGACCGCCGCGATGTTCGGAATGGAAATTGTCGTTTCCGGCCCCGCAGGCTACGAACCCACGCAAGCCGTGGTGGATGCTCTCAAGGCGGATGGCTTGCCAGTGAACTTCACCTACACCACCGATCCAAAGCAAGCGGTGACCGATGCCGACGCGATCTACACCGACGTGTGGGTATCGATGGGCGACGAAGCCGAAGCCGCACAGCGCCTCAAAGAAATGGCCCCGTATCAAGTCAACGCCGAGCTGTTGGCACTCGCCAAGCCCGACGCCTACTTCATGCACTGCCTGCCCGCCCACGCAGGTGAGGAGGTCAGCCAAGAAGTCCTCGATAGCCCGCAAAGCATCATTTACGACGAAGCTGAAAATCGCCTGCACGCGCAAAAAGCCATCATGGCGAAACTGGTCGAGCTGAACCGATAAGTGACACAGGCATTGCTACGCCATATCCAGCAGACCTCTGTCCTGCCGGCGCTCCTGCTGCAAGTAAAGTCACCAATCAGGTAATTAGTCTTCGCTCAATTTAACAGCGCGCTCCCGCAACGGAGCGCGTTTTTTGTTGCGCGAGTATACGTGTATAAGCGCCGTAGCATTCGAACGCCCCAAGTCCCCGTAGAAGCGCCTCAAGCCCGCCACAGCGAAACTGGTCGTGCCGTTCCGCTCAGTTATACAGACGTTCCGGTCCTGCCGTGCCCAACTCCGCTGCCACGAATCGCGCGAACCGCCGATGCTCGATCCCATCGCACAAAGCTAACGCTTCGTAAAAAGCCATGAACATCTCCAAGCTAGCAAACGCAAAAAAATCCATAAAAATACCGCATCTATTTGCATTATAACAATTTATGTGCATTATAAAAATGGTAATACTGGCACCCCATGCTGCACCCCGAAATACCCCCCCCGAGCGCCCCCCAAGGACGCTCTGCTTCGCCACCAGCGAAAGCTCCGACGCACAAACCTGTGCGCCTTGGTCTGGCTATATCTTGCGGCGGCGCCAAGGGCTTGGCACATGTCGGCGTCATTCAGGTATTGGAGGAAAACAACATTCCGATCGCGGCGGTTTCCGGCTGCAGCATGGGAGCCTACGTCGGCGCACTGTGGTGCGCGGGTTACAAAGGTCACCAACTGGTTGAATTGGCTGAGGAGATCCAGACACCCAAGGTACTGCATCGGTTATCGGACCCGGCGCTTCCTCCTTCAAAAGGGCTCTTTTGGGGCAAAAAGGCCAAAGCCCATCTGCGCCGCTCAATTGGCGACATCACTTTTAACAAACTCAAGCGCCCACTGTATATTGTTACCACCGACATCGACACTAATCAGCGCATCATCTGCCATACCGGCAAGTTGATCGATGCGGTGCATGCCAGCTGTGCCATGCCGGGAGTGATCGTACCAGTTCACTACCAAGGACACCGCTGCGTGGATGGTGGCGTGATCGATCCGGTGCCGATCGCGATCTTGAAAAAGATGGATAACATCGACGCGGTAATCGCGATTTCAACCATTCCGACCGTTGACGAGATCGAGCACTGCGGCCTAGCCGATTTCAAAGCCCCGAAACCCAGCCTGCTGCGCAGAATGTTCGCTCGCATCATTCGGCCCGTCAACCTCCTCGCCTACGGCAACATCATCGACACCTTCGTCAGCTCGCTGAAGGCCTCGCAAATCCGCATGGCGCAGGACGCCTGCAAACAAGCCGACATCGTGATCAAACCGATCTCCTGCCTCGGCCGCTGGTATGATTATCACGAATATGACCACTTTATAGAGATCGGCCGACAGGCCGCCGAGCAAGCATTGCCGCAAATACGCAAGTTGCTCGACCCCGAAACTTCTAATGAATACCAGGCACACCACATGGTGGGAAAACGCCTCAACTGATGAAATTCATCACCGCCAAGGCATAATACTCTCCAACTTCTTGAAAAACCGCGTGCTCCCCTTCGCGCGGTATTATACCAACGTATTCAAAGAAGCAGGTCTGGAGGCAGGGGATATTCAAACGACCGACGATCTGCCCCTGCTGCCGTTCACCGGCAAAGCGGATCTCAGTGAAACGCGCGACTTCGTGATCGTGCCAGATGAGGCGATCCTCAAAAAGCAATGGTCCAGCATCAAGCTCGCCCTGCGCCACGGACCGCAGGGAGCCAAGCGTTTGCTGGAGCGCGAACTGCGCCCGATCTTCATGACCAGCACCACCGGGCGCTCGTCCGCATCGATCCCGTTTGTGTATACGCAGCACGACCTCGACCGTCTCGAAATCAGCGGACGCCGGTTGATGGAGGTGTGCAACTCCAAGCCCGAGTACCGGCACGTCAATGCCTTTCCATTTGCCCCACACCTGGCCTTCTGGCAAGCCCACTACGCCGGCCTCGGCTTCAACACCTTCACCCTCTCAACCGGCGGCGGCAAGACCATGGGCACCGACGGCAATGTCGGCGTAATCAGCAAGCTCAACCCAGAGGCCATCATTGCGATGCCGACTTTCCTCTACCACATGCTACAAGAGGCCGCGGAACAAAACGCGCAGTGGACCCATCTCAAGAACCTGGTGCTCGGCGGCGAAAAAGTCCCCGAAGGCATGCGCCGCAAGCTGCGCGAATTATGCGAGCGTATCGGCGCTGAGCATGTCTCGATCATGTCCACCTACGGCTTTACCGAAGCCAAAGTCGCTTGGAGTGAGTGCCCGGTTGCACCCGGAGAGGCATCCAGCGGATTTCACATCTACCCTGACATGGGCTTTGTGGAGATCATCGACCCCGCAACTGGCCAGCGCGTACCAGACGAACAACCCGGCGAAATCGTTTTTACCCAACTCGACGCGCGCGGCTCCATCGTATTGCGCTATCGCACCGGCGATCTGATCGAACACGGCATTACGTACCAGCCATGCCCGCATTGCGGACGCACCTGTCCACGGCTACTCGGCAAAATATCCAGAGTATGCGACATTCACCACCTGAATCTCGATAAACTCAAAGGCACCTTGGTCGACTTTAATCAACTCGAGCACCTCATCGACGACACTCCAGGCGTTGGCGCATGGCAGCTGGAAATCCGTAAACACAACGACGATCCGCTCGAGATCGACGAACTAATCATCCACGTCGTCGCCCTCAAAGGAGCCTCCAATTTAAACAAAACGATCCAACACCGCTTTCAACAGCAGGTCGAAATCACCCCCAACCGCATCGAACTCCACAGCTGGAAAGCGATGCGAAAATTGCAGGGCGTCGGCAAAGAATTGAAAGAGCAAAAAATAATCGATAACCGCCCGAAAGGACCCCCATTATGAGCAGAGAATTAGTCATCATCGCGGGAGTGCGCACTCCCTTCACACGCATGGGCACCGAATTAGCCGGCCTCAGCGCGAGCGACCTTGGACGCAGTGCGGTCGCCGCCTTATTAGACCGCACCGCCCTCGATCCCGGCGAACTCTCGGAAGTGATCTTTGGCTGTGTGGGGCAACCGACCGACAGCGCCAACATCGCGCGCATTATCGCCTTGCGCGGCGGCGTGCCCGAAAAAGTGCCGGCGGCCACGGTCAACCGCAACTGCGCCTCGGGCATCGAAGCACTCACTTGTGCGCATCAACGCCTGCTTGCTGGCATGGGCGACCTTTTTATTGTCGGTGGCGTCGAAAGCATGAGTAATTACCCGCTCATTTACCGCCATTCAGCCGTCGAGCATTTTACCGAACTAGCCAAAGCGAAGACACTCAAAGACCGACTACGGGCGCTCACGCATTTCCGCACCGAAGATTTCTCTCCGCTAATGGCACTACAACTCGGGCTCTGTGACCCCATCTCCGGATTGAACATGGGCGAAACGGCGGAAATCCTGGTCCGCGACTATGGCATCTCACGAGAAGCACAAGATGCCTTTGCCGCCCGCTCACACGAAAAAGCATTTGCCGCGCAGGACGAAACGGCAGCGGAAATCACCGCCGTATATACGGAAGGAATGGCAATCACCGCAGACAATGGGATGCGCACGGATTCGACCGCCGAAAAGCTCGCCACTCTGCGCACCGTCTTTGACCGTAAAACGGGCAGTGTCACGGCGGGCAATGCCTCGCAAATCACCGACGGCGCAGTAGCCCTGCTGGTCGGCTCGGAAGCACGTGCGCAAGCGCTCGGCATCGAACCGCTCGGTCGTCTGGTGGATTATGCCTACACGGGTTGCGACCCCGCCCGCATGGGACTCGGCCCAGTCAAGTCGATCGAGGCCGCCAACGCCCGCGCTAAGTTGACCCTAGACGACGCGGACTTGGTCGAAATCAACGAAGCCTTTGCGGCCCAAGTCCTGGCGGTCCTCAAGGCCCTCAAAGAGCCGAAATATGCACAGAAGGCCGGACTCGACGCAGCGCTCGGCGAAATCCCAGCAAGCAAGCTCAACCCCCGCGGCGGCTCGATCGCGCTCGGACACCCAGTGGGCGCCACCGGCGCACGATTGGTGCTCAGCGCCCTCAATCAACTGCAACACAACCAACAGCAACGCGCGCTAGTCAGCCTCTGTATCGGCGGCGGCCAAGGCGCGGCCTTATGGCTCGAACGCAACATTTAACCCCAAATCCATCGCCCCCCAAAGATGAAACACCTACAACTCAACACGCAAGACGGACACGCCACTCTCACCTTTGACCGGCAGGGGTCGAGCGCCAACATCTTCGATGCGGATGCACTCAACGAACTCCTCGATGCCCTCACACAAATCGAAAACGATCCTTCGATAGAGTCTCTCCAAATTCGGTCCAACAAACCGCGCATCTTTATCGCTGGTGCCGACATCCACTCCTTGATGGCGGCCACGCCCGGCGAACTCGCCGCGATGATTGACCTCGGGCACGAAGCGTTCCAAAAACTGGAGGATCTGAAGATACCCACTATCGCCACCATCCATGGTGCCTGCTTGGGCGGCGGCTACGAACTGGCGCTCGCTTGTGACTGGCGCATCGCCTCGGATGACCGCTGCACCAAGATCGGGCTACCAGAAACAAAACTCGGCATTCTTCCGGCGTGGGGCGGCTCCACCCGACTCCCCAAGCTCATTGGCCTACCGAAAGCACTGCCACTAATTCTCGGCGGCACCGTCCTCAGCTCCAGCGGCGCAAAAATCAAACAGTTGATCGATCAAGTCGTCCCCAAAGAGCACTTAAACAGCGTGGCAGCCAAACTACTCAGCCACGGTAAGCGCGATCCCAATCCGCACTCCATTCTGAACAACATTGCATCCGCACGCATCATCGAAGCGCAGGCACGCAAGGACATTATGAAGCGCACACGCGGTCTGTACCCCGCACCGCTCAAGGCCTTGGAGGTTGCCTGCCAATCGGTGCACCACTCAGACAAAGTCAGTTTCCGCAAGGAGCGTGACGCGGTGATCGAGCTGGCCTCGCAGCCCGAAACCGCACGCCTAGTCGACATTTTCTTCCTCAGTGAAAAAGCCAAGAAATTGCAGATCCCCGACGTAACGCCTCAGGAACTGAACACTCCGGCCGTGCTCGGCAGTGGAATTATGGGAGCGGGCATCACCTATTGGCTCAGTTCCCACGGCTATTCAGTGCTACTAAAGGACATCAATAACGACGCGCTCGCCAAGGGCATGGCCACTATCGGCGCTCAATATGACAAAGCCGTCGAACGGCACATCACCAGCAAAACAGAGGCACATCAAAACTTTGATCGCATACACGCGAACGCCGACCCAGTGCCCCTGCATCGGCGCGACTTGATCATCGAAGCCGCCGTTGAAAACCTGACAGTGAAGAAGCAAATTTTTGCGGACCTAAGCGCACGCTGTTCGGAAGACTGCATCTTGGCCACTAATACCTCCGCGCTGCCGATCCACGAGCTCGCCGAGGTCGTGACCAACCCCGGACGTCTCGTCGGCCTACACTTTTTTAACCCAGTCCCGCGCATGCCCTTAGTCGAAGTCGTGCGCGCCCCATCGACCTCCAAGCAGACCCTGGCGACTGCAATCCGATTCGTCCAACGCATTGGCAAAACTCCCGTGGTGGTCAAAGACTCGCCGGGATTCTTGGTCAACCGCATCCTGATGCCCTATTTACTGGAAGCCTGCCGCATCTTCGCATCCGGCATTGACCCAGTTCAAATCGACAAAGCGATGCTCGACTTCGGCATGCCGATGGGGCCACTGCGCTTACTGGACGAAGTCGGACTCGATGTCGGCTGCCATGTCGCTGAAACCCTGATTGCCGCCTTCCCCGAGCGCATGTCGATGCCGCCTCTAATGGACGCAATGATTGAACGTGGCTACCTCGGGCGCAAAAGCGGCAAAGGTTTTTATCTCTACAATAGTAAAGACCCAACGCCCAATCCTGACGCTCTCCAGCTGCGCGAAAAGCGCGACGCACCGGACGAAAAAATAGCCGATCAACTCGCACACCTCATGTCCCATGAAGCCGCACGTTGCCTCGACGAAGAGATCGCCGACTCACCTGAAACGATCGACTTCGCGATGGTGATGGGCGCCGGCTACGCGCCGTTCCGCGGCGGCCCGCTCCACCATGCCGACGCCATCCACATGATGCGACCGGACTTCTACCCGACGCTCCAGCATAGGACCGGATAACCCGCCGCGTCCACCACGGCAGCGTCGCCCCACGCCAGCCCCACTTACAACATCTAACCAAACTCCATACCATGTCTAAAACTACCTCATCCGATTCTCTGATCGACACTTCAAAAATGTCCCGCGGCCAACGTTCCGCACTCGAAATGGCGGAAAGTTCACGCGACCTACGCGCACTCAGCGGCTTTGCCGCGTCACTGTTCGACGGACGCCCCGAATTTAAAAGCATCGCCCCCTACCCCAAGCAATCCGAAGAAGAGCGGGACCAGGGAAACACATTTATAAATAAATTGGATCGTTTTTTACGCGACCGAACCGACCCCGACTCCATTGACCAAGAAGGCGAGATCCCCGATGCTGTGATCAAGGGGCTCGGCGAACTCGGTGCTTTCGGGATTAAAATCCCACACGCCTATGGAGGGCTGGGGCTCTCACAAACGAACTACTCCCGCTCCGCCATGTTACTCGGGCGGCACTGCGGCAACCTAGCCGCGCTCCTTTCGGCACACCAATCCATCGGCGTGCCCCAGCCACTGCTGATGTTCGGCACCGAAGCACAAAAGCAAAAATACCTGCCTCTGTTTGCCAAAGGTCAAATCTCCGCCTTCGCCTTAACTGAGCAAGACGTCGGCTCCGATCCGGCGCAAATGAAGACCCACGCGGAACTGAACGAAGCCGGCACACACTACATTTTGAATGGCGAGAAGCTCTGGTGCACCAACAGCCTCAAGGCCTCGCACATCATTGTCATGGCACGCACCCCGCAGGAAGGCAAACGCCTCGCCACCACGGCATTCATCGTCGCCATGGATGCGCCAGGAGTCGAAATCGTCACCCGCTGCCGCTTCATGGGACTCAAAGCGCTGTACAACGGCGTGCTGCATTTCCACAATGTTGAAGTACCAGTCGAGGACGTGGTGCACGAGGTCGGCAAAGGCCTTAAAGTTGCCCTCAGCACTCTCAACACCGGCCGCCTCACCCTGCCCGCCGCCTGCACCGGCATGATGCATCGCTGTCAGGAGATCGTCATCCGCTGGTCCAAGCGACGAGAACAATGGGGCCAAGCCATCGGCAGACACGCGGCTGTAGCGGCGAAGATCGCCGACATCGCAGCCGACACCTTTGCCACTGAATCGATGGTGCTCTACACCTCGTCGCTGGTGGATGCCGACAAGCACGCCGACATTCGCCTGGAGGCAGCTATGTCCAAACTCTGGGGTAGCGAAGCGGCGTGGCGTACGGTCGACGAAACCATGCAGATTAAAGGGGGGCGCGGCTATGAGACCGAAAGTTCACTGCGCAACCGCGGTGCAGATGCGGACCCGATCGAGCGCATGATGCGAGACTGCCGAATCAACACCATCTTCGAAGGTTCCAGCGAAATCATGCGCTTGTTCATCGCCCGTGAGGCGCTCGACCCGCACCTGAGAAAAAGCGCCGCCGTGCTCGACAGCCGCAAACCGAAAAACGTGCGCCTACGCGCCGCGTTCACCGCCGCGCGCCACTATGCGAAATGGTACCCCAAACAGTACATTTCGAATCGTGTCCGCGTGCCGCCGCAGTTCCACCCGGACCTGTTTGTCGAATTGATCCGAATCGATCGACTCAGCCGTAAGCTCAGTAAACTCCTCTTTCACAGCATGGTGCGCCATGGTCCCAAACTCGAAAAGCAACAGCTACTACTCGGCCGCATTGTCAACATCGGCACCGAACTGTTTGCCATGTCCTGTGCCTGTGCGCGCGCCAACCAGCTCAATCAGGAATGCGAAGCCCGAAATCAAGTCGACCCCGAGCACAACGACCCCGACCACTCACTGGAAACCGCGAAATACATCTGCACCCGCGGCGCGCAACGCATTCACAACTGGATACAGGCACTCAACAACCCGAACGACCAAGCTGGCTACCACCTAGCCAAAAACCTAATGGAAGACCCGAGCGTGCATTGAGCCCTCACACCGACGACTGCCGCCGATCTGCCTCATAACCGAGGCCAATTTCAGCGCGCCACCAATCGAGTGCTTTCATGTTACCGAGCGTATCATCGAAGCGCATACCGACCGCATCGGCACTCATCGGCTGCCCGCGCAGCTCGTTGGTAAAGGATTCAATCTCGTAGCAGAACAGATGCCGTGCCTTCGGCATGTCAATCACCTCGGCGCAGTCCTTGCCATCCATTTCAATGCGGATCGAGCCCGGGCAGCGCCACGGAATCTCGACGGTAATACGGCCTTTTTCGCCGAGTATCACCGCCGCGTTGTCGCGGTTCATGCGCAGCGCACACGTGGCCTTGGCTAGAATATCGCCCTCAAAACGCATCACTGCGGAGGACCACATATCGGTCTGCGTCTGCGGATCGATGTGCCCCACCGCTTTCAACTCGATCGGCTCGGCAAATAGCCGCCCATGGGCACGACCGGCGATCAAACGTACAAACGACATCGTGTAACAACCGATATCGAGAATCGCGCCACCACCGAGCGCCTTGGCTTGGAGACGCGATTCCGGTTGGATGCCTGAGTTATAGCAAAAATTCGCCTCAATCATCCGCACCTTACCAATAACGCCGGAGGTCACCAGATCGACCACCTTCTGGGTCTGCGGATGATGCCGATACATAAAGGCCTCACGCAACAGGCAGCGCTTGCCGTCAGCCAGCTTCTTGGCCTGCTTCGCCTCGCGCAGATTCATCGTCAGCGGCTTTTCGCACAGCACATGCTTGCCGGCCTGTACACAATGCGCGATCCACTCAAAATGCAGCGGATGCACTGTAGCAATATAAACCGCATCGACCTCAGAATCTGCCAACATCGCCTCGTAGCTACCGTACGCACGGACCGCGCCATGTTGGTCCGCAAACGACTGCGCCCGCTCGACC
>Ga0115569_10003299_pt1 | contig 11970 bp, 8 predicted proteins | sample COGITO_mtgs_1205_2_FD_87295 | JGI IMG/M metagenome (GOLD analysis project Ga0115569, IMG submission 87295) | Pelagic marine microbial communities from North Sea - COGITO_mtgs_120503 | ecosystem: Environmental > Aquatic > Marine > Epipelagic | place: Germany:Helgoland, sampling site Kabeltonne...
AGACTAACATCGTGATCTGCGAGACATTCCGCTACTTTCGCTAGTTGGCCAGGCCGATCATCAACTGATAATCTCAAATAAAAGCTACCAGAAATTTCCGTTAATGGTGCGGGTTTACATTCATCTGGAGTGACATGTAAAAGTTTAGGCGGAGAAGCCTGACCCTGCATGCCCTTCACCACATCAACAATATCACTGATAACAGACCCAGCCGTTGGATCCTGGCCGGCACCCCGACCAGTTAGAACAACAGTACCCACAACCGTTCCAGTTAAACTAATGCCATTAAAAACTCCATCTGTTTGAGCTATTGTTTCATTCATTGGCACCAGCGCGGGGTAGACTCCAATCGAAACAAAATTTTTATCAAAGCTTCGTCTAATCACTCCAATTAGTTTTATCTTACAATCCAATTCTCGGGCAGCTGATAAGTCTTCATTTGAAATTCTACGAATTCCCTCCACAGTGGCATCCTTCAAATTAATCCACATTCCATGAGCTAAATATCCAAGAATCACGGCCTTGTGAGCAGCATCAACTCCATCCAAATCAAGGGACTCATCTGATTCCACATAGCCAAGTTCCCGTGCATCTCCAAGTACTTCATTAAACGATGCACCTTCGTTTTCCATCCTTGTTAGAATGTAGTTTGAAGTACCATTCATTATTCCGTAAATTAAGGGAAATTCATTGGCCACTAGACTTTCACGGAGCACTTTAATTATTGGAATTCCTCCTGCCACACTCGCTTCAAAAGCGTAACGTACTCCAGCTTTTTCGGCTGCCTTAAACAATTCATCACCGTGTTCACATATAAGCGCTTTATTTGCCGTAATGACGGGTTTACCTTGCTCAAATGCACGAAGAGTAAGTTCTCTCGCTTCCTCCACTCCGCCAATTAGCTCGCAAATGATATCAATATCAGGATCATCAACAATCGAACTAGAATCATCGGTGAGAACTGTCGAATCAACACTCACCGTTCTCTTTTTATTTATAGACCGAACAGATGCCCGTGTTGGAATAAGTCTAATTCCGAGTATTCTCTCCCAGGCACTTTCGTTTTCAGACAAGTGCTTCCATGTTCCCTGTCCTACAGTTCCAAAACCAAGTATCCCAACCCGTAATGTCTTTAATTCGCTCATAATATATTTGGATTAGAAGGATTTACTTTTTTTCTGAAATCGGTTTTCTGTACCCTGCCTTAATCGAGAAATATTGGATCGGTGCCTCCAGACAATCCACACCATAATAACGAGTGCCAATACAACTTTACCAAGTGCACCAGGTTGATCTGTCGTCCAAACATTCACGAGTGCACAAACTGGCAGACTGCATCCAAAACCAATGGAAGCCAATGCAACATATCGTGTAGAGAAAAATATAATTAACCAAGTCACCAATCCAATAATTAAGCAACCAGGCATTACTCCGAGTAGTCCACCCATTGTACTTGCCACTCCTTTGCCCCCACGAAAACGTGAAAAAATTGGGTAAGTGTGACCAAGAACAGCTCCGGGTAATCCCCACAAACCTAAACTGGCATCCCCCGAAAAAGATACCATTGGAAATAAAAACCACGTCGTAGCGAGCAACCCTTTCAGGAAATCAAGAACAAAAACTGCATATCCAGCTGGTTTCCCAATAGTTCTGAGTACATTTGTAGCTCCTGGGTTTCCACTTCCAACTGAGAAAATATCAACCCCATTTCTTTTGGCAATGATTACCCCAAAAGGAATCGAACCTAATAAATATCCGACTAGAGTAACACCTACTGTTTCAACCGAAAGCATGATAAATGGGGGTTAGAGGGCTTTAGAAATTACTATCCCTGTCGGGAAATTCTCGCTTCCATAATGTCCGGTTCCGCCTCAAGCATCCGAAGTGCTTCCTCATCAGGTTCTTCATCTAATTCGCAAATGGTAAGTGCTAAATCACCGCAATCTGCTCTACTCAAAGACATGTTAGCAATATTAACACCATGATCGCCCAAAATTGTACCGAGTTTCCCAACAATTCCAGGTTTATCAACATTACGCACAACTAACAAAAGGTCGACCGGACGAACCTCAATTGCTTGGGAATCGACTTCAACAATACGAGGATCATTTGCTTTTCCAAGCAAAGTTCCTTTTACGGATCTTGCCAATCCCTCACTCGATAGAGTCTTTACCTCAATAAGTTCGTTATAATCAACAACGGAAGATGATTTTGTGACCTCAACCTGAATTCCTAGTGATTTTATTTTATGAGGTGCATTTACATCATTAATTCCACCATCGCCGGCAATTCCTGCTAACCATCCTTTCTGGACGGCACGGGTTAAAGGGATGCTATCAAAATCTACGATTCCACCCCAAAAAGTTATATGAATGGAAGAGACATTTTCCTGAGCCGACTGACGGGCAAAACTTCCCAAACGATGACAAAGATCAAGGTACGGCTGAAGTGTAAGTAAATCTTTAGGATCAATTGAAGGCATGTTAATCGCATTTCGAATTCGACCACCCTGCAAAACCTCGGCAATTGCTTCCGCAATTTCCACACCAACACTTTCCTGTGCTTCTGCGGTGGAAGCACCTAAATGAGGAGTTAAGTTTAAATTCTCCAAACCACGAAATGGATGGTCCTCCGGTAGAGGTTCTTGTTCATAAACATCCAATCCTGCTGCAGCAACCTTTCCACTTTTTAAAGCTTCCACAAGAGCAGATTCTTTTATGATTCCTCCACGGGCACAATTAAAAACCCGAACGCCATCTTTCATTTTATCGAATGCGGCTTCGTCAACCATATCCTTCGTATCATTGGTTAAAGGCATATGAACTGTTAAATAGTCAGCCTGAACAAACGCTTCTTCCAATTCAACTTTTTCGACATCAAGTTCTTTTGCCCGCTCTTCAGTAAGATATGGATCAAAAGCTATTACTTTCATTTCAAATGCTTTTGCCCGTTTAGCAACTTCAACACCAATTCTTCCCAAGCCCAAAACGGCCAGTGTTTTAAATCTTAACTCTGCACCTTTTAACTGCTTTCTTTCCCATAATCCATCGCTCATACTCGTTACACCACGAACAACTGGTCGGGTGCCACAAAGCATGTGAGTAAAAGTTAATTCCGCGGTTGCAATGGTATTTCCACCAGGGGTGTTCATGACAATCACTCCAGCTTCAGTGGCTGCATCTATATCAATATTGTCAACCCCAACTCCAGCACGACCAACTGCTTTCAAATGAGTAGCTCCTGCAATTACTTCTTTTGTAATCTTTGTATCACTACGAACAATAATTGCTGAAGCATCTTTGGAAATATCCAACAGTTCTTCAAGAGATGATCCGTAGGCTTCCACCACCTCGAAATCATCCTGCTTTTTCAGAAAATCAACTCCAAGTGGGGAGATACGGTCAGCAACGAGAATCTTCATCGTGTTATAAGTAAAGGGTTTTATACTGTCAGAATTCATAAAAAAGGCAATGAGGAAAGATTTTTCATAATTTTTACTTTCCGAAGCGACCCGATCAAGGCATTATGAATTTTCATCATGTTCGAATCACTAACAGAAAAATTAAGCCTTACTCTCCGAAACCTAAGAGGAGTTGGGAAACTAACCGAAGACAACATTAGCGAAGCTCTTGGTGAAGTCAGGAAAGCACTGCTTTCAGCAGATGTTCACTTTCGTACAGCACGTGAATTTGTAGATGAGGTAAAAGAGGCATGCCTTGGACAGGAAGTTCTGAAATCAGTTTCTCCAGGTCAGCAGGTTGTTAAAATTATTAATGATGAATTGGTTAAATTGCTGGGTGAAGGCTCGACGCAGATAAAAGAGGATAAACCTCTTCGGGTTATGATGGTGGGCTTACACGGTGCCGGAAAAACAACAACCAGTGCCAAATTGGCCAAAAGAATGGCAAAAGATGGAAGAAATCCTATGCTGGTGGCTTGTGATGTTTATAGGCCAGCCGCCATCGACCAGCTTGAAATTCTCGCAAAAAACGAAGGTTTTCCATGTTACTTGGATCGAGAAAATAGTGATGTTCCTTCTCTTGCACGCAAGGGGTGGGAGGAATCTAAAAAAATTGGTTCCGACCTGATCATTTTTGACACTGCAGGCAGATTACAAATTGATGATGATTTAGTTCGCGAATTAGAAGAGTTAAAGAAACAGGTCAATCCTCATGAAATTCTCTTAGTTGCGGATGCAGCACTTGGACAAGAGGCAGTCAATGTCGCCAAAACATTTCATGAACGGCTAGATATTACCGGCATTATCCTGACCAAGATGGACGGAGACGCACGGGGTGGAGCAGCACTGTCGATGAAAAAAGTTACCGGTGCTCCGATCAAATTCATGGGCGTGGGTGAAAAAATTGATGAATTTGAAGTTTTCCACCCCGACAGGCTTGCATCGCGAATTCTTGGAATGGGAGATGTGGTTTCCCTGGTCGAAAAAGCTCAGGAGCATTTGGATGAGGAAGAATCCATGCGGATGGCTGAGAAAATGCTCAAAGCTGAGTTCGATTTTGAGGATTTTCTTTCCCAAATGAGGCAAATGAAAAAAATGGGGTCCATGGGATCCATTGCAAAGATGATGCCAGGCATGGGAAATATTCAGGTCGGTGATAAGGAAGAAAAAGCATTGGCTCGGCATGAGGCAATTATTCTATCGATGACAAAAGAGGAAAGACGACTCCCTCGCATTCTTGCAGGTTCACGAAGGAAGCGTATAGCAGATGGGTCAGGTGTCCAAATCCGTGATGTTAATCAATTGATCAAGCAGTTTTCCCAAATGCAAAAAATGATGAAGAAGATGAAAGGTGGGAAAATGAAACAAATGATGAATGCATTTGGCGGTGGCGGTGGGATGCCGGACTTGGGTGATATGGACCCAAAAGAATTAGCCAAGTTAGCCAAGCAATTTAAGTAGAACTAATAAAAAAGCTTTCCTCTTTTAGAAGAGGAAAGCTTTAAGGTTAAAAAATTAAAAATCTACGCAAGGTCAAAACGATCTAAATTCATCACTTTATTCCAAGCATTCACAAAATCATTCGCGAACTTTTCTTTGGAATCACTGCACGCATAAACCTCAGCATAAGCTCTCAAGCGGGAATTCGAACCAAATATTAAATCAGCTCGAGTACCAGTCCATTTAACTTCACCGGTAGAACGATCTTTGGCCTCAAACTCTTCGGCCTCATCATTTACAGGACTCCACTTGTTACTCATATCCAAAAGATTCACAAAAAAGTCGTTACTAAGAGTCTCAGATTTATCTGTAAAGACCCCATGCTTTGACTGTCCGTAATTCGCTCCAAGAACTCGAAGACCTCCAATTAACACAGTCATTTCTGCAGCTGTAAGATTCAATAATTGAGCACGATCTAAGAGAAGAGCTTCGGTTGAGACACTATATCTTTTACGGAGGTAATTTCTAAAACCGTCTGCTACAGGTTCCATTACATTGAAAGAATCTATATCTGTCTGTTCTTGAGAGGCATCGGTTCGACCGGGTGTAAAAGGAACATTAATGTTAATTCCTCCTTTTTGAGCACCAGATTCAATTGCTGCACAACCACCCAATACGATCAAATCTGCAAGCGATACAGTTTTACCAGAATTATTAAATTCACTTTGAATTGATTCTAAAACTTCTAAAACATTCGCAAGTTGTACAGGTTCATTGACCTCCCAATCCTTTTGTGGTGACAACCTAATCCTACCTCCATTGGCACCACCACGTAAATCAGATCCGCGAAAAGTTGAGGCAGATGCCCACGCCGTGGAAACAAGTTCAGAAATAGATAAACCTGATTCTAAAATCTGCTTCTTTAAAGACGCGATATCATCCTGCTGAATCAAATCATGATCAATTTCAGGAATTGGATCCTGCCAAATGAGATCTTCACTTGGAACTTCAGAACCAAGATACCGAGACTTGGGACCCATATCACGGTGCGTAAGCTTAAACCATGCACGTGCGAAGGAGTCTGCAAATTTGTCTGGATTCTCCAAAAAGCCCTTGGATATCTCCCGGTAAGAAGGATCCACCCGTAAAGCAATGTCCGTAGTAAGCATAGTCGGTTTGCGCATTTTTGATGAATCAAAAGCATCGGGAATTATTTCTCCTGCATCCTTGGCAACCCACTGCTTGGCACCAGCAGGACTAGTCGTGAGTTCCCACTCGTAAGCAAATAGATTCTCAAGGTAATTAGTTCCCCACTTTGTTGGCGTTTTTGTCCAGGTAACTTCAGGACCGGCAGTAATTGCATCTGGACCGCTTCCGCTTCCATATGAACTGGTCCATCCAAAACCCTGTTCTTCAATAGAAGCAGCCTCTGGTTCAGGTCCAACATGAGATGCATCGCCTGCTCCGTGAGTTTTTCCAAAAGTATGCCCACCTGCTATTAAAGCAACTGTTTCCTCATCATTCATCGCCATTCTACCAAAAGTTTCACGAATATCATGTGCAGATGCAGCAGGGTCAGGGTTACCATTCGGACCTTCAGGATTAACATAAATCAAGCCCATTTGCACCGCTGCCAATGGATTTTCAAGTTCCCTTTCACCAGTGTACCTATTGTCATCAAGCCAAGTTCCTTCTGCACCCCAATAGATATCATCCTCGGTCTCCCAAATATCTTCGCGTCCACCACCAAAACCAAAAGTTTTAAAACCCATGGACTCTAAGGCAACATTTCCCGTGAGAATGAATAAATCAGCCCATGAAATTTTTTGACCGTATTTCTGCTTAATGGGCCAAAGTAAACGGCGAGCTTTATCTAGATTTCCATTATCCGGCCAGCTATTTAATGGAGCAAAGCGTTGGGCACCCGTTCCCCCTCCTCCACGACCATCTGCTGTACGGTAAGTTCCAGCAGCATGCCAAGCCATTCTTACGAAAAAAGGTCCATAATGACCAAAGTCTGCAGGCCACCATTCCTTAGAATCTGTCATCAAGTCCGTGAGATCCTGTTTAAGAGAATCGTAATCTAAGGAAGCAAATTCTTTAGCATAATCAAAACCAGAATCCATTGGATTAGATGTCGCATCGTGCTGGTGTAAAATATCTACTTTTAATTGATTGGGCCACCAATCTTGGTTCGAAGTTCCAGAACCAGCAGCGTGATTCATTGGACATTGACTGGCGTTCGTCACAGGTGATTCCTGGCTTTTGTGATTAAAAGGGCATCCCCCTTCGTTCGATGACTGGTTTTCTTTACTCATGGTAGTATTTTAAAAGGATAAAAAGACTAAATTATTCGATTTCTTTCAACTGGCAAACAGGAAGTATTATTAGATGTAAAATATATTAAGAAATTTTTGTAAAAAAATCTCTTAGTTTCTGATGATCCTTTACTCCCGGTGATTGCTCAACCCCGCTATTCACATCGACCGTTCGAACAAGAGTATTTTTTATAGCATCCTGTATGTTTAACGGAGACAACCCACCAGCAAGAATCCATTTTTTTGAAGGAAAAGAATTCTGCCAAGCAGTAAATTGCTCCCAATCTGAACATTTTCCCGTTCCTCCAAATTTATCCTCGGAATATGAATCAACTAAAAAAGTATTAGCCAAACACAATAGATCTTCCGGAAAATCAACTCCAGCAGGAATTCTAGGGGCCAACCATAAATTTTCGACTCCTATCATTTCTGCCCACTCTTCAATATATTTTCTTGATAAATCATATGGAAAATGGAATTGAAAACACCCAAATCCATGTGCGATCATTTTTTTAACATCTTCAATCGCCGGAGCAACTTCAACAGCAACCATTTGCTTAGAATTAAGAGCAAGTTCAGTTTTAAATTTATTTAAATCTTCAAACTCAATTTTTCTGGGTGATTTTTCATATAAGATAAAGCCCAACTTTTCAGCACCTAATTCCAAAGCTAAACTTGCATCTTTTAATCTAGTGACTCCACAAACTTTTACTGAAACGGAACCCATAAGAAAACCTACTTTTGAAAATGAATTTCAATGGCTTCCAACATCGATTCGAGAGTTGAGTCCTGGGCTACAATATCTACAGAGAGATCATTTTCCTTGAGAGTATCTGTAGTTTGTGGACCAAAACTTGCATGAATCGGCACCTTAGCACCTTGCTCTAATTGAAGATCTTCCTCTTGTTCAATGTATGAAAGTGCTGCTGAAGAACTAGCAAAAACAATTGCATCTGCACCCATTTCAATAAATTTCGCACGATCAGGTGCATCAATCACATCAGCAAAATCAGTTTGATATATTGGCAATGTATCTACAATTGCATGACCAACTGTTTCAAGAAGTCCCACCAAAATCTCTCGGTTCCGGTTTCCAGTAACAACCAAGACATTCGCACTATCCAAAGATTCTGTAGCCACTAATGCCTGGGCAAGATCTTCTCCCGTAGACCGATCAGGAATAAGTTCCACTTCCAGGTTAAATTTACGGACCTCTTGTGCTGTAGCCTCGCCCACGCAGGCAACACGCATAGGACCGAAACTACGAATATCCGAAAATGCTTTAAAAAATATATTGAAAAACTCTCTTGCTCCGTTCGCACTTGTGAAAACAACCCATTCATAAGTGGCGATTCCAGCAAAAGTTTCTGCTATAAGTTTTTTATCTTCCTGGGGTATTATTTTAATAAGTGGAAGTTCCAAAACCTCTGCCCCTTTTTTCTCAAGCATATTTTTCAAGCGGCTTACCTGCCCCTCCGGCCTTGTAACAACTATACGCTTTCCGAATAATGGTCGATTTTCGAACCAATTTTGCTTTGTTGATAAACCGATCGAATTCCCAACAAAAATTATAGCGGGTGCCCCTAAATTTGCAACTTCTGCATCAGCGACAAGATTACCCAGAGTGGTAATCAATTTCTTCTGACTGGGTAATGTCCCATGACTTACGATAGCTGCAGGTTTTTCAGGAGGTAACCCACCATCTAAAAGCTTTTGAGTAATCTCAGAAATCTTTCCCATACCCATATACACGCAAAGCGTACCACCAACCTCACCAAACTTGGCAAAATTTACATGTAAAGACTCTTTTTCAATATCCTCATGTCCGGTCAGAAAAGATATGGAAGAACCATATTCCCGATGAGATAATGGAATGCCAGCATAAGCGGCACAAGCAAGTGCAGCAGTAACTCCAGGTACAATCTCATAAGGAATTGATGCATTATCCAAAGCAATCATTTCTTCGGCACACCTACCAAAAACAAATGGGTCTCCACCTTTTAAACGTACAACATTTTTTCCTTCACGAGCTTTGGTAACTAATATTTCACATATTTGTTCCTGATCAACCGTATGCCTTCCTGGGCTCTTCCCTACATTAATTTGCTCGCACCCTGGAGCTGCATATTTGCGGAATTCTGAATTCGCCAAGTAGTCAAAAACTAATGTTTCACATGAACTAATTAATGATATGGCTTTTCGTGTAATCAATTCCGGATCACCAGGACCTGCACCAACCAAAAATACCTTACCTTTATTTTTCTGCCCTAATCCAACCATGATGAAATTATTTTAAATACCTCTTCCTCAGAATTATCTTCTATTTTGAGGCTCTTAATACCGCATGACTCATGGAAAAAAAACAGATCATCATTTACAACATGCACTCCCAATGCAACTTGACACCCCCCGCCAAGTCTGTCGAGGATCCATCGTTCCAACCGGACTGCACGGCTTGTGGCTAAATGATCCAAAACTCCAAACTTTTCTTTTTCCTGCTTTCTAACCTGAATTGCAATGGCTGCCTGTCCTGGAGCAGGAACCATCTCATTGACTGATATTTTTTCGAAAGTCACACCTGGATAATTCGAAATTCCCAATCGGGAAAGGCCCGCTGCCGCAAGAATGGTTCCATCTGCTTCCATATTAACAGCAATTTTACGTAATCTTGTCTCAACATTACCCCTCAATTCAATCCATGAAACCGATGGGAAACGCAATTTCAACTGGGCAATCCGACGAGGACTACCTGAAGCCATTACTCCTGTCTCAGCGCCCTCCCTTTTAATCAAAACATCTCTGGCATCCTCGCGCTGAGTAAATGCTGCAATGGTTAAACCGGCTGGGTTTTCAGTGGGTAAATCCTTGGCACTATGAACCGCCAAATCTGCCCGACCTTCCAATAAGGCAATTTCAAGTTCTTTAGTGAATAATCCCTTCCCACCTTTTTCCTGAAGAGACCAATTTATTTGCCTATCCCCTGTTGTTGACATAGGCATTAAATCAACTTCTTTCCCCATTTGATTCTTAATCAAATCCGCAACCCACTCCGCCTGCTTAATTGCTAACGGACTTTTGCGGGTGGCAAGAACTAAGTTATCATTTGAGAAATTCACCCAAATGGATCCATTCTAATTGCCCAAGGCAAGAATAATGCCACGGGTAATGCCATTAAATTAATTTTAGGAATAAGAAGCCTGTGCACCCTTGATGTTCTTCTTGGGTATCCAGGACATCAACTGACGTAACCTCTGACCGGTAACCTCGATTGGGTGTTTTTCTCCGTCTTCCAAAAGTTTGTTGTATTTAGGAAGACCGTCTTGGTATTCCTTGATCCACTCTTTAGCAAACTTACCAGATTGAATCTCTTTCAGAATCGACTTCATAGACTTCTTTACATTCCCGTTTATAACGCGAGGGCCACGAGTAACATCGCCGTACTTGGCTGTTTCTGAGATAGAGAATCTCATACCGGCAACTCCCGACTCGATCATCAAGTCAACAATAAGCTTTAATTCATGCAAGCATTCAAAATAGGCCATTTCTGGGGCATATCCAGCTTCCACCAAGGTTTCGAAACCGGCTTCAACAAGAGCGGATGCACCACCACATAAAACTGCTTGTTCGCCAAAAAGATCGGTTTCAGTCTCTTCTTTAAAAGTTGTTTCAAGAATACCAGCCTTAGCACCACCGATACCTGCTGCCCAACCTAAGGCAATTTTCTTAGAGTCTTTCGAGGAACCCTTTAGCACTGCAATAAGAGCAGGTACGCCTTTCCCCTCTTTGTATTGAGATCGGACAACATGACCGGGACCCTTAGGAGCAACCATTATTACACTAACTCCGCGAGGGGCTTTAATTAGACCAAAGTGAATCGCAAATCCATGGGTAAAGAGAAGGGTTTTACCTTTAGACAAATTTGGTTTAATTTCATTTTCGTAAACTTCAGCCTGCTTCATATCAGGAACGCCAATCATAATTACATCAGCTTTTTCGGTAGCTTCTGCCACAGAAAGAACTTCAAAACCGTGCCTCTTTGCAACCCGAATAGATTTACTTCCTTTGTAAAGACCAATGATAACATTGCATCCACTTTCCTTAAGATTCAAAGCATGAGCATGCCCTTGTGAACCATAGCCGATAACGGCAAGCGTTTTTTTCTTAATGGCTGTTACTTTAGCCTCTTTTTGAGTGTATACTTTCGCGGGCATAACCGAATGATTTGATTAATTTAATGATTTTAGTGAGAGAATAAAGTAGGTGGATTAACTGTCGGATCGCCCTCTTCGCAGCGAGACTGTTCCAGTTCTGGCAAGTTCGACAATGCCAAAAGGTTCAATCATTTCCAAAAAGGCGGTTATCTTATTTTCGTTGCCTGTAGCTTCAACCACTAAGGAATCTTTAGCCACATCAATTATTTTACCACGGAAAACATCACAAATTTGAGTTACTTCAGATCGGTTGGAAGAATTTGCCTTCACTTTTACCATAACTAATTCCCGACCGACACTCTCCGCTCCAATAAAATTCTGAATCTCAATCACATCAATCAATTTATCCAATTGCTTGATACATTGATCCAATGCCTTTTCGTCACCGTTTAGCGTAGCAGTAATCCGGGAACGACCATCTTGGTGAGTGGGACCAACATTAAGCGTATCTATGTTAAATCCGCGCCCACTGAACAATCCGGCTATTCTTGCCAGAACGCCAAACTTGTTTTCGACTAGAACAGAAATTACATGTCGCATG
>Ga0115569_10003301_pt1 | contig 11965 bp, 14 predicted proteins | sample COGITO_mtgs_1205_2_FD_87295 | JGI IMG/M metagenome (GOLD analysis project Ga0115569, IMG submission 87295) | Pelagic marine microbial communities from North Sea - COGITO_mtgs_120503 | ecosystem: Environmental > Aquatic > Marine > Epipelagic | place: Germany:Helgoland, sampling site Kabeltonne...
GGTCAATCGACTGATGCTTTAGAATTCATCCTCAAGCGATTGTTGCCATGGTTTGACGAGATTGCCAAAGCGGGTGAACTGCCCTTCAAAACTCAACTCGACTGTGCCAATTGGCCCATGCCGCTGCTTTCCGATGACCACCTCGGCCTTCCCATGCAGCCGCTCCATTTCTTCTTGCCATATGGCCATTTTGTCGAGCTCGTGATCGCCCGGTTTTTCGCGTTCTTTGTAATATTCTTCGCGGAACACAAACATTACCACATCCGCATCCTGCTCAATCGAGCCAGATTCGCGCAGATCTGACAATTGTGGCCGCTTGTCTTCACGGTTTTCCACCTGACGCGAGAGCTGTGAAAGGGCGACCACTGGAATATCAAGCTCTTTGGCGATGGCTTTGAGGCCCATAGTGATCTCGGAAATCTCATTCACCCGGTTTTCTGACCGTCCAGTGCCGCGGACCAGTTGCAGATAGTCCACAAATAATGCGTCCAGCCCATGGGTTCGCTTCAAACGGCGTGCGCGGGCGGCCAGCTGGCTGATCGGCAGGGCCGGGGTATCATCAATGAACAAAGGCGCCGCCTCCAGCTCCTTAGCCGCATCGACAATTCGGCGAAACTCGCCCTCAGTAAAATCACCCCGACGAATTTGGTTTGAGGGGATTTCCGCCACTTCAGATAAAATACGCGATGCAAGCTGTTCGGCGGACATTTCAAGGCTGAAAAAACCAACAACCCCGCCGTCAACTGCACCCTCTTCACCAGAGAGTGTGATCCCTTTTTTATAGGCGCGTGCGATGTTAAACGCGACATTGGTGGCCAATGACGTTTTGCCCATTGAGGGGCGACCGGCCAAGATTAGAAGATCTGACCGGTGCAGCCCGCCCAGCTTTTTGTCCATATCAATCAGCCCGGTCGATACTCCGGCGAGTCCGCCTTCGCGTTGATAGGCGGCATTGGCGACTTTAACCGCATCGGTGACGGCGGTGAGAAACGATTGGAAGCCTTGCTCGGTCTGGCCTTGCTCAGCCAAGGCATAGAGTTTTTGTTCAGCTTCAATAATTTGCTCGTTAGACTCGCTTTGCACTTCAACGCGGGCCGCCTTCGCAGCGATCTCATTGCCCACGTCGATCAACTCGCGGCGGATGGCGAGGTCGTAGATCATTTCGGCATAATCGCGCACGGCAAAAGAGGATATTGCCGCGCCTGCGAGTCGCATCAAATATGCAGGCCCACCTAATTCCGCGAGCCCCGCATCATCTTCCAAAAAGGCCTTCAAAGTGACGGGGCTGGCTAGATTATTTTTGGCGATGCGGGCGGCTGCGGTCTCAAATATCCGCGCATGTACCGGGTCATAAAAATGTTCAGCTCGCAAAATTTGCGCGACGCGGTCGAATAGATCGTTGTTCGTGAGGATGGCGCCAAGCAATTGTTGTTCGGCCTCAATGGAATGCGGCACGCCAAGAGGCGCCACGTCGCTCGCGGGGGGCTGCAGATTCGCAATCTCACTCATATCCGTCTCCTCAATGGTCCACGCTTACTGCAGTTCAGGATGTTTGGCCATGTGGAACAGATCGGTGCACAACCTGTGGATAAGCCAGGGATTGGGAGCTCATACCGGCTAATTTGTCGATCCTGCGCTAGATCTAGTAGCGCGCGACTGCCTGTGTACTTTGCAGCGCAATAGAGCCGCCACAGCGCGCCAGCTTGTCCACATTCTGTACACAGGTTTATCCTAGGAAATTATTTGGCGCGCGCGTCTTGCCACGCTTCGGGAGATTTCAAAAAGATTTCCACCTCGCGCAGGGTCTTACTATCAAATGCGCCCTGCGCTCGGGCTTCCACCAGAACGTCCCACCACGTGCATAGGTGATGTAAAGTCACCCCATGATCGCCGAGGGTTTTTTCGGTCTGCGGGAAAATTCCGTAATAAAAAATCACCGCCGTATGCGCGCAGGTTGCGCCGGTCTCTCGAATGGCATCGACAAAAGAGATCTTGGATCCACCATCGGTGGTCAGATCTTCTACCAGCAGAACTCGTTGCCCTTCGGACATGGCTCCTTCAATGCGGGCGTTGCGGCCGTAGCCTTTGGGTTTTTTCCGAACATAGGTCATCGGGAGCGCCATCCGCTCGGCCACCCAGGCGCCAAATGGAATACCGGCGGTCTCGCCGCCGGCGACATTATCAAATGCTTCAAACCCGGCGTTGCGCATCACAGTCACAGTCAGAAAATCCATCAAAGTGCTGCGAATACGCGGGAAGGAAATCAGTTTGCGGCAATCTATATAGGTTGGAGATGGCTTGCCAGAGGCCAATATAAAGGGCTCATCGGCATTGAAATGCACGGCTTTAATTTCCAGCAGCATTCTAGCGGTCAATCGCGCGATTTCACGTTGGTCGGGATAGCTTGTTGGTATCATGAGCAGGGCCCTTTGTTGCTATGCGCTCAGCTCGACACGGTCCAGTGAAGATCAAAGCCAGGATTGAAGAGAGTGACCGTACCGGCGCCCGAGTCGATATGCTTGGGAAATTGTACCGGGTCGCCCTTCGTGAGGGTGATCGTATCGGCATTCGGCGCCAGGCCGTAAAACTTTGGGCCAAAAAGAGCGGTGAAACCTTCGAGCCGATCCAGCGCTCCGGCAGCTTCAAAAACTTCCGCCAAACACGACATGGTATTTGTAGCCGAAAACACACCGGCGCATCCGCAGGCGCCCTGCTTTGCCTCATCGGTATGGGGGGCGCTGTCGGTGCCTAGGAAATAACACGGATTGCCGCTTGTTGCCGCGTCAAGCAGGGCCATGCGATGGGTCTCGCGTTTGGCAACAGGCAGACAATAATAATGGGGCTTTATTCCGCCAGCGAGAATGTGATTGCGGTTGATGATCAGGTGATGGGTCGTGATTGTGGCGGCCAGCTGGCCCGGATCAGATTTTGCATAGTCAGCGCCCTCGGCGGTTGTGATATGCTCCATAACTACTTTCAGCCCCGCCACCCGGCGGCGCAGAGGATCGAGAACCCGGTCAATAAACACCGCCTCGCGATCAAAAATATCAATATCCGCATCGGTGACCTCGCCATGCACGCACATGGGCATACTAATTTCGGCCATCTTCTCCAGCACCGGTTGCAGCTTGTCAAAATCTCTCACGCCGCTGGCTGAATTGGTCGTCGCTCCGGCAGGGTAAAGTTTGGCCGCCGTCACCAGTCCCGAGGCATGGGCCGCGGCCAAGTCTTCTGGGTCACTTTGTTCGGTCAAATAGAGTGTCATGAGCGGTTGGAAATCCGACCCAGCGGGCAGGGCGGCCATAATGCGGCTACGATAGGCTGCGGCCTGGGCTGCGGTCACCACCGGCGGGACCAGATTTGGCATGATAATGGCGCGTCCAAAATTACGCGCGCTTTCCGGTGCCACAGCCTTCAGCATGTTGCCATCGCGTAAATGCAGATGCCAATCATCGGGGCGGGTGAGAGTCAAACGATCTGTCATAGCTGCTGTTTAACCGGGCCGGAGGGGCGCTGCCAGGGCAAATTTGCTTTACATAGAGAGCGTTTGCAATCAAGCGCGCACCTCTTGTATGGCGCGGCGGTACGACCCATGATAATGGTTCGGTAAATAGTCACGAAAATAGGAGATGCGCCGATGTTGACCTTTGTCCTTTCTGTGATTGCAGGTTTCGCCACCCCTTTTGTAGAGCCATTCTTGACCAAGTTGATTCAGCCGCGTTTGGATAAATTTCCTGTGCATGACGTTGAATACCGCACGATTACCTTCGTTTTTCTGCTACTCGGCGTCGCCATCGCTGCGATATCCTCGGGTGTGGTGGTCTCGGCTTTCACGGTTTTGTTCGGTGGACTCTTGGGTCTTTTCGGACTGCGCTTGTTCAAAGTGATCAAATCTGTGACGAGCGGCACCGAAGGAGATGCCCAGGACCGCTAGGCGCCAGCTGATCTATGCAGCGGTTGCATAGCGGGAATGTGGTTTTTTGCACTGCCCAACCCTGTGGATCGTACCTACTTACGGGTCAACGCGACACAGGAGCTTTTCAAATGGCAATTATCGTAGACGTCCCACACGGCAACCGCATCGCCGCCGGTCTGAACCGAGTGTTCAACGGCATTCTTAACTTCCTGGTATCCATCAGCACAGCGCAATCGCGTGTGCGTCAGATTGAATTTCTCTGCGCCCTGACCGATGAAGAGCTGGCCGAGCGCGGCCTGTCCCGTCAAGACATCGTGCGCTATGTCTACCGCGACGCCTATTACATCTAAGTGAGCTATGCCTCAGGCGCTGGCCTGAGGCACTTGGTCCCGACGTTTGCCCCTCGGTTGATCCTTCATCATCCATTAGGTTTGCAATTTTGCGCCCATGGTCGTCTTGAGCATGAATCTCCGCGTAATGCCAATTTGGAACAGGCCTGGTGTTGCCACTGGGAAGTGAATATCTGCAATACTCTATTGTCATGCAGAAGCCTTTGCTCAAACAAAGATCCGAGCCGGCTTACCTCAAAGAAAACCCGTCATTAAAACCATATTCAATATGGGCACCTGGCAGAAATTTAGAATTTCAGACCCAGATTGAAACCTAGTGCGTTGATTGGTTTGATATAATCGCGCGAGGGTGCCGGGGTGCGCGCACCCAGGAGGCATTTTTGCCCTTGGCGGTTTTCAGCGGCGGCGCAGTTAGAAGGCAAAAACTCCCCGCCGAGGCGAGGAGTTTTCAATCTTTTGGGGGCGGCGGGTGCCGCCGCAATTGCGCTTAAGTCAGGCTTTCATCGATCGCCTTGCAGGCCGCAACCAACCCTTTGACTGCGTCGACGGATTTGTTGAACATCGCTTGCTCGTCTTTGTTCATTTGAATGTTGATGACGCGCTCAACGCCGCCGCCGCCGATTACAGTTGGCACGCCGACATACATGCCCTTGAGGCCCAAAGCGCCATCGACATAGGCCGCACAGGGCAGAACACGCTTTTGATCGCGCAGATAGGCCTCGGCCATTTCAATCGCAGATGTGGCCGGAGCATAATAGGCCGAACCTGTTTTGAGCAGCCCGACGATCTCGGCGCCGCCATCGCGGGTGCGCTGGATGATCGCGTCCAGCTTGTCTTGCGTGGTCCAGCCTATGCTGACCAGATCGGGCAAGGGGATGCCGCCGACGGTCGAGTAGCGGGCCAGGGGCACCATAGTGTCACCGTGACCACCCAAAACAAAGGCTGTTACATCCCGCATTGACACATTGAACTCGAGGCTCAAGAAGTGACGGAACCGCGCGCTGTCGAGCACGCCAGCCATGCCGCAGACCATATTATGCGGCAGGCCAGAGAATTCGCGCAGCGCCCAGACCATCGCGTCAAGCGGGTTGGTGATACAGATCACAAAGGCATTGGGGGCGTGATCGCGGATGCCTTCACCCACAGATTTCATGACTTTGAGATTGATTCCAAGAAGGTCATCGCGGCTCATGCCCGGTTTGCGCGGCACACCAGCCGTCACAATGCAAACATCCGCGCCGGCGATATCGGCGTAAGATTGCGTACCGGACATGGCGGCATCAAAGCCTTCGGAGGGGCCAGATTGTGCGATATCCAAGGCTTTGCCTTCGGGCATGCCTTCCGCAATATCGAAAAGCACGATGTCGCCGAGTTCTTTAAGGGCGGCTAAATGAGCCAACGTGCCACCGATCATACCGGAGCCAATGAGAGCAATTTTGGGTCGTGCCATGGGGATCTTCCTCAAATGTGAATTTGCAAGAGCGGTTACACCCAAATACGCCGCGTGCCAAGGGAACATCGCGGGAAATCGCATCAGGGCGTGGTGCTCTGGCGTGTCAACGGGTAGGATTTGCTGCAATGCGGCAAAATGCACTTGAATTTTAACTTCGATTGATGGCAGTTATGCGCAACATTATTGCGAGGCTAAAAATGACTCTACGGCCCTATCGTTCTGTTCTCTACATACCGGGCAGCCGGACGCGTGCGCTTGAAAAAGCCCGCAGCATGCCGGTGGATTCAATAATTTTCGACCTCGAAGATGCTGTGGCGCTTGAAGAAAAAGCCTCCGCTCGGGCGACTCTGGTCGCCCATCTGTCGGACGCAGGTTATGGGGTTCGCAGTCAAATTATTCGCATCAATGGGCTAGATACCCCCTGGGCGGCAGTAGATATTGCTGCGATTGCCGAAGCCCGACCGGAGGCGGTTTTATTGCCCAAGGTCGATAACGCCCAAATGATTTCGCAGCTCAGCGCAGCGATGGACCGGTATGATGGCTTCGAGAACACTCAAATTTGGGCGATGATGGAAACCCCGCGCGGCATTTTGAACGCAGCAGAGATTGCTGACGCGCCGCGTATGGGGGGCATGGTCATGGGGACCAATGATTTGGCCAAGGATCTCAACACGAGGTTCGATCCGACGCGCGCGCCCTTGTTGGCGGCGTTGAGCCACTGTGTCTTAGCTGCAAAAGCGGCCGGAATCGTCATTGTTGATGGGGTTTATAACGCCTTCAAGGACGATGCAGGTCTGCAGATTGAGGCCGCGCAAGGGCGCGATATGGGCTTTGACGGCAAAACCTTGATTCATCCGGCCCAGGTGGCGGTTGCCAATACAGTCTTTGCACCTTCTGATGTGGAACTTGATCTGTCTGAGCGGCAAATCGCGGCCTTTGAGGCGGCGACGGCCGAGGGGCTTGGCGTTGCGGTTGTGGATGGAAAAATCGTGGAGAATTTGCATATTGAGACCGCTCGCGCCACCTTGGCTAAGGCTGCGATGATTGCAAAACTGGAGGACACGGCATGAAGATCTACAGGTTTTTGTCCGAAGACGATTCGTCTAAATTTTGCCACAAAGTGACAGAGGCCCTGTCCAAAGGCTGGGAGCTTTATGGAGATCCGACCTATGCGCATGATGCAACGGTGGGCGTGATGCGCTGTGGCCAGGCCATCGTCAAGGAGGTTGCCGGAGAGTATAGTCCTGAGATGAAACTGGGAGAGCAATAATGAAGACCAGTGCAGGATTGTTTTTTGAAGATTATCGAGTGGGGCAGGTCATCGATCATGCGGTCCCGCGGACGGTGGGGACCGGTGAGCGGGCGCTTTATCACGCGCTTTATCCGGCGCGCCACGCGCTCTATTCCTCCGATCACTTTGCGCAAAACTGTGGTTTGCCGCAAAGCCCGTTGGATGACCTGATCGCTTTTCATGTGGTTTTTGGCAAAACTGTGCCAGATATCTCTTTAAATGCCGTGGCCAATTTGGGCTACGCAGAGGCGCGCTGGCTGCGGCCTGTCTATCCCGGGGATACACTGCGCGCGCGCTCAACTGTCATTGGAGTGAAGCAAAACTCAAGCGGCAAAACAGGCGTTGTTTGGGTGCGCAGTGAGGGGTTCAACCAAGCAGATGAGATGGTGATGTCGTTTGTGCGTTGGGTTATGGTGCGTAAGAGGGATGCAGCGGCCCCTGCGCCGCAAACCGTTGTGCCGACGCTGGCACCGGCCGTTCTAGCATCGGATTTGAGTGTGCCCGATGGGTTGAGCTTTGCCGATTATAACACTGGTTTAGCCGGAAGTTTTTATCTCTATGGTGACTATACCATTGGCGAAGTGATAGACCATGTTGATGGCGTCACTCTGTCAGAGGCCGAACATATGATGGCCACCCGCTTGTGGCAAAATACTGCGAAAGTCCATTTCGATGCCACGACTCGACCAGATGGTCTGCGCTTAATCTATGGTGGGCATGTCATATCCATGGCGCGGGCCTTGTCCTTCAATGGGCTGGGCAATGCGCAAATGCTTGTAGCGATCAACGGGGGAGCCCATGCCAATCCTTGCTTTGCAGGGGACACGTTGCGCGCTTGGAGTGAGGTGCTGGATAAGTCGGAAACCTCTAATCCCTCCGTTGGTGCGTTGCGTTTGCGGTTGGTGGCGCACAAGGGGGTGTCGCCGAATCTGCGCGGAGATGACGGCAAATATCACAGCGATGTGTTGTTGGATCTTGATTATTGGGCCTTGATACCGCGGTAATTCTGCCGCCAGCTAGTGTTTCGTGATCACAAAATTTATTCGTGATCACGAAATGCAAAAAAACGACTATTAACGCCCAGACTGCGGTAATTTGCCCGTCATAACCCTGGCCTTCAGGGCTTGCACATGGCACGAACCCCGTAGAGTATGCTTGGACAAGCTGAGAGGGATATATCATGTCTGATGTTAATCGTGGCAATCGCCCGTTGTCTCCTCATTTGACGATCTACCGTCCTCAAATGACATCGATTTCTTCTATATTTGTGCGCATCACAGGAAACGCCCTTTTGGCCGCGACGCTTTTGTTGATCGCTTGGCTCTTAGCGGCATCGACCAGCGCAGTGGCTTTTGCTTGGGTGCAATGCGTGATCACAAGCTGGTTCGGTGACTTGGTCTTTCTTCTGTCGCTCTGGGCGCTTTGGTATCACATGCTCGGCGGCCTGCGTCATTTGATTTGGGACACCGGTCGCGGATTGGAGTTGAAAACCGCAGAGCGTATGGGTTGGATGATGATCATCGGATCGCTACTTCTCACCGCTCTCACTGTAATTTGGCTGTAAGGAGCGCATGATATGGCTTTTTTGACCGACCGCAAACGCGCAAGCGGCCTTGGCGCTGCGAAAACCGGAACGGAGCATTTTTGGGGTATGACGATTTCCTCCGTGGCTTTGCTCATGCTCGTGCCAGTTTTTCTGTTCACTGTGGGACCAATGATTGGACAAGACTATGAGGCGGTAACAGCCCACTTTGCCCGCCCGTTTCCCGCATTGGTCGCGCTTTTGACCTTCATTGTTGCATTGCTGCATTTCAAAAACGGCGTGACCGTACTGATTGAGGACTATGTACACGGCCTGGCCCGTAAGGTCTGGATTATCATCATGACCTGTGTGTCCTACGCGGCCATCGCTGCGGCTGTTTTCGCCATCGCGCGCCTCGCCCTTTAAGTTTCGGAGACCATACCTATGGCTGCTTATGAATATGAAACCCATGATTTCGATGTTGTGGTGGTTGGGGCTGGGGGCGCAGGTTTGCGCGCGACACTCGGGATGGCCGAACAAGGCTTGCGCACAGCTTGCGTCACAAAAGTTTTCCCAACTCGCTCCCATACGGTGGCCGCTCAGGGTGGCATTGCTGCAAGTCTGGGCAATATGGGCCCTGACAGCTGGCAGTGGCACATGTATGACACGGTCAAAGGATCCGATTGGCTTGGCGATACAGATGCCATGGAATATCTCGCCCGCGAGGCGCCCAAGGCAGTCTATGAGCTGGAACATTACGGCGTGCCTTTCTCGCGCACTGAGGCGGGAAAAATTTACCAGCGCCCCTTTGGTGGCCATACGACAGAATTTGGTGAAGGTCCGCCGGTGCAGCGCACCTGTGCCGCCGCCGACCGGACGGGGCACGCCATTTTGCATACGCTCTACGGCCAGTCTTTGAAGAATAATGCAGAATTCTACATCGAATATTTCGCCATTGACTTGGTAATGTCACAGGATGGCGTGTGCCAAGGGGTGGTGTGCTGGAAGCTGGATGATGGCACCATGCATGTGTTCAACGCCAAAACTGTTGTATTGGCCACGGGCGGCTATGGGCGCGCATATTTCAGTGCGACATCGGCGCATACCTGCACTGGCGACGGTGGCGGCATGGTCGCGCGGGCGGGGCTGCCGTTGCAGGACATGGAATTTGTGCAATTTCACCCCACGGGCATCTATGGATCGGGCTGCTTGATCACAGAAGGTGCGCGCGGTGAGGGTGGATTTTTAAGCAATTCGCAAGATGAGCGATTCATGGAGCGCTATGCGCCGAATTATAAAGACTTGGCGCCGCGCGATTATGTCTCGCGCTGTATGACTATGGAAATTCGCGAAGGGCGCGGTGTGGGACCTGAGGGGGACCATATCTACCTCAATCTGAGCCATCTACAACCCGAAGCCCTCGCGGAGCGCCTGCCGGGAATTTCAGAATCTGCCAAGATATTTGCCGGCGTTGACGTGACCAAGGAACCAATTCCAGTTCTTCCTACAGTGCACTATAACATGGGCGGCATTCCAACGAATTTCTGGGGTGAAGTGCTGAACCCAACATCCAAAGACCCCACTGCCATTGTTCCCGGCCTGATGGCTGTGGGCGAAGCGGGCTGTGCCTCGGTTCATGGGGCCAACCGTTTGGGTTCGAACTCATTGATTGATTTGGTGGTCTTTGGCCGCGCCGCTGCGATCCGTGCAGGTAAAACCGTCGATGCGGCCGCTCCAGCGGCGGCGATGAATATGGCGTCTGTGGACAAAGCTTTTGACCGCTTTGATGGGCTGCGCCACGCGGCGGGTCATTTGCCCACCGCAGATCTGCGCCTCGAAATGCAAAAAACCATGCAGGCGGATGCGGCGGTGTTCCGGACCTCGAAGACCTTAGCCGATGGGGTCGATAAGATGACCGCTGTGGCCGATAAAATGAGAGATATTAAAGTGACAGACCGCAGCCTGGTGTGGAATTCCGATCTTATGGAAACTCTGGAGCTTACCAATTTGATGCCGAACGCCATGGCGACAATCGTAGGCGCAGAGGCGCGCAAGGAAAGCCGTGGTGCACATGCGCATGAGGATTTCACCGAACGTAACGATGACAATTGGCGCGTGCATACCATCGCTCGGGTGGATGAATCACAGGTTGATTTGAGCTACCGACCAGTGATTACCGAACGGCTGACAACCGAAGACGACGGGGGCATTTCCCTGGCGCAGATCGCACCGAAAGTGAGAACGTTCTGATGCGGCCTATGGGGTATTTTGCTGCAGCGGCTGTCTCTTGGATCGGGGGGGCAGCTCTTGCTGAATTTTCCCAATCTCAGCTTGCGGCTTTGACGGTATTGTCTCCATTGGCGCAGGAACAATTGGATCCAACGAATGCGCAGTCCCTTGCAGAATGTATGGTCTTAGCGGCCAAGGCGGAGGAAGTGTCTCGCATCGCTGCTTTTGCTGGCATGGCACCCAGCCCGGTCATAATTGATCTGGCCAATGAAATTATCCAGCGCCCGACGGTGCTGAGCTGTTTGACTGAAAAGCTGTCTTAGGGGATGCGGGCTTTGGCATATCACCCGATGAGACAGTTGACGTTGCTTGTTGATAGGCTGCATGGCGCTGTTTGCGTCTGCTCTGTGGAGAAATAATATGGTACAACTGACACTCCCAAAAAATTCCCGCATCACCCGCGGTAAAGTCTGGCCGAAACCGGAAGGCGCGACAAATCTACGGGTTTTCAAGATTTACCGTTGGAACCCTGATGATGGCAAAACTCCACAGGTGGACACTTATTTCGTAGATATGGACACCTGCGGCCCCATGGTTTTGGACGCTCTCATCAAGATTAAGAGCGAAATTGATCCCACTCTGACCTTCCGCCGTTCCTGTCGCGAGGGTATTTGTGGCTCCTGCGCGATGAATGTCGATGGTGTGAACACGCTGGCCTGCATCTATGGCATGGATGAGATCAAGGGGGACGTGAAGATCTATCCCTTGCCGCATATGCCGGTCGTTAAAGATCTGATTCCTGATTTGACGCATTTTTATGCGCAGCATGCGTCAATTATGCCATGGCTTGAGACAAAGACCAACCGTCCGGCGAAGGAGTGGCTGCAATCGATTGAGGATCGCAAAAAGCTAGATGGGCTCTATGAATGTGTGATGTGTGCCTGCTGCTCGACGTCTTGCCCGTCCTATTGGTGGAACGGTGATCGCTATCTCGGCCCAGCGGCTTTGTTACATGCTTATCGCTGGATTATTGACAGCCGTGATGAGGCGACCGGAGAGCGCTTGGATAATCTGGAAGACCCGTTCAAACTCTATCGCTGTCATACCATCATGAATTGCACCAAGACCTGTCCAAAAGGTTTGAATCCGGCAAAATCAATTGCGTCTATTAAAGAAATGATGGTCGAACGGCGGGTCTAGACAC
>Ga0115569_10003303_pt1 | contig 11964 bp, 12 predicted proteins | sample COGITO_mtgs_1205_2_FD_87295 | JGI IMG/M metagenome (GOLD analysis project Ga0115569, IMG submission 87295) | Pelagic marine microbial communities from North Sea - COGITO_mtgs_120503 | ecosystem: Environmental > Aquatic > Marine > Epipelagic | place: Germany:Helgoland, sampling site Kabeltonne...
GAAAAAGGGTAAAATTCGTTAAAATAAAAAAAAAAAGAATAATAGCTGCTTAAGGTAATGAAAGGAGGTTTTTTGTTTTTCAGTATTCCAATCAAAAAAAACCTCTTGATAGTATAATATCAAGAGCCTTTACAGTTTATAAGTTGTACTATTTATTTAGAATCTCCAACCAACATTTAATCCTAATCTTGGAACGATAACGGGCGATTCTGCAGTAAATAAGTTTCTACCAAGTCCACCATAAAGATCGATGGTCAATCCTGATTGTGATGCATATTTTGTACCAATAGCAATTCCTAAAGCGGCATCCGTATATTCAACCAACTTAGCACCCTTTCCAGAATTGATCCCTACAAAACCTTCACCAAAGAGGTTCCAAGCTGCAGCTGAACTAAAATAATGTCGGTAATAAGGAGTAATCATCAAATCTTCATTATACCTAAAATCTTCCGATTCTTTTGCCAAATTAAAAAGGGCAGAAATACCAAATGACGACTCTGAATTGATATATCTTTCATAAGAAAATTCTAAACTCTTTATAATCAATGCATCTGCAATGTCTATTTTTATTTCTTGTTGTGCGTAGGATAGAGAACTCAATAAAAGTCCAAAAGCTAAAAGTATTCTTTTCATGTTTTTTTTGTATTAGTAAAAATCGTTTTTAAATGATCGCTATTATAGCACAAAAGTAGTGATTTTAAAATTCATTTTTAGAACCGATACCCTAAAGAAACTCCTCCCCTGCCAACTGCTTCTAAAGACTTGCTATCACCTGCTAGATTCCTTCCTAACCCCAAGTATATTTCCGTTGTAAATCCTCGTTTAGAAATGAATTTACCACCAACAGAAATTCCCACTGCAAATTCAGTTTTAGTTTCATTATTACCTACGGTATAGTATCCATTAAAATCATAATAGTTGTAATTTTCTCTGTCATAGGTATGCAACATCCCAAAACCTTCTACAAAAAAACCTCTAGCAAATTTGTTAGAAAAATACCTTCTATAATAAGGTGTTAAAGAAAATTTTCGATATTCGTCTAAATTTGTATTATTATCTAAACCCAATAATAAACCAATTCCAAAAGAAGATTCTTCATTAATTAAGTATTCATAAGAAACATCAATCCATTCAAAAGCTAAAAGCCCAAAAGCGTTAATCTTAACTTCTTGTTTTTTATTAATGTCTTGAGGATTTTTCTCTTCTTTTTCTTGAGCTATAATGATAGCACTGACAAGTAATAAAAATAATAAGTTGTATTTTTTCATAATTCATTTTTTATGTAAGATATAAAAAAAACGAGCCAAACAGTTAAAAAAGAGCCCTTAATTGTACACTTCCGGTATGAATCGTTTTTGAATTTTCACTTTTTCTCCCTAAATAGTTTAAATTCAAATTTAAAAAAGTGGTTAACTTTTGATTGAAAAGCACATTCCAAGTATAATTTTTTCCTGCTTGCAAACCCGATAGCATTTGATAGGCAACTGGTGTGTTTGTATTGCCTGTAAAATCATTTAAAAACACATTAACATTAGCAGAAATTTGATTCTTTTTACTGTTGATATATAAATACTCAAGGCCAAATTTTTGCTGTTTCAATTGCTCAAAATCTTGCAACTGATTTTTTTTATTTTTAAAGTGATAAAAAGCCGTAAATCGATTTTTTTCACTGTAAAGAAAACTCATTTTTGGTTGAATCTCATGGGTATTTATCCTGTAATTTCTGCTATTAAAGTTCTCGGTTTCTAAATTATTTTGGGAATTTTTCCCAAGCAATTCGAACAGCCAAAAAGAAGAAAATTTATGTGCAAAATCTACCTGATGTAATTGGAGTTTGTTTTCTTGACTTCCAATAAAAAACTGCTGCTTATTGGTGTTTTTCCCATACGTATAAGTGACACTGTATTTCTGAAGACTTTTATTAAAATACACACTATTTCTCAGGCTAAAAGTAAGCCCTATTAGTTTGCTTTCGTCAAAATCGAAAGGATTAAAATTAAAGGTATTCCCGATTCTTTCTTGTTCATTTTCTATGCTTAAAAAACTTTGATTGTGAAATTTAGAAAGCACTTTTTGAAACCCTTTTTTAGAAGACCAAACGCTAGGATTCAATGCTAGAGATTGTATCAATTTTGCTCTTTGAGTCGCAATAAATTGTATATTCGGTTTTGGCAAACGCAAGTAATCAGCTTGATCTTGAAATTCTGCAATTTCAAATTCTTCAAAATCTTTAACCCCATCATTATTATAATCTATCCAAGTATAATAACCCAAACCAGGAGATGTTTTTATGTAAATGTATTCTTGTCTCGCTACATTTCCAGAGGAAGTTTCATAGGTAGTTCCTAAATTGATGAAATTTTTAAATAATTTCTGATTTAAAACAAGTTTAGAGTTTAATGATTTTTCATCATTTGTAAACTTGTTTTTTGTCTGTCTGTAATTTGCAAAGACACTTAAATTAGTTTGCTTATTTTGTATGAGTTTACTGTTTAAATAAAACGTTTTCCTATTATTAATTTCAGTAAAAGCATTCGATTTTATGCTATCATTGTTTCGATTATTAAAACCCAATTTAACAAATACTTTTGTAGAATCTCCTACACCAAAATACGTTTCATATTCTTTAAAGCGGTGGCTCGTATTTATAAATTCTTGTGTGGTCCTATTTTTTCTAGTATTGGTTTCAAAGTTTATGAAAGCACCCAACCATTTTTTATTGAAATCTTGTACTACTTTTGCTTTTGCTCTAAAAAACGAATTGTCTTCTAGGGTGGAAGTATTCTTTAAAAAACTACTGTTTACATAAAAAAAAGTGTTTTTCAACTTCATTTTAGACTGTAATTCATGTTTATTTCCAGAAAAAATAGTTTTATAGTTTAGGTGATTGTACCTGTATAAAACAAAATCATTTTGCTTATTCTCTAAAGTAAATTCTGACTGAAAAAAGCTTTTGGTCGCATTATTTGTTAGGATATTCCAATCTCTATTGAACTCTACTGGTTCCCAACCAAATTCTGAGTTAAAATTTTTCTGCACAAACTCATGACTCAAATTGCTTTTTAACTGCCACTTTTTAGCAATTAAAATTTGTTGCCAATTTACTTTTGTTGCCAATGCTTTGTTTTGAGAATCGTCTAAAGTAGAAAATAAATTGGCGTCATTATTACTCAAAGCAACTTCGGAATGAAGCGTGGTTTTGTCTGAAGGATTGTAAGATGACTGCACTACAAATAATTGCGATTTTGAGGGAGCTATTAAACGAATGATCGGCTTATAACTTCCTTGATTCACACCGACAAACGAAAATATATTTCCGGTAGCAATGGTACTATCTAAATCATAATCTCCTTGATTTACACCAACATTAGAAAAGGCAACAGTATAAAGTTCATCCGCTGAATTGTTCGAATACTCAAAAACTTCTTGTACTCCATTAATCACTTTTTTGTACAAAATTTTATTCTCATCAAATGTGTCTTCAAAGGCACTTTCTGCAACCATTAAAGCCCTATTATTTCCTGCATTTGCTAAAATTTCTTTTTGTGATACCGTCAAATTTTGTTGTAATGGTTGGTTTTTTACATCATTTTCAGCATAAAAATAACCAGCAATACTAAACTTTCCGCCTTCATAGGACGCTTCATCATAGGTTATAAAGCGGGTGAAATTTCTTTCAGAATATTGAAAATCTATGGTAATTCTCATGTCATTTGTAATCGGAAAAGTGGTGTTAAAAGAAATTTCGCCGAGATTATAATCGATTGTATAGTCTTTTTCTTCTCCTCGCTCAATTAAAATTCCATTAATATACACCTGTTCACTCCCTTGAATCATTAAAATTGCCGTTTCATTGTTCGTTCCTAAGATCTTATAAGGCCCCTGGTTCCCTTCTACTCCAGTAAGATTATAAGTACTAAATCTACCCCTAACCACAGCTCCTGAAGCTGCTACTTTGAGATTCTCATTCAGCGTCGCAGCAACCCGCAACCCAGAAACTTGTTTGGTCAATGGTAAAAAATAACTCTTCGTGTTTTTTAAAAAAATATCCCCTGCTTTTACACGCCAATTATCTGTATACATTTCAATAAAAATTCGATCAAAATCCGTAATATTTTGAGAATATCCATTTTCTTGAATGGGAATATTGGTGTCAAAAATATTAGCTCTTAAAGTGACTTTATCAGATAGTTTTCCTGATATCTCAATATCTAAAGCAGCATTTGTAACCGCATTTTGATTGTTTCCAGAAGTGATTCCTCTTGAGATGAACCCTTTGGTTTGCAAACCCTCAAAGAGCTTTATTTCTGATGCTTTTTTATTGGTTGTTAAACTGTATAATTTTCCTGTATTTGTCCTATTAGGAAAAATAAATTTTTCATCAAAAGGGGTGTACACTTTGGTAATAAAGTCTGGAAGTCTATAATAGGTAACCGTAATTTCAGGATATTTTTTTGAATTAATGCGTAAGATTGCATTGCTAAAATCAATAGCATATTCAGAAGAAGGAAGCGCTTTTAAAGCCGCATTGAATACCTTAAAATTTTGAGGATTTAGAGCAACCGAATCTAATTGAATCGTGTCCTTATCTATTAAAAAAATTCGCTTTCTAAAATCTTTAGATACCGTTTGAGATTGGATAGAAAATCCAATAAAGAAGAGTATAAAAAAAAGAATTCTTTGAATCATAAAAAGGTATATATTCTTAACGTAAGAATTACTTTTTTAATGTTTAAAAATTAAATTAAAAAAGAGTGTGTTGTTTTACAGGGTTTTCAAAGGCTAATAACCATTTTTTACGCCATATACCGCCAGCATATCCAATTAAAGAACCATCGGAACCAATTACTCTGTGACAAGGAATAATTATCCAAAGTGGATTTTTCCCATTTGCGACAGCAACGGCTCTTACTGCTTTTACATCTCCAAAGGACTTACTTTGTTCGAGATAACTTTTTGTTTTCCCGTAAGGGATTTGTAACAATTTCTTCCAAACCTTTTTTTGAAAAGTAGTTCCTTTTGGGTTTACAGTTAAATTAAAACTAGCTCTTTCTCCGTTAAAATATTCTTCCAGTTGCGTTACACATTCCTGTAAAAAAACAGGAACTTCTTTTGAAGTTTCTATGTCTTCATCTAAAACGGTAACTGCTTGAATTCCGTTTATATCTCCCACAATTTTTGCAGTTCCAATAGGTGTTTTGTAATATGTGATTTGTGTTTCTTGCATTAGCTACCAAAAATATCTTTAGAATTCTGAGTCGTGATGGCTGCAATTTCTTTAAAAGAAACCCCATAAATAGTTACTAATTTATCAATAACATTGGTAATATAAGCACTTTCGTTTCTTTTTCCTCTGTAAGGAGTTGGCGCTAAATAAGGAGCATCTGTTTCTAAAACAATATGTTTTAAGTCAATTTCATGTAAAAATTTATCAATCTTACCCTTTTTGAAAGTAGCAACACCGCCAATACCTAGCTTCATATTGTAAGAAATGGCTTTTTCTGCTTGCGCTAAAGTTCCTGTAAAACAATGGAAAACTCCTCTTAGATCAGCGCCTTTTTCGGCTTCTAATATTTCAAATATTTCATCAAAAGCAGCTCTACAATGAATATTTATAGGAAGCTTTTTTTCTTTTGCCCATTGAATCTGAACGCTAAAAGCTTCTTGTTGTTGTGCTAGAAAAGTTTTGTCCCAGTATAAATCAATACCAATTTCTCCAATAGCGTAGAAGTCTTTTTTATCAATCCATTCTTTGACATGTGCCAATTCTTCTAAATAATTTTCTTTTACAGAAGTGGGGTGCAAACCCATCATTAAAAAAACATCTTCCGGAAAGTTTTTCTCTAGTTTCAGCATACTTTCTGTGTAAGAAGCATCGATGGCAGGAATAAAAAAACGTGAAACACCCGCATCTTTAGCGCGCTGAATCATTGCTGCTTGGTCTTCACTAAACTGGCTCGAATATAAATGTGTGTGCGTGTCTGTAATCATTTACTAAAAATTTCTAATGCAAAACTAAGCAATAAATGTGTGGGTTTTACCACAAAGATACACAGAGAATCACACAGCATTTCGGAACGATTTGCAGAAGAAAACGGCCGCTTTCTCTTTGTTATTTCAACAAGTTACTTCTCTTTGTGAATCGCTCATCGCCTCTGTTTATCTGTGTAAGATTATCAAGTTAAAGAATTTTATAAAACGTACCTTTGCAAAAAATATTTAGAATGACTTTTGAAGATTTAGGAATTTCTACTCAATTGCAATATGGTATTGACGACTTGGGTTTTATCAACCCAACTCCAATACAAGAACAAGCATTTTCTGTTGTAAGATCTGGGAAAGATATTGTGGGAATTGCGCAAACAGGTACTGGAAAAACCTTTGCATACATGATGCCTATTTTGCAAGATTTACGTTTTTCTAAGCAAAAACACCCGAGAGTGTTGGTGCTGGTTCCAACGCGTGAATTGGTTTTGCAAGTGGTGGATGAAATAGAAAAACTATCAAAATATATCAACACACGTGTTTTAGGTGTCTATGGTGGAGCCAACATCAACACACAGAAACAAGCTATTTTACAGGGACAAGATATTATTGTAGCAACTCCGGGTCGTTTATACGATTTGGCTTTGAGCAACGCTTTAAAGCTAAAATCTATTCAGAAATTAGTGATCGACGAAGTGGATGTAATGTTAGATTTAGGATTTCGTTTTCAACTGATGAATATTTTTGATGTGCTTCCTGAAAGAAGACAAAACGTATTATTTTCTGCAACCATGACAGAAAGTGTCGCTATTTTAATTGACGATTTTTTCAAAGATCCGATCAAAATTTCGGTGGCACTTAGTGGAACTCCACTAGATAATATTGAACAAACTTCTTATCATACTCCGAACTTCTTCACCAAAGTAAATTTATTACATCATTTGCTAGCAGACAAGGAAGCCTTTCATAAAGTACTAATTTTTGTTGGTTTTAAAAGAACTGCAGATTTGTTATTTCAACATTTACAGGAACTATTTAATGATGAAATGTGTGTCATTCACTCTAACAAAACACAAAATTATAGAATTCGTTCAATCAGACAGTTTGATGAAGGAAAAAATCGAATTTTATTAGCGACAGATGTCATGGCGCGTGGATTAGATTTCAATAAAGTTTCTCACGTAATCAATTTTGATACGCCCGATTTTCCAGAAAACTATATGCACCGTATTGGTAGAACAGGTCGTGCAGAAAAAGCGGGAAAAACAATTTTATTTTCAACAGAAAAAGAGCAAGAAGCAAAAGATAGCATTCAAGATTTGATGGATTATAAAATTCCGGTCTTGGAGCTTCCTGAAGATGTTGAAATTTCCAAACTATTAACAGAAGATGAACGCCCAAAAGAGGATCAAGGGATTTCTAAAAACAGAACTTCTTTAGAATATGTTCCTGGACCCGCCTTTCATGAAAAGAGTGAGAAAAACAGCCAAGTAAATCGAGGGGGATCTTATCGAAGAGAAATTGCCATTAAATATAAGAAGCCAAAAACGAGAGGTGATAAAAATTACAACAAACGAAATAAGAAGAAATAAGTATGCAAATTTTAACAGCACAAGAATTGCATAATTTAGCTATGAATATTGTGGGAGAAAGACTCACAAAAATGGGCTATGAGTTTCAGGCAATAAATAGCCAGTTAAAAAGACATCCTCAGTTTGTATTATTTAAGAAAGGCGCTCCTACTATTTTTGTATTGGTAAAAGTTTCTAATAATCTTCAGAATCCCAATGAATATGATGTTGTTTGGATGGAAACTTTTAAAAATCATGCCAAAAAACAACATGCCAAAGTTTGGTTTGCTGGCGTAGGAATTGCCAACGCAGAAAGTATTGAAAACCCTGTTTTTAAAGACCAACCTTATTATGTGGCTTTCGAAGATTTTATAAAAATTTTAGCGTAGAAAATACCTAATCAGCTTTTGGTTTTAAAATGTTCTAGATCATCCTCTTTAAAACTGTTTACATTGTCAATATTTCTTTGAGACTGGTCTTTTATTTTTTTAATTTCTCGATATTTTTTTTGAAGGAATCAAAATCGATTAAGTTTAAATAATTTTTTCTGTTCTTTTCTAATAATTTGAATTCAAAGAAAGGATTTGTTAATTCTATGTTTTTACCAATCTGAAAACCTTTAGACAATATTCCAATTCTCCGCTACACAAAGTTTGACTTCGTCGAATCTTCGATTTCCCGACTTTTCCATATAATTTTCTACCTCTATTCTCATTTGAATTCATGTTTTCTTACTGATTCTATTTTGTTATTGTTATTTTGTTTCTTCTTTTTTAGTGCTCCTCAAAGTCAGGAGACTTTGCGTAACAGGGTTTAATAGTTAGAATTGAGGTCGGTAATGATTTTACGGATTAAATCGATATTTTCTTGTGACTTTTTTCGCCCATCTTCTTTTTCTTGTGCCTCAATTAGAGGTAATTTTTGAGGATGACTTTTTTCAAGAAATTGCTTGAAATCTTTAGCATTCCTAAATAAATCGAACTTAAATAATTTTAAGTCATAAACTATTCCTTTTAGCCGTCTTGATGCAGAACTCGCGATAACTCCTCCGAAGAAAACAGAAGCTCCAGAAGTAAAATAATCTTCAAAATACAGATAGTTTGGACCTAACTGTTCAACTTTAATGCAATAATTACCATCATCTTTCATTTGACCACGGTCTTTAGATAAGAATTTTTTACTAACCAGTTTGATACGGACATATAGGTTCTGTCCATCACAGACCGCAAAATTACGTTTTAGACGTTTGGTCGTTCCTTTCTTAAAAACACGAACTACATTGTCTTGATTTGCACTGGGCTTTAATTTAAGTTCTGTGGTGGTGTCTGAAGGTTTACGACGTGCAAAATCTTCGTAAGTGATATAAATTCCTTTAGGGTAAACGACTTGTGCAGTGAGAGTTTGTAGAGTCATGCCAAAAACAGCAATAACCAAAAAGGTTTTTAGTGTGTTCATGAGTTTTTAGATTTGGGTTATATAAAATTATTTTAGATGCATTATATTTTATGTTAAAGAACGTTGGTTTACTTTTCCTTACCACACGACACAATCGTGCCTTTACTTTGTATTTAGGCTTTTTATTTGTTTATGTCATAGAATACGCAGCAAGTTATTACTCATAATCTTTTTTGTGATAATACAATTCATCATTATAGCAAATGATAATAGTATACCCACCTGAGTAAGTTATTATAATTGGGTTTAGATTTTGATTTTATTTTTTTGATAATAATCATAATCTTGTTTAGAATTTCGCCTTATTAACTTAGTAAATCTAACTTCATTATCTATTTTACAATTTTTCTTTTTTACTGAATTTATTTCCATTTTCTTTTTTTTTATTAATGCCAACACCTGTATAATCCTATTGTTAATTTATTATCGATGTCTTCACTCATATTATCTTTTTTTTTGTTCATTTTTTTGAAAAACAACCAGTTCTTAGTCTTATGAAAACTAAGAAACCTGATCGCTTTTCAACGTTTTGCCGATAAAATTTATGGGGGAGTACTACCCAAATGTACTCTTTATAAATTAGTATGAAGAATAAAAATAAATTTTAACATAAATTAAATAACTGTTAAAGAAGGTTTTAGATCACTTAATGTTTTACTGTCGGGTAAAGAATACCAAACAAAACCCACTGTGTAGTGTAGTAAAATAAAAACCCCGCAACTTAAAAGTTGCGGGGTTTTTATTTGTTTATGTCATAGAATACGCAGCAAGGGCAGCAGAGGACTCAATTATTTTAAATTAATAATTTCTTCTTCTACCTCAATATTATTATAGGGTTTAACAATTCTAGACAAATAAAGAGAAGCTTCCTCAATTGTTAAGTATCCTAAATTGACCATAAAATAACATTTTCTTAAATAAAAAAGGTCTGTCAACTCAATAGATGTGTTACTTTCATTAAAAGGAATTTTATACAAAACAAAATGAGAGGTACTATCTTTTAATGAAATAAAGGTTTCACTATGTTTTTTTATTTTAAGACCATTAGTACTATTATTAAAAAATATAAAATCTTTTGAAATTTTATAATGCATAAACCATCCTTTTGTATATCCATCTTTTAGAGAATTAATACTATATTTATCTTCAATAAAATCTATTTCACCGTAATATTTTGTAGAATCTAAAACATTTATAAATGTCCATTTTCCAGAGTCCTTAAGGAGTATAGATACCTCATTTTTTTGTTTCCCTTCACAGGAACCTAACAATAGAATTATAGAAATGCAAAGCGTTAATTTTTCTTTTTTCATAACTTTAACGTTTATAGTTGTTATACAGTGACTTTAAGTATAGAAAAGGTTCTCCGCTGCGCAAAGTTTAACTTCGTCGAATCTTCGATTTCCCAACTTTGCGCTATATAATTCTTCATTTACCTTTATATTTTAATACTGATTGTATTTTGTTATGATGTTTTGTTTCTTCTTTTTTAGTGTCCCTCAAAGTCAAGAGACTTTGCGCAGCAGGTTTTTATTTGTTTATGTCATAGAATACGGAGCAGGGTATTATTTTATGTTTCATAATAAATATTGTTTTAAATCATCAATTTTTCACTTCTATCAAGAGTTTATTTAATTCTTTGAGGAAATATTTTTTGTTTTCGTTTACCAAATCTTTTAAATTTTGATTTAAGTCCTTAGGATTGGAAATTAAATTATACCAAGCTTTATAAAAATACTCTCTTTCTTTTTGATAAAATTCAAAATCAGAAGTATTTTTTAATACAAATTTATTTAATCTATTGTCAAAAGAATATAATATGTGGTAATCAAAAGCAAATGACAACTCTATTGGTAAAAAACCAGGAATATCATCCTCAATTATATTTATTATTTCAATAATTTCAATAATACTATCATTATCTAAATCCGTTAAAATGTATCTGTTAGGAGATACATGATATTGCTTTGATATTTTGATTTTTTCTGTTTTTAGGCTATCTACAAAGATTAAAGCTTTATTTGTTTTTTCAAACTGTCCAAAAACAAATTGAGACCAAAATGTAATAATAAAAATTGTAATATATTTCATAATCATTTTTTTAAATTAAAAACCTAATAATCCTCCTAAAGATCCTGGTGAATGACGTGTGCTAAAAGTATTATAAAAAGCATTAGCTGTACTACTATTAGTGGGAGAAAATAAAGTTCTAATAACTTCATAATGTAGATGAGCACCACTTGTTGCTGAACCAGTCGCGCCTGAATTAAAAATTAAATCCCCGCTACCGCACGAATCCTTTCGTGTGGTACTTTGTAATTAACCATCTAACATTCTAAATATCAGCACATCTTGTATCAATCCTTCTTGACCTGCATAATCAGCTGCGCTACTATAAACATATTCTTCTGGTTTATAAACCAATCCTTCTTCTACAGGATTATTATGTACGTAATCTATTTTTTGTTGTATTACCTTATTGCTCCATAGCTCAATAGGTTTATTATCATGTCTCCAAAACTGATAATGTTTAACATTAGAACTTTTTTCTGCTTCTTTTTTGAAAAAATATAATAGAAACTCTTTTCTACTTTCTCTTGGATTTTCTTGTATATTTTTTACAATTGATTTACTTGTAAACCGTTTTAAATCTCCAATCAATAATTCTGGTTTTTGATTATTTATACTTCTAAAAACTAAATGAACGTGACTACTCATTATACACCAAGCATGAATTTCTAATCCTTTATTTTTTTGACAATACTCTAAACTCTCTATGAATAAATCTTTATATTCATTTCTTGTAAATACGTCTAACCAGCCTACAACAGCAAAACTTATAAAGTATAAACCTTCAGTATTATGGAATTTATAATTTCTACTCATATTTTTGTTTTGACATTATCAATTCAGTTTAAGATACCACACGAAAGGATTCGTGCGGGAGCGGGGA
>Ga0115569_10003307_pt1 | contig 11953 bp, 10 predicted proteins | sample COGITO_mtgs_1205_2_FD_87295 | JGI IMG/M metagenome (GOLD analysis project Ga0115569, IMG submission 87295) | Pelagic marine microbial communities from North Sea - COGITO_mtgs_120503 | ecosystem: Environmental > Aquatic > Marine > Epipelagic | place: Germany:Helgoland, sampling site Kabeltonne...
AAGAAAGGTTATGCAGGTTATAAAGCTCAGTGTTCTGCCTTAAGAGAGGATGGTCACGTCGTTGAGGTTGGCGAGAATGACAACCTTATTATTGAGAAGTTGGCTGATAATTCAGATCGATTTGGTATTTTTGGCTTTTCCTTTTTGGATCAGAATAAAGATCGGGTGCAGGGCTCAGTCGTAAATGGGGTTGTGCCAAGCTTTGATACAATTGCGGATGGATCCTATAAAGTAAGTCGTCCTCTCTTTTTCTATGTGAAAAAAGAGCATATTGGTGTAGTTCCAGGAGTTCAGGAATTTGCAGATTACTTTATGAGTTTGGCTGACGAAGATGGTCCACTGGCTGAAGTGGGGTTGATTCCGCTAAACTAAAAATCTTTCCAAGTTTGGATGTGGAGGCTGTTACAAAATTTAATGAGCCTCCACACAAAGATTGGGGGTTTTAAACAGCCTTCGTTCACTATAGTAAATAGTAATTGGATTCTCAATTGCGTGAGTACGTGAATTAAAAATATAGGATCAGGGCTGCATGTCATTTTTAGTTCTTACATTTGTTCTTATTTCTTGTTCTTCGATTACCTACCTACTTTGCAGGAATAGGGTTTTATATAAAATCAAAGCAACGGAGTCTCAACCTAAGTCTTTACCAAAATATTATGGTCAAAATGCCATAATTTGGTCATTTTTTCCTGCGTTTATACTGTTACTAGCTTTAACAATCTTAACTCCAAAGCTTCTAGACAGTTTTTACTCTCAACGAATTTCTGAATTATTTTCGGATTTATCGTCAGCACAAATTCAATTAAACTTATCCAAGGTAAAAAATATCGTACGTGGTGCGGTAACAAGTGATGATGCTCTAATAAATGTAATCGCGAATGAATTCGCATCTTCTTCTAGAAGTTTTGGAATTATAAAAAGTTTGTCAATCGTTCTACTCTCGATGCTTTGTTCCATGATTTTTATACGCAGGGTCAATTTGTCTTCAAATGCTCGAGATTCTGTTGAAAAATTTATGAGGGTTAGTTTTCTTACGGCGGCCATCATAGCAATTTTAACTACGATTGCAATCATTGCCTCTCTTTCATTTGAAGCTATTAAATTTTTTTCTCTCTATAACTTTTTTGATTTTATTTTCGGGCTTCACTGGGCACCCAATATTGCAATTCGAGACGATCAGGTTGCCGCTCAAGGTTCGTTTGGAATGATCCCAGTTCTGCTTGGTACTATTGTTGTTGCGACAATAGCGATGTTTGTCGCTCTTCCAATCGGACTGTTCTCAGCTATTTATTTGGCTGAGTTTGCAAGCAAGCCGGTAAGAGATATTATTAAACCAATTCTTGAGATTTTAGCTGGGATACCGACGGTAGTATATGGTTATTTTGCTGCATTAACGGCTGCACCATTTTTTCGCGATGTCGGGGCAGGTTTGGGAATTAGTGTGTCTTCGGAGTCCGCTCTCGCAGCAGGCAGTGTAATGGGAATTATGATTATTCCCTTTATTTCCTCTTTATCCGATGATGTGATTCGATCAGTTCCACAATCCTTAAGGGATGGATCATTTGGTTTAGGAGCCACACGAGCGGAGACGATAACAAAGGTTGTTCTACCCGCCGCGTTACCTGGACTGATCGGAGCCTTCTTATTAGCGGTCAGTCGAGCGATTGGTGAAACAATGATTGTCGTAATGGCGGCAGGTTTATCTGCAAAGTTAACTGTAAATCCCTTGGAAACTGTAACGACCGTAACGGTTCAAATTGTATCGTTACTTACCGGAGATACTGAGTTTGACGACATTAAAACTTTGTCTGCGTTTGGTCTTGGATTGGCCTTGTTTACATTTACACTTCTTTTGAATGTTTTAGCACTTACAATTTCAAGACGCTTGGCAGAACGATATGATTAATATTTTGTCTTCGGTGAATTCATTATGAATAAAGATAAACGATTGAAAAAACGGCACGCTCGAGAGAAGCGATTAAAGTTTTATGGTGTTGCGTCTATCTGCATAGCCATTATGATGCTGATCACGTTACTGTCTTCAATTACTTTTAATGGATATACCGCTATGCAACAGGCGTATATTCCTCTTAAGATACAAGTGTCTGACGAAAAGCTTTTAAATAGTAGTGGAGCAGTTGATGCCCAAAAAGCTCTGTTGTTTAATTGGGATAGTAAAGTAAAAAAAGCATTTCGAGAAAATTTCCCAGAGGTCTCCTCGCGATCTGACAAGAAAGAATTAAATCGTTTAATTTCGTCGAATTCTGGATACGATGTAAAACAATTTTTTATAAAAAATGTAGAAGCTTTTAACAGTGAAACATTGATTTTTATAACAGCGTCGGATGATGTTGATCAATATTTAAAAGGCCGTTTTAACACAGATATTCCTGAGGAAGATCGGCGCTTGACAGATAAACAGTTAAAGTGGATCGATGGTATGCATTCGGAAGGATTGGTGAAACTAAAATTTAATAAAAACTTTTTTACGTCTGCCGACTCTCGCGAACCAGAAAGCTCTGGCATTCTTGGAGCAGTCGTTGGGTCAGCATTAACGATGTTTGTCACTGTTCTTTTGTCCCTTCCTTTAGCAGTAATGGCTTCTATTTATTTAGAATATTTTGCTAAGCCAGGTAAGTTAACAGATTTTATTGAGGTTAATATAAATAATTTAGCAGCTGTACCGTCTATTGTATTTGGGTTGCTTGGCTTGTCGCTTTTCTTGAGTTTCTTTGGTCTGCCAAGGTCCATTCCATTGGTAGGAGGAATGGTGTTGGCTTTGATGACAATACCGACCGTAATTATTGCAACGAGGGCATCAATAAGAGCTGTGCCTCCCTCAATAAAAGATGCGGCTTTGGGCTTAGGTGCATCAAAGATGCAAGCTGCTTTGCATCACGTTGTCCCTTTGGCTATGCCGGGAATTCTCACAGGGACCATTATTGGTACAGCTCAGGCTCTTGGTGAAACGGCGCCGCTTCTAATGATTGGAATGGTAGCCTTCATTATTGATGTCCCAACTAGCTTTACATCACCATCTACTGTCTTGCCGGTACAAATCTTTATGTGGGCTGACAGTGCTGAAAGGGCCTTTTATGAGAGAAGTTCATTAGCAATAATGTTTTTGGTAGCATTCTTAATTCTGATTAATTTGACGGCTATAATTCTTCGACGGAAATTTGAAAAAAAATGGTAAAACATGAGAAATAAATTTGAGACTGAAAACGTTGTCGTACATTATGGAACTAAAATTGCCATAGACGATATTTCATTAAATATTGAATCTAATAATATTACTTCACTCATTGGGCCTTCTGGATGTGGAAAATCTACCTTTTTAAGATGTCTTAATAGAATGAATGATACTATCGATGGATGTGCTGTCTCGGGAAAGCTTTTGCTTGATAATGAAGATATTTATAGCGATAATCTAGATCCCGTTGATCTTAGAGCAAAAGTTGGGATGGTTTTTCAAAAACCGAATCCCTTTCCAAAGTCAATTTTTGAAAATATTGCGTATGGACCAAAGATACATGGACTAGCAAAAAGTAAGGCTGAATTAAATGATATTGTTTTGGAGAGTTTAGAGCGGGCGGGTTTAATTGATGAGGTTCGAGATCGTCTAGATGACTCAGCAACTGGACTTTCCGGAGGACAGCAACAACGGATTTGCATAGCCCGAGCCATAGCAGTCAATCCGGAAGTGATCTTAATGGATGAACCTTGCTCAGCACTGGATCCCATCGCAACTGCCGTAATCGAAGAACTTTTAGATCAGTTGAGTAAAGATTTTACAATTGTTATTGTTACTCATTCAATGGCTCAAGCGGCTCGGGTTTCTAATAAGACGGCTTTTTTCCATCTTGGAAAACTTGTGGAATTTGGGGAAACGCAGAAAATTTTTACTAATCCTGAAGAGGAAAGAACACAAAATTATATAACTGGGCGAATAGGATAGCAGCATGGAAAAAGAACATATTGTTGGTGCATTTGATGCGGATCTTGATCGAATAGAGAACGAGATATTGGCAATGGGAAAACTAGTAAGAAAGCAGATTCGCGCTGCGACTAATGCTTTGATAGAGGTAAATCTTGAAGAAGTTGACTCTCTAATAGCCACTGACCGTGAAATCAATGGAATGAATAAACGTATCAATACGCTCGCTGAACAAATGATTGCTATGCGTCAGCCAATGGCACTTGATCTTAGATTGGCCTTAATGGCGACAAGTATAGCGACTGAACTTGAGCGACTTGGTGATCACGCTAAGTCGACAGCAAAACGTATTCGCAAGTTTTCTGATGTCGCTCCAGAGAAGAAAATAATGGTTCTTATTGAAACAATGAGTGAGCTTGTCATGTCTATGCTCACCGATGCGTTGAAGGCATATAAAAAGAAAGATATTGATAAAGCAGCTGAAGTTAGAGTTAAGGATGCTGATGTTGATGATATAAATGATAAAATTTACAAAGTTGCCATTAAAGAAATAAAAAAAAATCCAGAGGATATTGAAACTTTTATTCAACTTATTCTATTGGCGCGAAATTTTGAGCGGGCTGGTGATCATATTGTTAACATTGCGCGTCAGGTTCATCAAATCGTAACGGGAGAAGATCTCAAAGCTTCAAGTTAGGAAGAGGGTAATGTCCAAATTAAAGAGCCTGATACTTTTGGTCGAAGATGAGATTAACCAAATAGAATTACTTCGCTATAACTTGGAAACCGAGGGCTACAAAGTGGCTGTTGCCATGGATGGAGAAGAGGGAGTGCTAAAGGCCTTAGAATTGAAGCCTGATTTAGTTTTGCTTGATTGGATGTTACCAAAGGTTTCAGGTATTGAAGTGTGCCGACAAATAAGAAGAAATAAAGACATAAAAGAAACACCTGTAATTATGTTAACTGCGCGATCAGAGGAGGATGATAAAATTCGAGGGCTTGATGTCGGCGCAGACGATTTCGTCACAAAACCTTATTCAGTGGTGGAGTTACTTTCTCGGGTAAAAGCTGCCTTGCGCAGACCCCGTGCCAGTATTATTTCAGATACCATTGTTTCTGGAATTTTAACGATTAGTACAATAGAGCACAAAGTCTTTGTTGATAAAATTGAGGTGGTCCTTGGGCCGACAGAATTTAGGCTTTTAATGACCTTCATGAAACAGCCAGGTAGAGTATATAGCAGAGATCAATTGTTGGATATGGTTTGGGGGATTTCGGCAGATATTGACACTCGCACAGTTGATGTGCATGTGGGGCGCTTGAGAAAAGTAATTGATTCTAAAAGTGGTAAAAAATTGATTAGAACAGTGCGAGGCTTTGGTTATGCACTTCAAAATCTCTAGAGTAAGTTTATTAACCCACCGTCATGAAAACGGGTACTGCCTAGCGGTTCAACAAGCCCGCAGCATGAGTATCGAGGAACAACTGAGTATTTTGATGTTTTTGAAGGGCCGATGCTGGGCACAAGTTAGAGGATGGTTCTTCAATAGCTTCCTTTACAGCGAACGCTTTTCGGCCATCTAGAACCGTACAAATAATTGATTTTGCTTTAAGTATTTGTCTAATGCTCATAGTAATGGCTTCAAGCGGTACATCAGCTAAGGTTTTGAACCAACCTTCAGTGACTTGTTGCTCTCTACATCTCTGATCTAAAGAGACGCTAATAAATGGTAAGTTTGTTCCGGTAATGGCGGCTTGTGCCCCAGCTTCCTTACTGGTCGGAAATATATTTATATTCAATTATGGCTCCCATACAACTTTGTCACTTACTTATCCAATTAGGTTTCGAGCAGAATAAACAGAGCTGTAGCAAATAGTAATGTTGCAAGCAAATACTCAACAAATGTTCTAAGTTTTTTATTTTGAATGTGTCTTCGGATTAAAGAACCAAATACGGCCCAAGGAGCGATTGATAACGGGCAAATAATTAAAGCAATCGTAGCAATAACAAAAATTGAAATAAATAAATCAGAATCTGTTTTAAGAAATCCCGAAGCAGCCGCGGTGGAGATTGTCCAAGCTTTCGGATTAAATAATTGAAATAAAGCAGCTTCAATAAATTTTAAAGGTCTCGCTTTTTCGTTTTTTATGCCTTCGAAGGCCCCAATCAATTGATAGGATAAATAGAGAAGATATAAGACACAAATAAATTTAAGAACAATTTGAATTTCTGGGTAGGTTTGGAAAATTTTTCCAAAGCCAAGGCATACAAGGGTAAGCTGCAAAATATGGCCAAGTGTTATTCCTATCATATGAGGAATCGTTTTCATGAAACCAAATTTTAACCCAGACGCGAGCACCATAGAATTATTTGGGCCTGGAGTGACATACATAACAAAATAAAATGTAATCAACGCAAAAATAAGATTCAAATCGATCCCTGGCATAAAGTTGAGTGCTCTAGTTTTTAGTTTTACTTTGTGTGTTCTAATTTAAAAGAATCAGTTATAGGTTTTGTTACGTTAATAAATGAGGGTAAACAATGCCAAGCGCATATCTAGTTATGGACACAAAAATCCATGACTCCGTACTATATGAAAAGTATAAAAAGTTGGCTAAACCAATTATTGAGCGTTTTGGTGGTGAGTATCTTGTTCGGGGAGGCGCTCTTCATATTGATCAATCAGAGCTTTGGTCTCCCTCGCGTTTAGTTTTAATAAAGTTTGAGAGTGTCGAGGTTGCTAAGAGTTTCTTATCAAGTGAAGTATATCGACCTGTAAAAGCAATTAGGCTTAGTGCATCTGAAGCAACAATCTCAATTGTTGAAGGTTTATAGTTATTTCGCCTATTTGAGAGAATTTTTATTAAAATCAGTCAAATTCATTTTGCCTAACTATCATTAATGACGGTTCTGGGGTCTATTGTCCCCAAATAGTACTTCTATAAAACCAGCTGATAATATAAAGGCGGCGCCTAGCCACTGAACAATAAACATCTTTTCTGATGGTACCAATATAGAAGCACTGATTATTGCAATGATGACTTCCGACATCATTAGTATTCCTACTCTACCAGGAAATAGGTATTTTGATACTTCAAAGATTATCATAAATCCGGGCAATAGAACGATGACTGACCAAAGTGTAGCCGTCGGTAATGCGAGCTTTATGGCAATTAAGGTTGGAAATGGCTCCTGGTAGACAAAAATCGCAAAGATGGAGGATAAAAGGGCAGTTGCGATATAAACAGATGTTGTCATTGGTATAAGTGAAATACTCGGCCATCTTGCAAGAGCTGCTATTCCGATAGACCAGAATATACCCGACAGCAAACCAAAAAGATCTCCAATACTGAGCGGATTATCACTTTCATTGCTTTGCGAAACTAGCAAGAAAAGTCCAATAAGCGCAACGAACATTGCCACAAAACGTGCCTTGGTGAATCGCTCTGATAACCATATTATCCCTATAATGGTGGACCAAATGATATTTAAGTAAAATAAGAGGGTAGCTCTTATCACAGTAGTTTCCATGAGAGCATTTGCATAAAGCGTGAACGCCATTCCAATCATGATGGCAGAAAACCCAAGTGGTCGAAGGTCTCCTCTTATCTTTTTCGACTTAATCGCAAGAAGTGGGCATAGTAGAATTAATGGACAAGCATTGAATATTACAACACTCCAGGACCCAGTAATACCATAGGTCTCAATTGTTCGAAGAGGAAACCAATACATACCCCATACTGCGGCGCCCAGGAAGATCACAAAACTTAAAGTTTTGTCCGAGAATTTAGTGTCAATCATAAGTTGTATTGTCTCCAACAGCCCACTGCATTTTTAGTAGCTTACTAAACTTTGATAGAGAGGCCGAGTAAAGCTTGCTATTTAATATTTTCCACAAAAAAATTATTTAAAGTCTTTTTGTTAGTTTGGAGAACGTTTTAAATTTTCTTTCTGCTATTCGTGTGCTTTTTGTTTTGGTAAGTTGTATCACGCACCTTTCCATAGTTGTATCTCAGTTCGTGTAAGTGGAGCGAGCCCTTTAATAGCATCACTCAGTTTTTCAGCAATCATAATAGTTGGACTATTTGTGTTCCCATTTGTGACTTCCGGCATAATTGAAGCGTCTACAACTCGGAGTCCTTTAATTCCATAAACCTGCCCAGAAGAATTCACTACAGCGTTGCGATCAGTCGCCGCGCCCATTTTAGCCGTGCCTGATAGGTGCCACTGGCTAGAAACATTTGCCGATAAAATATGTTCAAGGTCTTTTTTGGAGTTAGTATTTGAACCTGGAAAAATTTCCAACCCCTTCAAATTTGCAAAGGCTGGTTGGTTTACAAGATTTCTTACCAGACCTATTCCCTTAATGAGAGCCTCTCGATCACGTGGGTCCTCCAAGTAATTCACTAAAATGTTTGGGGGGATGTTAGGGTCTCCGGACTTCAGTGTTAATGCGCCTTTGCTATATGGTCTCATTAGACCAAGGTGTATTGAAAATGCATGCTGTTTTAGCGGCTTCCAATCTTCAAAGTTTACACCAAGTGGTAAAATAGTAAGTTGTAAATCGGGGTATTCAAGAGTTGAATCGGACCTAATACAGCCTACCACTTCAAATAGGTTCGATGATGGAAGACCTTTCTTGGTAAGAACCCAGCTCGCCCCCAGAGCTAATCGAGGAAGAAGTTTGGTTTGTGGCCAAATCGAGACTGGTTTGGCACACTTAAATTTTAATATGAAGTCAGGATGATCATTTAGATTTTGACCAACTCCTGGCAAATTCTTGAGCACCTTTATTCCTAAGCTTTCCAAATGTGCTTTTGGTCCAATTCCCGATAGCATTAAGATTTTTGGGCTGCCGACCGCCCCAGCACTTAAAATTACCTCCTTTCTCGCTATTGCCTCTACAATTGTACCGTCATTATTTTCATATAAAATACCCACTGCTTTCTCATTCTCAATCAAGACTTTGTGTACGTTACCGCCGGAAACAACTTCAAGGTTTGAGCGCTTGCACGCGCCGTCAAGATAGGCTCTTGCCGTACTCCAACGTTCGCCTTTAAAAATAGTGCTATCGAGGACACCAAATCCTTCTTGCTTGTAGCCGTTGATATCCATAGTTCTTTCATAACCAGCTTCTTCGCCAGCTTGTAGAAACGCAAGATCAATGGGGTTTGTTGGCACTGGCCTTTTTACTTTCGTTGGACCATCTCCACCACGAAACTCATCTTTCCCATTGCTATAACCTTCCATCTTTTTGAAATAGGGCAGTACGTCCGCGTAACTCCAGCCATCACACCCTAATTGCTGCCAGTTTTCAAAATCCAAGGCGTGACCTCTAATAAAAACCAAGCCGTTTATTGCTGAAGAGCCCCCAAGTGTTTTTCCTCTAAAATGGGTTAAGGTACGATTATCTAAGTGAGGTTCTGCTGCTCCAGCGAAAAACCAATTGGTGTTTTTATTTTGAAGGTTAGCGACGCATGCGGCAGGTATTTTCTCGTTTAAAGCTTTTATTCCCAATGGGTTATTCGCCTTACCTGCTTCGACCAATAACACTTTGATATTCGATTGTTCTGTTAGACGGCTAGCCAAAACGCAACCTGCTGATCCTGCACCTACAATAATATAGTCAAAACTCACTTTATTCACCTCAATTAAGAGCGCTTTTTTTAATGCCTTCACGTTAATGAGACGAGTTGTTAAATTCTTAATCTTGATACGCTCTGAATTATACTTTTTTTTCATTTTCGTTCGCAAGTAAGAACGAAGTAAGATGAAACTCCACTTCATCTAGCACTTACGCACTTAGCATGGGTTTAAGTTGCAAGCTAGCTCTTACAAAGATACCAGTTATACTTATTCGTAACTGCCTCGCAACCCTTTTGGCATTTTTTATGTTAATGCCAGGTTTCAATTTGTACCAAAGGTTATTATGAATTCTTAGGTGGCAGGCGGTCTGTTTTCGGTGACGCTTATTCTTGTTGGGAATATTGGTGTGGAGAACTTCTGAAGCAAAGGAAAGCCAAATTTGACAGACATTATGAAAATACGAACAGTTATTAGTTGAATTAATTGTAAAAATGAGTAGGGAAATGTTAAGAATAATTTTGACTATAAATTTGGAAAAATGCGATGACAGAAAATTCAGAGTTACCTCTAACTAGTGCACATTGGGGAACCTATCGGGCTCGGGTGGGTAATGGGCGAGTTGAGGAATTAATAGCATTTGAGCATGATAACGATCCCTCTCCAATAGGTAGTGGGATTATAGATGTGCAACACGGTCCTACTCGAGTTGATACGCCAATGGTTAGGGAAAGTTGGTTAAAAGAGGGACCAAATACAAATAACCATTTGCGCGGGGTCGAGCCGTTTATTTCAGTCAGCTGGGATGAAGCAGAACGACTGGTAGCGAAAGAATTAACCCGAGTGACTAATGATTTTGGTAACGAGTCAATATTTGCTGGATCATATGGCTGGTCGAGTGCTGGACGCTTTCATCACGCCCAGAGTCAGCTGCATAGATTTTTAAACTGTATTGGTGGTTATACTAAATCAAAATTTACCTATAGCTTTGCCGCTGCGGAAGCGATGGTCCCCCATATTTTAGGTAGTTTTCGGGCTTTTCTAGATACCTGCACGAGCTGGGACTCAATAATTAACAACACTGAGCTATTTGTTTGTTTTGGAGGGGTGCCGCTTAAAAATGGTCAAATTTGTCAGGGCGGTACGGGCCATCATTATCAAAAAGAGAAGCTTATTGCTGCAGCTGAGGCAAAGATTTCATTTGTAAATATTAGTCCACTTCGTTCTGATTTGTTATCGGACATTGGTGGAACTTGGTTGTCACCAAGACCCAACACTGACACAGCACTCTTGTTAGGAATCGCCCACGTGCTTTACACAGAGGGTCTAGCTGATCTTGATTTTCTTGATCGTTATACTGAAGGTTTTGACAAATTTATTCCTTATTTGTTGGGTGAAACTGATGGTATCCCCAAAACAGCCAATTGGGCAGCAGATATTTGCGATATATTTGAAAGTGAAATTACATCATTAGCAAGGCAGATGGCTGCCAATAGAACGATGATTTCTGTAAGCTGGTCGCTTACCCGTCAGGATCATGGAGAGCAACCGTTCTGGGCGGCTATAGCCGTTGCTGCAATGTTGGGCCAAATAGGTCTTCCTGGGGGTGGTTTTGGCTTTGGTTATAGTGCTGTTAATCATATAGGCGGACAATTTACTATTCCGCCCGCTGTACCGTTTCCTCAAGGAGAAAATTTAGTTAAAAGTTTTATTCCAGTAGCTCGAATTAGTGATTTATTGCTTAATCCGGGTAAATCATTCGATTTTGATGGCGTGGAATATCAGTATCCTGATACTAAACTAATGTATTGGGCTGGAGGCAATCCATTTCATCATCATCAAGATCTGAATCGGTTGATGAAAGCTTGGAAAAAACCAGAAACAATTATTTGTCATGAGTGGTGCTGGAACTCGCTAGCTAAGCGTTCCGATATAGTACTACCGTGTACCACTCCTCTGGAACGAGAGGATATTGCCCTTACACCTCGTGATCCATATGTTATCAAAATGTCGAAATTAACGGAGGCTTTTGGTCAAAGTCGAGATGATTTTGAAATTTTTAAAGGTATAGCGCGGGTGATGGAGGTAGAACTCAAATTTACAGAGGGGCGAAGCTCTGAAGATTGGCGCAGATGGATATACGATGGAACTCGCGAAAATGCACGGTCATTGGATCAAGAAATGCCAACATACAGTCAATTTCTAAACGACGGATGGTTTAAGTTTAAGGCACCGGAGCATTCGACTATTATGTTAGAAGATTTTCGTTCTGATCCAATAAAGAACCCTCTTAAAACCCCCAGTGGGAAAATAGAAATTTTTTCTGAAACCGTTGCAAACTTTAACTATGAGGACTGTCCTGGCTTCCCTTTCTGGAGGGAACCTTGCGAATGGTTAGGGGATGGTAATAAGGACTATCCACTGCATCTTAT
>Ga0115569_10003308_pt1 | contig 11952 bp, 12 predicted proteins | sample COGITO_mtgs_1205_2_FD_87295 | JGI IMG/M metagenome (GOLD analysis project Ga0115569, IMG submission 87295) | Pelagic marine microbial communities from North Sea - COGITO_mtgs_120503 | ecosystem: Environmental > Aquatic > Marine > Epipelagic | place: Germany:Helgoland, sampling site Kabeltonne...
ATGATCAGCACACGATGCCCTTCTTTGTGAAGTAGCTCCCGCGTTTCCAGGTCGCGGTCTACATTACTTGCATGGTCGCTGCCGTTAGTCTCGATCTTGATTACGCTTAGCTGCGAATAGTGCACAACGAAGAGAGTAATGGCCACAAAGAAGCTGAAGGTGACGCCCTGCAGGATTCAGAGAAGATAATTACGATGAGGATCAGAATAACGACTACATAATCGGAAAGAGGCAGCTCATCACGCGCCTTCCACAGCCAATCGATTAAAAATTCCAAACCAACATAGATTAGCAATCCACCCAAGAGGAATGTGGGCACCAGTTCCATGAACTCGGTGCCCGCCAGGATCGCCGCTGCGACGAGAATCGCATTGACGATACCCATCAGTCTGTCTTTGCCGCCTAGGCGATCTACCAGTGCCGTGTCCGAAGCGTCATGTACACCAGGAAAACCGCCCAGCATTCCGTTCACAACATTGGTATAGCCCATGACTTCTAATTCATGGTCTGGATTTAAATCTTTCTTGGCGATTAGCTCGATACCGGAAACATCGAGCAGCAGCATCATGGAACACAGTAATGCAACGACGATACCACCGAGCTGCTCCCATATAGCCAGCCATCTAACTTCTTGTAGATATTCAAAATGAAAAATCGGAACGAGGGTCCCAGCGGCATTAATGACTGGCAGCAGACCGTTGGCAGCAGCCTCGTCTCGGCCGATACCAGCTATTGCCAATACACCATAGAAAATAGTACCGTGAGCAACAGTATGCCCGGCACAGAAAGCCTATTGTCTCTAAACATCTTTCCGATGATCAGGCAGAGAGCGAGCACGACTGCCGGCGTAACGAGTTGAATAAATTGAGGGTCAGCAATCGAGCCAAGGTCGGCGTCGCGACCACTCGCTACGGTTAGGCCACCCTGTATGAAGATGTAGCCGATACCGGCGAAGAATCCACCCGTTACCGGATAGGGGATATAACGCACTAGATTGCCCAGTTTCAAGCGGCCAAGCAGAAGCAGGAACAAACCAGCAAACGTTGTCGTCACCATGATGGCGACAATAATCGTGGCTTCCGCCCCGACCGAATACTCGGAACCGAAGCTAACGTAGATGCTGCTAACGATTACCGCGAACACCGGTATCAAGCCATTGCGCGGCGAGCAGACAACGGCCTTGTAGCCACTGAACAGGGTGCCACCCAGCCCAGTCACCAGCGTACCGATTAGCAGTATGGCGATGCCCGGCACCATAAGACGCTGATCAGTCTGCGCGAATAGCAACGCCGCAACCGACACGGCCACCGAGATGTTGACTAAGGCAATTAGACCGCCAGAGATAATATTGGCTATATAGCTAGACTGCATCGTAGAGTCTTATTGTTCTGTTAATAAAGCTAGGCCTGAGGATACTATCCGCCAGCTCGCGATGCCAGCGTGAAGCCCTATTTACGGCCCTCTAAGGAACTGCTTACTGTCTATATTTTCAATAATTTCCTTCCCTGTCAGCAAAAAGTGGGCCCATGGGTTATTGATAGAGTAAATTGAACAAATTCCCAGGCCCTCAGTCGAATGTGGGACAATTTCTGCTTTCTGAGACAGGCTTCAAGGATTATGAGAGACCAGAGAATAAACTAGAGCCCTTGCCTGTCTTTGACTATATTGCTGCATTATAATTCTCGAGTCCTTTGCACGTAGTCTTAGCCACTTCAAAAGGGCCTCATCAGGAATGCCGACTATGAACTACGCGATCAACCCGACCCTCTTTAATGAGAACTCCGAGAGTTATATCACGGCAGCGATTCTTGCAGGCCTTCCCTCGGCCTATTTTGCAATCCATGCGAAACAGCTGCTGGCAGCTACTACATGTATTCTGTGTCTACTCGCTGCTATTGCCGCGAACTCTGCGTACGCGACCACCATTCTCGCCATGGATATCGATAAGGTTGCCGCCGATGCCGAATTCGTATTCGAGGGCGAGGTAATCAACAGCGAAACACGTCAGGATAATAGCAGCGGCATAATTAGCACCTATATCACCTTTCGAATCGATGACATCATCAAGGGCGATTATTCGGGTGACAGTGTAGAACTGAAATTCATGGGGGGCGCATTTAACGGGCAGATAGTACAGGTCAGTGGGATGCGCATTCCCGAGATGGCGGAACAGGGAATCTATTTCGTCGAATCCATGTCTCGCGATCTTATCAATCCTCTGATCGGTTGGTCTCAGGGACATTTCATTATCGTCGAAGAGGATGGCGTACGTCGAATGCGCACCGCTGGAAATCAGCCGGTTACCGATGTAGAGCCGGTCTCATCCATACCCCCCAGCATCAAGAAACCGCTGTCGGTGGTAGAAGGCAACACCGACATAGCTGCCGGCGTCATGACCGAGTCCAGCCCAATCATGATTCAGCGAGCACTGACTGTTGAGGAATTTAAGTCGCGCATCACCGACCTTATAGACAACTAGGAGAGCAAGTCCTGAGAGTTGTCTCCTTAGTTTTCATACTTTTACTTCCCACTCATTCCAGCAATGCCTTCGAGATATCGGAGAATTTTGGGGAAAGCTCGCAGGCGGTCTTTCACGTGGGCATTAGCGGAAGCTCTCCCACCGGCGGCACCTGGATCACCGTCTTTATTAGCGCGATGAGCGCATGGAGCGAGGCCAGCAACTTCAAATATATTGCAGTTAACGACTGTCTTGATCCGTGTATCCATCACGGCACCGGGCTATTCTGTGACGGCGCGACGGGTGTCGAACTCGGAGCAGACGTGTGTGGCACCGAACTCCAAGAAAACACCCTGCCGCCCGGCACCTATTGGCTGGGCGTTAAAAGTTTCGCACCGAATGAGACGGGTGACTACAACATCGCTATCTCGCTTTTAATCCAGCGCCATGCGCACCATGGCAATACGCTTAGGTACCTGTCCAACAGGAATCTTCGCGATGGTTTCCATCTTTATCGCGTCTACGGCATAGGTGACGTTGTCTCCGGCCGCACCGATGTAGGCCCGCTTACCGTCGGGCGTAAAAGTTATCCACTCGGGATGCTGTCCTACAAAGACACGCCCTATCTCTTGTAGATCAGGCAGAGAATGAATATAGACATGGCTATACACCTTGCTTGTCGACCAGAGCATCTTGCCATCCGGTGAAACCGCCAGACCATGGGCAGGTGCTCCCTGCAGACCGTCTAGATGGGCCTCCTCCCCCGGTACTGCCGGATGCTCGATTCTGGCCACCTCTTCTCTCTTGTCGAAGTCGACAACGGCAAAACCATGAAAGCCGGAGAGTTGTACAAAGATACTCCTGGTTGAGCCATCGGCCTTGGTATCGAATGTCATGGGGCGAATTCCCGAGCTCATCTCAAGTTCCCACGCCAATTCATCTGTTCGGGTATCGATAACATTGATGGTTCTAGTCTGTATCGATCCGGCAACGGCGTAACGACTATCCGGCGTCACATAGACATTGTGAATGGCGCCGTTCACTGGCAGCGTCTTTACATTCGTCATGCTGGCCACGTCGATGATATCAACCGAGCCAGGCATCTCCATGATCGCCACATAGACCTTACTACCGTCACCGGTTACCGCGACATTATTAGGCCTCCCACTGAGAGGAATGCGTCGCTTAACACGCAGGGTTCTAGCATCTACGATATCCAGAGAGTGCATGGACTCATTGGTAATATAGATCTGAGAACCATCCGGCGCTCCGACCACCCCATGTGGAATGGCTATATCCGATATGGTGCCAACAACTTTATTCGACTCAGGGTCGATTACCGTCGAATCGTCGCCGGCGGCATTGGTTTGAATAATGCGCACCGCTACACTTGATGGTGTACGCCTGACCTTTACGCCGGCAACCCAATCCGCCATGATCCTCCACTCGGGGTCGAACTGGCTATGGAAGTGCTTGCCGCCGCCATGAAAGGGATCGCCGCCCACCTCAGCTGCAAGAGGATGGGTCATGAAACGACTTCGCAGAGGGTTTTCGCCCGCAAGCACAAACTGACTCGCCGACTCGAAATTCATGCGCGATTGTTCATCGGTCCAGAACAGTTGATGCTCTTCAAGCCCTTGCAGCCTAAAGTTGCTGCTCCGGGTATGGCACTGTATACAGCGCACATTGCCTTCGCGTTTAGCAAGGAAGATAGGTTGCACTTCATTCTTGAAGAAGTCGAAATCGAGTTCGGGAGCCTGAGCAAGTAACAGTCCGGAAAAGGCGGATGCACTGAAGGCAAATAGATAAGTAATCACTCGTAGTCTGATGCTGGGCTTCATCGTAATACCTCTTGGTTTGGTTCTCAGAACAGTAAGGCTTATTTGCGTCTACTCTAGCAGCTGAGCGACTCCTGTGCGAGGAAATGAGTCAGCAAACACTCTGAGATATACCCGCCTATCGACTACCGCATCTCTGAACTGAGCGGACATAAAATGGTTTCCCTGTGCGGCATCGGTATCCGGGGGGAGTAGATTTAACACAATAGGATCTTGGGCATCCCCATCCTCATCACGATCGATAACCAGGGTGGCAGCGTGAACAATCCCACTGCTGCCGGGCTCTTTGCGTATATCGAAATGAAACAGGTTCGTTAGTACATCGAATTCGAATTCTGCCCAAAGCCGTATTGAGGATCGCTCGAAGCTAAGACTGAAGGTCTGTGCCCTGGGCGCCAGGCCAGATTCCAGGGGAGGTGTTGTGGAAGGCGCACGCCGCGGCGTTAACGCCTGCTCATAGGCATACGCCATGGCAAGAATTTCGGCGTCCTGCAGAAAGCCGCCCAGAAGCTCCAGGCCCACTGGCAAGCCATTGCCAGTGAAGCCGACAGGCATCGACAGCGCCGGCAGACCCGAGTTGGCACTTAGGCTGCAATTGCTGCCGGCCTGCGCCTCCCCGGTAAAAACCTGTGTGCGCTTAATCGTCGGGTAGGCGATCGCATCCAATGCAAGCTCGGCAATCACCGCCTCTATCGCCTTGCGCAGCTGCGCTCTGGTGGCGATCGCAAGCTGGTAGGCTTGCTCATCTAACTCCGATTCATTCGATCGGCTCAGCACCCCACCCACCGCCTCGTGATACAAACCCTGACTCACGATACTATTCAGATTCAGGTTCTCATCGACAGAAAACTGCGCCAGGTATTGATCGATATCTGGCTTGAATTCATGACCGATCAATCCGGAGCGCCGAATCAGGTCGGCCATGTCTGGTATCTCTACATCGATTATCTCGGCGCCCTGCTGCTCGTACCAATCCAGTGCGTCTTCCAGGGATCTACGCAAGTTGGCGTCGGTACCCTCGAAATATTCCTGCAGCCTACCGATGCGTAGCCCGGACAAATCGACCGAACCAAGTCGCTCAACAAAACCAGGAAGAGAGGCCCCCTGCACAATCGCCGTTGCCTCATCGCGAGCGTCATAGCCGATAACAACATCGAGAATAATAGCCAGGTCTTCTGCGCTGCGCGCCAAGGGGCCAGCCACATCCTGGGTATGTGAGAGCGGCAGAATTCCATAGATACTGGAAAGCCCCTTACTGGGACGCAGCCCAATAAGATTGTTGAATGCGGAAGGGATGCGAATCGAGCCGCAGGTGTCGGAGCCGAAGCCGGCTGCGGCAAAGCTCGCGGCTACTGCGGCGCCAGTGCCGCCGCTGGAACCACCGGGCACACGTCTGGGATCATAGGGGTTGCGAGTCTGCCCAAGCAGAGAGCCAATGCTGGTAATACCATAGGCATATTCGTGCAAGTTAGTCTTCGCCAAGATGATGGCACCCGCCTGAATAAGCTTGTCGATCTGCGCCGCATTTTCGCTAGGCACAAAATTTGCCAGGGCAACGGAGCCTCCCGTCGTCGGCATGTCATCGGTATTGTAGTTGTCTTTTACCACTATCGGCATACCATGCAGGGGACCGCGAGAACCGGTTCGCTGCCTCTCCTCATCCAGTGCCCGCGCAATGTCCAGCGCATCGGCATTGAGGCGCACGATGCTGTTGAGCCTGGGCCCTTGCCTGTCATAGGCCTGTATGCGATCCAGATACTGCTGGACCAATTGCACAGAACTAAGCCGTCCTTGCTCTAAAGCGCTGCGTATCTCGGGGATGCTGGCCTCAAACACATCGAACTGCGTCTGCGCATTGATGGCTGAGGAAGTACACAACAATAGAATGACTAGTAGACGAGGAATGCTGATCATGATGCATAGCCTTGTAATAAGGGTTAACAATAGAAGAGCAGAAAGTGTAAGTGAACGGCAGGTCGAAGAACACCGTCAAATCGATTTTCTTGGAATGCCAATCTGGATAACTGTTCTTTCCTGTCAGCTCATAAAAAAGGCCAGTGAGATGTTCACACATCCCACTGGCCTTCCAGAATTCAAGACCTTGTCCTGTACTTCCTTAGTCAGGCATTCTCGCCGCACGAATCTCGATCTCGATGAGCCAGCCATCGACGACCAGGCCTGCGATCTGCACGAAAGAACGAACCGGCTTCATGGGATTCCTATCACTGCCAAAGAACTGTTGGTAACCGCTATTGAAACCGGCGAAGTCTAACTCGCCATCGGGACCGGATACGGCGAAGGCACGAACCTGAACGATATCTTCCAGCGACCAGCCTTGCGCTTCCAGAGTCTCCTGAAAACGACTGAAGGTATCGATAGTCTGCTGCTCCATGTCACCCCAGGTGCCATCAGCTTGTTGGCTCGCGCCGGAGCCACTCAAATAAAGCGTCTCGGCACCGGCTGGAATCATAATATTGTTATAGAAGTTTCTGCCTTCTCCGGTTCGCACGATTTCCGCAGCATTTGTTACAGCGGCAACACCCATAACGAGCGCTAATGACGCGGCGATAGAAATTGCGGTGAATGGCTTCTTAAGATTGATCATGACGTAATTTTCCTCGGTTCAGTTACAACAAAAAATAAACTATGTTTCTGTTAATTGCGCATCGGGCATGGTCGCCTCTTTCGCAGCCGTCTTATCGCCCAGAAGTCTTGTGGTGATCATTCCAGTTGTGATGGCGCCATTCACATTCAATGCAGTACGCGCCATGTCGATCAACGGCTCAATAGAAATCAATAGCGCCGCAATCGTAACTGGAAATCCCATTGCCGGCAAAACAACTAAGGCTGCATTGGTTGCCCCGCCGCCAACGCCGGCGATGCCGAAAGAGCCGATCGCGATGATTACCAACAGGCTAACAATGAAATTCAAATCGATATCGACACCCATGGTCGGCGCTACCATCACGGCCAACATAGCCGGGTAGATTCCCGCGCAGCCGTTCTGACCAATCGTTGCACCAAAGGATGCGGCAATATTGGCGATGGGCGCAGGCACCTTGAGCTCTTCAATCTGCGCGCGAATCGTCATTGGAATGGTCGCTGCAGAGCTGCGGGTGACGAATGCAAAAGTAAGCACAGGCCAGACTTTCTGAAAATAGGTCTTAATATTGGCACCCAAACCAATGATGATCGCCGCATGTATGGCAAACATGATGACGATGGCAATATAGGAAGCGATGACGAAGCTGATTAGATTCCTGATCGCCTCACCATCGGATGTGGCAATCACTCTGGTCATTAAGGCAAGAACACCATAAGGCGTTAGCGCCATGACTAACTTAACCAGGCGCATGATAATAGCTTGCAGCGTATCTACAGCGCCGCGGATGCGCTTGCCCTGATCGGCGTTATCTTCCGCTACCAACAGGGCGGCCACACCAAATATCAGGCCGAAGACAACCACACCAATTATCGACATGCTGCGATGGCCGGCGAGGTCTGAGAATATATTGGAGGGTACAAAACTGACCAGCAATTCGGCCAGGCTAAGGTCGGCGACGCTACCCTGACGAGCTTGAAGCACCTCTGCTCTAGCCATCTCCACCTCACCGCCAGCCAGGTCACCCGCGTTAAGCCCGAATAGCAACGCTATCGTGATACCAACCAGTGCCGCGATTACGGTAGTGACGATCAGTGTGCCCACGACCGTACCACCAATCTTCCCTAAGGACTTAATCTCTTCGACTTTTAGAACGGCGGCAATCATGGTGATGAGAATAAGGGGCATGATCATCATGCGCAGCAGGGCGACGTAGCTGTTCGCAACCACATTGGTCCACTCCAGAGTAGACCCCATAACCTCGGCATTTCCACCGAACGCGCCCTGTAAATACATACCGAAAACGATACCGCCAATTAGGCCCATGAATACGCGACGGGAAAGGGTGAACGCACTGTTCTTTGAGAATTGGTAAAGCAGGCTCAGCAGAGCAGCAAAGAGAACCAAGTTTACTATAGCTATAATGGGCATATTGTCGGCTCCTGATAGTCGTTTCGACCTAGTCTAACGGGAAAGCGTGTTGATGTAACTCACAACATTAATAATGCCGGCCTCATTGCGCAGGGTATTTACCATGGTGCGCATCTGCGCTCCGTACGTATCGTCAGGGTGGGCACCCCGATATCCTGCCATGAAATTCTTCAATTGGGTGACCAGATACCAGTCATTCTGGCCGGCTAGAGCCGGCGCACCAAGGCTTTCGTTGCCCTGAGCACTGTCTCCGTGGCACACGGCACAACCACCATACAGGCCGCGACCACGAGCCGGATCACCGCCCTCTATAGTCGCTTCTGCAGGCACATACTCCCAACTACCCACCCAGTCGATAATGTCATCGATCGACTCATCGCTGAGTTTCGTCGCCATCGGACGCATCGCTATGCCCTCTCTGTCTTGAGGATGCACACCGCGTCTATCAGCACGAAAGTTCTCCAGCTGCCGTCTTAGGTACCATGGCTCCATGCCTGCAAGTCTGGGAGCCTGAACACCCTCGTTGCCACGGCCATCGGCGCCATGACAGGTTGTACAATAGCGATCGTCGAAAGGCTCTCGCTCTGTTTCTGCCGCGTAAACGCCTCCCATACACGTTATGCAAAGGCTAAAAGCCAAAAAGGACTTCAACATACTCTTACTTCTCCAAATCAGGGCCAAAACCCCTGAATAAATAGCACCCAGCCTGGTAGCAGACCCGTTAGAGCCCGGCTCTAGGCCCTTAGTCGCCTGTCCATATCCGTCATCGCCCACTGCGCCGACATGACTGCGCTCTCCTGCCAGGCAGAGTGCATGCTGACTTGATCGCCTATCATATAGTGACGGCCATTTACGGGCTGCTGCAGAGCCCGATACAACTCTTCTTCCTCGTGAGTCCAGCCGCTAGGGTTACGTTGCCAGCGAGCGGAGCAGCCCAGCATGTGATTCATTCGATGCCAGGCAACTGTAATCGGCTTTTCGACCTGATTACGGTAATTTGGGTGAATCTTCTCGCCATCACTCAAATGTGCCTCGATACGTTCCTCATGGGTCATGGCAGTGTGGAATGAACCGTCACCGAAATCGTAAGCGGCGAGCAGTATGCCCTTCTCTTTATGTATGCCGGAGCTCGGGTACCAGATCTGGTTGCTTGGATTGTTCATCCAGCTTATACCGCCGTAGATATCGTCCTTCTCCCAAAAACGCTCCTTCGCCTGGAAGGCTGCCTTGTAGGCATTGCCGCGACGAATATATTTAAGTGCATCCACGTACTGGCTTGGGAAATTATTGCTAATACCGGTCATCAAATGGCTAGGTATGCAGTTGAAGCAGAAATCTGCCTGTAACAGATGCCGCGAACCATCCTGATCGTAGGAGATATCAACGCCATCCTCTTTCACTTCGACAGAATTTACCATGGAGCGGTATCGAATCTGATGACCAACATGCTTGGTAAAGCCCTCGGTTATCTTGTCCATGCCACCTACGGCCTGAAGTAGAATCGGGCCTGTATCGCCTTCGTTCGCGCTCAACAGTTGTCGACCCATCTGCGTCTGCAACAGATCGCGAAAGGCGATGATGTCTTTCTGCACGCCGTGCTCGAGAAATCCACCGGCGGCATAACCAGCTCGAAAGCTACCCTTATAGAGGTCATCTTCGTCCAGGCTACCGAAAGAGCGCACCATGCCCATCAGAGTTTCGGCCTCCTGATCGGTGAACGGCTGATCCATCTCGCCAGCATTGAGGGACTTTGCCAACAACTCCGCTAGAAAGCCGCGCGAATGGGTTGTGTAATCGATGTTGCGGATAGGCTTGCCACCGAGCAGCGCAGGATCCTGCACATAAGAAGTCTTGTTCTCATTAATGAATATCTCGAGATCGATGTTGAGCTCTTTGCAATAAGCCAGCAAGTTTCGGTGCGTACTCGGAATTCGCGCTGCACCGGCATTGAAATACATATGAGGCTCATCGTCGAACTCACAATAGTGTCGATTCCCGATCTCATCTATCAGGTCACCATGGCGAACGGTAAATATTCTTCCACCGGGTCGATGTGAAGATTCGAGTATGGTGCATTCATAGCCTACCTTGCTCAACTCGTAGGCTACGGTTAGGCCCGAGATACCCGCTCCCAGGATTGCAACCTTGCGGTTGGCTGCTCCAGCTGCCAGCAGATCCATACTGGCGGCTTGCGCCGTGTGCGGAAGCAAACCCAGTGCAGAACCTGCCTTCAGTGCTGCGGCGGTTCCGCCAGCGGCACTCAATAAATTTAGAAACTCTCTACGTGTAACTTGTTTGGACACGCCTACCTCCAGAGGTTAAATCGATTTCTAACTTTTTCCTTGCGGCCCTGCATAACAGGATTCAACGGAGCAGCAATTCGGCAACAACTACCCCATCTCCAATGCGCCCCAACATAGCGCGGTAAGGGTACATCATTAGACTAGGAAATTGAACGCCGGGGCACATTTTATTCCCGTTTCGTCATTACCATGTCGACCAGCCAGAGCTCACACAACCAGACTCACAGGCCGTAAAAGCGTAGCAATGACGCCGATCCTATGCCCTCTGTAAATTTCCCACATCTCAGCTTTTAACAGTCTGACTGTCCACCATGATGCGCGACGGCGCTTGCTGAATGCTGCTATATTTATCCCACCTGACTCGGCATAGCGTCGTTTCTCAGGCACACTAAAATTCTTATCTATGGAGAATCCCCATGGCACTGTCTGACTACTATCCCAAGCAGATCTGCGATCTACCCAAATTTAGCGGCCAGTTTGATGCGAGAAAACTGGAGGCGCACAATTGCGATGTGCTATTCGCCACTTACTCTGCTGGCACAATTATCGAACCGCACCGTCACGAAACCGACAACGTCGGCGTGATAACTAAGGGCGAACTATTGCTTACCATAGATGGAAAAACGGTCACTATAGGCACTGGTCAGTGGTACCACGTTCCCGCCGAGAAAGAACACAGCGCCGAATTCAGTGAAGATACCTGTGAGATTGAGTTCTGGTTCAAATCATAGCCAGCGAGCTGAAGCCAATGCCACGATCTGTGAGGATGCGCTCCATCAGATCATTTCACTTCGCCTGCCCCCGGATCCTGCGCAGGCAGGTGACCAACCTTCACCCAGAGTAGCGTCTCTTCTTCGACATAAGGCGTGTGCGTGCTCATATGGGGGCTGCGTATCCAGGTGCCGGCTGGATAGCGTCCATGTTCATCGATGAACTCACCACTAATGACATAGATTTCTTCACCACCGGCATGTGCATGCCGGTGAAATTTTTCGCCCTGAGGCCAGTAAACGAGGGCGACGGATTCTGATTCAAACTGATGTAGTGGCAACACCTTGAGGTTTCCCTGCCCCGGCAACCAATTGGCGGTTTTAGAATCGATACAAACATGACTATCGTCATTTGCTGAAAACTGATGCAGCTTGACGAGTATCTCGCAGCCTTGCTCGCTGAAGGGAGAATGACTAAAGCCCTCCGGATTTCTGAAATAGGTGCCGGTACCATAGTCACCACTCTCATCGGAGAAGGTGCCAGATAGCACTAATATTTCTTCACCTAGAGGATGGCCATGGGATGAAAACTTCGCGCCAGCGTCGTAGC
>Ga0115569_10003315_pt1 | contig 11936 bp, 13 predicted proteins | sample COGITO_mtgs_1205_2_FD_87295 | JGI IMG/M metagenome (GOLD analysis project Ga0115569, IMG submission 87295) | Pelagic marine microbial communities from North Sea - COGITO_mtgs_120503 | ecosystem: Environmental > Aquatic > Marine > Epipelagic | place: Germany:Helgoland, sampling site Kabeltonne...
AATAGAATTAAAAAGTAAAATTATGAAACTAAAGATAAGTTGTGGTGATAGATAAAAATAGATTAGATAACACACCACTAATTTACATAGGATTGTAATGTAATTGGGGTGAGGTTCACCTTCAGTATTAAAGTGATAATGAAAATAAAATTATATGAAAATTATGAGTTAAACAATAAATAAAATAGATAGTGGGGAATAATAGTAACCAATCTTAAAATTAGAAAAATTAAAATTATAACAATAAAACACAAAATAAATTATGAATACAAAAATTAAAAAAGAGGAAGTGGTGACGAACATTAACCAACCTCACAATTTCACCGAAGGTGATGTAGTAACATTAGTTCTTAACGAAGGTGGATACAAAGATGGTGGTAAACTTTTGAAGAACGATAAAATAAGTGATAAACACTATACGGGAACTTTCTATAGTGGAAACGAATATATGTTCGTAAAAAGGAAAGGTGATAAAGTTTTATTAGTAACATTTTATGGTGGAAGAATTCAGTATCCACATTGTTGGGTTGATATTTCAGAAATATACCACCCATTTGATGGAAAAGTAGATAAAATTGATGATAACGATAGTGTTGAATTTACTATCAATGTTCCTCTCAAACTGAGTTATAGTTACAAAGAATATAAGGATATAGTTGAAAGTAGTAAAACACTTCCACTATATAAAACTATAAAAAAAGAAGAAGGAGTAGGATTCTACTATGAAGGTGAGTATGATAAGATAAGTGATATCCCTAAAGAATATAATTGGAAACAAAGATGGGGTGGTGATGGTGGATATGAAACATCTGAAAAACCATCTCCAATAACATTATTTGACCAAAGAAAATGGATAAACTTTTTCGATAAACATAACTCAAATTTAGATATGAGGAATATGGATTTATCAAAATTTCTTACTGATAAATTTAAATCAGAAGTATTATACAAAATCTATGATGAATTAGATAATGTTATAGAATCATCTAAGAATGGATATGGTAAAACAAATAGTGGATTAAAGAATAGAAACAATTAAAAATTAAGAGATATGAAAGAAACAATTATAGATATAGAAAGTAGAAAAGAATTCTTTGATGAACCTCTACACAAAAAGAGTTTGAAACAAAGAGTTGAACACATTATGTTTCTGTGGGAACAATACAATGAGTGTGATGATGAAGATTGGAGATTGAGTTATGAAGAAGGAGAATATTATACTATGGATGAAAGATTATCAGAAATTGAAGATGAACGATATGATTTACAATCATCAATGGTTGAAATAGATAAGGAACTTCAACAGATATTACAAATGATATAATATTAGATACATAGTGGGTTAAATCCCACACTTTGGTTTCCCAAACCATAGATGATTCCAATAACCCCATCCGAACAATAGTAAGATGGGGAAATTGGTTCAGTAAAAATTAAAAACAATTAAAAATTAAAGATTATGGATAAATGGATTAATATAAATGGGAGAGGAAAAGTAGAATCATTATATCATTATGATTCTGATATTACCGATGAAGTAATTATAAATAACAATACTATCGTTTTAGAATCTCACGTTGTGGGAGTTGGTAATGATTCATACGAATATTCTGTGTGGAGATATGATATTGAAGAGGAAACGGAAAAATCAATTACAATCAATTTGGGAAAATTAAAAACTCAATGGTGTTAAGTTATTACGAAGGTTTAAGAAATAGGTTGAACTCATCCCTTAATTGAGTTGGTTTTTATTCATATTTTTAATTGGGAATCATCCTCATCATTATTGATGGGGGTTTTTCTCTTAAAGAGGTGATACGAATCCAAAAGAATCAGAGTGATAGATTATTTATTTGAAATGATTAGTATGTAAAGTTCGTTCTTTCTTATTTTCTTTAAAATCAATTATTATTTCACAAAATCTACGAAGTGAATTAAGTTCATCTTCACTAATGTTATATTTTTTAATTATTCTTTTTGTTTCCATATTTGGTTTAATTAATTCCAGTTGAATTAGGTATTGTTAACCCTCCGATATAATTTCCATCACTCAGGTGATGAAATGGAGAACACTCACCTCTATCAATTAATTCTTTCAATGTGATAGTTCCATAACTATCTCTGATTCTTTTATTTTGTTTTTTCTTTTTACTCATATACTTTTTCTTGAAGTTTAAGATTCTTTTTAACCTTAGTGATTGTATTTAGAGAAACATCACACAATTTAGAAACTTCAATACCCTTCATTCCTTTCTCCAAGTATTCAACTACTTTAGAATGTTTGGTTAAGAATTTAAGAGTTGATTCCTTAGTGTTTTGTTTTCTACCACTATATTTCTCTGGATTCGTTTTCTGAGTGATTCGAATCCCTTCCATTTGACGAGATTTAATCATTGATTTTTCAAATGAACTCATAGTAGAAAGGATGTTCAATAACAACTCAGAGAAATAATCTTTCTCACCTGAATCATTTAGGTTTTGGAAGTTTGGGTTTCTACAAACAACTCTTACACTCTTATCAGTTAGTTCCTTCCAGACTGATAAGACCGAAAGTGTATCCCTTCCTAATCTATCGATAGAGTGAACTTCAATATGTTTAATAGTTCCATTATCAACTAACTTCTTAATTTTGTTTTTAATAATGTTTGGTCGTTCCCATAGAGGAATCAATCCACTACATTTATCAATGATAACCTTATCAAATCCCTCTACATTTTGAATCTGTCTTAATTCACTTTGTTCATCCGTTGAAACTCTTGATAGAAATATTTTCATAATTCGTAATATTAGGATTAATAATCAAACACCCTTAAATTACGAAAATATATTAATATATACAACTATATTGAGTGTAAATTCACAAAATGAGATTAGTAAAATGAAGTATACTCTAAAATTGGGAATTTTTATTATTCCCTTTTAATCGGACAATTAAATGTTTTAAATATCTAGAAGATTTCTCAATTATGTGGAACATTTTTTATTGTAAATTAAAGGGAAGTGAAAGGGAGGTTTCTTGTAACTGAGAAAATACTTTTTTCTTAAAATAGTGGTCTGACCCGTTTTTATATCGAACCCAATTTTTTTTCAGTATAATAATGGATCTAAACGATGATATGTGACCATACGGTATAACATATGACTTATATGGTATAATATATATAACACGTAATTATACCCATAATCGTTGATATCCATCGATGACGTATATGGTAAATAAAAAATATATGTTTGTTATTTTGTATATTTAGAATTAAAAATTTAATTTACGATTTCAAATTAAACATATATGATGAACAATTGGAGTGAAGATTTTATTAATGAAGAAAAATTTATAACTCAAGAAGATTTAAATAATTTATTAAAGTCGTTTTATTCCGAAAATAAAGAATTATTTGAGTGTGATGTACATTATATTTTTTCAGGAATTTTATATAAAAGTATCAATGGAAATATGGACATATGTTCAGACTTGAGACATTGTTTATTTGTTAGAGAAAGTGTTAAAAAGAAAGGTTTATTTGGTGTGAAATATGAATCAGGGTTTAATAAGAGAAGTTTCTCAAGAAAATTTATTATTCAAAAACAAAATTTCTTTTTTAATACAGATAACAAATTATGGATAGAAAAAGACCAAAATCTATTAAAGACTTACATTGGTTTTATTTTGAATCTTGAGGATTCATTAAAAGAAATATCAAATCAGAGAAAAAAAGAAAATGAAATTACTAAGGAAAAAGAAGAACAACGACTCAAAGAACTACAAGTCTCACAAACCAATGTATTAAGTGAATTAGATAAAGATGGTAATGGTGAAGTGGATGTTGTTGAGGGGAATGACTTTAACTTATTACTTAAAAAACATCAAAAGAGTATTGTAGAAGTAGATAGAAACTACGTTCAACAATTTGTTAAAGTATCATCTTATCTAAAAACAAAAGAAAAAAATATACAAACCATATTCAATTTAATTAAAGATACTCCTAATCAAGAAGTATTAAATGAATATGTAGAAGTATTAAAAGATGATATTCATTCATACAACCTTATATTATTTAACTCATTAAACATGATTGTATCATTGGTAGAAGACGATATGATTACATTTTATGAAATCCATGAAATGTTTGACACTCTAAACATGTTTGATTCAAAACATGAAAAAGATGTGTCACAAAAACTTACAAATATCGGAGATGGGTTAGAAAGTTTAATGTACGAAATAAGAGATATGGGTAATAAAATATCTAACTCAATTCAAGAACTTAGTTATATAACTGAAGAATCAAATGAACAATTATCAAATCAACTTAGTGAAATAGATTCTACTATGAAAGTAGGTAACTTAATTAGTGTTATAAACACCTATCAAAACTACAAGACCAACAGAAAATTAAATTCTTAAAACTGTACTCAGTTATTAATATATGAAATACTGGAAATTATTAGGATATGAGAGTGAACCGAAAGGGATTGGAAAGATTATATCCATAAGTAAGTCATTAAATTATTGTAAACTTAATGTAATAAACTAATTATATATGAATAATTACCAAAACTTAACAGATCCCGAAAAAATATTTCTTTTCAATAATGAAGTTTATCAAAAACAGGTGGGGTATTCCTATGAAGGGATTCATTCTGATCATGAAATTGAAACTGAACAAAATTTAAAATTATTGATGTGGGAAAAGAAAGGATACGAAATAATATTTAAACTAATGTTAAAATATGGTGGATTTCAGTCAGAAATTAAATATGATTCTTTCACTGAGTCAAAACATTATTTAAAAAATATAGATATTAATTCAAACTTAAAGGGTAAGTGGAAATATGAAACTTTTATAAAAAAAAATGGACTTACAATGGAGGGTCCAATTATTAAATCTAATTATAAAAAGGAATGGGATGAGGATGTTAAAAACTTCACTTGGAATGAGTCTATTCATGGAAGTTTCCCCCAAAATATTGGAATAAACATCCCTGGATTTTTACCCAAAATAGGATATCTTCACAGTTTTAAAATTAAGATCATTTATTTAGTCAAAGAAGAAAAATCCTTCTTTTCATCAAAAAAATATGTTGAAACAATAAAACTATATCCTTTCATCGAAAATGAAATTTTTAATGATAAAGGATACATACCAGAATATAATTTTTTTGAGGATCCTAGAGTGATAGATGAAAGACCTTCTGTACTACAACATTCACGTTATGTTAACTTTTGGAGTTTTATTGAAAACAAAGAGTATAATAACGGATATTTATTATCAGAAAATGATAAGGAGTTTTTAGTGGAATTGTATAATGAACTTAATGATTTTGTTCTTGATTTTAGTAGGGACATAAAACTTTCTATCGATCGAGAAAACGAAATAAAACTAAATGAAAAAACTAAAACAATCCAAAAAGTAAATAATTTGATTCTAGAGGAGTTTGATAAAGATCAAAATGGAGAACTTGATATTTTAGATTGTGACGATGTATTATTAGATATTGTTGAAAAAAATCAAGACATTATTGTTGAAATTGACTTTAAACTAATTAAGAATTTTGTTAGTTTAAATAATTATATAAAAATTAAGAAAAATAATTTAAAAAGAATATTTAAAGTACTCCAAGATATAGAGGAAAATTCTCAACTAGAAATAGTTCTAGAGGTACTAAGAATGAGTATCAAAAATTACGATTTATTAGTAATACATTCTACTAATATGGTTGTTTCTGTATTAACAAAAGATATGATTTCTTATTACGAAATATATGAGACATTTGATAATTTGGGAGTTTTTGAATCAAATTGGGAAAAGGAAATATCAAGAAAAATAACAAGTATTGATTCAAAATTAACTGATGTCATTTCATCACTAAAAAATGTCTGTAACTCAATTTACAGTATGGAAAAAACAATATCTAATGACATGAAAAATTTGACTTACTATTCTAGGAAGTCTTATGATACTTTGAACTCATCAGTCAAGGAAGAGTTGAGATCAATCAGTGATGGAATAAAACTTAATAATACATTGACACTTTTTGACACTATAGATTTTTTCGATTGATTTCTTCAAATTAATTTATGAAATATTGAAGTTTAATTAATACATTAGATGTTGTCTGGATTTATCTCTCCAACCTGATTATATTTATTCAATCTACAAGAAAGGTAAGATTGTGGGGGTATAAAACATGACTTTCGACCAAACGTAAAAGACATTATGGTTTGTATAAGTTGTTAACTTATCTTTACTTAGTGAATAAAATGGATAAAAGAAGAAATAAATTATATCAAAATGTAATGTTTGAATTGAAAAGTCCAAATTGGAGTGAACAATTAGACTTTTATATGAATCTGGAAAATTTAGACATTAATGATAGTATAGACTATTATAAACTACTACCGAAGAAACTTATCGATTATATTTCACCAGAGGATTTAATTAAAGAATTAATAGAAAAATCTGACAGACTCCCTAATGTATTTACTGAAAATTTATTTTTAACTAATGAAATTTTCTATTACAAAAAATCAGAAGTAAAAAATTTTTGTGATCAATCAAATGGGTTTTTTACTGGAAAAACTACTAAAGAAAAGAAAGTATTATTGGGTAAATTGTCAAACTCCAAAATATTTAAAAATTCAAAAGAAAATAATTTGATTTTAGGATCTCATAATTTTAGACAAAAAAATCCAACCAAAAATACAATTCCTGACGAGGTCCTAATGTTTTCTGAAATTGGTTGTGTTGGATTTAACTTTTACAACTCATTTTTCTCATTGGAGGATTTAGAAATCTATAAAAAATTTAAAGAAGGTGATGATAATAGAGGGTCTTTCGTTGAAGTTTTTTGGGATGAAATTGATTTAGAAATACCTGAAACATTTTTCACTAATGATGGTAAAGAATATAATAAAACATCCAGATCAAATCTTATTTATTTAATTTCTGATAAACCGATCAGAAGTTTTATCGATGATAAGGTTTTTGGTGAGATATTATCCGAAAAAATATATCAGAAAGAAGTGAAAACAATGGGTCTTTTAAATGATGAAAAACTCAAGATAAAAGAGGGAGTTCAAAAAGAGGTTTCATATGTAATCTCAAAGTACGACAAAAATAATGATGGTATTCTTGATATAATTGATGGGGTTAATGAATTTGAATTAATTTTTAAAAAATATAATAAAGAAATTATTGAATTAGGAAAGGGTTTTAATGAAAACTTTACACACAAGTTTGTCAAGTTAAATAACTATATAAAACAAAAAAAATTAAACTTTCAACTCATTATTGAAAGTATAAAAAATGTAAATAATCCAAATGAATTAAATGAATTACGTGAAATTCTAAATCAAGAGATTTACCGATATAATTTAGTTTTATTAAATTCTTTAGATATGTTGGTAAACCTGATTGAAGGAGAACAGTTCACTTTTTATGAACTATATGAAAAGTTTGATAAACTAAATATTTTCAACACGAATTGGGAAAACGAAGTTTCAAAAAAGTTAACCTCAATATTAAATGGAATTGAAAAATTAAATTATACTCTTTTAGACTTAATGTACGAAATCAAAATTTTAGGTAAACAGATTGAAGAGTCTTTTGGTGATTTAAACAAAATTCAAAAAGAATCAGTTGAAAAATTGGATTGTAAATTAAGTGAAATAGATTCTACTATGAAAGTAGGTAACTTAATTAATACTATAAACACTTATCAAAACTACAAGAACAATAAAAACACTAAGAGTTTGAGAGGGTAAAAATCACATTATAAATAATTTATAATCAGGGTTAATCGTAAAGGTTAATCCTTTTTTTATACCCTAAAGTGGGGAGTTGAAAATGAGAGGTTTCTTGTAACTGAGAAAAATACTTTTTATTAAAAAGTAGGTCTTACTCGTTATTTTATCGGAGTCATTTTTTTTACTGAGGAAAATACTGATAGTGTAACTTTAGTACTCTTATTTATATAATAAATAATTTTGAATAAAACTTATATCTCCGTCTAGAAACTGAAATTTGGAAAATTCTGTTTTACTTATCCAAAAGTAATCCAGATGTTCAGTTAGTTGTATTTCTTCTGGGTTCAATGATTCACATAAAATGAATATTAAGTTGAATTTTTTATAAGTATACCTTATGATTTCTTTAATTGGTTTTACGATTAATCCTAACTCTTCAAACAATTCCCTCTTGATTGAAACAAAAGGTTTTTCGTTCTTTTTAACTTTACCACCAGGGAACTCCCATTTACCATAATTTTTATCGTCACCCCTTTGAGTAATTAAAATCTTATCATTGTGATTAACAACTCCACAAACTACATCTATCATATTATTTGTGAAAGATTTCTCTATGTCTTTTAAGATATTTCTTCATACCGTCTGAAACTGTGAGGGTTACATTTTTATCTATACCTAATTTATTCAAAACATCATTAGATATTTTATCAGATAATAACATTTGTCCACTATCTGAAAAAGAGATTAAATGTTTATCGAATAGTGAATCAACATTTGGAGATAGAAGGATACCATTTTCAACATCTAATCTTTCCTGACTATCTGATTCTTTCCATGATTTTATATGAGAAGAAATGAGAATGGTTAGAATTTTACATTTTGTGATAGGACATGTTTTATTCCATTTTTTTATAATTTTTTCTCTATATAAACCTTGTCCAACTCTGGATGTAACCATTCCTTTACGTTCTGTAACATTAGGTTCAGAGTGTTTAAACTCTTTAATAGTTGTATTTGAGATATTTTGATATTTTTCAATTTCTGTAGTTCTGATTAGATTAAACTTAATCCCACTCCTTTTATTTCCTTCCCTATCTGTTGTAGGGTAATAATCATAACTCACATAGACTAACTCATGGATAAATTTCCAATAACCAGATTGTTGTGTTTTTTCAAATAAGTATATATTCTTTCCATCCTCTTTATGATTTAGAATCGATTTATTTCCTCTTGTGAATTCCATATCACCAATTTGTCCTTCTCCACTATATCTGAAAATATTTTCATTGTCCCACCCATCTTCATATCCATACTGACCACCCGAATTTCCTGAGAAAATAAAAATTATTGGGTTTACACTACTTGGACAAATACCAGATTGTCTATTACCACCGAATTTATCATGAAGTTCTTTACGTTTATACAATTTATTTTTTATAAATGTCATTTTCTTTTTTTTAGATAAACTAATTTGAAAGGTTATTATATTTTTGTTTAATTAAAAACATTACATATTCTAAATCTGTATTTTTATCCATTGGAACTTTATAGATAGTTCCTTTTGTACCAGACTTCCATTCCCATGAACCTTCTTTAGAAATCCCTTTAGGATCATCCAAATCGAAATAGTTTTTTGATTTTGAACCATCAGGATTTACATTACCTCTACTTATTTCTAATGTGATTGAATTTTTTCTAAAGATTAAATAACATAAAGTTTTACCATTCAACATTAAACTGATATAACTGTTCTTGGGTGTAATCTCAACACCTTCAAGATTAGAAATACTTTCTTTAATTTCTTTCCATTTTTCTACTAAAATTAGGTTTGACTTCGATGTATGGAAATCTTCGTCAACAACTTTAACCTCTTTACTAACTGAAGTAATAATATTTTGATTCTTTGAATTAGTTAGGGAATCAATACTTTCTTTTGAATTTGATTTATGTTTATTAAAAACAATTGTGTTATTGGAAAAACGTTTTATTTCCCATAACTCAAAAGGAAGGTTTTTAAAGTTTACACTATCTTTTTGGTAAGAATTAAAAGATGGTGAAACGAAGATTATTTTTGATTGTGACCAATCTATATCTTCTAATCGAAGTACTTTATTAAAGTGTTGAGAGAGGGTTAAAAGGAAATCTGATTTATTGTTAAGTAAGAGTTGGAGGTACGTGTAACCTTGGTCAATTACTGAATAACTATTCCCTTTTTTATATTCAATAATTACAAATGAATTATTCTCATTATCGTAACAAAGAGAATCAATTCTATACTTCCCAACTGTTAATTCTGAATATATAAACTCTAATTGAAAGAATGTTTCTGTATTCTTTTCGACTAAACTTTGAATATCTTTTTCAAGTTTAAAAGGTTTTAATTCTACCTCTTCTACTTTATCATTTTTTAGATTAAATAATTCCATATTAATTCTTTATAAATTTTATTACAATTTTGGATCTAAAATAGTCTTTTAGAATTTTATAGACAAAAAGTAAAAAAAAATGAAATACTAAGAGGGTGTGGGATGATATATTCACAAAGATGTTTTATTTTCATTAACCCATTATTTTCCTTACCTCTTCTAAATAAACTTCTTTTGGGAGTAATCCACTATCAAAAAGAGATTTGTATTTGGTTAATTGTTCTTCTTGATGTTTTGAGATTCCAGAAGAATTATCGGAAGTAACTTCTTTAAGTTCAGTACTGAATATTTTATCATTATTCTTCATTCTATCACCTTTTAAGATATTGTAATAACCATCAAATACCTTTTGAGATTTGTGACCAGTCATACTCATAATTACTCTTGGGGGAGTTCCTCTTTCAATTTGTTCTCTGATAAAAGATTTTCTTCCAATATGAGAAGAAACTTTTTCATATAAATTGATAGATATATCTGTTCCTTTTACAATGGTTCTATCAAGGTTGTATTGAGGAGATTTTACACCTCTATTCAATCCAATTTCTTTACATATCTCTTTAATATGTTTATTAAACTTAGTGTTGGAAATGGAGTTTCCTTGGTTTGTACGAGGAAACAAATAATCTTCTTTTCCTTTTCCATTTGAGTACTTGTTAAAGATACTCATGGTTAATCTGTTCAATGGAACTCTAGTGATTCTTTCAGTTTTTTCAGATTGATATTTAATTTCACCTTTCAATCTATTTTTAGAATCAAATTCTTTATCATCCACTCTAAGTTTTATTAAATCACCAAATCTCATTCCTGTTCCACATAAAAACAATAACATGTCTTTATAAACCTCATAAGATGTTACAATAGAGTATTCCTTTTTCCTCTTAGGAGTTATACTATTCATATAATGTAAGGTACCTTTACTCTTGTAACTGAGGTGATTTTCGTTTGAATAATCAAAATCCTTAAAATTCACTAATTGAATTATTTCATCACGAGTTAAGAAGATAATTTCTTTTTCAATATCAGTAAATACTTTTTTAGGGATTTGTATTGTAAAGGAAATTCCAATTTTTTCTCCAACCCACTTACTAAAAGAGACTAACACCTTCAATCTTTTTTTTATTGTAGATGGTTGTAAACCTCTTTTATCACAAAACTTAATTAATCCAGTAACGAAGGTGGTATCGATATCTTCTGTTGTTAATTGAATCTTTTCTCTTTGTTCATAAACATTAGAAAAACGTATTAAATCTTTCAATGAACCTACCACACTCCTTATGTAGGAATCTGAATTTTGGGTTAGTATTTTATATTCTTCAGATGTAATCCAATTATAGTATTTTTCAAGTAGTATTGAAAAGTGAACGTCAGAAAGAGATTTCTTTTTCTTCTGAATATTATCAGTTCTTAAGTAAGTTTTTATCAAATCAGTTGTAGGAATCCCTCCACTTCTTTCAATCTCAAAAACAATATCAGATACTTCTTTAAGTTTTGATTTTAATATTAAATTCTTTTGTTTATTTTCTTCTCTTAATTTCCATTTTTTTTGATTCCCGATTGATTCTCTGATTGGGTTTTTTTTATGAGTTTTTTTCCAATCTTGATTCCAATCTTGAATTCTAACCTTTATACCCGTTGATATGTTCATCTTATTTCCACCAATTGAAACTCTAATAAGAATATTTACCTCCTCATCATCCTCATAAAGTTCTTTTGATTTTCTAAAATGTGGTACTAAAAGTATAATCATATTAGGTATACATTGA
>Ga0115569_10003320_pt1 | contig 11933 bp, 13 predicted proteins | sample COGITO_mtgs_1205_2_FD_87295 | JGI IMG/M metagenome (GOLD analysis project Ga0115569, IMG submission 87295) | Pelagic marine microbial communities from North Sea - COGITO_mtgs_120503 | ecosystem: Environmental > Aquatic > Marine > Epipelagic | place: Germany:Helgoland, sampling site Kabeltonne...
AATATTAAGAAAAACTCTTAAACCAAACAGAGGCCAGCTGGCTTAATGTGCTCCATTAAAACACCATTTTTAGGTTGGATTGGTTTTGGACTACCTTTTTCACTTAGCATTTGTTTCTGCCAATAAGAGACTTCTATTGATTAGCTAAAGTGTTAATATCTTGGTTTTCTAGGTGTTTTTTTTCAAACCCTTTACATACCGAATTTATCATTGCGTCTCCAATTTTTACACTCGTAGTAACGGAGTTCATTTTTTTGAAAAAAGGAAAAAATGGTTTAAGTATAACATAAATCGAGTTGTACCATCCTGTGCTTGATTTCACCCCTTTTTCAGGTAATATCATCCCTGCTCGAAACATGTAAGCATCTTTAAATCCAGCATTTAGAATCATATTTTCAGTTTTTCCTTTAACTCTCGCCCACATTGTATTTCCTAATTCTGAAGAGTCCGTTCCCGAACCTGATACATAGTTGAAAACCATATTGGATTTAACTTCATTCATTTCATCAACTAGGGCTTTTGTGAAATTATAAGTAGGAATCAGAAATTCTTCTTCTGTTTTTCCTATTGATGAAACACCCATGCAGTGGAAACAAGCATTATAATTACTGAATTCTTCTTTGATTTTAGAAAATTCACTAAAATCCTGGTGTATAATTTCTTTTAGTTTGGGATGAACCAGACCAAGTGGTTTTCGATTTATCACCAATACAGACTCTACTTCTTCGCGTTCTAGGCATTCAAGGAGTATACCTTTTCCAACCATACCCGTTGAACCGGTAATTATTGCTTTGATTTTCATTTAGCGAATATAATCGTTTACGATTTTATTACTTTAGCAGAAACTAATTACTAATGAGGAAGATATTAATTACGCTTATTGCAAACTTATTATTCTTGGGGTCTATTGCCCAACAGTCAGAACAATTGAATGAAAAAAACGAGGTTGTAGAAAATGAGTTTCATACTATTATAAAGTCTATGCCTTCTTCCATTGAGCAATTAGAGGCCTTACATAATGATAAAGTAAAGTTTAATGAGCATTTGTTGTCTCCAGCATCGAATATAGAACATTTCGAATCTGATGCAGCGGAAGCAATAAATTGTGGAATTTACATGGTTGATTTTGCTTACCTGGCGGTATTTCAAGAACAAGATAAGATGATGCAATACAGGGCCTTAGCTCTTGAGTTGGCAGCTAAAATCGAAGCGGACAAACCATTTCATAATGTTTTAGCAATTGATTTAGACAATAAAGTGAAAGATTATGATGTATTAAAGAAGGCTATTGGCGATGCCTTAAATGCCACAGAAAACCAGCTTATAGACAGTAATCACATAGCAACGGCAAGTCAGATGCTATTGGGTTCATGGATAGAAACTCAGTATATTATGTTGCAATCATTCATAAGAGATAAGAAGCCCAGCGCAAAGGTTAAAAAGCATATTGTGGATCAGCAAGTTCACTTAGCGAACATGATAAAATTAGTTCATGAATTTAAAGATGACGCGGGGTTCCACGAAGAGTTAGAGAAACTGAACCAACTTGAGGCTTCTTTCCTTAAAATTCATAATATTGAAGACGTTACCGAAACTGTTGTTTTGGAATTGGTAGATGAGATTACTCGTTTAAGGATGGATATTTTAGCAATGGAATAGCATAAATATATAAAAATGGCATCATTTGATATAGTAAGTAAGGTTGAAATACAATCGGTTGATAATGCGGTGAACGTAGCAAAGAAGGAACTTGATACGCGTTACGATTTAAGAGGGACGAATAGCGAAATTTCGCTTGACAAAAAAGGGGCGATAATTGTCGCTTCATCTAATAATGATATGAATGTGGATTCAATCGTTAAGATAATTTTAAGTCGCTTTACCAAGCAAAAATTGGATGTGAATTGTCTTGATTTAACTAAAGAAGGATATGCTTCAGGAGCTCAGGTTAAGAAGGATATACCGATCAAACAAGGTTTGGATAAGGATACCTGTAAGAAGATTAATAAACTGATTAAAGATTCTAAACTGAAAGTTAAGTCGCAAATAATGGACGATACTATTCGTGTAACAGGGAAAAGTCTTAACGATTTACAAGCGGTAATAGCACAATGTAGAGCAAGTGATTTAGAAGTGCCATTGCAGTTTATCAATATGAAATAAATAAATTTATAAAACCAAGTATATGAAAAAGATAATATTAGGATTAGCGATAGTCGGCTTTAGTTTCTCAGCAAACGCTCAAGAAGCATCGAAAGAGCAAACAGAAACAAAAAAAACAACAACTCAGACTGTTCAAGCAAGTTGTGGTCAATGTCAATTCGGATTAACAGGAGGCGGTTGCGATTTAGCTGTAAAAGTTGATGGAAAAGCATACTACGTTGAAGGGTCTAGCATGGCGGATCACGGAGATGCACACGCACATGATGGTATGTGTTTAAAAGTTAGATCTGCTGAGGTATCAGGTGAAGTAAAAGACGGAAAATTTGTAGCGACTAGCTTTAAATTACTTCCTGAAGCAAAATAACTTTAGAAAGAGATCCCTGGATTGTGGGCTTTCAAATTCTAATAACTATTTTTCTTTTTCACGGCTAAAATTTGGATCAGTATACAATTAGATCTAGTCCGTTTATTTAATAGTATAAGGCTCTTGTTGTTCTAAAAACCATAACCAATATGTAACCCAAGACTTAGGTGAATGTCTTCAGGATCATAGGCAAATTCAGAGGAAGGCCCTATGATGATAGTCAGGAAATAATTTTTAAACGCAAAAATTAAACTGAGTTCCAAGTATAGCAAAAAAATACAAATGGAAAGCAGCAGTAACTAGTCAAATAGTTCTGAAAACGAGAACTTATCTTTTAGGCGTACTCCTTTTTCAGTATGTTGCACTGTGCAACATTCGTTAATCGAGTCATGCTCTAAAAACAGCACAAAATCATTATCGGCTGCAGTGTTTAAAAACTTCGCTTTTTCATCTAATGTGAGCAATGGCCTTGTGTCATAGCCCATCACATATGGTAAGGGAATATGCCCCGCTGAGGGAAGTAAATCTGCCATAAATACCAGCGTTTTTCCTTTGTATTTAATGTGCGGAATCATCTGTGCATCTGTATGTCCATTAGCAAAAAAGACATCAATATCCTTAAAAGCATTATTCAAAAATTGATTAGAATCGTCCAGAAAATTTAGTTGCCCGCTTTCTTCAATAGGTATTATGTTCTCTTTTAGGAAAGATGCTCTTTCTCTACCGTTAGGTTCTGTTGCCCATTTCCAATGGCGCTGATTACTCCAGAACTTGGCATTTTTAAAAGCAGGTTCGTAACCTGTTCTGTCTTTGTTCCATTGAATTGATCCTCCACAATGGTCGAAATGAAGATGGGTTAGAAATACGTCAGTAATATCATCACGGGTAAATCCATGTTTCGCTAACGAGCCATCTAACGAGTCATTCCCAAACATGTAATAGTACCCAAAAAATTTGTCAGACTGTTTAGTTCCCATCCCTGTATCGATAAGCATGAGCCTATCTCCATCTTCAATTAATAATGAGCGCATAGCCCAATCGCACATGTTATTATTGTCGGCAGGGTTAGTACGTTGCCAAATTGATTTTGGCACAACGCCAAACATAGCGCCACCATCTAATTTAAAGTAACCTGTGTTAATTGGATAGAGTTTCATTTGCAATAGTCTTTAGTGACTTTAATAGCAGGTTGATAGTTTAAGTCAACAGCTTTTTTCCAATCGATACAAGCCAGATCAGATTGTTTGTTGTTATAGTATGCAACACCCCTGTTGTAAAGAACTTCAGAATAGTTAGGACTAATCGATAGAGCCCTTGAGTAGTTAACAATCGCAGAATCTAGCTGATTTTGGTTATGGTAAACCTTTCCCAGCCCTTGCCATGCGATAGCATATTTAGGGTTAATATCAATTGCTTTTTTGTAATCCGCAATTGCTTTATCGTTTTGTTTTAAGTTGAGGTAAGAATTACCTCTATTATTATAAGCTGGTTCGTAATTTGGATCAATTTCAATAGATTTATTATAATCAGCAAGAGCTTCTTTCCCTTTTCCAATGTTACCATAGGAGCCACCTCGATTGAAATACGCTTTGGCATATTTTGGATCTAATTGAATTGCTTTGTCATAGTCGGCAATACTTTGAGTCCAAAGGTTTTTCGCAGCTTCGGCATTCGTTTTGTTGGCGGAATTCCCAAAATCTTTTTTTACGTTTCCTCGCATCCAATATGCATGAGCAACCTCAGGGTATTCTTGAATTGTATTTGAATACAATTCCATGCTGTTTTTCCAAGTAGGTAGTTCGTCATAGGTTATTTTAGAAAAAGTGAATGCAGCAACCCCGAGGAGACCAGCCATTAACCATTTTCCTTTGTTATTTTCCCAACACCAAGCATAAAGTTGACCAATAATAAATACCAAACCTATGTATGGCACGTAACTATATCTTTCTGATGCAAATGCATGACCAACAGGAAATATTTGTAGAACGATACTTATAGAAAACAGAAAAAAAGCTAACCCAAAAATCAACTCTTTTCGAAATGATTTTGCCCGCCAAATGAGCAGGCCAATTGCAATAATTATAAATGGAGCAGAGTAGAACTCCCAAGGTAGGGCGACACTGTTGTCAGGATAATAGTGGATAGAGGCCATGCCAGTCGGCGCGAATAATTTAATGATGTAGAACACAACTCCATAGCATACGATTGCGAATCGATCTACAAAAGAAAAATCAGGGACTATGTCCATGGCTGATCCGCCTTGTGTTTTTAATGCAACAACACCAAATGCTAATGAAAGCAAGAAAAATGGAGTTTTTTCAACAAGGTTTTTAAAATCAATTTTTCGGTCTTTATAATAATCAATAGCTAACAACACCATCGGGAATGTTACCGCCATTGGCTTTGATAATATCGAAAGAAGATAAATTCCGAGTACAGCCCAATAGGTTTTAGATTTCCAAAACTCTACTTTGTTTTCTTCATGGTATAAGTAGTTGAGATAAACGATCAATGCCCACAAAAAGAAGGCTGCGTACATAACATCTTTTCGTTCGGAAATCCATGCAACGGACTCAATGTGCATCGGATGAATCGCAAAAAAGAATGCACTTATTGTCGATACATCTATTCTGTTAACTAATTTTTTGATGAAGACATAAACCAGGAGTGTGCAGAGCAAATGGAATAGCAAGTTGGTCATATGGTATGGGTTCGATAACAGCGCTTGTCCATTCGGACCAATAACTTGGTTTCCTGCTGCGTCTAATTCCCTCACGTTAAGTTGAAACATTGAAAACTCGACCATGTAGCTTAGCATCGATACGGGTTGATAGTTCGATTTGTAGGGCGTGCTAAATAATTTACTAATGTTTGCTCCAGATATTTTTTGAATGTCAGGATTGTTGATTACGTAACCATCATCATCCCAATTTGAAAGAAAGTCGAACGTTTGAACCTGTCGAAATATTCCGAAGGTGATAAGTAGAATAACCCCAATGATTATCCAATCGTTTTTGCCAATGATTATTCCTTTATTGTCGACTAATTGCTTTGCCATTTCCAATCGCCAAAGTAACAAACTTCTGTTTATAATTCTCCTAGACTCCTTTTCTTTCTAATTGGTCATATATTTAGCTTAGCACAAATATTAATAAATAATGAGGGTACATTTTATCGCTATCGGTGGAAGTGCAATGCACAATCTTGCAATTGCACTGCACAAAAAAGGAATTGAAGTAACTGGTTCTGATGATTATTTCTTTGAACCATCGAAAAGTAGATTGGTCAAATATGGATTATTGCCCAAACAAGAGGGTTGGTTTGATGATCGGATTACCATAGATATAGATTCTATAATATTAGGAATGGCAGCGCAAATTGATAATCCTGAATTGGTAAAAGCAAAAGCGCTAGGGCTAAATATCTATTCTTATCCCGAGTATTTATATGAGCAATCTAAAGATAAGACACGAGTTGTAATTGGAGGTAGCCATGGTAAAACGAGTATTACCGCAATGATTTTACACGTGTTGCAAAAAGTAAATATCGGTTTTGATTATATGGTTGGTGCTCAGCTAGAAGGTTTTGAAACAATGGTGCAGATTACTAATGCACCCATCATGATTTTAGAGGGTGATGAATACCTTTCTTCGGCTTTGGATAGGCGACCAAAGTTTCATTTGTATCAACCTAATATCGCATTGCTAAGTGGTATAGCTTGGGATCATATTAACGTATTTCCGACTTATGAAAACTATGTTGAGCAGTTTTCCATTTTTGTTGATATGATTTCTGATAGCATTGTTTATTGCGAAGCAGATTCCGAGGTAAAAAGGGTAGTGGAGGCTTCTAATAATGACATCAAGAGATTACCATACTCAACACCAGAACATGTTATCGAAAACGGGGATACAGTGCTCGAAACAACCGAAGGGAGAGTCCCTCTAGCAGTTTTTGGTGACCACAACTTACAGAATTTAACAGGAGCAAGACTGATTTGTAATCAGTTAAACGTGGCTGATAAACAATTTTACGATGCTATTGAAGATTTTTCCGGAGCCTCTAAGCGTCTTGAGTTGGTAAAGAAAAACGATTCGACTGCTATTTATAAAGATTTCGCTCATTCTCCTTCTAAGTTAAAGGCAACAACAGAAGCAGTGAAGAAGCAATATACTGATAGGGAGCTAATTGCATGTATGGAGTTACACACATACAGCAGCCTCAATAAAGAATTCTTGGAACAGTATAATGGATCAATGAATTTGGCAGATAAGGCAATTGTCTATTATAATCCTGAGATTGTTGAAAATAAAAGACTAGAGGAGATTAGCCCAGACTGTATAAAACAACATTTCGGTCGAGAAGACTTATTTGTTTTTACTGATTCTAAAAAGATGGTCGAATTGTTAAAGAATGAATATTGGGAGAGGAAGAACCTTTTATTAATGAGTTCGGGTAATTTTCATGGGGTTGATTTTGCAGCGCTAGCAGAAGAGTTGATCAGGTGCAATGATAGAATTCATTAGCGTAACGTATATAATTAGGTATTTAATATGGTTGTTTCATATATTATTGATATATCATTTAAATATATTTCAATAAGTTAACTCATGTTTTTATGAATCTTCGATAGTATTTCTGTAAGCTTATCTTGATCATGTTTTTTTATGCCGTTTAGCCCTTTAGATGTAATCTCATTTTCAAGTGGTGTTATTTTTCGAACCAGTGATTTTCCGGTATTAGTTAGGTATAACGCATAGCTCCTTCGATCTTCTGCAATTGATTCTCTTTTTACTGCTCCGTTTCTTTCAAGTATATCAATTATGCGGGTAACGGAAGCAGGATCCTTGAAAGTGATTCCTGCAATTTCTCTTTGGTTGATCCCTTCTTGTTCGCCAATACATTTTACAAGCTCCCATTGGTCACTCGTAATGCTTACCCCATTTTGTCTTAGTATCTCCTGAAAATATCTATTGAGTTGCTTAGTTGTTTCCTTTAGCTGATGAATATATCCCTTTTCTAATTTTATATTTTTCATATCATAGTCAATAGTTGATGCATCAACAAATATAATAAAATATAGTTGTTGAAGAATAGTTGTAGTTTAAGTGAGATTTATTTTAGGTGAATTTGCGCACTAACCAAGTTACAAAAGTGGAATATATAGCACCTAGTAAAAGGAATAGGAATAAGGAAATAACGGAATGGTTTGCGGAGTTATACATGAACTTCGCATTTCTAGTTTGGTTTTTTATTATGTCTTCTTTAGTTAAATCTATTGGGCTTTTTATTGTAGATACATCAACAGCTTCAGCTTTTTCAATCACGGTTGAAATTCTGTTAGGAAAATATTCAGGGTCGATATATTCATAAAATCCATAAGTAAAAACGCTAATAATAAGCGCTGTTATAGCTACGCTTTTCATTCCATACTTGTAGTCATTAATATACTTTGAATTAACAGGATGTGACCTTCTTATTGTGTATAAACTAAAAAAACAGGCCATCATTATACTAAGCAGATAGCCCATTCCAGCATATTCGGGATTGTCTAATAGAAGCCCCTTCTTCCACAAAACAAGTTTTGTAACAATACCAAGAAGAGAAAAAAGAAGTGCAAATTTTATGAACGGCTGCAGGTTAGCCATTCATCGAAATCAAGAACTCATCATTAGAGCGTGTGTTTTGAATTCTATCTTTTAAGAATTCCATCGCTTCTATAGGATTCATATCAGAAAGATGTTTTCTTAAAATCCAAAGACGTTGCAGGTGTTCTTTATCAATTAATAAATCATCCCTACGTGTACTTGAACCAACAATATCAACGGCAGGGAAAATCCGTTTGTTAGCGATTTTTCTATCTAATTGAAGCTCTGAGTTGCCAGTTCCTTTAAATTCTTCGAAAATTACTTCGTCCATTTTAGATCCTGTATCTGTAAGTGCAGTTGCAATGATTGTTAACGAGCCACCGTTTTCAATGTTTCTTGCCGCACCAAAGAAGCGTTTTGGCTTGTGGAGTGCGTTAGCATCAACCCCTCCACTTAATACTTTTCCTGAAGCAGGTGATACAGTATTATAAGCTCTGGCCAATCTAGTAATGGAATCTAGAACAATTACAACATCATGGCCACATTCCACTAGCCTTTTCGATTTTTCTAATACAAGATTTGCAATTTTCACGTGTCTATCAGCAGGCTCATCGAAGGTTGACGCAATAACTTCGGCATTCACGTTTCTTGCCATTTCAGTAACCTCTTCTGGGCGTTCGTCAATTAGAAGAACAATTAAGTACGCTTCTGGATGATTGGCCGCTATCGCGTTTGCGATATCTTGCATCAAGATTGTTTTACCAGTTTTTGGTTGAGCAACAATTAGTGCTCTTTGACCTTTGCCGATAGGTGCGAATAAATCAACAACTCTCGTTGAAATATTTTCTTTTGAATGACCAGTTAATTTAAACTTTTCTTGCGGAAATAATGGAGTTAAGTGTTCGAATGGTACTCTATCTCTAATTCTTTTTGGGTCTAATCCGTTGATTTGAGCAACCTGTATTAAAGGGAAATACTTCTCGCCCGGTTTAGGAGGTCTTACCGAACCGCGAACAGTGTCACCTGTTCTTAATCCAAACAATTTAATTTGAGACTGAGATACGTATACGTCATCTGGAGATGATAAGTAGTTATAATCAGAGGAACGCAAGAAACCATAACCATCTTGCATTGTGTCAAGAACACCTTCGGTAATTACTTCACCATCAAAATCGTAAATAAATTCTTCTTGTTTTTGCTGCCGTTTTTCTTGTTGTTCTTTTTTAGGAATATTTGTTTCTACAGGTTTTTTTATAGAATTGGGGTCATTTTTTTCCTCTGAATTTTTATTTTGAGCTTGTCGTTTTTCTTTTTTTGTAAGAGCTGTTTCCTCTCTTCCTAATTCTTTTAAAACTTCAGATCTTTTTCTGGGTTTTTTCGGTATTTCTTCGTTTTCCTCTGACTCTGGCTTAGAATCATTTTTTTCTAACGTGCCAGTAGGCTTGGCTGTTGAAGTTTCATTATTGACTGATTTAGCCGGAACTTCAGTTTTTTTAGCTTCAAGTTTTGCTGGTGTAACTGCTTGCTGGTCTAAAATCTGATAAACTAGATCTTGTTTTTTTAATTTATCAAAGCCTTTAACTTCGAGTTCTTTAGCAATGTCTTTAAGCTCAGCAACAAGCTTATTGTTTAATTCTAAAATATCGTACATTCTTTGTGAAAGTAATTATGAGTAATGTGAAATTGTAATCCTTAAAATTCGGGAGTAAATATGATAAATTAAGTGAGTTCTGAATCTCAGAAATAATGATTCCTCTGATAATTGTATTTGCAATTATACTAATTTATGAGCACAAAAGGTAAAAAGGTGCTTTTTTCTTTTTTTTTAGAACCGCATTTGAAATGATATCTTTGTTGAAAGAATTTAATTATGATTCAGAGAATACAATCGGTTTATTTAAGTGGTGTTGCCGTAATAGGTGTTGTCTTGTTTCTTGTTCCTTTCGGTACAATTGACGGATTCACATTAACTGCTACCGAATTATCTAATAGTAAGGAAGTCTTAAAACAAACGTATCCACTTGCGGTAGTTATAGGTTTAGGTTTATTTGTGGCATTAGCTAGTATATTTACTTTTAAAAACAGGAAGCTTCAAATTAAATTATGTACGCTAAGTATGATTAATCAAGCAGCTATTTTAGCGCTTGCAATGTTTTTATATCTAGATGGTACAGCAGCAGAATTAGGGGATGAAAAACCAACTTACGCTTTAGGAATTTACATGCCAGTAATGGGCATGGTATTGTCTTTTTTAGCAAGCAAAGCGATTAAGAAAGATGAAGATTTGGTTAAGTCCGTTGATAGGCTGAGGTAAATATTTATTACTTAAAACAAAAGAAATGCTGCATATGCAAAGATGAGCAACATAGACAGTCAACCTTAAAATCAACCTCTTTTACCCATCTCAATAATTTCCATGTCTTTAATTTCTTTTCCATCGATGGAAAAACGAAGCAAGGTTTTTACCTTATGAAACCCACTATTTCCAGCAGCTCCAGGGTTCAAATGCAGAAGGTTTAGCTTCTTATCATATATAACTTTCAAAATATGTGAATGACCGCAAATAAAGATGTTGGGTGGGTTTTTAATTAGCTGTTCATAAATACCTTTCGAATATTGATGAGGATATCCACCAATATGAGTCAACCAGACCTTCATGTCTTCGCATAAAAATCGTTGATCTTTTGGATGAACAATTCTTATATCTTGCCCATCAATATTCCCATAAACCCCACGAAGATGTTTGAATTCAGATAACTGATCAGAAGCAGCGATGTTGCCAAAATCACCAGCATGCCATATCTGATCACATTCTGCAAAGTGTTTAAAAACCTTCGGGTCGATAAATCCATGCGTGTCCGATATGAGTCCTATTCTAGTCATTTGAAGGCCTCAAGTTTACTCAATAATTTTAGAGACTCAATCTATTTTTTAAAAATCTCTAATCTAACATCTTGTTTTCTACTTTTGCACCATGCCTCGATATTTTGTAAAACTAGCTTATGATGGTACACCATTTCATGGATGGCAAACACAGCCAAATGCGAATACAGTTCAGCAAGAAGTTCATAAGGCACTAAGTGTTATAATTGGTAAAACAACCGAGGTTGTTGGCTGTGGACGAACAGATACCGGTGTTCACGCGAGTGTATATTATTTACATTTCGATAGCGATGAAAGGCATAATACAATTAAGTTGCTCACGAAACTAAATGGTTTGCTTCCGCATTCTATTGGAGTGTATGAAGTGTATGAAGTTAGACCGGAATCTCATGCTAGGTTCGATGCAACTATGCGGAGCTACGAATATCGTATCGTGGTTGTAAAGAATCCTTTCGAAGTAAAAAGGGCATATCAGTTTAGACTACCATTAGATATTCAATCTATGAATTTTGCTGCAAATTACTTACTTTCAATTAGTGATTTTGCCAGCTTCTGTAAATTGGGTAGTGATGCTAAAACAACAATTTGTAAAGTATCAGAAGCTAAATGGGAAAAGCAAGATGATTTATTGATTTTTAGAATTTCGGCCGACCGTTTTTTAAGAAACATGGTTCGTGCAATTGTTGGAACATTAATGGATGTCGGCTTGGGTAAAATCAATTTTGAAGCTTATAAAAAAATTATAGAAACGGGTAACAGGTCAGAAGCTGGAACATCTGCACCTGCTCATGGTTTGTACCTCACGCATGTAGAATACCAAGAAAATAGAATGTGATGAGTGTGGTTGGAAAAGCGCTAGATCTCCCATTACTTTGGCGAATATTAAGCTATTCCAGACCATATAAGTTAAGGTTTAACCTCACACTCTCGCTTAC
>Ga0115569_10003324_pt1 | contig 11930 bp, 6 predicted proteins | sample COGITO_mtgs_1205_2_FD_87295 | JGI IMG/M metagenome (GOLD analysis project Ga0115569, IMG submission 87295) | Pelagic marine microbial communities from North Sea - COGITO_mtgs_120503 | ecosystem: Environmental > Aquatic > Marine > Epipelagic | place: Germany:Helgoland, sampling site Kabeltonne...
GTCATATGGGACACGCGTGGAGGCATCGAGGCCGGTACTGTTACTTATTTTGAAGGCGTCAACCTCCGCCAATGGCAGCAGCGCGGTAATGATAAAAACTCGCTCATCGCAGACCCGATGTTTGTGAATCTAAAGGACGGAAATTTTGAATTAAAAGAAGACTCCCCGGCATTTAAATTAGGATTTAAGCCTATAGATCTCAGCAAGGTCGGACCGCAGAAATAAGAGCCGGATTTAACTGCCTTGTATCTTTTGTGCTGTGGACGGAATTCAGGTAAACGAAGTGTAATATGATGGTGTCCTTGACGGGTGTTGCTATATGCCACTGAACAGCAGACCTTTGATGGTGTGAGGTTAATATTGGCTTGGAAAAGGAACCTGATAAAAGATGAATGTTGTTTCAGCAGACCAAAGAGAATTATGATATATTTAATTTCAATACGACGCCGGCGCAATCAAGTGACCGTAGTTGATTGCGTCGAACCGACTCGGGGCATTTCGAGCGGGTTGATTTCGCATGAAATTAACGCTCATGAGCGACTCCCCAAAGAGGGGTTTGCACTCGTTTTGGCTTTGTCGCTCATGGCTTTCGTACTTCTGTTGTTGTTGAGCCTGACTACTCTCGTTCGGGTCGAAACGCAGTCTTCTTCCGCTGCGTTGCAGCGGTTGGCGGCAGAGCAAGCAGCTCAACTTGGGCTCATGGTGGCTTTGGGCGAACTACAAAAAACCGCTGGTCAGGATGTTCGAGTGACAGCGACCGCAGAACTCTTCAATGGTTCTGATAATGTTTATACGGGGAATCTTTCTCCCGTCGAAGGGCAGGAGCAGTGGGTTGGGGTGTGGCGCAGCAGTACCGTCCCTGTCCCGGGGACTGGGCGCGAGTATGATCCGGCGCAACCGAATACACGGAGTTTTTCCCAGTGGTTAGTGTCGGCCGCGAACGCAGACGGAACTGGTCGTCGCTTGTCCAGCCTCAATGATGTGGGAAACGCTGTTGCGAGCGAGCCGGAGTCGATTGTTTTAGCGCGTCGTGGCGACGGGACGCCTCGTTTGAGGGCAGGTAAAGTCAAGGCTGCGCTCGGAGATGGCGGGCTCAGTAGTTATGCCTACGCAGTCCAGGATGAGGGGGTGAAAGCAGACGTGGGATGGAACGAGCGCTCGCCTAACGCAGTGAGCGCAGCGCGTTATCAGGCCATGCGTATCGCCGCCTCGGCGGGGCCGGATTACGGAGCACTCTTCTCTAGCGATTCCGAGACCTTTGACCCCGGCGCTTACCCACTCTCGCGATTTGATCGGGCTGCTGGGCAGGACGGGCTATTCCGCATCAACACTCTCAGTTCGAGCCTCCCGGCAGTCGTCACTCAGGACCCCGGATTTCTCCCGGTGAACGGCGGGAACGACTGGTTGCGTGACCAGCTCGATCATTTTACGGCTCAAAGTGTCGGCGTGTTGACCGACGTCAAGAAGGGGGGGCTGCGGCGCGACCTGAGTCTAGCCTTCGAGATGGATGGCACCGCCGATACCACGCTCAATGAGCAACCAGTCAAATTTAACCAGCAGGTCGGTGAGTTTGTGGGCGGTGATGACCGAATGGCGGCACCGGTTATAGGGCGTGGTATGCCCGTTGAGGCGCGACACCTTTACCGGGATTTAGGGGGGCTTCCTGAGTTGGAGCAGAGTCCTTTTTCTGCCGATATCCCGTCTGGAGCTACTGGACAGAACCGCACGCAGTCAGTCCTGCGCGGACCGACTTGGTGGGCGCTGCGTGACTATGCGAATCTCTATAAACGCCTTCGGGCGAACGGAAGCGAATTTGAACTGGACGCTCGCGCTTACTATCCTAATTGGTCTGCGATTCCACCAGGTGAGATGTGGGGGGACGTATTTAGTTTAGCTGGAATGATGTCGCATGGAGATGCGGGAGGCGGTCAAAGCAATAAGGGGGGGGCTTGGGATCAGGAAGAGTCCGTACGAACTATTGGTAAGGATTGGCTCTCTTATCTCTATATGCCGGCCCGTGCCACTTATGCCCCCGTCATTCTCGGTGGCGCCTGTGCATACAGTGTACTCGTTCAGAACGAGCGGACGGACCCCAGTAACCCCAAGGTCACTATTGGTGACCTTTCGTTGGGAATGGATCCATTCTTTTATCTTTGGAACCCGTACAACCGGCGATTGACGATGGATCGTTATGCAATTATGGTTACTAACGGCTTTACCGGGCATATCACTCTGTGGAAAAATCACGGCACAAGCAGCGAAGAGCAGTTTGGTCCGCGTTCGATGCGTGACTACTTGATCGCGACTGAGGTAGAGGATCAGGGCGAGAGGAGCGAGGTTACAGCGATGACTTATCTCGTTAAGGATCTGAGTCTAGCACCCGGTGAAGTATTGATCGTATCACCTAAAAATACAACGTCCGGCAGTCGCTTGAGGGACGAAGCCTCTCCCGGTATTCAAATTAATGCGACATCGGGAATCATTACGGAGTGGATACCCGAAGCAACTTTAGACGGGGGTGGAAATGTGACCAGAAATATCACCGGGCGGATTCAAACTGTGGTTACCGCCAGTACAGATCCCGCCATCAGTGTTGATGAAATTTCTTACCTCTTTTCGCAAGATTATGTAAATGTCTTATATAACGTGGGTAGTTTCGATCTGAACGCAATGTTGCCTGACAGTGATGCGGATCTGGACTTCTTCGATGATAGACCTAGTCCTTACATGGTCGGAAAGCTGGGTAACCATCTGCAAACCACCGGGGGCAAGGTGACTCAGGATAGCACGTCGCAGAATTACCAAGCAAGGGGACTTTTCGTGCCTGATATAACGCGCGCGGGCATCAGGCCTACTATTGCCCCGGTTGGTTCGATTGGGGCAGATCAGTTAGGCTCTGGACTCGCCAAGGAATTTTTCGGTTTTTACAGTTATTTGGCTAAGCCTTCCAGTTCTCCGGCAGCTCGGGCTCAGCCTGTTGAAATACTGGCTCAGTTCAATCCGGCAGCGCCGGCGAACGGCCTCGAGACGCAACGCGGTTCTAATCTAAACTATGCAATTCAATCCATCTGTGAGCCCAACGGAATCGGTCAACACCTGGACACGGCGGGGGTCGGGTTGCCGGGGGGGGACCGAGGCTATTGGGGGGCCACTTATGATTCAAATGGAGGTATGGGCCAGACCTCCGTGCCCATTAAGAGTATACCCACTGGGCCTTTACTTTCGCTGGTGGAGTTTCGAAACGCCAATCTAGGGCATCGATCCAGCGAGCCATTCAGGCCGGTCGCTAACTCCTTCGCTAGCATTTTTAATAAACCGGAGAGTCCTTACGGGCCGGTTCCTGGCATTGACTCAAGATGGGGCACTGTGATGGCATCGGATGTGAGCTGGCTTCTCAATGAATCGCTGTTTGATCGATACTTTCTTTCCGGATTGGCCGGTGATTTTGAGATCCAGGGCGCTGGCTATGCGCCGCAAGGTAGCCTTTCTGATACTGTAGCGCGATTCTATGGGGATGACTTTCGCAGCGCCAACGCCAATCCACTGATACGTCCCTACATACCGGAGGGCAAAAATAGTACGGATATTGTCAATGAACTTGCGGCTGACGATGGCTATAAACGCTTCGGCGCTTACGCTCTAATCGACGGAGCATTCAATGTGAACTCTACATCCGTTCGCGCATGGGAAGCGCTCCTTCGATCCAATCGTAATCTGCCGGTTGGTTATGCCGATGGTGGTGGCGATTCGGATCCCGGGACCCCGTTCCCACCGTATGTTGAGCCATCCTCTCTCGCGGATGGACGTGGACTTGATTGGGCCGGTTTGGCCCGGCTCGACGACGACGAAGTGCGCCGACTCGCCGAGGCGATCGTGGATCAAGTCAAACTTCGCGGTCCGTTCATGAGTCTATCGGACTTTGTGAATCGACGCGTCGGCTCGCCAGTGGATGAGCGGACACATTTCGCCGGTGCAATTCAGGCAGCCATCGATGCGGCAAATTTAAATTCGAAGGTTCAGAGTAGAGCAGGTGGTGTCTCTCCCACTTACGGCGGTGACTACGCGGGGTTCTTCGAACAGGAGACTACCAACAATATCGGCGCACGCCGGACGACCACCGGCATCGCTGCAGACCTCACTCAAGCCGACGTATTATTGCCGCTGGCGCCGCGACTATCCGCTCGTTCCGATACGTTTACGATCCGCGCATACGGGGAAGTCCAGTCTCCGGTGTCGGGAGATGTCGTCACTGCTTACTGCGAGGCGACTATTCAACGCTTGCCCGAATATGTGAATGATAGTGATGATCCTTGGGCGGAATCCGGTAACCCTTTTGCTCCAAGCGCTGTCTCAAACTTGGACTCGATCAATGTCGATTTTGGTCGTCGTTTCATAGTGGTTGGTTTTCGATGGCTCGATTCGGATGAAATTTAACGATTAAAAATATGCTTATCACGCTCATTAAAAATATGCGTATCACACTCATTAAAGAAATAGGTTCTTTTCTGGGCAGAAGAGGGTGCCGCTGCTTGTCTTTATTCGGTTTTTTGTTTTTGGGTATAGCTGCACAAGCTCAGTCGCCTGGCGTGGTAAACGGCGCTGAGAATAAGGCAAGCGTCGCGCAGTCGTTTGTTTGTGCGCTCTGGGAACCTTTGCCTTTTGAGGTGTTTTATTATGATGGAGAGGCTTATCAGCCTGTTAAGTTGCGCCTCAAGCAACGTTCCGAGCGCTATAAACTTCCCGTTGGACAGACGACCTTTCAATTATTTCAAAAACAGACGGACGAATCGGGGGAGGTTAGCTATGAGCCGGTGGGTTCCGCCTTGATTCCAGCCTCTGCGAAAGTCACGCTCTTTTTATTGAGCTTGGCGCCACCTGAAGCAGAAATGCCGCTGCGAATCTTTGGGATCGACGATTCGATTAAGGTGTTTCCACCAGGATCCTTTCGCTTTGTCAATGTCGCCGACCGAGTCTTGTTAATCAGTATCAACGGAGTGAAGGTTGAAATGAAACCGCGGGAAATTCGGGTCGTGCAACCAGAGGTTCCGGACTTGGGCGGCTTTATCCCGTTCTTTGTCGCCGACAAGGACAGCCAAAAAGTCATTTACCAGACCCAGCTCTACGGGCAGAAACGCGGACGGAAGATGGGCTTCATCGTCATCAACGAGCGAGCAGATGGTCGCGAGGGAGTCAGTATCCGTTTTCTGTCGGAATTAGTCAGGGCTGCGGACGCAGCGACGGATGACGCTGGAGCAGCGTCCCGTTAGATCACCTTTACCAACGAATGACGCGGAGGCTGGGTACTGTCAGTCGTGCCTAATCATAGGGAGGGTAGTTTGTTGTCATATGCCACTGGATCGTATGACTTCTCTACTGTGGGGTTAAAATAGTCTTGGAAGGTGCAATCGTATGACCGATTCATTTTGTTTCTGCAGGCCAGCGTCGCCTGAGTATTCATTAGTAGCTATCAGAATTAGAATAACATGATCAACGATCTACACAACAACATCATTAAAGGCATGGCAATGCTGCTGGCTATGACGGCTTTATGTGCCGCAGAAGCAAAAGAATCCGTCAGCAGGCATCAGCCGGTCAGTCAGCTTGAGAATGTATTTTATGTAGCTGTTGATGGCGACGACTCAAGTGATGGCAGTATCGATCGACCTTTTAGGACGTTCACTGCTGCTCGTGATGCGGTCAGAGGAATTCGCAATGCTGATACCGGCAAGCCTTATACGGTATGGGTTCGAGGCGGGCTCTACGAGCTTTCAGAGAGCTTTACGCTTGGCAGCGAGGATGCCGGCACCAGGGAAACCCCTGTTTCATATAAAGCATATGATGGCGAAGATGTAAGGGTTCTTGGTGGTCGAAAGCTCAATTCGAAGCTCGTTGAAAAAGTTACAGACCAAAAGCTTCTTGAGCGCCTGCTTGAGCCATCAGCAAGGGGCAATCTTTATCGGCTTGATCTAAAAAAAGCGGGTGTCACAGATTTTGGTGTGCGCAAGCAGCAGGGCTTTGGACTCCCTTTCCTCGCCAGTGAGTTGGAGCTGTTTATCGGCGAAGAAGCCATCGTGCCCGCTCGATGGCCTAATGAAGGCCTGATTAAGATCAAGAAGGTTCTTGATGGCGGGTCTGTTCCGAGAAGAGACGATCTGAGCGGCAGGGGGGGGGAGTTTAAAGTTGAAACTGACCGCTATAAGCAGTGGCAAAACCATGACAACCTATGGGTTGCGGGCTTTTTCAATGTTGGCTATGCTGAAGATTGTATCAAAGTCGCAAAACTTGATGAATCCCGGAACACGATCAAGCTCGCAACACCGCATCTTTACGGCATAAAAGCAGCGCCGAAATACAAATGGCATGGCTATTACTTTGTTAATGTTTTTGAGGAAATCGACCAGCATGGAGAAGGGTATCTGGATCCGCAGAACGGAGTCTATTATTTTTGCTGGGACAAAGAGATTGCCAACGCCGATGTCACCATTTCATTACTCGAAGATCCGTTGTTTGCTCTGTATGATACCCGTTATATTTCGATTGAAGGTATCCGCTTTGAGGCGACCCGTGGTATGGGCGTGAATATCATCGGTGGTCAGGGTAACATTGTTAAAGATTGTTCTTTTGTTAACATCGGCACCGCTGCGTTGGTTATGGGCAATGGTACCACCCTTGCAGGGAATACCAATGTTACGAATGTTAAGGGGGATCCAAAGGCTGGGATTATCGGCAATATTTCGACGCACATTTATACCGATACTATGTGGAACAGAGGAGCTGGAAGCGACCATGGTGTGATCGGCTGTCGTGTTAACAATACCGGCTCGGGTGGGATATTCCTTAGCGGCGGCAGTCGGGCGACTCTAGAAGCCGGACGCTGTTATGCTGCTAATAATGAAATATCAAACTATAACAGACGCTACAAGTTTGAAGCCGCAGGTGTATGGATGGACGGTGTGGGCAATCTTGCATCGCATAACTATATTCATGACTCTGATATGTTTGCTGTTCGTGTTAAAGGCAACGAGCATATTATAGAGTACAATAAGATCGAAAGAGTATCCCGTGCTGGCGATGACAACGCTGCGTTTTACCTCGGGCGCGACCCCAGCGAAAGAGGCAATCATGTCAGGTATAATTATTTCGGAGATATCGGTAGCGAGCTAGGTAAAGCCACACATGCCGTCTATAATGACGATGGTTCCTGCGGGACTAAGATCTACGGCAATACTTTTTATAATGCCGGTAAAGGGCCGACAGTCTTTTACTGCGGCGGCAGTGATTTCGAAACATGGAATAATGTTTTTATCGAAGGCGATGGCTCACCTATAGGAGGCAGCATCCGCCTGCAGACCTGGGCCAAAGGTTTCTTGTCTGGGCTTTTCAAAACCCGCTATGAAGCGGTGAACTATCAACAGCCGCCGTTCAGTGATTACTATCCTGAAACTGTTCGCTACTTTGATGAGAGCCCAGAGATTCCAAAGCGTAATACCTTTGTAAGAAATCTGCTTTACAAGTGTGATAGGTTAGTCGTTCCTGAGACGAAATATGGTGTCGAATTTGAGGATAATTTTATAACTGATAAAGATCCTGGTTTTGTTGATGTTCAAAGCGGCAACTTCCAGCTGAAAGACGATTCGGAAGTATATCGTAAAATTCCGGGTTTTAAGAAGGTTGATTTTGCAAGAGTCGGCAATGGTTACAGTAAGGATTATATTCCAACTGAACCTAAAATCCTGCCGCCGACAAAACGACACTTCAAAAGAAGCATCAAGGTAGCGCTTTACGCAATACCAGCTCTTGCTGAGATCCGCTATACGCTGGATGGAGGCACCCCAATACCCTATACGGAACCCTTCGAGGTGACGGCGACTACAACTATAAGAGCAATTGCCATTAATCCGAATACTAAAAAGGCAAGCGCAATGACTACAGCAAGCTTTGTTAAAGACGACCGATCGCCAGAGGCGGTTGCAGATATTAAAACGCTCAAAGTTCGCAAGGACAGAGTTTCTTTAACATGGGATAGACCTGATGACAATGTGGGTGTCGAAGGCTATTACCTCTACAGGTCTGATAGTTCTTCAAACCTTGTTAGCAAAGCCAATCTCCTAATGCCTTTTATCATACTCGATGAGCGTTTTGATGATCTTAAGCCTTTAACAGGCAGAGAAAGCTATTATGCCGTAGTTGCCGTTGACGCTGCCGGCAATACTTCAAAGGCAGTTCGTATTCGCGTTGATGTTCCAGCGGCTGATTCTAAACCTTTTAATGACCTCGAGCTGAGTACTCAGCCGGGCCAGAGTTCTATATTACTCCACTTTCCTGGCGAGAGGCCTTCCGACTGGCAGGAGATTCGGATCATGCGGAAAGCTCAAGGTGAGAGTTCTTTTAGTAATGTCGGCCAAATCAAAGAAACAGGTCGCTACACCGGGAACTGGTACTATGACAGGACAGTCGAAGCTGGCAAAAGATACGACTACTATGTAGCAGTTGTTGATGATGCCGGCATTGTCAGCAAACCTTCTGAAATTGTCAGCCAATCTGCAGCAAAACTGCCGCAAGCCGGCGGATGGATACTGCCAAAGGATAACATACAGCTCAATGGGCCTTCGATAGAGCTCTCCGGGCAAAACCTCAGTGAAACCATCGCAAGAAATAGCGGTGGTCATTGGGTGAAATTTGGGCCGTTTGATTTTGGTGACGGCAGCGGTTTTGATACGGTTGAAGCATTATATGCTGTAGCAGAACTATATTCAGGCCAGAAAACGGATTTGCGGCTTGATGATCCTAAGGGTGAGAAAATTGCATCCTTCACATGGCAGCCAACCGGCGGGTTTCATACGTTTAAGACTGCTCAAACAAAAGTAATTAAAAAACCAACCGGAAAGCGTTATCTTTATGTGAGCTTTGATGGCGGGTCTGGAATCTGTAACCTTGCTAAATTCCGTTTTGTTTCAAAGCCTTAATCAATTAGTTGAGTGAATTTCAGAATACAACTACTTACCGGGATATGACCGGCGGCACAGTCAACTGTGCCAGATTGAGCTAATGGACAGATTATTGCGTTCGGCGGACTGGGCGATGTTGTTGTCAGCTATGATGGGATAGCAGATCTGACCACAGTGGTAGCGGTAGCAGCAACTTTCGGCAGCCTTGCCGGTCAGCACAGGTGGCTGGTATTCTATCGAGGTACGTTAATGGCATCGTGCTGGTCTTTGTGTTTGGCCATTGAGCGCAGCGCCAACAGGAGTAGGGGGTCACACGGCACCCAAGGGCATAATAAAGGCACTTCCGAGCGTAGCGACACTCAACCAACGGGCGAAGCCCAGGCACGGAGCTTAGGTTCTGATGTCGTTGATGTTTGTTTGTTTGGTTACAGCATCTATAAAGGTTCATCGTGAAAAACAGTGGAAAAATGATGCCATGAAGCTGAACAGGATGTTGAGCTTAGGCACACACTAGAACCAATAAACTGCGGCATAACATCCCATAATCGTAGCGAACCCGCGCCAGCGGGGTCGAGTATACGCCATCCCTCGCGAACCATCGACGCGACTGGCGTCGCATCGCTACAGCCATCCTACAGCGTAGAGGCTACTCAGCCCTGTAGCGCAGGGCGCGAAAGAGATTGAGTCGCCTACTGGATGTAGATTCGTGATACTGGGCGATCGGCTTCGACTGGTAGAGTGCTTTCCCTCGCGTTGCTTCATGATTCTTTTAACCACGAACGTCACGAAAAACACGAAACCATTCAGATGCGCGGATGGGTTCATTCATTTGGTCTTTTCGGGCCTTTCCTGCTTTTGCTACGCCCCCGATTCGCGTTGCTCACTTCCCTATGGCGGGGCTCAGAAGCATCTCCGGAAGGCCACGTCGTGGTTGAAAATCTACGCCGAGATTCGGTTTATTTTTCTCTACATCAGAAATGTCGTAGCGAACCCGCGCCAGCGGGGTCGAATATACTCTTCCAGTGGAATTGTCGAAGAGCCTAACTGGTTCTTCGACATTTTCAGTGGGTGCTTGCACTGTCAGACGTTCAATGAACATCAGCGTTGGACACGTGGATTTTAACCACAGATGACTCAGATGAACACCGATTGCTCTGCTTCAGTCGCTCTAGTATCTGTGCTCATCGGTGTGATCGGTGGTTCTTCAATGCATTCTGCGTAGGTGGCTTCCTTTAGGCGGCCACCACGTAGGCAAGGGGCGCAGCGCAATTGCCGTATCGGTCGAGCGCCTAAAGGGACTCGACTACGATTCACTGATCCATTCACGTTCATTGCTTCGCCATCTTCGGAAGACCTACGTCACGGTTCAGATAGCAGTCGAGTCGCCCAGTATTTCTGAGTGAACTTTCCCTCAAAACTCCCCCCTCTAGCGCAGTCTGCCGCAGCAAAGCCGCGTGAGACGAAGTCTTTTACGCGGTGCGCGTCGCGTTTTACGCTGCGGTTGTAAAAATACACGTATCCAAAGTGACTGCCGCCCGCACTCACTTCTCACTCCTCACTGAAGTGCTCTGCGCCTCTGCTCGAGATAATGTTATGTGTTTAGGTCGAGGGATGAACAGTTGCCCAGCAATGATCCACTCGAATTGTCGAAGAGCCATGATTAAGGGTATGATTGGGACGCAGACAGATTCGCTCCTTAAGTTAGTGCCATTCGACGATGCCCCCGTTTTTTGTCATATGCCGCTGAATCGTAGTCATTTAAACCTGTGAGGTTTAAATGGTCTTGGCAAAGGATTGTTCTTGAGGAGTGTTTTGTTTCAGTCGAGCAACGTCGTCTGAGTCTTACCTCAATGTAATTAAACCTATAACCATGAAGACTATGAATATGAAAACTATGAAAATAATTAACTCGACGATCGTCGCATCTTCGATGCTTTTGGTCGGCAGTTTGCAGGCTGCTTCCGAGTGGACAAATACGTCGGCGGACGGTCTCTGGACTACCGCCGGGAACTGGGCGAACGGCTTTCCGTCAAGCGGGGGTGATGTTCGTATTCATGGTAATTTGATAGGCGGCCCGCTGATTGAATCCGGAGTTGCCGCAGAGAGCAAGGGAACGTATCTGGCGAGAGATGGTGATGCTTCTCTTACCATGACAGGAGGGACTCTTACCACGGTAGATACTTTCCAAACTACTGAGAACTCAGCAAGCGGCGGATTTAAGGCCACGGTCGATATCAGTGGTGATGCAGCAATTACTGTTGGAACTAGTCTTCAAAACCGTTACGGCAATCTGGATTTGACGATTTCTGACACCGCGTCATTTACTGCTGATCACGCGTGGGCGTCACGTTATGAAGACAGTCATACTGACATTAAACTATATGGTGGGTCGTTCAATATTTCCAATACGACCCATAAAATTTATATTGGCACAGGTACGCTGCTGATCGACATAACCGAAGGTCAGTTGATCAATGCCGGTGACTGGACAAACACTTATAATGGCTATGTAATCGCTGGTCAGATTACGGGCTACGGCGGTTCCGGCACTGTCGATGTCAGCTATGACATTGCTAATGATCAGACCATCGTAACAGGAGTCATCCCTGAGCCTAGCGCAGCAGGTCTTCTGGTCGGCTTGGGTGTATTGTCTCTGAGCGCCCTGCGTCGCCGCCGCTAGCCCGCGTTTCTCGCAAAAATCCGATTCTTAGACAAGGGAGTGGTGCTCATTGGCGCCACTCCCTTTTTTTCGCAAAACATGATGCGTTTCAGTGTGACGCTCATGTGGGTCGGTTATTCATTGAGCCCTGATGTTAACGCTATGGCGCAAGCCCGTAGGGTCGTTGTTGTGCCGATGAAGTCGGCAGTGTATCACTGCATATCGTGCGTGCGTTCGTATCGGTTTGATTGGTTCGAGCGGGTCTGAGGTGCCGTGCTCTCGACACGCCGCCGCTTTGGATATACGCCAGCGCAGAGAGAAGA
>Ga0115569_10003331_pt1 | contig 11915 bp, 10 predicted proteins | sample COGITO_mtgs_1205_2_FD_87295 | JGI IMG/M metagenome (GOLD analysis project Ga0115569, IMG submission 87295) | Pelagic marine microbial communities from North Sea - COGITO_mtgs_120503 | ecosystem: Environmental > Aquatic > Marine > Epipelagic | place: Germany:Helgoland, sampling site Kabeltonne...
CAGCGCTTGTTCAATCAATGGGCTGCTTCTACTCGCCTCGTTTTCTGAAGGAAATAAGTTTTTAAGGTCTACTCCCCAAACATTCCATCCGCTTTCGATTGCGCTTTCACTGTCTGCCATTCGATAGTGCGACCTAAAGGCCTCTAAGCATTGAGCCGGGGTCATCGACTCAGTTAAGAAAGGATGAAAAAGCAAGAATCGCTCGAGCGCTTCCGTGTCGGTCCCTGTAGAGGTGACAACCTGCGAATTCAACCACTCGGTCACATCCTCAGCACTCAACTTGAGCGCCGATTGCAATGCCACTATTGCACCTGGCTCGATTGCCGCGAGGGCATTTAAGGCTAGATTCAATTCGGCAGACAGACGTTCCGCCTGGGCATGCTGAGCAGCGATGTCATCGTCGTGATAATGGCGGCTCAACTCGTCGAGCGCCTTTGTCTTCGCATCGCGTAATACTGATTTGGCATGCACTTCAATGGCCGCACTGCTTGAGGCACGCTCCATGGCCTGAATAATTGGAGCGCTACCGTCTCGATTCGGCATGGCACATGCGTCCCAAGTGGCCTCTGGGTCTTCCAAGTATTTGTTACACCATTCCGAAGCGATAAAACTTTCTTTCAATGCCGCCTGGAAATCTTCAGCAGATTTAAAATCCTTGTTGGGCTTTTTAATGGGTGCGTAACCCGTCTCTTTGGGTGAATCTGATGTGTAACCAGCAAATGTTTGTTCGGAAAACTCATAATCGCGTAAGGGAAAGATGTTCTTAAAACCTCCTTCCGTAGTCCATTGCTCCGCCCATTTGTTATCTGATACGATTTGATCTTCAAAAAAGTCTTTGAAACGTCTGCTCCATTTTTCGGAAAGACTATTCAAATGATCGTTCTTCTTATCGAATTCAATTTGCCTGTTGAACCAGGTTAATACCACCATCAAAGGGCTTGAGCCTCGATTGCCAATCAGTTGCTGGCGAGCCACAGCATTTTCACCAACGTTGCTCAAGATCCAATTGTTCAAGACCCTCGGTAGCTTATTTTGACCATCGTTATCCTTATCAGGAATACAAAAAATCAAGTTGTTCACTTCAAAATCCCTCGAGTATTGGTCAAACAAATGGGACACCTTCCCTCTGAGGTATGGTCGATAAATTTGATCGGTGCTCTGTGTAAGGTCATCAGGACTGCGCGCTCCAGGGAAATCCATTATATCGTTCTGTTGCAGGTAACCTGGGATTCCATCATTAGGCACTTGTACCGACAAGACCACCTCTTTCGTCAAGGCCGACAATACGGTAGCTTTCAACGAAATGCTTTGACCTCCCATCAACACCTCTACAAATTCAGCATTTTCCTCGGGCTTACCCAAATGCTCTAGAGATGCTGCGTCGACGATTGCTGCACCTCCAAAGTTTTTCCTCAGAACTGAATTCCCAGGGAGATATCCCTCTTCCCCCCAATTTAAGCTTTTCAGACTTTGCAAGAGCTCCTCAGCAATGCTAGTCACACCGGAATGTGCTTCCCATAGCACTGCCAACAACCGAGCGAACAAATCGGGCTGTGTCAGTAATCGATCGAGTTCATTTTGACACATTTCCCAAAAGCCAGCAGCTTCGAGATTCTCCCAATGCGCGTTTTGATCGACAAGGGTTTGCTTTAGATTTCGTTCTAGGTCTCGAAGTGAGTAGCGAATTTCTTGACTAATGGGTAATGTCGGCGAAGGGCCTATTGAATCGATATCTGTTCTCAACGACTCTATTGCTTCAATTGTTACCTCCCGAGTCGTTGGAATGCGTCCTTGAAAATTCTCAAAGTAGGCTTTGCACAGAACGGTGCATATATCCTCCATGGACATGAACCTGACAAGTACCGGATGGGACTTATGCTGAATCGGCTCAATGGTAAATCGAGTGACCACACCGGTTGCCTCTCTGTTTTTTCCAGTTGGGTTGATTTTTGTTAGGAAATCAACCGGCTCTTCGCCTCCTAAGTCAATCTTCAAATCTGGCTCATCACCGCTAAGAATGATGTGCGCCAGGTACGATTTCCCCACTTGACTTGCGCCGAAAAGCGCAAAGACAGGCTTCTTCTCCAGTACCCGCAGAACCTTCCGAACCTTTCGCTGGGAATCTTGGAAACGCGCCTGTTTTTCGCGGTCCATCTTGCCGCTGCGGTCCATCCAATCGATACCCTCTTGGATTTGACGTTCTAATTGATGTCCTATCTGTTTTAAACTCATGACAGTGGCTCGCTCTAGTGAATGAAGACTCCTTTTTCAATCCAAAACTCCTTTTCAGGAAGCGTTTGACCAATCAGTCGGAAATGGCTGTGTGCGATGTCATTTTCTTCGGCGTCTCGCACATCAGAAATGACCAATGACTCGTATCCCTTGCTTGGATTTCGTTGCAATGAGAACGTAAAGGGACCCCGGGCTCGGATTGCATTGCAGTTATTCGTTACCGCTTGGTATGCCTCAGCAGGAGGTAGGCCCTGGTCTAAAGCATTCTTCAAGAATTTGGCTTCATTGAGTTCAATGCGGTAAGCCGGCTTCGTTGGATAATTCGGACTGTCAATACTCGAAACCAGAAGCGACATCGGTTCTGCTCCCTCGAATGAGGATGTGTTTTGATCCGAGCCCATCACTGGCACTTGAGCCCCGCCCTCGATGCGCCAAATGCACCGAGCCGTGGATTTGATTTCCGTTTTGAGGTAATCACAATTCAATTCAAAGCCTGGCAACTTCCTGGTTACTGCACCGTGCAAGGCGATGGAGGCACCCAGCGCTACATGGCTCTTGGTGTCGAGCATGACACCTGACCCATCAGTGAAAGGATGCCAGTTTCCCGGTCTCCAGTGGTTCAGGTTGTGCGTCCGACTCACCATGACCCCAAGGGCCTTTTGGAAGACCTCCTCAAGCGCACGAATGAGGAAAGTGCCTCCGGATAGCAAGACCACATCGCATCCGAGTTTGGACAATATCCCTGAAACAGATTTCATCTGGAGTTCAAAGAATTGGACACAGGTCTCAGAAATTTGCTGCGGGTCGATTCTCCACTTGACCTCTTCCAAATTACACTGGCATTTGCTGTTGAATGATTGCAAGAAGTGCTCGTTCAGCCCCTCTTCGCCAAATACGTCTCGGTAATCAAGCTCATACGCTCCATCTGACTCGTTCGCCCGATTGAGGTATTGGTTCGTCAGTGGCAACGCCAATTGCTGCATGAAACTTCTCAGAAAGCGAATTTGATTCGCATCGTATTGTCCGGTTTCCGAACCAATCAACAAAGCCAGTTGCTGCGCGGGGTCTGTAAGGGAAGAATGGCTTCTGAGGTGGTCAATCAAATTGGGCACCAGAATGCGCTCAACCAATTCCTTTCGCAGGTCGTCGCCTGCCCGCATGAGGCTGTCCCAAAACAACGGCTTTGGCGTGATTTTGACCGCATTTCCTTCAGAGCCGATTACGTGGTCACACACGAGAATATCACACGTCCCCCCTCCCAAGTCCACTGTACCCACTCGAATCCGGTCAGGTCCAGCGGCGTTGAAGGACTTCAAAAAGCTGGAGACGTTTCGATTGAATTGATGCTGAAGCGTTCCGTACATATACAAAATCTGAACGCAAGAAGCCTCGTCGTACATCCAACTCTTGCGATCACCCAAGCTGTCCATGGCCTTCAAAACATCTTGTTCAGATGGATGGATTACAGGCGCTGGAGTATCACCCGGACTTGCGGGTTCACCCGTGAATCTATTGTGGTTCGTTACGTAGGCCAACGCTTGGTGTGCATACCGCCTCAGTGCTGCTTGCTCTGCTTGTAGCATCCCTGTCGGACAGCTTACTACAACATGCCTCAGATGCCGCATCTTCCTTTCATTTCCCATGCGCTTTCGGAAAGACAAACTGTTCATTTGACTGACAGCATGCGCAAAAATCTCAATGAAGAAGAATCGATTAAGCGAGGACTTTGAGAACAGCTGAGGGCCGAAATGTTCATCACCATAAGCGCCGGCTAACCGATTTCCGATTCCATTCATGAGCAAATCCCCACCTTCTGTATAACCGGGAATATGCACTGGCTCACTGGATTCCCCGTCGAGTTTGGTCGGGGCATAATGCCACTCCGCGTCGGAGTTGCTGTCATCCCACAAGTACCTTTTAGGACTTGACAAATACGCTTGGCAATCCTCTTGAATGGCATCGCCCTTTCCGTCGTGGATGATTTGCTGGGCCTCGTATCCGATTCGCATCGCACTTGGCCATTTGAAATCCTCCCCATCCAGCAACATTCCATTCTCCGCGAATGTCGTTTTCTGGAATGCAACGATCGATGGAAAAGATCCGTCAAAGCTGCGGTTGGGCTGGCTGAGATCGAGCATCTCCAAGGAAGCACACTTCCCGAAAAACCCACCCGGACTGGGATTTTCTTCTTGGAGTACGACGCATGAATTGGCATTGCCCAAATCGATGAAACAATCAACGGCAATCTGCTGGTTATCAGGAATAACAAATTCCAAAGATGCCGACCTCGACGCCGCTAACGCTTGAATCACACTCACGTAGCTCGCGAGGGCTTTCCCCTTGCCTTCATCACGTTCCTCTGGCGAACGGTAATATGCCGATTCGAGATAATCCAATCTTCCCGTTCGTTGAGTTCGCTCGTCCAAAAATCGGATGATTGACTTTGCCTTGGATGCAACATTGAATCCATTCCCTTGAACTTCAGCGGTGCTAGTATTGATGCAAAGGGTGCAGTCAAACCCGGTCTCTGCAGGCACGATGAAAATCCTCGGCGCGATACGCGGCTCCATGTGGTCATCGACTCCAGCAATCCGCTCAACGTATGGAATGGGAAGCCAGCGCCCAACCCACTTGTTTATCTCGTTTTCAAGCCTGCCTGGCTTTTCGCAATCTGCAACATTGGTCTGACGGAAAATCGATTTCAATTCAGCCAACCGGTCGGGGTCTGCTCCTACCTTTAAATCAGCCAACTCCTGCTCAAACTTTTCAAAGTCCAATTGGTTAATCATAAACGATTCGTCCTCAATCGTCACCGCATGTACCTCTTGGATAAACCACCGTAAACGGTCAATGGAATTGTACAAGTTGGAGTAGTGGAACGTGCTTTGAGCCGCAAGTTGGGTGAACTGAGGATTCCAATTCCACCTAACAAATTGCAACCCAGTGTTCGAAACGAGCAAATGCATGGAGAGACCGCTGTGAATTATTTGTTTGATTCCATTGCTGAGCCACAATAGACTTCAAGTAAAAAACGTTTTTTTACAATAGGACATCCTGATTACGTGGGAAGGTAGAACATTCAAAAACAAACTCCAAAGAGCCTTTTAATTGCAGTATCAAACATATTCAAGGTATATGCACTAGCGTCTGAAAATTCATCTCGCTCTTGCTAACACCATCACACCTAGTTCCCCCCTCTCAATCCGCGGGGACAAGCCGCTCCAGCGGAATCTCAACAATTTGCTTATTCGCATGGCCGTGGGTCGTTGGCCAAATCATTTCAAACCCCACCCATTCCCCATCAATCAAGCCAATTTGATGGTCCCGAATCAATCGGTCAATGTAACCAGGAGCCTCACATGAATGGCACTCATAAAAATTTCCGAAGCCGTTGTCGCCAAAAAAATCACTGATGAATTTGTCCGTAGCAGCAATATCAACCGCACGTACCCACTCTGGGATTGGAATTTCCCCTCCCGTTCGGACGTCGATGTTCCACAGCCGATAGGCGGATGACCATCCATTGCCACCATGCGGGTACCACATCCGCTTCGTTTGTAGACACAACATTGAATCAGTGAAGGTCAGAACATCAAACCCAAAACTCATGTAGGCGGCCGTGTCAGAATAGCAACCGCCACAGGTTGGATCTGTATACGATTCTTCGCCGTACTCCTGCCATTGCTTATAGGTGTCTAGAATTTCTTGGTCAAAAACAGCCCGAATGCTATCATTCCAAGCCGTTGCGTTGGGAATGCCGCGCAGCTCAGGAACTTTCGATCTATCTACCTCCAAGTGGCATTCGGAGCAGTACCATCGGTCCTGTATCAAGGTATCCAAACGGGGAGGGCCGAGATCAACAACATTGAGACGCGCCACGTGCGTTTCCGACTGTGTACAACCGAGCAGGGCGAGCAACGAAGCGACTGAGAAGAAAAGAAGAGGATTTTTCATGAGGATTAAATGGCGTGCTCAATTCTGGTGATTGAAAATCAACCCGGTCAAGAAGAGGGTGAGGCGGCGCATCCCAAGCAAGTCGTGAGCGCTGCAACTGCATAAATCGATGAGGCAGTGCTTGGCCGTCAAGGACCACTGTTGGGGGGGCAGTGTTTCGAGATTTGGTTTGATGTAGCGCAGGGCTTCTTCATCCGAGAAGTCCAAAAGGTGCCATGGATAACTGTAGACTGCGCATCCGTCATTTTGGTCGAATCGCACCGTCAAGTAATCCCGAAGTCCAATCGGGCCGCTTTTGGAAATCATGCCCCATCGGGCCCGCATCCGGAGTTGTTCGCGCAATTTGAGCTTGTGGTTGGGCAGGTACCGGTGAATGAAGAACCGCGCATCGCAATCGAGGTAAATCAGGTGATCGACCAAGTGCGACAGCTCCAATGTGTGCAGCGCTTCAACAATCAATTCGTGCGCAGTGCGGGAGTAAGCGGCGATGGCGCCCTTATTCTCAATGACAGGCACCACTTCGTGATGAACGAATTCCAACCAATCCCTGTATTCGAGGCTGATGTGCTCGGTGAGTCCCTCAAATTGCTGATCGCAAAAGAACTGTTTCACGTTTGAAAACAAGCTCCCGTAAGGGATGTATGCGACAATCGCAGGCGTCCGTTTATCGTCGCCCACCTTGACATCCAGCCACATGATGCGGTGCGACTGAACGAAGTCCAAGACCGATGCAAACAATCGGGGCCGGTGCAATTTCAGGACAAAGGACATGGCGTTTAGGGTCTAACGGGTGAAACATGAGAAACGTATGCGGTAGCCGCACCGCCAACGAGCGGAATCAAAAGGAGTGGGATAAATCGTGCTAGCATACAAGCATAACGGGGGTTCCTCCTTTTGGATTATGGGCAAAGTTCCTAGGAATTCTAAAATGAATTCTCGCCCCGTCAGAGAAGAAGCGCCCGACACGAAGAAACAGAGGTCTCTGTACTTATCTCCTGCTGTTGATCCGGTGTTGGTTCAGTTTGACGAGCTTCGTCGCTAAATCACGTTAAATTGCGTGAGGCAATCAACGCGCCCAGAATGGACCAAACAACCCTACTCCAAATCAAAAAGCTCCTAGAAGCGGGACAGTCGTTAACATTCACATCTGAGTCCTCCGGTCAAGGAGGAGAGAAAGTGATTATTCAGCTCAATGACAAGCCTATTGGCGAGGTGTATACCTGGGACAAAGAAGAAAAGAGGCATCACAACATTGTCCATGGTAACAAAGTCGAAGCCAAATTAGCCGCTGAGATCAAAGAGTGGATATTCGACGTGTTTTTTTCTTATGTCGTGGATTGCCAGATCATTTGTGATTCCTACAGATGCGATTTTCACATCGACGAGGGCATTCTTGCCCTTGGCATTTTGGGAGAGTGTTCCTATGATGGAATTGAGGAAACGGAAGGGGGATTGATTGTGCTTGAGGGTGAGGATTGAGCAGCGTACATTTCACATACCATGCAGCCTGCAAAACAACCCAAACCCCTATTCAAATGATACGAAGCACCGCAGTGAATGGAGCTTTTTGATACAACCCTTAGTCAAAAAACTCATTTTCGTCAATACTCGATTGTGTCAAATTTCCGTTCGTTGTCGATTCCAAGGTGATGACGTATCCTCCGTATTCGTCAACCTTGAATTCCATGAGTGAATTGTCTTTTTGAAAAAGCCGTTTTCCCGTCACGGGATCCGTCCACATATACTTGCAATAATACTTCCCTACCGGAATGTTTTTAAACTCATACGTATCATAACTAAGAATATAGGCATGCTGAATGGTCTTGCCCAATCTGATGGGGATGGATCGCACGGACCAGTGTCCCAAAATCAACTGTGTTTTAGCAGTGCCCCGCCAATCAATCCCCCTTCCCAATCATCACAAACAACTCCTGAATAGCTTCCTGCATCTTTTGGAATTCGCCACCACCTTCAAATTTCTCTTTCGTCATTTCATTCATGTACAATTTTCGATTTACCTCGATCATGATCGTACTCAGTTTGAGACTGGAGCGAAAATATTTTAAAGGAACCATTGAACCTGAGTAGGGAGTGTTGATGCAAACCGAATACCCTTTGGATTTGAAAAACCCCACCACACATTCCGTGAGTTTTTTGCTCGTGTGATGCTCATCGGTGCCGATGCATATGTCCGGTCGCATCTCTCCGGAAATACTCAGGATGCAATTATTGAATGGAACGTCAGGGAAGGAATGGCAATCGACAATCAAAACCTCTTCGTTGCTTTGAAGGCATTCTTCCACCTGCTGCTCCAGCTCCATGTGATGGGGCCGGTAGTATTCAGAAAGGATCTCTTCCCGCAATGCGGTGGACATAGCTCGAATTTGCTCCCCGTTGTCTTTGTGCGTGTAAAGAACTCCCATCCCAAACCGAGACATGCCTTCCGCCTCATCTTCTTCATACCGCTCGACATCACAAAAGACGCGAGAGAACCCTGCCACAACAGCCCGGTAACGTTTCCGTTCTTCATTTGGATAGAACAACTCCTCTGTGTGCAGATCTCCAAGATGTTCAGCCTCTTTTAAGAGCTCATCTGCACTGATCAAAAACCCTTTTCTATGTGGGAAATTGAGTGAAGAGTGGGGAATATGTAGGATTACTTTCATCGTTTAACGATTCAAAATTCAGTTGCCGAACCTTCTTCCTCGCAAATGGCATTTGAGCCGGCATTCAATAGATTAAGTAGGTCGTTGAGGAGTGCAGTCAATGCGAAGCGCTTTGAGGTGGGATATACCTTCCGAATTCATAGGCGACGTAGCGCTGCATTTCCGGTCCCTCGAACCGCACGAGCCAATCGAAAAGGTGTGGAAACGCCAGGGCACCTGTCCGGCCGCGGAGCACGTTGGGCTTGGGCTTGATGAGCGTTTCATCCAACATGAGATCCAACAGATGCGGTGCATTGAAATGCGGGCACAAGAGATTCTCGAACATGGTATTGTAGCACGCAGAATAATTGCATTCAATGGCATGCTTCCAGATCATCAACCACTGGCCCACATAACACCCCAAGCAAGGCTGCGAATAACAAGGGCGGTGGTCGCCCAACGAAACCCTCAAGTCATTGCCCTTAGCCGCCAACGTGTGCGGCAATTGAAACCCTAGTCTCCGCCACTCGATCCAAATTTGGGGAATGTACTGCTCTATGGACCCGCGCATTTGATAGGATGAACGCTGAACGGTCCGGGCGAACTCACAATCCGGATTGCTCAACCAATCCATACCACGCACATCGGTACCTCGTCGATAACGCCGAAATTGACGCCCATCACACATCGCCCGTGCCTTTAAGAAATCGAGAAAAAGGAAGGTGCACCATCTGCTCCTGCGCATGCCCATGAGTCGTCGGCCAAATAACCTGAAAACCCACCCATTCCCCATCAATGAAGCCGACGTGATGGTCCCGAATCAATCGGTCCACGTATCCAGGGTCTTTGCACGAATGGCATTCATAGAATTGACCAATTCCGTTATCACCAAAAAAGTCACTGATGTACCGATCTACAGCTGAAATGTCCACGTCGCGCTCCGCAAAAGGGATAAAAATTTCCTTACCGCTTGCGACGTCAATATTCAAGATATGGACATCGAGCGACCAAGCTGTACCCCCGTGAGGATACCACATGCACTCGAGTTGCAGGCACAGCGTTGAATCCGTCATATCCAACACCTCGAATCCAAACTCTTTGTAATCAACCGTATCCGAATAGCAACCGCCGCAAGAGGGATCTGTATAGGGCGCTTCACCAAATTCTTGCCAATGAGCATACGAATCCTCGATTTCCTTATTGAATACATCCCGGATGCGAGCGTTCAATTGCGTCGCCTGCGGCAGACCACTCAACACAGGAACGTGCGATTTCCTCACCTCCATGTGGCATTCTTCAAAGTACCACCGGTTGGTAATGAGCGTATCAATTCGCGGAGGGCCCAGTTCCGAAATATTGAGCGCAGCCGGTCCCTCATACTCAGCCGAGGTGCACCCATTGAGCGTAATCCAAGCCGCACAGGCCAAAATAAACGCACAAGCGCCTAATCGATTTATTGTCTTTTTCATCTGAATCATCTTTTTAATTCAACTGCGCTTCCGGCATTGCACCAATCTGCATCAACTCCCGCGTTAAGTGGCGCATGCCCCGCACGTCGTTTTCATTGTAGATGAGAAGGTTGGAAAACCGACGTTTGGCACCTGGCGTCCAACGGCGCGGCCGACGCTCCTCCGCTTGGGGCCGGATGTTGCCGATTGCCTCAGCGGGCGAGAAATACCGCAAGTATTTCGGATAACTATACGAAGTGGCATTGGTCAAAAGGAAATCCTTCAACCCTGCTCGGCGTGAACGAGAAATCATGCCACGCGTGACTTCCTTTCGAATCCTTCGACGGACCTGTCCGTATTCCTGTGGCAGGTGCATTCGGAAAATTTCCTTGGCATTGCAATCCAGGTAAATAAGCCGCTCAAACATGTCCGGCCGTTCCAAATCCAACAGCACCCGCTTGATCAACTCCAGTTCGTGCAGTGAGTACGCTGCGACCACACCGCCGGCCTCAATCACAGGGACAATCTTCAGGCACACAAACAGCCCCCACGTGGTATGCGGTAACCGCTTCATGGCGGCCACGGCCTCCATGGTAGGATCGATCAATACATGGTGCACCCGGCTGAGTTTGGACCCCAACGGAATGTACCCGACGAGGGCGGGCTCATCATCGGCCTTGCGCATTTCAACATCCAACCAAAACACGTAATCGTGTTGGATCATTTTCCGGATAACATCGTAGTGCTCGGGCTCGTGCAATTTCAAAACGGTAGGCATGGCGTTAAGGGTTTAAAGGGTGAAACAAAAAGGGATGCGGCGGCCGGTGAAAGCCTCACGCGTATATAAGTTCGAACCAAAACGGGATTTCCAAATCGGGGCGCGGCGGACCTCACTCCTCCTAATTAAACGGCGGCAGACCGAGGTCAAACCGCGCCAGCAACAACACGCGGTCGATGGCAGGTGCTGCGCCGTCGAGGTCGCGACGTAGCTCGTCGTGGACGTCGAAAAGGCGCAGGAGCGCGGGGCGGTTTTGGTCGGCGAAGGCCTGCCGGACGAGGCTCGTGCCGACGTAGTCCCATTTGCCGTGTCCGAAGACCCAAACATTGGGCGCCACGTAAAAGCGGTAGCTCGTGCAGGCGATTTCAAGTTGGTCGGGGAGGCTCGCCAAATAATGGGCGCGGTCGGGGTACGTGGGTTTGTGCCACATGCTTCTTTTGTTTTTGAGGTTAGACTCCGCATCTTCTGGCCACCGTTCCCAAGAATTGGATCGGTTGGCAGGGAATAGATTTCCCTTCTGGATGCAGTGTAAGGGTAGGCCAAAATGTCCCCAAGCGCCAAATGCACAGGCCGGATTTCAAGATTTTTGTGAATGGGGAGGAATCGGATCATGCCCCAAAAATCCGACCGCGAGGCTGCGGCCACACTGCAAAAATCTGGTCGCTAGCTGCGGCACTGGAACGCTGAATTTTAACAACTGCATACCAAAATCAAAACAACAACCGTTGGATTGGAAGGTTACCTCATTTCATTCTAACAAACTTAAAAACAACCACTTATGGTCGTCCAATCCCCTGCACCCCAAATCTTATCCCCCAGCCCGCCGACCCCATGCGTCCACGTCAACCGCAACACGAA
>Ga0115569_10003336_pt1 | contig 11905 bp, 9 predicted proteins | sample COGITO_mtgs_1205_2_FD_87295 | JGI IMG/M metagenome (GOLD analysis project Ga0115569, IMG submission 87295) | Pelagic marine microbial communities from North Sea - COGITO_mtgs_120503 | ecosystem: Environmental > Aquatic > Marine > Epipelagic | place: Germany:Helgoland, sampling site Kabeltonne...
CAATGTGATGTAGCCATTCGGCCTTTCTGTTTTTCCTTATTTCAGTATCAGTGCGGGTAACTGGCCGCCTGTTTTAGCGACTCGCCCAATTGCCTTAGCCTGTGCGTATCCAGATTCACGAAGTTGCTCGATACAATCTTCGGCTTTCGATTCTGCCACGCTTGCTAACAAACCTCCTGCGGTCTGCGGATCAAATAGTAGATCGAAACGTGGATCGCCTTGAAACGCTTCGCTATTGAAGATGTCGCGGCTGACGAGTGAATTGTCGGCGTGCAGTGAGCTTAGAATTCCTTGCTGTAGTGTCTCCAATGCGCCATCAAGGACAGGTAAATCGCTCAGGCTTAGTTCTAACTCCACGTTGTTTGGAGCAAGCATCTCGAATAGATGACCGGCGAGTCCAAAGCCGGTTATATCGGTACAAGCTGTAGCCTTGTATTGGATAAAACACTGTGCCGCTTTCCTATTCGATATCAGCATTTGAGTCAGAGCACCTTCCATCCAACGATGCGTCGCCTTGAAGCGCATGTCTGCTGCTAAAAGAGTGCCGGTCCCGAGAGGTTTGCAGAGGATAACGATGTCTCCCGTTTGCATTCCGTCCTTGCTAAGCAGTGCATTGCGTTCGGCAAAGCCGTTTACACACAAACCAAATTGCAGGTCTTTAGATTCAGCGGAATGACCACCCACTAAGGCGCAGTCATTTTCCTGAAGCGCTTCGCTGCAGCCATGCATGATCTCGCGAAGCTGTCCCTTGCTGATTTTCTTGCTAGCAGTCGGCACACCTACAACGGCGAGAGCGGAATGAGGCATACACCCCATCGCATAGATGTCGCTCATGCAGTGGTTGCTTGCGATCTTAGCGAACAGCCAAGGATCACTAATGAAGGCGCTTAGTTGGTCTACGCTCTGCAGCAAGACGCGGCCATCATTCAATTGAATCAACGCCGCATCTTCGGTTGCTGACCCAGAGGAGAGAACGTCAGGGTTTTCATGGTGGGGTAATTCTTGTAGCACTTCTTGCAGCGCGTCGCCGGCAATCTTGGCGCCACAGCCGGCACAACGCATCGCGTGCTTTCGAAGTTGCTGTTCCGTAGCATCATCGACTAGACCCTTGGCAATTTCGAAGTTGTCGGGCATTACTGGGAACTGGCTGTATTTTCGAATAAACCCACTATCGATAGCGTTTTTTAGTGACCAGACCGAACGTCCTTGAAAGAACAGGTTATTGCGCGATGCGATGGCTCTCTTGTTGCCGAGATTGATCAGCGCCAAGGCATGCTTCTGGGGAGAATAGGGTTTTAATTTTGCAGCGGTGGCGAAGCGTTGCAGATTTTCTGCCAACGGCTTGCCCTGGCGTACCGCGTACACGCCAGACTTCGGTCTAGGTTTGTCTTTGATGGTGGCGGCATCGCCCGCAGCGAAGACGAAATCATGGCTGGTTGATTGCAGGAAGTTGTTCACTTCGATGAAACCATCGTCACCGATTGCGAGCCCGCATTCTTCCGGCCAGGATGCGATACTGGCTCCTGTTGCATAGACCATCGAATCGGCTTCTATCATTCGCTCGTTGTTGCAATAAATTTTTCCGGCGCCAAATTTGACGACTTCGTGTTCCAATAAGACTTCGATCCCGCGAGTGGCTAGCTCGGCCTTAACGAAATGGCGAACCTTGCTGTTATGAAATCTCAGTACTTCTTTATCGGCTGTAACGATGCTGATTGCCAAGGGCGAATTTTCGTAATTTTTTATCAATAGTTCGCGGTGGATGCGTTGTTGTACAGCGAAGGCAAGTTCAATACTAGCAGGACCCCCGCCTACTATTAGGAAGCGGTAGGGCTTCTTTTTTCTGCCAATGACATCTAGCATATCGGCATAGATTTTCTGCCAATTTACCAGGAACTGATCAATGGGCTTTATACCTATAGCAAATTTCGCGGCTCCTGGGATCTTGATGGCATTCGGCTTCGATCCGATATTCAGTGATATCAGATCAAACTCGATTGTTGGTCTGTCTTGGCAGTGGATGATCTTCTGCTCGAAATCGATGCGAGTGATTTCACTTTGAATTAGCCGCGCCCCAGCAAATTGCGCTAAGGGCCGGAGGTCGATATGGATTTCATCGCGCCCATAGAAGCCACTGATGTAGCCGGGCAGGGAGCCGGAATACGGTGTTTCTATGTCGCGGCTGATCAGCGTCAGGCCAAGCCCAGGAACCGGGTTCATGCCAAACTTCTTCAATACGGCCAGATGGCTGTGGCCGCCGCCAATCAAAACCAACTGCTTCACGATGGGGCTGTTAGTGTTTGATTTCATGCCTTACTATGTATTGTCTGGATCAAATGGAAAGCCTGTAAATCTTCAATGAGATGAATGAGCGCTTATATTGTGTGGCAGGCCCGTCATTAGCCTGCTGGAGAAGCCAATTCTAACTGTTACAGTACGGCGCTCAAAGCGGTATTGCGCATACTGTGGCCCTAGTATGATCAAAGTATGAGCACAGTATGAGCGTGAAAATGGAAATATCTTCAACTTTGATAGTCACCTGTCAGTATTTTGCAGTAAGCTAGATAGCCTTTGAAGTTGATCTGCGTAGGCGATCACGTAAAGAATCAACCTATTGAGTCATCCAAATCGCGCTTGGGTTAAGACGTTTGGGTTAAAACATAACAGGAGTGTAAGAATGATCTCGAAATCACTACAGGCTAGGTTCGCTGCTCTGTTGGCTGCAATTATATTTACCGGTGCTGCACAGGCCCACTGGTCGCTGGACAACGATGCTTCCAGCCTCAGCTTCGTCACTGTCAAGGCAGAACACGTAGCCGAGGTGCATACCTTCGACAGTCTCTCGGGCACAATTGGTGATGACGGTAGTGTTGGAATCACTATTGAGTTGGCTAGTGTGAACACCATGATCCAAATTCGAAACGAGCGCATGCAAGAAATGCTGTTCGAGACGAGCCTCTTTCCCGATGCCACTATCAGTGGCTCGATCGACTTAGATGCATTAACGGGTATGGATGCTGGTACTTCTGTCGCTAGGCAGATTGACTTTGAATTGTCCTTGCATGGTCAGAGCGTTGCCCTAGCGGCCGATGTTCAGATTACACGAACGGGTGAGGGCGTTATCGTATCGACGCTGAAGCCAATCGTCGTTATGGCTGATTCATTCTCTCTGGCGGCCGGTGTAGAGAAGCTGCGTGAAGTGGCCGGACTGCCTGGCATTAGCCGCGCGGTTCCTGTGAGCTTTACTGTAGTGTTCGAACAAGGGCACTAACAGCAGTACTAGGGAGAGCACTTGAGCTTTTAAACAAAGCCCACCAGCGATGTTGGCGGGCTTTGTTTTATGCCTGTTTTTTAGAATCGATACTTCAAGAGCAGTCTAATGTGGCGCGGATTCGAGGGATGGAAATGAATATCTTCTACTCCAGTTGTCTCGCTAGTAAGTTGTGACTCGAAGAAGTAGGCGATGTCGTCGTTCTCTACGTCCAGCAGGTTTAGAACGTCGACTCCGATCTCCCAATTATTGAACTCATAAGACATGCCGGCGTTAACGAGTGTCGAGCCGTCCTTCTGCGCGGCTTCGTCCTTGGTTAGCGCGGCATCGCTGAAGTGACGGACACGTAGGCTAGCAGTCAGTCCATTGTTGCCGACATGGGTCAGGCCCGCGGCAAGCACTTTCTCGTGGGCATCGGTAATGCTGTCGGCATTCGAGGGTAGTCCACGGAAATAGCCGTTGGTTTTCGTCGCACTGAAATCGAATACCCAGTTCTCGCTAATCTCCCAGAAGGAATTGATCTCGACACCGCCGCGGCTGGTCGGATCGCTAGGTTCGGTAGTTCCGGCGTCGCCAACGAATACCAGCTCTGAGTCTATGCGTAACTCGAAAGCGACGATGGCGATATCGAATCCATTTAGGGTGTCGTAACGAAAGCCAATCTCGCTACCCTTGCCCTGGACTAAAACGTCTTGTGCCTCGGTAGGCTCTGCGGTAACTAGATCTATGGTATTGACCGCAGCGCGGACGTCATTGGAATGGAAGCCGTGGCCATAGTTTAGATAAAGCTCAACGTTCTCGTTGACGCGGTAAGCGAGTCCGATATTCGGCTGCCAGAGCGAGTCTTGATCACTGCCAGAGTTGCCTTCGCGCAGAGCGTCGACTTCGAAATCATAGAGATCTACTCGCACGCCGAGCGTGGCACGCAGCTTGTCGGTCAGGGAGATCTGCGATTCGGCAAACAGTCCAGCACTGAACTCCTCTGCCTCGTCTTCGCGAATGCTGCTAGCGCGCCGTCCGCCTATCGTATTGAACAGGTTTAGCTCGTTTACATCATCATAGCGAATGTCGATGCCGACAGTCTGCGTGGCAGGCAGGCCGAATATTTCTGACTCGCTGCGCTTGCTTAGTGAGCCACCGAAGAGGAGTCGTTCGTCTTCCTGCTCAAATTCATCCCCGTCTGCTGGATTGTTAAGAAAATAAGTCGGATTGTTAATCAGGTTCATGTAGTAGGAACTTGCATACAGATTAAGATCCCAGTCATTGATCTCGAAATTGCCGGTTAGTGAGTATCTGTGCGACTCGCCGCCCAGATCGGGGTCAATGAATCCAAAACGCGAGATTAGGCCGCTGTCTACGGCGCGCTGTGGCACTTGATTCGTTGATATCCACTGGGAGTCATAGGCCGAGAAGGTGATGCGGCTTGGTATGTTAGCTATGTCTCCGGTGTACTTGAGCAGGCCGTTGTATTTACGTACATCTTGGTCTAAGTCGAAATGGCCGTTGGACTGATGATGCTCAAAGGCGGCGAGCACGCTGCCGTTCGCCAATTGAAAGGAATTTGCGGTCACTAAGCGAATTTCATCTTCGGAGCCGAAGGTAATCTCTGTGAAGTTTTTATCTAGAGTATCGTAGGTCTTCATAGAGTTGGAGCCTGCTAACGAGAAGTCTCCGGTGTCCGCAAAGTAGGGACCCTTCTGAAAATCCACTCTCTCGATGATCTCTGGAATGATGAAATTCAAGTCCATGTAGCCTTGAGCGTGGGCATGGGTTCGAAAATTAACCGGCATGCCATCAAAGTAGGTAGAGAAGTCGGAGCCATGATCGAGATTGATGCCGCGCAGGAAATATTGATTCGCCTTGCCCGGGCCGCTGTGCTGAGTGGCGATCATGCCGGGCACGACTTCGACCAGCTCCGCGACACGTGACAGCGGTCTAGTCGAGAAGTCGCTATAGCCGACAATCCCCTGTGATGCAGAACTGGAGATGCCTAGTAGCTGCAGAGATCGTCCCCAAACGATGACCTCCTCGACCTCCTCGGACTCTTGTGATTGCGCCAATTGGCTGCCTAGGCAGCAAGCTAGGGCTGTATAGATGATGGGGAGTTGAATGTGCTTTTTCACGGCTTGCTCGTTCCCTTCTACGTGCTTATTGCTTAAAACGGATAGGTCCTAAGCATTAGGCCGATTACTAGATAGGAGTCGGAGATTACGGTAAAAAATCACTCAGAATAAGTGAAGTAACGTTATTTAACGTTAAGGAACACGGAAATCAGCTTAGCTGGGCTGTGTGCTGGTTAATCGAGTCGCCGCTTCGGGCCGCGGATGGTCTGGTATGAGCTGCGACAGGACTAAGGAGGCGCAGGCAATCGCTGCGCCTATCAGGAATACCGCACTGTGATTGATTATCCATACAAACCCCAGCAGCGCTGGCAGTACGACTGCCGCTATATGGTTGATGGTAAAGCTAATGCTGGAGGTGGCGGCAATATCTGCTGGGTCGGCGATCTTCTGAAAATAGGTCTTGATTGCTATTGCCATGGCAAAGAACATATGGTCCAGCAGATACAGCGCGATCGCAAACTCGATCGTGTCCACGAAGGCGTAGCTGACGAAGATGACTATCAGCCCAATGTATTCAAGCGTTAGTGCACGCCTCTCGCCGATGTAACTGATCAAACGGCCAATCTTAGGTGCCAGATAGAAAGTGAGTGCCGCGTTTACGAGCGTTAGCATCACTACGTCCTCGATCGGAAAATCGAATTTCTCTACAAGTAGAAATCCAGCGAACACAACGAATATCTGACGCCTAGCGCCAGCAAAGAAGGTCAGCAGGTAGTACAGCCAGTATTTCTTGCGCAGGAACAAGGTTTTCTTCTGCGCAACGTCATCTTCGAAATGCGGGATTGCGAGCCAGCAGAAAATGCCGATAGCTGCAGCGGTGAATCCAGCGAGCATATAAATTAGCTTGTAATTGGCCGCAAAAAACATCAAATAGATGTAGAGGGTGCCCAAAATCATAAAATTACACAGAGCCCGGACGCTCAGTATTTTCCCGAGCACTTTCGGGGCTTCGTCCTTACTCAGCCACTGCAGACTTAGGGAATTGTGTAGAGTCTCTAGATAGTGAAAACCTATAGACATGATTACCGTGGCGAAATAGAGCCACAGGGCCGTTGGATAGAAGGCGGTAATGGCGGTGCCTATGCCTAGCGTGAGCAGCGCGAGTATGGCGAAGGTCTGTTGCCTGATGAATATCATCACTAAAATAGCTGTGAAGGCGAGGAAACCCGGTACTTCACGGAGACTTTGTAGAATACCGATCTCTTCGCCGGTGAAGGCGGCATGCTCTACGGCAAAATTGTTAAGCATAACCTGCCACGTGGCAAAGGCGATCGTGTTGCCTATCGCCAGCAGATACAGGAGTGTCTTTCGCTCGGTGAGCAGCTTACTGAGCATGGGTGCTCTACAAGGTTTGGTGATTGGGATTACTGGCTATAGCCTGCGAGAGCTTACGATTATATCATTAGCGCTTGATGTCATCTCTTACTATTTTTGCTGGCCCCCACGCTTTGCAGCGCCTTCGTAGCGAAGGACTCAATGCCGATCAGTTTAAAGTCATGCTAGGAGCCTCCGGCGGCCCTAAATGGTTTGTGCTGTTTGGTCTGGATCGCTATATCTTCGGTGAGTTCTTCGCGAATAGACAGCGGGAACTGATAACCCTTGGTTCCTCCGCAGGTGCCTGGAGAATGTGCTGTCTTGCTACTGCCGACCCCGTGGCAGCTATCGAGCGTCTCGCGAAACGCTACAGCGAGGAGCAGTACTCCGAACAACCAACCACCGACGAGATAACTGAGCAGGCGCGAGAAATGCTTGCCCAGACCCTTGGGCCAGATGGTGGTAAAGAAATCCTTGAGAACGAAATTTTCAGGACGCATATAATTGCCGACCGCGCGCGAGGGATTGGCTCATCACCAGTCAAAGCGCTGCGCATGTTGCAACTACTCAGCAGTGCCTTACTAAATGTCGCCAGTAGGAAGACGCTCTCTCTTTTCTTTGAGCGGAATATCTTCTCCAACATGGGGCAAGCATCACCCTTTAGGAATTCCAACGACCTGGCGACTGCTCACGTTGCTATGAGTAAAGAAAACCTAATGGATGCGATGATGGCGAGTGGCGCCATTCCCTTCGTGCTAAATGGAGTGCGTGATATTCACAGCGCAAAGCGCGGTATGTATTGGGATGGTGGCATCACAGACTACCATTTCGACTTTCCCTTTCACGCAGGCGACGATCTGGTCTTGTATCCACATTTCTCATCAGCGGTGATACCGGGTTGGTTTGATAAGCGAGTTCCCTGGCGCCGAGTAGACCTTAAGAATTTCGAGAACGTGGTTATGGTTGTTCCCTCTAAAGAATTCGTTGCCGAGTTACCCTATAGCAAAATTCCAGACCGAACAGACTTCGAGACTCTCGACTATTCCAGTCGCGTTGCTTATTGGTCTACCGTTCTCGAGAAGAGTAAGCGTCTAGCCGATGACTTCGCAGCACTCGTTGACAGCGGTACAGGAATTGAAGACGTGCAGCCTTTTACCGGCAAGCGCTAACGGTCAATCTGTACTAATAAGCGACAGGGAATAGGGAATCGGGAATAGGCGCTGTAGGTAGTTGTATCATCATCTTATTGATGAATTACGTAAGAAGCCGATACAGTTTCTAATCGTGAGTATCGCTCTGCCCAATGCGAGTAGTTTTGCATTGCACGAGAACCTCGGGTTTGTTAAGGCAGGCCAGTTCTCTGAGGCTGGATACAAATTTGGTGAGTCCACAGATCTGGAATACTGGCAATTAAAGTTATGAAATTACTTACTATTCAATTCAGAAAATTCAGATCGTTGATGTTGTTAGGTCTCTGCCTGCTACTATTTTCCTGCGTGAGTGCCGTAGTCGGTGCTGTTGTGGGTACGACGGTCGAAGTAGTGAAGGTACCCTTTAAAGTTGTCGGGGCTGCCGTAGATTTGGCCGTATCTGATGACGATGATGATTAGTAAAAATCGAGTAAAAATCAAAGAGATGATTAGATGAGTGTAAAGCCCGAAGACTACGAGATCGATTCTAACTATCGCCATTGGGAAGGTGACAAGGCCGAGGACTATATTGGCCCATTCTTCTTTGTAATGGATGGCGAGAATACTCGAACAGCATTTCGAGTGCAGGAGCACCACTGCAATGCGCATGATTCCTTGCACGGTGGCGTGATGATGGCATTGGCAGACTACACGCTCTGTCTCTGCGCCAACGGCGGTGAAACTGAAAGTGTCGTCACAGTGAGTTGCAACAGTGAATTCATTGGGCCGGCTTACAAAGGTGACCTGGTTGAGGGTAGGGGAGAGTTGACCCGGCGCGGAGGTTCTATAGTGTTCTCTCGCTGCGAACTCTTTGTCGGCGAGACTGTTGTGTTAACGAGCAGTGCAGTGATTAAACGTATTAGGAGGAAATAGCACTTACTGGCTATTTTTAATAATAGAGGCACTTAAGTGAGATGGAGATTCGGCTATAAACGTGGGTGCTTCAGCAGCCAATTCTTCTAAACTACCGTAGCCCCAAAGTACGCCGGCACAGCGCAGTCCCGTGTTGTGCGCAGAGCTTAGGTCGATGTAGCGATCACCGATCATCAGCGAACTATCTAAGACAATTGTAGTATCCAACAGGCCGCGCAGTTGATCAGACTTGGTGGTCCCAAAAGCGCCACTGCCGCTCACGAACGCAAAGTATTTATCGAGCTTAAATTCCTCCAGTACCTTGATTGCGTATTTTTCGAACTTGGAGGTGCAGACTCCCATTCGAAATCCTTCTCCTTGTAGGGTGTCTAATAGCTCAAAGATACCGTCATAGACGACATTCTCTTTATAGCCTAGTTCCCCGTAGCGTTCTCTGTAGGTTGTTACCAACTCTTTGATGTGAGCCTCATCCGTGCTCCCCGATAGATCGCTCAATGCAGCCTCCAGAGGCGGCCCGATATAGGGCTTAATCTCCTGCTCGGATCTCACCTGATGGTCATGACTGCTCAGGGCATAGTTCATGCAGCGCACGATGCCGGTAAGTGGGTTCGTTAAAGTTCCGTCTAAATCAAATATCAAGCTGTGGTAAGACATTGCTAGTCCTGCAGGCTGTAGACCTTTTCCGCTGTGGCATAGAACATGGCATGCTTCTCATCTTCGCTAAAATCGGTGACCATCTTCTTGTAGGCATTGAACAAGACATGATAGTTAATTGAGAGTCGATCCACTGGGAAATTACTCTCGAACATGCAGCGCTCGGGGCCAAAACATTCGATGGCATGCATGTAGTACTTTTGTTGCTCCTTGATGAATTCATCGGAGTTTGGCGGCCTACTTTGTAAGTGCCAGTCGAATCCATTGTCAGGCATTGCTAGCCCGCCTAGCTTAGCATAGACATTCGGGCATTTTGAAATCTCGCGGATCTGTGCTTTCCATTTCTGGAAAATTTCATTTCTAGAATTTTTATAGATGCCGACACCCAGTGGCGTGCCGAAATGATCGAGTACCATTGTACAATTTGGCACTGCGCGAGCGAGGTCTAAGAAGTCTAAATTTTGATGATGATAATGCCAAGTATCATAAGTTAGGCCTTGTTCCGCAATGATTCGAAGACCTTTTCGAAATGCTTCCTTGCTGTGTAGGTAGGGCGGGGCAGATCCCACGATAAATAAGTCTTCCGGGCGTTTGTCACGCGCGGCAGAGTGGCGAATACCACGTAGTAGGCCATTGCTTACAGCGCGATGTTGCTCTAGCGCTTCAAGCAATTTCTCTTCCGATTCGCCGGCCAGGGTGAGATCGCTGTGTGAAACAATACCCGCGATGTAGGCTTTATTTGATATATTGGCTCGGCTTTGAGAGGCTAGCGCCGCAATCGTTTCCGTTTCTCCTACACTCTTTAGGTGTTGTTCTCCCTCGCGACGATAGAACGCTCGGCATTCTATGAAAACCGTCTTCACAATATTGTGACCTGATCCTGTGTCTGTCCATAGTTCAGGTAATAAGTAGTCGCGATTGAAGCGCTTCTTCCAGAGGTGATGATGGGGGTCGATGATTGCTCGGCCAGGGTCGAGGATTTCTTCTTCTATTTGAGTTAGCCATGGGTTGGAGCCCGGTTCTAATTCAGACATAATTTTTCCTGTTGATGCACATCTAGAACTCAAGCACTCACGTTAGCATCACGTTGGTTTTATGGGAATAGCGGTATAATTTTGCTGCCCATCTGTTGTCTTACAATTGCCATCGTGTAGTATGCGTGAACATTAGAAAAATAGGTTGATGCCTAGCAGGTCGGTCCGAATTGGGCTCGTTTGCTATCTATCAGCAGTTTGTAGATTGACTAGAATTAAAGTTGGAGTTGGCCATGGATTTGACTGCTTATGTGATCCTCGCGTATTTGCTGTTCTTCATCGCGGTTGGGATTTATATCAGTCGTGGTAATAAAAGCTCTGCTGACTGGGCAATCGGTGGTGGCATGCTAGGTGTAGGTATGCTGGCAGCGGGCATAGCCGGAACTCGCATCGGTGGTGCGGGTACCTATGGTGTCGCGGGCGATGTTATTACTGAGGGCATAGGCCATCTGTGGTACGGCGTCAATTCCTTCGCTGCCTTGTTTATGGTTGGATTGTTCTTCGCTATACCTTATCGCAAGCTGAGACTTCGCAGTGTGGGAGAGGTTTTCGATAGGCGCTTCGGTTCAAGCCGCTGTCAGTCTCTGACTAGTCTGTGTGTGCAGGCGGAGTATCTGGTTGTAAATATTATTGAGCCTTACGTAATAGCGACTATCGTTAGTGGCGTGACAGGATGGCCGTTCGGGCTCTGTATCATCATCGGTGCGGTAGTGATTGTGTTGTTCACCGTCACCGGCGGCCTAAAAGGCACGGCGATAACAAATATAGTGCACTGCACAGTTATCATTGTCGGTCTGTCTGTGGTCGGTTATATAGCGATGCAGAATCTAGGTGGTTGGGAGTCAGTGGTCGCACAATCGGAAATCAGGCTACTTGAGGCGGGCAAAGACATTCCGTCGTGGTGGAGCTTTACCGGCATCGGCTGGGCAACAATTATCGCACTGTTTATTTCTGCGACGATTCATACGCCAGCTGCCTCGATATATGCAAACTATGCGAGCTCCGCTGCGAAGCAGGAATATCTTATCCCGGGTTTTTTTCTGGCAGGGATAATCGCCGCATTGATGCCGATGGTTGCAGGATTTATCGGTATCTTAACCATGGTGAGTTATGGCTCAGAATCCGGATTGTCTGGCTATTTGAACATTGCGCAACTTGCGATGGATACCGGGCCGCTACTGGGCGGCATTGCGTTGGCGGCCGTATTAGCCGCGGTAATCTCCTCTGGTGCGCCTATTCTCTTGGCTAGTGCAACGATGTTGGTTAGTGATTGGATACCGGGCTCTAAGAATTTCTCCAGCGAAAAGAAGCTGGGGCTGTATAAGCTAGTTACAGTGATCTACGGTTCCACAGCAGCATTTTGTGCCTGGTATTTTAACTTCGGCTCGGTGCTGCAATTTTTACTATTGGGATTCGCGATGGTAGTGCCACCAGCTATTGCAGTGA
>Ga0115569_10003337_pt1 | contig 11903 bp, 10 predicted proteins | sample COGITO_mtgs_1205_2_FD_87295 | JGI IMG/M metagenome (GOLD analysis project Ga0115569, IMG submission 87295) | Pelagic marine microbial communities from North Sea - COGITO_mtgs_120503 | ecosystem: Environmental > Aquatic > Marine > Epipelagic | place: Germany:Helgoland, sampling site Kabeltonne...
CGGTCTACTTCCGCGAACCCGATAGCAATCTGCTCGAATTCTTGTCGACGGACGGTTAGCCAGTCAACCGCGGCCGCAATGATCGGCCTGGCGACTGCGCCAGCGGGCCGCGTGTCCGGATTCGGGCTCGCGTTATGCGACGTTATTCGAGCAAGTTCGCCCGAAGCGCCTCGCGTTCTTCGTTTGTAACGCCAAGGCCTTCGGCCAAGTAGGTGTCGAAGTCGCCCCAGTCTTCGGCGACCGTGTCAAAGGACGATTGGATGTAGGACTCCTGCACGCCGATCAAGGGCGCGAGGGCGTCATGCCAGAAATTTTGGCCGTTCTCCCGATTGCGATTGATGATCTCTTCCGCGGAACGGTTGCTGAGCAGGTACTGCTCTATGACCTCGTCTTCCGGGACGCCTAGGCTTAGCAATACGACGGAGCCCGCCCAGCCCGCGCGGTCCTTGCCCGCCGAGCAGTGAAAGAGCGCAGGAACCTGGCTCCCGTCCGCGAGCGCCTTTAGAAAGAGCGCGTAGGGCTCGCGCCGTTCGCGCACGAGTCCTGCCGAGGTATCGACCATCATCTGTTCCGCTTTGCCGTTCCCGAAGATGCCGTCGAGATCGGCTGGAGTCGAGTTCTCCATTAGGGCGCGAATATCGGTGCCCTTCGCAGGGTCGGGCATAGGGAGCCGCACGCACTGCGCCTGACTTGTGAGGCGGTCCTCGCCTTCGAGTTTAATATCAGCGGCGGTGCGGAAGTCGAAGACGCGCTGTAATCCATAGGGTTCGAGCAGAGCGAGGTCCTTGTCGGTGGCATGCCCGAGATGTCCCGCTCGCAGGAGTCGGCCGGGGGCGAGGCGTCGGCCATCGTGTGTCGTGTGCCCGCCCATGTCGCGAAAATTGGCGACACATTCAAAAGCAAGATTGGGGGCAGCGCGAAAATCGGTCACGAGGGGACTCCTGTCAGATGGGATGCGCCGCGGGGTGCGGGCATCCGGAGGACGGCAAGATCATACCCCGATGAAATCACTGTGATAGTCAGGAATCGCGAAGATTTGAGGAGTGGCGGAGTGCGTTCCGGCCCGTAGACTGACCGGTTCGAACCCGAGACCGTCATCACGCGACGAGGAGAAAATTGAAATGGGACGCTGGAGCCGAGATGAACTGGAAGAAGCCTTTGACGCCTATCAGAAGACGGCACTCGCGGCGGGCATGTCTTGCAATTGGCGCGAGTGGGCGGACATGTTCACGGAAGATGCCACCTACGTAGAACATCACTACGGCGAGTTCGGCGGGCGCGAGGCGATCTACAACTGGATCCAGAAGACGATGGAAGAGCCGATCAACAGGGAGATGAAATTTTTCCCGATCGACTGGTACACGATCGACGAAGACCGCGGTTGGATCATAGCCAAGGTCTGGAACCGCATGTCGGATCCCGGCGACGGCAGCATTCATCAGGAGCACAACATCACGATTCTGCGTTATGCGGGAAATATGAAGTGGTCCTACGAGGAAGACGTCTACAACCCGGCGCATTTCGGACAGATGATTAAGGGCTGGATGAAGAGTAAGTCGGCCTGTGAGGACAAGAAGTCTTCTTGATCTAGCGCGCGTCGCTAGGCGTGAACTCGTGTGGAGCGTCAGATGTATTGCAGGAAACTCTTGGGGTAGCGGCGCTTCAAAGAGCGGAAGCCTATGCACGCGGGGTATAGAAGCACGAGGGTGACGGCGGCGGCGGCAAAGGTCTCCGGGAGGCCGCGCAGCATCATGCCGCCTGTGATCGCCATGGCACCTGTCCCAAGCACTATGAAATGCAGCATGTAGAAGAAGAGCGCCGTCTGTCCGAATACCAGGAGCGGGTTCCATGAACTCGGCGCTCGTTTCATCAAGCGCTCTCGTCGCATGAAGATGAGGAGTAGGAGCGCCATGATGCCGAGTTCCATAAGCGAGTACGTGAGCGAAGGCGGGTATTTCGACATGTGGAGCCACTGGACAGCGGACGCGTCATCCCGATATAGACCCATGTTCCCGTAGATGTTCCGGCTGCGAACGAAGGACCATAAGAGCAGCGACGAAGTTCCCGAGAGCAGGAGCAACTTCTCCGTCTGCTGGCGTCCGAAGTCGTTGGCGGGTTGGTCGAGAAGGAAGCGGCCAAAGGACCAGCCGACCAGCATCATCGCGAGCCAATGGGTCATAGGGTAGAAGACGATGACCGAGTCGGAATAGCCCGCTACGAACAAGAGCAAGGTCGGGACCGAGTAGTTGTTGACTGCGGCTCCGTCTATGAAGTCCGTCGGGATCGGGAAGAATTGGCTGAGAATGAATTCGCTGCCGATTAGCCAGCCGAGGCCGAGCGTGAGCAGAGCCGTCGTGGGAAGCCGCCTAAGGACGACCATGGCGACCATCGACGCCCCGATCGCGTAGAGGACCTGCAGCATTAGGCTGCCCATATCTGCCATCACGGAAAGAAAAACTTCGCAGCCGAGAATGACGGCCGCGCGAATCAGAAGATGTCGATCGAGCTCGAATTCTGGCATGCCTTCGGCGCGCCGCTTCTCGAAGCTCATGGCAAGGGAGGTACCCGACAGGAACAAGAAAGTCGGGGCACATAGATGGGTGATCCATCGCGTGTAGAACTGTGCTTCGTCGAGGGGCGTGTCAGGAATCCAGAAGGCGGTCGAGAGATCGAGGCTGGGGAGATAGGCGGAGTCGGCGTTAACGCGTCCGGCGTTCCACATTTGTGAGGCGTGATCGATCGCCATCAGAACCATCACGAAGCCGCGCATCCAATCGATTGCGGCGATGCGGTGGCTACCGGGTGCGGTCGGGTTCGGAGCGCTGGCGTCTGGAACTTTGGTTTCGTTTTGGGCGGTCGACATGCTGATCATTTCTCTTCCGGTACGAGACGCGGGGGAGCTTAGGGCTGGCGGGCGGGTGGCGCTGCTTTGAGATGTGAGGGGAGAGGTGAGGGGAGATGTCAGGGGGTGTCCTCGCATGAAGGTCGGCTCGTCCGGCGTGATTGGGTGCTCGTCCGGCGTGTGCTTCGTGTAGGCTCCTCTCGTGCCTGCCGCGAAATTGCCATTTCATCTGAAGCTGATCTACGGACTCGGTGACCATTCGGTCAACGTGGCGCTGGTCTCGCTGACGATGATTTTTCCGTTCTATCTGACGGATGTGGTTGAGATGCCGATGGGGCTCGCGGGGCTTGTGCCTCTTGTTGGTCGAAGCGTGGATGCGGTCTCGGATGTGTTCATGGGGCGGCTTTCCGACAGGACCAAGTGGAAGGCTGGGCGACGACGTCCGTACCTTTTGATCGGCGCGCTGCCCTTTGCGATTTTCTTCGCGTTGATTTGGGCTGTACCTCCCTTCGAAGACTCGCTTCTTTTGTTCGCCTACTTCGCCGGCATCTATTCGCTGATCAGCATCAGCATGACGATCGTCGCGATCCCCTATCAGGCACTCATGCCCGATTTGACGGACGACTATGATGAGCGAACGGCGCTTGCGACTGCGCGATCGGTTTTATCTCTGATAGGCACGCTTGTGGTCGCCATGGCTTTCCGGCCCACCGTATCCGCGTTAGGCGGCGACCCGACGGCGTGGGCCATGACGGGATCATTCTTCGCGCTTTGGATTTTGTGGCCGTGGCTGCCTATCTGGTGGGTCACCTGGGAAAAGCCGAGGCGTTCTACAGAAACGGAGCTCAGACTCCGCGACTACGTTGCGGTGCTGGTCGGGAACCGGAACTACCGGACGCTCCTCGTCTTCTTTGCCCTGGGCCGAATCGCGATCGATTTACCCCTGGCGCTCTTCCTGATCTATTTCAAATACGTGATCGGGAATGAGAGCTATTTCGATTTAGCGATATTTGGATTTATATTAGGAAGCGTCATCGCCATGCCGGTTTGGCAGCGCTTCGCGCGGGGTCGCGACAAATCAGATATCTACATCTATTCCTGCGGTGGCTGGATCGTCACGTTTTGCGGGATGCTGATTATGCAACCTGATTGGCCGCAATGGGCCATGGTCCTGGTGAGCTTCCTTTCGGGATGTGGTTATGCCGCAGCGGATATGATGCCCTGGTCGATGGTCGCGGACATAGCGGACGAGGATGAACTCGCTTCGGGCGAGCGCCGTGAAGGTCTCTTCGTCGGGGTCTTTACATTCATTCGGAAGATGGCCGGCGCCCTTGGGGTGGCCTTTGCGTTCTTCGTGCTCGACCGAGTGGGATTCGTGCCGAATGTCGAAAATCCGGACAACGTGTTGATGGCGATTCGAATCATGACGGCGGGCGTGCCGATCCTCGTGATCGTGGTCAGCGTCTTCTTCGCCCGCAACTACACCCTAGGCCACGACGAACATAGAGAAGTGCTCGCCGAGCTCGATCGCCGGAAGAGCGCACGGGCCTCGGCCTAACGGTTACTGAATCGAGTCCGCGGTTCCGCCATCGATTCGTAAATTCGCGGCATTGATGTAGCGCGCGCGATCGCTGGCCAAGAACGCGATGAGGTGTCCGATGTCTTCCGGGTCGCCAATGATGCCGGCGGGATTGGCCATGGGTCCTTCGGACGCGCCCTTCTTCTCGAGGCTCGGCCAGTCCGTCGGCTCGCCGCGCTTCTCCGCGCGCTGGCGAAACATTTCGCGGATTTCGGCGGTGGCGATGATGCCCGGGGAGACGCAGTTGACCGTGATGCCAGTATTCGCGAGTTCCTTCGCGAGCGAGACGGTCATGTTGATGAGAGCCGTCTTGGATGCGTAGTAGTGGGGCATCTTTGAGTTGGGGCGGACATAGCCGACGGTGCTCAAGAAGATCACGCGACCCCAGCCGCGCTCCTTCATGCCCGGGGTGAGCGCCTGGACGAGTCGCACGCCGGAGAGCACATTCTTTTGGTAGATGTCGATCCAGTCTGCTGTCGGGCTTTCCCAAGTACCGCCCTCGGCGACCCCGTAGTTGTTGACGAGAACGTCGATCTCGCCGACTCCCGAGGCGACCTTGGCGGCTCCTTCGTCGGTGCGAATATCGCCCTCGACCGCGTGCGCCTCGAAACCCTCGTCCCGAATCGACTGCGCCACGGCCTCCGCGGGGGCAAGCTCAAAGCCGTGAACCCAGACTGTTGCGCCCTCCCGGGCCATGACCCGGGCGAGGCCGGCGCCGGTGCCTCGGTAGCTACCGGTGATCAGGATTCTTTTGCCGCTCAGTTCGAGATCCACGTATTCGCCTGCCTTGGTGTGAGGAGAGGTTTGAAGGATCGAGCATACCCTCCTTGCTGGAAGTATGGGGTCAGCGATACGCTCTGCGGCGCCGGGATTTTACTCGCAGAATCTCGGCGTATCGACGCCTCAGTCCGGTTCGGCCGGACGAGAGCGGTCGAGTTGGTTCCGCGGAGAGGTAGCCAAGTGGTTGACGGCACCGGTCTTGAAAACCGGCAGGGTGAAAGCCCTCGTGGGTTCGAATCCCACCCTCTCCGCCACAATTTTTTCGCGAGTCGTCTAGAGCAAAACCTTCGGGGAACAGGCGGGGTCTTCATGACTGTTTCGTGATTGCCCCATGCTCGGCGCGCCACGCAGTAAAGTGACCGCTCCGCCTCGGCCCGCGTTACTCAGAGAGTGCTGGAAGGGTGCTCGGCCCGCTTACGTATCCGTGCGATCGATCTGTTTTCGATTTTGGAGGAGGACTGATGTTGGCTTCGCTTTCTGGACGACGTAGTGGGCTCTTTGTTCTTTGCCTCGTGACGGCCCTACTGCTCGGCTGCGCGACGTCTCCGACCGGGCGACGGACCCTTATCTTACGCTCCGGTCCAGAGATGGCGGCCATGGGCGTCGCGGCATTCACGCAGATGCGCGGCGAGTTGCCCCGTTCAACTAACGCGAGCCAGCGTGCCCTCGTGCAATGCGTCGCCGATGCGATTACCGGCGTGCTGACGCCTCAGGATCTCGGTGTTGTTGTCGTGGAGAGCTGGGAAGTCGAACTCTTCGAGGGCGACTCTGCGAATGCCTTTGCCTTGCCTGGGGGCAAAATGGGGGTGTATACGGGGCTTCTCAATGTCGCACGTTCGCCGTCGCAGCTCGCTGCGGTGATGGGACATGAAGTTGGCCATGTGCTCGCGCGTCATGGCAACGAGCGAATGTCGGGTCAGATGGTGACGCAGATGGGAATGGGCGCGCTCACGATCTTGGCGGGAGAGTCATCCCCGGAGCAACAACAGCTCTTGGCTTTGTTAGGCGTAGGTACGGAGCTCGGCCTCAAGAAGTTCAGCCGTACCCATGAGAGCGAAGCGGACAGGATTGGGCTTGTGTTGATGGCCCGCGCAGGATTCGATCCGACCGAAGCGGTCGTGCTCTGGCAGAATATGTCCGCTTCTTCGGGGGGTGCGGCGCCCCCGGAATTCATGTCGACGCATCCGAGCAATATGACGCGCATCGCCGATTTGCGGGCCTCCATGCCCGCAGCCCTGGCGGTTTACCGCCCGAGCGGTCCGGGTTCGCGCTGTCGCTAGGCGGCTAGGCGCCTAGATGGCCAGATGATGCGCTCTCGCCCGCGCGAAAAAGTTGGATCCCCGATATGGATTCGAACCATAATTCACAGATTCAGAGTCTGTTGTCCTGCCGTTAGACGATCGGGGATCGGAACTTTGCGTGATCGCTGTTATGCGTCTGGTCCAGCGGTCGAAGCTTATTCAAGCGCGTCGAAGTAGTCCCAGGGGTATTCGGGCTCGATCATGGGCTCGAAGCCTTCCGGAACTTCGAAGGGGCTCGAAATGAATTCCCATACGCCGACGACTTCCGTCGTGATGAACCAACCTATCCCCATGGCGAAGCCGATCGGGAGGCCGGTAGCGGTGCCGCGCTTCTGTGTTTCGATGATTATCTGACCGGGAATGGCGAGGAAGCCAAGGCTAAAATTCGCTAAGCCGCGGCCCACTTTGCGGGCCGCCGTGTATTCGGGTTCGGCGAGAGCGGCACTGGGTGCGGCGAGGAGTCCGAAGGCGAGCACGGTTGCAGCCAATGTGGCGCCGACGCGTCGCCGATTCGTGGTTTCAATTTTCCGAGCCATTTAAATTTTCCCTCCGATGAAGTCAGTGGGGCGATCTGTATCGCCCGAGCGCCGTGAGGATACACCCCATGGGGGTGACCCGCGAACGCAGAGCCTCATGAGCGGGAAGCGGATCGAAACGGGCGCGGTCGCCAGGGCGTGAAGGCGAAGGAGCGCCAGACGAGCCCCACAGGAGCGTCAGAGGAGCGTCAGAGGAGCGCGCTAGGAGAGCGCACGAGGGAGCGCGCGTCGGTGCACGGTTCCGCTCTCAACAGCGCGGCGGGTGTGGCTTCTAGGCCCGAGAGCACGCCCGTGGATCCCCGATATGGATTCGAACCATAATTCACAGATTCAGAGTCTGTTGTCCTGCCGTTAGACGATCGGGGATCGGGATCCGCGCGTGTGTGCGCAGACGGCGTGAGGGCGTTTTGTACCGGATGCAGCGCCGACGCTCAAGGCGTAGCGGCGCATCAAGACATTGACCGCCTGGAATTCATCGGCTCGAATTACTGCGAGATTGAGCTTCCCGTGGGGTATTTCGCAGCGTAAGGGAGGGTGTCGCCTCTCGGGCCGCTTTCGTAGACTCGGCGCCCGCACTGGCCGCTTGCGGGCGCTGTCCGATTTCGGGTCGCGACCCTGCAGACCGGCCGGGTGATCCACTACATATCCGGGCGCATCCGATCGTTCATCCCCGATCTACGCGCTCTCAACCATAGACAGATTCATAGTTAAAGAGAGAGAAGGAGCTCGCCGCCCCATGTCATCCGAACCCGCCGTGATCGTAGAGAAGGAAGGTCACATCCTCGTAGTGACCCTGAACCGTCCGGAAAAAAAGAACTGCGTCAACTCTGAAGTCATGTGCCGGCTCGTTGATGCCTGGACGCAGCTCGACGAAGACCCCGAGATCCGCGTGGCGATCCTGACGGGTCGCGGCGACACGTTCTGCTCTGGCATGGATCTCTCGGAGATTCCGAAGCTACGCGCGGGCAAGCCCGAGAACGACTACATGAAGCGCGTGATGGAGAACTCGAACATTACGATGGATTGTTGGCTGAAGACCTATCGCCCGACTAAGCCCGTCATCTTGGCGGCGGAAGGCTTCGCCCGCGCGGGTGGGACGGAAATTCTGCAAGGGACCGATATCCGCGTCGCCGGCGAAAGTGCCATGTTTGGTGTGACCGAGGTCCAGCGCGGTCTCTTCCCGATGGCCGGCTCCGCCGTTCGCCTGCGACGACAAATTCCGTACGCGATCGCGGCCGAAATGCTTCTCGCAGGGGAAGATCTTCCCGCTCAGCGCGCCTACGACCTCGGCCTCGTGAACCACGTCGTGCCCGACGGTCAGGCGCTCACGAAGGCGAAAGAAATCGCAAATCGCATCGCGACGAACGGCCCACTCGCGGTGGCCGGAATCTTGGCCACGCTTCGCGCGACCGAAACGCTTCCGGAAGAGGACGCGTTCAAGATCGAAATGGAGCACGGCATCAAGGTCATGATGTCGAAGGATGCCGTCGAAGGCCCGCGGGCGTTCATGGAAAAGCGGGAGCCGGTCTTTAAGGGCGAGTAACGCTTTGGGTCGGCCTCGTCTTTTGTACGGCTAGAGGTTGTTAGTCGAGGTCGACTCGTGAGCAGCCTTCGAGGTCGAGAATGAAATCCGCCCCAAAGGCCATTGCAGGGGTTTTGAAGCCGTTTCCGGCTTCGCCCCTTGCGGCACGTAGGGCCGCTTCGACCGCCGCGACGGGCGTAAGCGCATAGCCGCTCGGGCATTCGAGGAGCGAACGAACGACTTCGCCGCTTCCGTCTTCGACTTCTGCGAGGATGAAGCTTCGTGAGGACGAGCGTTCGTCTTCCGTCGGCCCTTCGGGCAGACGATCGACGCGGCGCTTTAAGAAATCCTGCACAACCTGCGTGCGAAGCAGGGGCGTAAAAAAACGACTCGCGCGTAGCATGCCGGGAAGGGCGCCGGACATAGCGAAGTAGACCTCGATATTAGGGATGCCGGTCGTATAGAAAGCGGTCGAAACATCGCCCCAGGGCATGCCGACTGCGCGGGCGGGGCCCGCTCCAAAATCAAAATGTTGCTCGAGGCTGCCACTGGGTTGCTTCACAAGAATTCCGTCTCGGCGGATCGTGAGACCGTCGCCTAAGGACTCGACGGCGGTCTTGGCCGTGCCGCGGGAGAGGCCGCCACCCATGCCCGCAAGAGCGAGCCGCAGGCGGTAGGGCGCTTCGACTCGCGCGGCCGCATGTGCCGCGAGGCAATCCGTCGGAACCACGTCGAATCCGACACCCGGGATGAGTGCTATGCCGGCGTTCTTTGCTTCTTCGTCGCGCCGTGCGATCGCTTCGAAGACCTCGACCTCGCCCGTGACGTCGAGATAGTGGGTTCGCGTCGCGAGACAGGCCGAGACCATGTGCTCGGAAGTGGCGGAGAAGGGGCCGGCGATATGCAGCACGGCCGAGAAGTCTTCGAGCAAGGCCCGGAGCCGCGGCCCGTCGTCGAGCGCGACGGCTTTCGTCTCGAAGCCGTAAGGCGCGGCCACTTCCTTCAGCTTGTCCGCGTTTCGGCCCGCGGCAACGACGTCCAGCCCAAGTGCCGCCGCGCGCTCCAGGACGAGCTTGCCCGTGTAGCCGGTCGCGCCGTAGACGAGCAGGCGTTCGGCAGAGGAGGCGGTCATGAGGGAGTCTCCTGGGGGCGCCGCTGCGAAGCGACGCGCGTGGGCGGCAGGGCGAGGGCTAAGAAGAGGAAGAGAGAGAGGCGAGGAAAGGGGCGAGGAAAGAGGAAGAGGGAGGCAGAAAGCGAGAAGGTAGCCGGATGAGTGGCCTGAGCCGATCGATTTTGCGAGCCTCAGCATCCCGGCCGCTCTTGCACTTGGCGAGCGCCCGTCCCCACGCGTCTGTTTGTGAGTGAGAGACTTGCAGAGCGACCGACTCACAGGCCGACGCGGACTAGAGAACCACGACAGGAGATTGCCATGAAGGCCGCCGTGATGCGCGCACAGAATGCCCCCCTCGTAATCGAGGACATCAACATTGACGACCCGGGTCCCGGTGAAGTTCTGGTGAAGACGATGGCCTCGGGCATCTGTCATAGCGATCTCCACGTAATCGAAGGCGGCCTGCCCATGCCTCCGCCCTGTGTCCTCGGTCATGAACCGGCCGGCATAGTCGAAGCCGTCGGCCCCGATGTCACGAGTGTCGCCCCTGGCGACCACATCATCGCCTGCCTCTCGCGCTACTGCGGCATATGCGAGTTCTGCACAGGCGGTCGACCCTACCTCTGCACGGCTGGCTACATGGGCCGCCCCGGTGGCAACCCCAAGCCCGCACTCACCGACGCGAACGGCGAAGCCGTGGCGCAGTTCACGAGCCTCTCCTCCTTTGCTGAAAAGATGCTCACGACGGAACGCTCGGTCGTGAAGATCCGCGACGATATGCCCATGGACCGCGCCTGCTTGATCGGCTGTGGTGTGACGACGGGCCTTGGTGCCGCACTCCATACCGTCAACATTCGTGCCGGCGATACGTGTGTGATCATTGGTTGTGGCGGCGTTGGTCTCTCCGCCATTCAGGGCGCGCGCATAGCGGGTGCTGGCAAGATCATCGCGGTTGATGCTCAGCCTTGGAAGTTCGACCTAGCACGCGACTGCGGCGCGACGGATTGTGTGGATGCCTCGGACGGCACGGCTCTTCAGGCTGTGATGGAGCTTTCGGGTGGGGGTGCGGACTTCGTGTTCGAATGCATCGGCCTCGTCCCGACCGTCGAGGAAGCGGTACAGATGACCGGCCGAGGCGGCACGACCGTCCTCGTGGGCGTCGTTCCCGTGACCCAGAAAGTTTCGATCAGCGCCGCCGATCTCACCCTCGGCGAGAAGAAGATCACGGGCTCGCTCATGGGCTCGAATCGCTTCCAGTACGACATGCCGCGCTACATCGACTTCTACCTGGATGGCCGCCTGCGCATCGACGAGATGATCTCCTCGCGCATTAAGCTTGATGAAATCAACGAGGGGTTCGACCTCATGCGAAAGGGCGAAGCCGCTCGTCAGGTGATTGTTTTCGACTGAGCCTGACTTGGTTACGAGTTGGTTAGGGGTCGGTTTAGGCCGGGTTCCAGCCGATTTGGACTAGATCGCGGATAATTGAAGAATTGCAGACCGGACGTCGGAAACGGCGTCCGGTTTGTTGTTTTCGGAGCCACGGGCGAGAGTTGCGGCGAGGTTAACGACAAGGGCGAGGGTGAAGGTGAAGGTGAAGGTTAAGGGGAGGGTGAGTCGGTGAGCTCTGCAGACGCTTCCTCGGGGTCTTCGCCTAGCTCTGCGTTCCCGCGCCGGTTCTTACGATACGTCGCGTTAGGCGATAGCCAATCGGAAGGGCTGCACGACTACGACAAGCGAGGCGAGCCACGGGGGTATGCGGATCGCTTTGCTGAAGCGGTTGCCGTTCAGAGTCCCGACTTGTGTTATGCCAATTTGGCGGTCCGCGGAAAGCGCACGGCGGAGATAAGGCGGACGCAGCTTGAGGCGGCGCTCGCGCTTCGTCCAGATTTGGCGACCGTAGTGTCCGGCGTGAACGACGTCATTCGGCCGGGGATTGATCTCGAATCCGTGATGGCGGATATCGAAGCCATGTATGCAGGCCTCTCAGCAGTCGGCTGCTTTGTAATGTCCTGCACGCTTCCCATTCCCATCACGGGACTGACCGCACGAGCCGGCCCACGCATCCGCGTGTTCAATGCGCGGGTGCGCGAGATTGCTGAGCGCCATAACGTCCTGCTCGTCGAGTTGGAAAGCGTCGCCATGGCCGCGGATCTGCGTTTATGGGATGTCGACCGGATCCATCTCAATCCAGAGGGACATGCGCGGCTTGGAGCGGCGTTTGCGGGATGC
>Ga0115569_10003342_pt1 | contig 11900 bp, 8 predicted proteins | sample COGITO_mtgs_1205_2_FD_87295 | JGI IMG/M metagenome (GOLD analysis project Ga0115569, IMG submission 87295) | Pelagic marine microbial communities from North Sea - COGITO_mtgs_120503 | ecosystem: Environmental > Aquatic > Marine > Epipelagic | place: Germany:Helgoland, sampling site Kabeltonne...
ACCAGACGACGCGAGCCCGGCCTTAAGTGCGGGCATCGAGACTTCGCGCACGTACTTCTCGGTCGTGAATGCGTGAATGAGCATGCCATCTGCAACCTCGCCGCAGACTTCCGTCATCTTCGGCCCGACCGCGGCCACGATGACCTTCGGCGGACCGAACGAATTATTGGTCGGCGTGAACATGGGCGTCATCAGAGTATGCGTGTAGAAGTCGCCGCGGAAATTCAGCTTTTCGCCCTCGTACCAGCAATCCCAAATCGCGCGCATCGCCAATACAAATTCGCGCATCCTCGCCGCGGGCCTCGACCATTCTTGGCTGAATCGCTTTGTGATATGAGGCTTGATCTGTGAGCCTAGACCGAGAACGAAGCGCCCCTTCGACAGAGCCTGCAGGTCATTGCCGATATTCGCGAGAACCATTGGGTTCCTTGCGAAGGCGACGGCAATCGACGTCATTAGCTCGATCCGCTCCGTGTGCTCCGCAGCGAGCGCCAAGGGCAGGAAGGGATCGTTCGCGATCTCCGCCGTTACCATCCCGTCATATCCTTGTGCTTCAAGCTCTTTGGCTCGGGCGGGCACGTTCGCCAAATCGGCCACGCCCATGAGTCCTGAATCGACCTTCATCTAATTGCTCCTCTGAATTCATTGAGTCGGTACTTCAGTCCGCATAAGCCGATCAGGCTACTGCAGTGACTCCCTACTCTGCGGGGTAAATCCATTTAGCGTCGCGCTTCTCGAGAAACGCACGCATTCCCTCACGCGCTTCGTCGCTCGCAAAACATTCTGCAGATAATTTTGCTGCCCATGCCATGGCGGCCGCAGGCTCCATGCGGGGCACCTCATAGATGAGGCGCTTCGCAACTCCCAATGCGTTCGGTCCACCCTTTCGCAGATCTGAGACGACCTCGTCGATCGCGGCATCGAGTTCATCCGCGGATACCGCGCGGCTAATCAGTCCATATTCTGCTGCCTTCGATGCCGAAAAACGGTTCCCACGTAGGAACGCTTCCATTGCCTCCCCGCTTCGCATCTTAGGAAGGCACACGACAGAGACGATCGCGGGGCTCACACCAAGACGCACTTCGGAAAAACCGAACTTCACGTCATCGCAAGCGATTGCGATATCACAAACCGCAGCCAATCCGTTGCCGCCACCTACGACGTGCCCCGCTATCCGCCCGATGACGGGAGTCGGCGACGTCTGAATCTTTGTCAAAAGAGAAGGAAAGTCACCGAGGCTCGTCGCAGCTCCCGACTCATTTCGTGCAGACTGCTCTTTTAAATTTGCTCCGGCACACCAGGTCGTGCCTTCGTTTGTCAGCACGACCGCACGAATATCATTATCGTCGTTTGCGCGGTCAATCGCCTCACCAATGCCCTTCACAAGCTCAGCGCCAAGCGCATTGCGGTTATCCTGATCGGCGAGCGTAATCGTGAGCACGCCATTAGAGAGAGAACTCCGCACAGTCTCACTATTCGCTTGCTCTGCCATCTAAGACTCCGTCTGCGCATAGGATCGACGCCTTCGCCAGCCGCCAATTCGAGTTGAATGGTGTTACCAGAGCTGTTACGAACGTGTCAACTGACTGACGAGACTCCCGTCTGGTCTTCTATCCGTCTAAGCCGACGCGATGGATCTAGAGACGGAACACCGACGTAAATACCGCCGGTGGGCGCGGTTGCGGATTTACGTATCGACCTCGCTGGGCAAGTAGACGCGCAAGCCAAAAATATGACATCCACCTTGGTCGTAGACATAAATTATGGCAAGACGTAGACGACTAACAAACTTCTCGAAAAAGATGGCGGATCGAGGACTGGGGAAAAGCTGATGGCCGATCCAATTCGGATTGCAAACTGTTCGGGATTTTTTGGAGACCGAGCGAGCGGTGCCCGCGAGATGGTCGAAGGCGGACCGATCGATGTGCTAACGGGCGATTGGCTCGCCGAGCTTACAATGCTGATCCTCGCGAAGACTCGTGCAAAGCGGCCAAACGGAGGCTACGCGCGCACGTTCGTCGGACAGATGGAAGAGGTCATGGGGAGTTGCCTCGACAAGGGTATCCGAGTTGTCTCGAATGCCGGCGGTCTCGACCCAGAAGGCTGCGCCGAAGCAGTTCATGAAATCGCGCAGCGCCTGGGTCTCAATCCGAAAATCGCCTTCGTTCGTGGTGATGACCTAATGCCGAATATCGACGAGTTCATCGCTAACGCCAAACTTTTGCAATTCGACTCCGATGAGCCCATTAAAGATGCCAGTCGCTTCATGACTGCGAATGCGTATCTCGGCTGCTGGGGGATCGTCGATGCTCTGAAGCGCGATGCGGACATCGTCATCACGGGTCGCGCCACCGACGCTGCAATTGTCTGTGGCCCCGCCGCTTGGCATCACGGCTGGAGCCGCACCAATTTTGATGCGCTCGCGGGCGGTGTCGTCGCGGGCCATCTAATTGAATGCAGTAGCCAAGTCACCGGCGGAAATTACTCCTTCTTTCAAGAAGTCCCTAAAACCGAGCATATTGGATTCCCCTTCGCAGAGGTCGCCGAAGACGGATCCTGCATCATTGGCAAGCACGACGACGGCACCGGAGGGCTCGTCTCAATAGGAACCGTGACGTCGCAGGCGCTCTATGAAATAGGTGGCCCCCACTATTACGGCCCGGACGTCACGACGCGCTTCGACACAATTGCGCTCGAAGAACTGGCGCCCAACCGAGTTCGCGTTTCAGGCGTCCAGGGCGAGGCGCCTCCCGAAACTTTGAAGGTCTGCCTGAACCGCGACGGCGGCTACCGAAATGATATGCGAGTCTGCTTAACAGGCCTGGACATCGAAGCGAAGGCAAAGGTCGTGGAAGATGCGTTCTGGCGAGCCTGCCCGTACGAGCCCGCAGACTACGAACAAGTCACCACTCGGGTTCTGCGAACGGACAAAGACGATCCCGAGTCGAACGAGGAGGCGATCGCAGTCTGGCATATCGCCGTCAAGGACTCTGATCCCGCCAAGGTCGGGCGAGCTTTCTCGAATGCCGTGACAGAACTCGCTCTCGCCTCGATCCCTGGCTATTTCGGAATCGGCGGCGGCCCCTCTGCTGGCCGATCCTTCGGAATCTTTGAACCAGCTCGCATCCCGGCGAGCGACGTCCCCCAAGAGGTCGTCTTTTGGGGCGGCGATACACATCAGATCGATAGCGTGATTCCCTACGCCCCTACGAACATAACCGAGCGACCGGCACCGAGTTCGGCTGCGCCAAGCGGGCCGACCACCCGCGCGCCCATTGGCGCTGTCGTTGGCACCCGATCCGGAGATAAGGGTGGGAACGCGAATCTCGGCGTTTTCACGCGAGACGATACGGCCTGGGTCTGGCTCGACGAAACACTGACGACGGAGCGCCTCAAGGAGCTTCTCCCCGAAGTCGCACAATTCCAAGTCGATCGATATCGCCTACCTAACTTGCGTAGTCTCAATTTCGTCGTGCACGGCATTCTCGAAGAAGGGGTGGCGGCCGCGACTCGCCAAGACGGCCAGGCTAAGAGCCTCGGCGAATGGCTTCGTGCGAAGGTCGTCGATGTACCAGAGTCGCTTCTTTCGTGAGCCTCGAGGGGGGCGCGTACTCTTCGCGCACGATCTACGCCGTTGCCGCAGCGATGAGGCGGATCGACGCCTACCGCCGCTCGTCCAACACAGAGCCCGCAGAAATCTCTACTTGGCCACCACTCTCGTTTACTAGCTGAACATCGCCCAGCACCGAGACGCCCGCTCCGAAGAGGTGATCACCGCGGATCGAAAGACGACTGCACTTTACTAAGGAAGGCGCGCCGCCGGGGAAGCGATCCTGCAGCTGTTCGACATTGCGGTAGAAACGGGGATCCAGATCGATCTCAAGTTTTTGTTGCAATTCGGGATGCGCCGCAACTAAGCGTGAATCGTCCGTAAGTTCGAATGCGTCGGACCAGAGCCCGAGCAGATCATTCGTCGTCTTCACCGGCGCAAAACGATCCCGAGAAACGCAGATCGCCTCTGCCCCCTCGAAACACTCGATCGCAGCACCCATAGCGGTCTCAAGCTGTAGACATCGAGGACCGTCTTCCACGTCCGGCTCGATCGTCTTCGTATTCTGAATGACTGGCAGCGGCAGCCCATCCGGCGAGGCGTCAATACGCTCGGCGAGCTTGTCTAGATCGACCCAGAGGTTATTCGTATTGAAATAGTGATGGCGCTCGATGTCCTGGAAGGACAACAAATCCTCCGCCGTGCATTGCGCACTCTCTCGAAGGATGAGCTGGCCATCGCGACGCGCGAGATGCCCACCCTTTTTGTCCGCAACCGTCCGTTCCGCGACTTCCATCGCGAAGGGAATCTCACGTGCTGCGAACCAGCCGAGAATCGAGAGATCTAGAGCGCCGCCAAGGTTGTCCGCATTCGACACGAACGCATAACGAATACCGCGCTCCCGAAGCCGGCCTAATTGGCCACTGCTCAGGAGAGCCGCATAAAGGTCACCATGTCCAGGCGGGCACCACTCAAGTTCCGGAGCGGAGGGCCACTCAACTGGCATGCCGTCTTCAACATTGATCCGCGGGACCCTGTGCTGAAGGAAGTCGAGGGGGAGTGAAGTCGCAAGCTGCGGATACTGAGCGAGTGCTTCGAGCGAAGGCTCGCTCGTTCGAAAACTATTCATCAGCATGAGCGGAAGCTCGACGGACTCCCTTGATCGAAGCCATAACACTTGCCGTGCGATTAGATCGAGGAACGTGAGTCCCGAGCGAACCGGCAGTAGACTCTTGGGCCCATTAAGTCCCATCGACGTGCCGAGTCCCCCGTTCAGCTTAATTACGACTGCGTGGCGGGCCGCCTCGCGACCAAGGCCTTCGAAGTCTCCGAGCCCATCAGCATGCGGCAGCGCATCAACCGGATCGATCGACGACTCATGGATCATAGTCTCGCCGCCTTCCCGAAGGAATCTCAGCGTCCGGATAAAGGAACGGATCGCAATTTCCGGCATGCCGGCAGCATGCATCCGTTTGCGATGGGCATCAGCAATCATCGGGTCTAGATTCGGCATTCTTTCCGCAGCCTCCAAAAGGTCACTCTTCGCGGGGCCTCTCAGAGACTCCCACATCTGATTGAGTACCCGCACGACCCCAGCGGGGTCGAATCTTGCCGGCGCACCGCGTGCCCGCATCCCCCTGCACACAGGCTGCAGGAGAGGCTAGCCTCGATCTCCGACGATTCGCCGAATAGCAGGAATGATTGAGGGAGAAAAAGCGTGGCCGGAGAGAAAATCCGTATCGAAGATCTAACCAACCCAGTTCTGACCCAGGTTCAGCAGGCGGGAATCGACTACGCCGACACCCTCGACATTGAGCTCTCCGTCGCCCGAGTCCAGGCCGAGGCCGAGCAAGCGACCGGGCTCAATTGCTGGGGGCCCGACGACTGGAAAGAACGGCTCGGAATTTGGTTCGACGAAATGAATGCGGATGATAATCGCACGAATCTCGGCCGTATGATCCTTTACAACGACTGCGTTCGTTATGCGAAAACCAGGCTTCGCACTAACGATCTTCTCATGCGCCATCCCGAAATTCATGACGTCAAAATCGAGCGCCCTATCATCGTCATGGGACTTCCGCGCTCCGGCACCACACATCTCGTGAATCTCATCGCCTCCGACGAACGTTTGCGATCGATGCCGCTTTGGGAGGGGCAAGAGCCCGTCCCCGATCCTGCCGAGAAGCCCGGGGCTGATGGAGTTGATCCGCGCTGGCACCGCTGCAATGCGATCTGGGATCAAATGCGCACGAGTTCACCCCTCATCGCGGCGATGCATCCTATGGAGCCCGATCATATTCACGAAGAGCTGGAGTTTCTACTTCCAGACTTCACAAGCTACAATCTCGAATGGATCGCCCGTGCTCCTAAATGGCGTGACTACTATCTCGCGCACGACCAGACGCCCCACTATCAAGGCGCGCTCCTAACCGGCCTCAAGATCCTGCAGTGGACGAAGCCGCGTGAGCGCTGGATCCTGAAATGCCCGCAGCATCTCGAACAGATAGGTCCTCTGATGTCGACGTTCCCGGATGCGACGGTCGTTGTGACGCACCGCGATCCGGTCTCCGTGATTCAATCCGCCTCCACTATGATGGCCTATAGCTCGAGGACGAGTTATCGCACCACGGATCCGGCGTGGTATCTCGAATACTGGCACGACCGAGTACAGAAGCTGCTTCAGGCCTCCGTTCGCGACCGACACTTACTGCCCGCGGACCGAACGGTCGATGTGCTCTTCCACGAATTCATGGCCAATGATGTTGCGACGGTCGAGAAGATCTACGAGGTCGCTGGCTTGCCAATGACCGATGAAGCAAGGACACAGATTGCCACATACATCGCCGCACACCCCCGCGGCAAAGACGGACAAGTCGTCTACGACGTTCGAAAGGATTTCGGAGCCGACCCGACAGAACTCCGAAAGGCCTTCGATTTCTATCTCGAGAAGTTTCCGGTCCGAATCGAAGTAAAGTAGCCAGTCTCTTAGGTAGTTAGCTGTCTTCCAGAAGCTGCTATGCCGAAAAGAACTCGTAAGAAAGATCCTTTGGATCCCGCCGACTGCCACAGCTCACGTCCGCACGCTCCAGCGGGAAGGCGCTCGACATGTCGAGCAAATGGAGTCGATGAACGATTCCCCACTCACCACCTCGCCGCTCCCATCGATCCAGGTAGCGACCGCGACCGACGAGTTCCAGCTGCTTCCGGTCCGCGTCAGGACGCGTCCACAGCACAACTGTCACGTACGCTTCACTCGTCGCGCGATCGCCATCAAGCTCGACCAACACGTTTGTAATCTGGTGAGAATGGCGATCCATGTTTGCGTGGGCTTCCCAAACCCAATCGAGGAAGCCTGCGCCGGTTCCTTCGAAGATTCCCTCGTAGAGCGCCGTGCCTCCGGGATGCCAGACCGTATCTGCCAGTGGACGGTCCATTCGGTCAAGACCACGGCAATACCGCGACAGGACGTCGCGGATGGCGTCTCGATCGAGAAGGCTTTGAAGTGTCGAATCGGACATGAAATTTCCTCTCTTGTTCAGGTCAGCTCCTCCTAGTCTAGGCGCATCACTGGGCTAGCGTCCGCATTCTTCGAAGGAGGGTTTTCCATGCATCATTTCCGAATGCGACAAGGCTGGTTCTCTGTTCTCTTGCTGGCATCACTACTTGGATGCACGCCAACAACGCCAACTGCGACGGGCAACACCGACGACACCGACGCGATGGCGACAGGGGCGACCGCCTCAGCAAGCGCCACAGCACGTGCCCTTTCGCCCTCCGGCCGCCCCTACAGCGAAGACCGCGCTCCCTGCGCCGACCGCGACCTTAACCGCCAAGCTCTCTGGGGCGAACTTCATGTCCACTCCTCGCTCTCTATGGATGCCTGGCTCTGGGACGTCCGAAACGGCCCCGACGAAGTGTTCGCATTCGCGAAGGGAGAAGAGACTTTTCTACCGCCGCTCAATGATGCGGGCGCGCCCACCCGACCGGCTCGGCTTGAACGTCCGATCGACTTCGCAGCCCTCACCGATCATGCGTCGTTTCAAGGTGAAGTCGCGCTCTGCACGCGGCCCGGCTCCTCCCGATACGACTCGGGGGCTTGCAAACTTTTCAGAGGGGACGTTGCGATTGCACCCGGTCCGTTAGGCAAGTTCGGCGCCCAAATGTCGGCACTCTCCGACGCCATCGACATCGCGCGGGAAATGCCTTCGCGGAGCTCAGCCCTCTGCGGTGACCAGAGCTACATCGAATGCTTGTCCTCCATGAAAACGGTTTGGGAAGAACAACAAGAAGCGGCGGAACGTCACTATGATCGCTCGGCCGGATGTAGTTTCACGACGCTCCACGCTTACGAATACACGGCGACGCCACGCCTCGCGAAGATCCATCACAACGTGATCTTCCGAAATGCCAATGTGCCGGCATCCCCGATCGCCTGGATCGACACGCCTGATATCGACGACCTCTTCGAGGCGCTGCGCGAGCAATGCCTCGATGCCGGAATCGGCTGCGATGTTCTCACCCTCCCCCACAATTCAAATCTCTCGAACGGCAACATGTTCGCGATCACGGGCAAGGACCTGCCTCTCGAAGTCCAGCGTGCCCGCGCCAGTCTGCGACGTGACATCGAGCGCCTCGCTGAGATCACGCAGATCAAGGGCGACTCGGAATGCCGAAATGGTTTCGCCAGTGTGATTGGCGGAACGGACGAATTCTGTGACTACGAGGAATGGCGTGGCCCCGAGGCCGAAGACTGCGGGATAGACGGCGCCGGCTTCGGCGCGCTACTCGATATGGGCTGCGTGTCGCGAAAGGACTATATCCGTTATGCGCTGCTCGAAGGATTTCGTGAGAAGGCTCGTATCGGCGTAAACCCCTTCAAGCTTGGGATCGTTGGCGCCACGGACACACATAACGCGAACCCCGGCGATGTCGAAGAGTATTCCTATCAGGGCTGGAGTGGCAGCTCCGACGCGACACTGGAGACGCGACTCGATCCCGGCAATAGTCCTGTAAACGCAACGAATACGCTGAGCTCCAATCCCGGCGGAATCGCCGGGGTCTGGGCAGAGGAGAACTCGCGGGACTCGATCTTCGATGCCATGAAGCGGCGCGAGACCTTCGGAACGAGCGGCCCACGCATTACCGCGCGCTTCTTCGGCGGCTGGGACTATCCCGATGACCTTTGCGGAGACCCCGAGCTCGTCTCCCGAGGATACGCCGGCGGCGTTTCGATGGGCGGCGATATGCCCAAACGTTTGAGCGAAAGCCAATCGCCAAAATTCGTCGTCTCAGCTATGCGAGATATCGGCACCCCCGAGCATCCCGGCGGTCTCCTCCAGCGCGCCCAGATCGTTAAGGGCTGGGTCGGCGAAGATGGCGAGTTCCATCAGGCTGTCTACGACGTGGCGGGCGGAGCGAACGAGGCAACCGTCGACCTCGACACCTGTCAGCCGCGAGGCGTCGGGCATAACAACTTGTGCGAAGTCTGGACCGATCCCGACTTCGATCCGGAAACCAATGCCGTCTACTACGCGCGCGTTCTCGAAAACCCGAGCTGCCGATGGTCCACGATTCAATGCCTCGAGCAGCCTGAGGGCAGCAAGAATGCCAGCTGCGACGACCCAGGTATCGCTCAGACCATTCAGGAACGACTCTGGACCTCGCCAATTTGGTACGAAGTTTCGAGCCGCGGCTAGTCACTGGTCTCAAACTCACGCCCTCAACGTCCTTGAAACTCCAACACGCTTCCTTCGCGAAAAAATGATTCCACGGAGATTGAGATGAACCCTATTCGCCTTCGCCGCCTCTTCAAGACAATCGTCACAGGCCCGGCAGTCTTTCTATGCCTAGCATCCGGCGCAGCCCTCGCTCTCCCGGCTGAAGCCGAAGCCGTGGCTGCGTAGATCGTACGTCCCTTCGACATAACGGAAGAGCGCGAGCCTTGCACGGACTATGTCCCCACCAAGCGACCTCTCTTCGGCGACTTGCACGTACATACCGCACGTTCACAAGACGCATCGACCCAGGGCAATCGAATATCGCCGCGAGAGGCCTACCTCTTCGCCCGCGGCGAATCCCTCGGCATTCAGCCCTACACCGAAGACGGTCGTCCCATGCGGCGCGTCCAACTCGCCCGCCCCCTCGACTTCGCCGCGATCACCGATCACGCCGAGCAAATCGGCGAAGTGCATATCTGCAACACGCCGGACTCGGAAGGCTACGGCTCGCTCGCCTGTCGCATGTATCGCAGCTTTCCCCGCGTATCGTTCTTCGTGTTCAATGGACGCTATTCGATGTTCGGTTCGCGATGGGGTTTCTGCGGAGAAGACGCAAGGCTCTGCTACGACGCCGCGGGCATCGTCTGGAAAGAGCATCAGACAGCCGCTGAAGAAGCCTACGACCGAAGCGCCTCCTGCGAGTTCACCAGCCTCGTGGCCTATGAATGGACCGGCGCTGTCAATACTGGCGGTCATCTCCATCGCAACGTCGTCTTCCGCAACGAAAACGTACCCGATCTGCCGATCAGCGTAATGGAAAGCGGAATTGACGCAATCAACTTGTGGCGAGGCCTCGATGAAAAGTGTCGAGACGGGAAGCCTGGCTGCGAAGTCATCACGATTCCCCACAACTCAAATTGGAGCAGCGGATCGGCCTTCACCTCGGCCGAGGCAGCGGGGTCGAGAGAAGAAATTTCTGCAGAAGAAGCGCCTATACGGGCACGCTACGACAGGCTGGTCGAGATGATCCAACACAAGGGCGAGTCGGAGTGCGCATTCTACCCAGGTGTGAATGATGAAGGCTGCGGCTTCGAAAAAGCGCCTAACACATTTGCGACCAGCGGTGACCCGGTCGAAGCCGTCAATTTCACGCGAGATGCCCTTAAGCGCGGCCTCGCTCTCGACAGCAGCCTCGGCGTGAATCCCTTCGCCTTCGGCCAAATCGGCAGCACCGACACCCATCTCGGTACTCCCGGCCTCGTCGCGGAACGCGGCCATCCCGGGCACGGCGGCGCCGGCAAGCCCGGGAACACAGTTTTCGATGTCCCCGGCCTCCCCGATATCGCAACTCTTAACCCCGGCGGCCTAGCCGTCGTTTGGGCGGAAGAAAACTCTAGAGATTCGATCTATGCCGCCATGGATCAGCGAGAAACTTACGCCACGAGTGGCACGCGACCGGAACTTCGCCTCTTTGGCGGTTGGGATTTCGAGTCGAGCCTCTGTAATGACCCCGAACTCGCGGCGAAGGGCTACGCGCTTGGCGTTCCTATGGGCAGTGACCTCCGCACGCGCCCGGATGACGCAGGCGCGCCGCGCTTCGTAGTCGCCGCAACCCGCGACCCCCACCCTAATGGTGGTGACCTGGATCAGATCGAAATCGTAAAAGGCTGGGTAGAAGACGGCGAGACTAAGGAAGTAGTTCTTAAAGTAGTGGGCGGTGACAGCGCCGCCGACGTCGATCCACTGACCTGTGAACCGACAGCACCCGGCAGCAAAAGACTCTGCGCAGTCTGGAGCGACCCGGCCTTCGATGCAGAGCAGCCCGCTTTCTATTATGCGCGGTTGCGCGAGACGCCGAGCTGCCGCTGGACCCAGTGGGCCTGTATAGACACCGGTATCTCCTGCGATGAATCATCCACAATGCGTGAAGGCTACGAGTATTGCTGCGAGGACGAGATCACGAAGTCGATCCAGGAACGCGCCTGGAGTTCACCGATCTGGTATCGCCCCGAATCGTCTACGGCGCTTGCTGAACCCACGACGCCTGCGCAGTAGACGCGCGAACGCACAAAAACCGCATATGCCTACGCGGCACCGTCATTCACGTCGCTATCGGGAATCCGAATGCAGGCCAAGAGGATACCACCAACTACTAGGAGTCCGGCCTGCATACCAAAGGTCATCTGGTAGGACCCCGTAGCACCTAGCATTGCCTGACTCGCAAAGTTCGCGAGCACGAGCAAGGGAATCGCCACCATCCCACCGAGACCGCTCACGCGACCATAATTCGCTCGGCCGAAAAGTCTCGCCAAGAGCACGCCGTGAACTGGCGCTGCGCCACCGATTCCAAGACCGTAGATCGCGCCACCTATCAAGAAGAGCATGAATCCCGGCTCCACTGAAAGAATCCCCCAGCACGCAATATTGAGCAGAACAACGAATGCGATGATCGGCTTCAGCGGGGCTCTGTCTGCTAGCCGCCCAAGAACCAGCTTCCCAAGCAGGGAGAACGGGGTCATGGCGGCAAAGAAGTACGCCGCATCCTTTCCGCTGAGCCCCAGCTCCTTACCGTACGGAATCAACAGGGCAATCAATACGACCGGCGAGGACATCACAAGCCCAAAGCCAACCGC